>WBZO01006094.1_pt1 | contig 11860 bp, 7 predicted proteins | sample 5204261 | NCBI WGS metagenome assembly WBZO01 (sample SAMN12412400, study PRJNA552823) | activated sludge metagenome | isolation source: activated sludge from anammox sidestream of wastewater treatment plant... | place: USA: North Carolina | collected 2017-09 | reverse complement strand
GTAGCATTGGTGTTTAGTGGTGTGATTTTAATTACAGCATTCTTTTGGTTCATATTAGCTAACGATTATTTTGAACACGATCATATTACAGATCATTTTGCCTTAGTGTTATTTTCTTTAGTGGGCGCATTAATGCTTACATCATTTAGTAATATGACAACTTTGTTTTTAGGTGTTGAGATTTTATCAATTCCTATGTATGTGTTAGCAGCAAGTCAAAAAAGATTGGTGGTATCCAACGAGGCTGGCTTTAAGTATTTAATTATGGGTTCGTTTGCAAGTGGGTTTTTATTATTTGGAATTGCGTTAATTTATGGTGCTACTGGTAGTTTTGATTTGATGGAGATTCGTTCATACATCACTCAGTCTAATGGTAATATGCCCGCATTTTTTTACGCAGGTGTAGTTGTTATATTAGCGGCTATGAGTTTTAAAGTTAGTGCAGCCCCTTTCCACTTTTGGGCACCCGATGTGTACGAGGGCTCGCCAACCGTAATTACTACTTTAATGATTACAATTGTAAAAACAGCAGCTTTTGCAGCCTTTATGCATTTATTCTTAGTAGTGTTTGGTAAGGTAAATGATGTGTGGGGAATGGTTTTAGCTTGCATTATTGCGCTTTCATTAGTTATTTCTAATGTTACTGCGGCTACACAAACTAATGTAAAACGCTTGTTAGCATATTCAAGTATTAGCCATGCTGCTTTTATGTTAATGGCCATTTTAGCCAATAGCCGTCCTTGGGGAAGCATTAACTCCGTTTTATATTATACTTTAGCGTATTCTATTAGTTCTATTACGGCTTTTACAGTGCTTTATAATGTGGCAAAAAATAAAAATAGCGAAGAAATTAGTGCATTTAATGGCTTAGGTAAAAAGCATCCATTAATGGCATTGTGTATGGTAATTGCGTTATTTTCGTTAGCTGGTATTCCTGTAACTGCTGGCTTCTTTGCTAAGTATTATGTGTTCTCAGTTTTAGTAGGCACCACTTATAAATGGTTAATGGTTATTGCAATTTTAGCTTCGTTAGTCGGCGTGTATTATTATTTTAAAATCATTATTGCTATGTATTTTAAACATGATGAATCTCATGAACCAATTAAGATCGAATTTTCACATGTGTTGTTAATGATTATTACAACATTAATTACACTGGCAATAGGTATTGTACCTGGTTATATTGTTGAAATTTTTGGCTAGTCTCAAAGATTTTAACATTGATTTATATCATAACTCGTCTATTTTGAATCTAAATTTATCGATTTTTTTGCTATATTTGTCAAAAAACAGACAATATGGCGATTCATGAAAATGGTTCAATCTTAATCCCGATTGATTTTTCCAAGCAATCATTAATAGCAATAGAGCAGTCTTATAATTTGGCTAAATACACCAAATCTAAAATTATATTAATGTATGCTTCGCCTAGTGGAGGTACAGAACATGCAACTGAAATAAAAGCATTAGCCGAAAAAACACAACAACAATCTGGGCAACAAACCGAATACATTTTACTTAAAGGCAATATTTTTGACTTAATAGATGACAAAGCAGAGGAACTAAAATCATCCTTAATCGTTATAGGATTAGATACGCAAACACGGTTTAGAAGTTTTATTGGTGTAACTAATGTTGGGAAATTTTTAAAGAATGCGCCATGCCCTGTAATTACGATAAGAGGAGTTGATAATAGAAACAGTTGTAAAAATATTTTAATGCCTATTGATTTAAGTGCCGAGAGTAGAGAAAAGGTAGGAACGGCAGTTCAGGTGGCAAAGTATTATGGCGCAACTATTCGAATTATCTCAATTTTTAGTCCAAGCGATGAGAAATTCGAAAACGAAATTTTACCCTATATCAATCAAATTAAAAAATTTATAAAGGATAGAGGCGTAGAGTGTACCAATAAGTTAATTCCTTCTAAAAATGCCGTAGAAGCCATTGTTACCTATGCTAATAATAACGAATGTGATATGATTATTCAAATGAATAAATCGTCATTAAGTTTAGGAGAATTATTTGTGGGTGCAGCAGCTCAAAATATTGCGGAATCGAGTAATATTCCTGTGCTTTCCATTAAGCCGATGAAACGTGAAAGCTTAAGCACGGGTATTCACTAAGCAACTTTTTTTGTAAATCTTAATATCTGACTCAACAGAAATAGTACAATAGCAATTATAGAGCTACAATAAGAAATTAAATCTCCATATTTTACAAAAAATGTGTGATTGTTTTGTACGCTTACCTTTTTAGAAATAGTTGCTTTTTCCCAATATGGTGTGGCTTGTTCAATATCACCAAGTGGCGTAATAAAACAAGATATTCCTGTGTTAGCACATCTTACAATTTCATTTCTGGTTTCAATAGCTCTAAGTTTTGCATAAGCCAAATGTTGACGATGACCTGGTGTATTTTCCCACCATCCATCATTAGTAATAATAAAAATGATATTTGCTCCGCGTCTAATGTAATCAGCAACATAATCAGAATAAACACTCTCATAGCAAATAACAGGTGCAATTCCAACTTGCTTGTTATGACTAAAAAACACACTTCGTTCATCCTGTGTACCCAAACTGCCCATGGTTCCACCCATATCAATAGCAAGGCTTTCAAGAGGTTTAAATAGAGCAGGAAATGGCATTCTTTCTACACCTGGCACCAATTTCGATTTATGATAATAACTGTATGGAGTATTTAAAGATAATTGTAGTCCTGTGTTATAGTAATCAAAATAGGTATCAGAATTACCATTTCTTCGTGCAGTAGAACTTAAAGGTTCTCCTGGCTTAAATACTTTAAATGTACTGGCACCTGTTACTATCGTTAAATTAGGATAAAATTTCAAAATGCTATCTCTTAAAAAAGGAATCGAAAATGTTTCGTTTTCATAACCTTCAGTATAATCTTCAGTCAAAAATGTTTCTGGTAAAACTAAAAAATCAGTTGTGCTATCAAGCTTATCTTTTATTTGAAGTAGTAAGTTATGGAGTTGGATTTCTGGAGAATAATAAAATTTCTCATTATAGGGATCGACATTAGGTTGAACAATAAGCGTATTAAACATTGAAGTATTATTTTTTTCTTTTTCTCTTACATATAGTAAACTATAAGAGATAACAATTGGAGTAATAATAGTAGTTAATGGTAATAGAAATTCTTTTGATGAAAATGTTGAGGTTTTTAATACCTGAAACAAAAGAATATTGATGATTAGTATCCAGAGGCTTCCTCCTGATGTGCCTGTAAACTCATACCATTGTACCCAGTTATGTGTAAAGGCAAAAACATTACCAAGTGTAAGCCAAGTCCATGTTAAATCCCATAGGGTGTGTCCGTATTCAAAGCCTAACCATATTGGAATTAGTAACCAAATTCCCCAAGGTTTATTAAGCCGTTGTTTTAGACGATGCCAAATCATAAAAACAACACACATTAAAATAGCATTACAAACAATAGCTAATGCGGCACCACCAAAAGATGCAAAATAAATCCACCATGTAACCAAAAGATTCCATAAGAAAAACGTAAAATAACTTAAACCGATGAGTTTAAGTTTATTTTCAGATATTCTATCTTCAATGATTAGTAACGGTATCCACGCAATAAAAATGAGGAATGTAAAAGGAGAAAACCAACTTACGCTTAATAGTACAGCACTGAGTATAGCTAAGATAAAATTTGGAAGGCGATTAAACATTGCATAAAGATAGGAGAAATTTCTGCTTAAAGTTTAAAACCAATAACACATACATCATCTACTTGCTCTAGCTTGCCTTTCCAGTTATCAAATGATTGTTCGATGATTGTCCTTTGGGTGCCAATAGATTCTGTATATGAACTTAATAAGATTTGTTCTAATTGTTTGTATTTATATTTTTTCCCATCTGGTCCTCCAAATTGATCTGCAAAACCATCAGTAAAGAGGTAAAAACAAGTGCCAAATTCATATTTTACTCTGTGTGTTGTAAACGGTTTAGGATAATCAACTTTTCCAATTGCTTGCTTATCTGGTTTTATTTTTATTAGCTCATTGTTATAAATATACCATAATGGATTATTGGCGCCACTCCAATTAATTTCGGTATGTATTTCTCCTGTTTCTGGATAAATAGTTTTTTTAATATGAATAAGTGAGATATCCATACCGTCTTTTACATCGGCATCACTCTTCTCAAAAGTTTCTATTACAAGCTCTCTTGTTTTGTTTAAAATTTCTCCTGGCATTTGCAATTCAAATTCCTTTACCGAACGAAATAAAGCATTAGAACACACAATTGATACAAGAGCGCCTGGTACACCATGTCCTGTACTATCCGCAGCTGCTATATAGTAATGTGTTGTATTATCCAGAACAAATGAATAAGACCAATAAAAATCGCCTGCTACAATATCTTTAGGTTTGTAGAGTATAAAATTTTGAGGTAAGTGTTTATCAATAAATTTTTTGGGAGGTAATATAGCTTCTTGTAAACGCTTAGCGTATGTAATAGAATCAAGAATTTCTTTTTGTTTTTCTTCAAGGGTTAATTTTTGTTCATTAATTTGTTGTGTTCTTACTCTTACTTTTTCTTCTAATTCTTGATTGGTGATGTTCTGTAGTTTCTGAATTTCTTCTAGGTTTTCAATAATTTTTTGCTGAGCTAGTTCACTCGCTGCTTTAAAACGGTTGTATTTATCAGCTAAACCCAGAGATAATAAAATCATTTCAATACCTGATCCAAAATGCATAATATATTCAGTAAATGAATTTGAGGGTAACATACCTAAATCTTTTAAAACATAAATAATTACACTTGTAAGAACAAAGGTGTAAGCAATCGAATAAAATTTTGCCGATTTATTTCCTCTTATCCAGGATGTTACACCTACTATAATACCGATGAGAGATACTAATGCGGCAAAAATTGAGCAAACAATATCATGGAATATAATATCTGGGTAAATGAACAATAGAATAATAAAAACATATACTGGAATATTAAAACTTAATATTAATTTGTAACCAAACGACCAAGTGCGTTTTAACTCTAAAAATGAAATTGCAAACCAAGTTCCGAAAATTGTGGAAGCATAAATCCAAAAGTATAAAGCAAGATTATTAAGCTGAGGAAAATTAGGAAACATGTATTTAAACATGTAACCATCAAAATTAAACAAACTCATTCCGTAACAAAACAGAAATGTGATGTAGAATAAGTAAGACTTATCTTTTAACCGTGTATATAAAAACAAATTAAATAAAAAGATAAAAAGCAAAGCGCCATAATACAAACCTGTTCCCCACGACAATTCAGTAAATGTTTTGATTAATGCCGACTCGCTGTATAGTTTAACAGGCGCTAATAAACTAATTTCGCATTTTATTTTTAAATACACATCTACTACTTTATTAGCGTTAGGTGGTAGCTTAACTAAAAAATCAGGCAAATTGTAGTTTCGAGTTTTAAAAGTATAATGATCACCAAAAACATGTTTTTCAATCACATGATTGTCCTGTACAAAAAACACTTCAATGGAATCAATTAATGGATTTTCAAAATGCAGGTAGTAATTTTCTTCTGTGTTTTCATTATAATAAGAAAACGCAAACCAATGAGGCAACTTAGTGTAAGTGAGATTTACAGCAGACACAGTAAACTTCTCAAAATTTAAAAGCTGAATGTCTTTTATCGTTTTAGTTTCGGTAGAATCACAATGATGAGATAATTTTATTTCTTGTATTGGTTTTTGTCTTTGTAGCAAATAAATGTTATGTGCATACGAACCAATGGAGTGTCCCGCGACAAAAAGTATGAGCCAATATTTAATAGTACCAAGCATTTTCGCCCTTAATATACAACAATTTAAGGATACAGATATTGAGAATTGCCATTTATCATCTTTTTATGAAGTAGGGGGGATTTTTTGAACTTAGATAATATTTTTTAATAAAAGTGATTTTTAAATAAACACCCCCCTGTTTTTTCACCAATTATTCAAAAAAAGTGAACTTTTTTTATTGTATCCCCCTATTTTTTATATACATTTGTCAAAAAAATTACTTTTTTAAATTTTAAAATATAAAAAAACATGAACACAAGACGAATTTTAGCAATGCAAGACGTTGTAAAACGCACACCAGTTGAGTTTTTAAAACCAAAAAACCAACAAGTATCACAATACTATGGTTCAAAAGTGTTTGGTATTGATGCTATGCGTGAATTTTTATCCGAAGAAGCCTTTAATAGTATTCAGCAATCTATGAACCAAGGCGTTACTGTAGATAGAAAAATTGCCGATCAAGTAGCGGCTTGTATGAAAGCCTGGGCGCAGAGTCATGGTGTTACTCATTTTACACATTGGTTTCAACCGCTATCTGGAGCCACTGCAGAGAAACACGATGGATTTTTTGAACCAATAGAAGGCGGAAGAGCCATTGAGCGATTTAGTGGAAATGCCTTAGTGCAACAAGAGCCAGATGCTTCTTCTTTTCCAAATGGAGGTATTAGAAATACCTTTGAGGCAAGAGGATACACTGCTTGGGATCCTACTTCTCCAGCTTTTATCTGGGGTGAAACTTTATGTATTCCTACTATTTTCATCTCTTATACTGGTGAGTCGCTTGATTTTAAAACGCCACTATTAAGATCGTTAAGTGCTTTAGATAAAGCTGCTACCGATGTTTGCCAAAGTTATTTTGATAAAAATGTTACAAAAGTTATAGCTACACTTGGTTGGGAGCAAGAATACTTCTTAATTGATACTGCTTTACATAATATTCGTTACGATTTACAACAAACAGGGCGTACCTTATTTGGCCATATTCCTGCCAAAGGGCAACAATTAGAAGATCATTACTGGGGTTCAATTCCTGAGCGTGTGGCGGCATTTATGAAAGACTTTGAATACGAATCACATTTATTAGGAATTCCTGTGCGTACTCGTCATAACGAGGTGGCTCCTGCCCAGTTTGAATGCGCGCCAATGTTTGAAGAGATGAATTTAGCAGTTGATCATAATTTATTATTAATGGACGTGATGGAAAAAGTAGCTATGCGTCATAATTTTAGAGTGCTATTTCATGAAAAACCTTATGCCCGTGTAAATGGTAGCGGAAAACATAATAATTGGAGCTTAGCAACCAACACAGGAAAAAATTTATTATCGCCAGGTAAAACACCTAAAACTAACTTACAGTTCTTAGCGTTTTTTATTAATACAGTAAAAGCTGTGTATGAACATGGTGATTTATTAAGAGCATCTATTGCATCGGCTAATAACGATCACCGTTTGGGAGCAAATGAAGCACCACCAGCTATTATGTCGGTATTTTTAGGTGAACAACTATCTAAGGTGTTAGATGATTTAGAAAAATCGGTACACAGCGGTAAGATGAGTCCAGAGGAAAAAACAGCACTTAAATTAAACATTGGAAAAATTCCGGATATTTTATTAGATAATACCGATAGAAATAGAACCTCGCCATTTGCCTTTACTGGAAATAAATTTGAGTTTAGAGCGGTAGGATCTTCGGCAAATTGTGGTTGGCCAATGACGGTTTTAAATTCTATTATGGCCGAGCAATTAGTAGCTTTTAAAAAAGACGTTGATGCATTAATTGAGAAAAATATTGATAAAGACGAGGCTATTTTCCAAATCTTGAAGAAATACATTATTGAAAGTAAAAAAATTCGTTTTGAAGGTAATGGTTATGGCGACGAATGGAAGGCTGAGGCAAAGAAAAGAGGATTAAATAATTTTCCTACTACACCATCGGCACTAGACGCAATGGTTTCTAAAAAGTCGCAAAAATTGTTTGAAAACATGGCAATTTTAAACCATAGAGAGTTGGATGCGCGTTATGAAATAGCATTAGAAACCTACACTAAAAAGATACAAATTGAGAGCCGTATTTTTGCCGACTTAGTTAATAACCACATTATACCTACAGCGTTGAATTATCAGAAAGCTTTAATTGAAAATGTAACAGGACTAAAAACTATTTTATCTGCTACCGAGTTTAAAACAGCTGCTGAAACTCAAATCAATTTGATTAAAGAAATTAGCGAGCGTGTAGCCATTATTCGAAATGCCGCTATTGACATGACTGAGGAAAGAAAAAAAGCAAATAAATTAGATAATGCTAAGAAGCAGGCTCATGCGTATTGCGAAAAAGTAAAGCCATTTTTTGAAACTATTCGCTATAATGTAGATAAACTTGAAATTATAGTAGATGACGCTACATGGCCTTTGCCAAAATATCGTGAAATGTTGAACTTGCGATAAACGATATCTTCCAATCGTTTGATTATCAGGTTCTTTAAGTACTTTGAGGTATGAAATATTTCCTTAAACTTTAAGAATATGATTTAGCTGAAATTTATCATAGTGAAAAAAATGTTCAAAATTTTTGCAGTTTTAAAAAAATATATATCTTAGCACCTTACAAAGTTTAAATTTTAACTATGAAAAACTTAAGAAGATTATTTCTATCCACTACAGCTATTTTAGCTTTTGTTGTTTCTGCTTCTGCACAAAAAAATTATTTAAAAGATGCAGATAATGCGTATGCTCATAACCAATACTTTAATGCTATTGAGTTGTATAAGCAAGCTTATACAAAAGTAAAAAAAGCAGATGCTAAATCTAAAATTTTATACAGAACTGGTGATTCTTACCATAAAATTAATGATTTAAAAGGTGCAGAAACATATTATCAAAAAGCTATTAAAGCTAAATATGCTGATCCAATAGTATATTTAAACTTAGCAGATGTTTTAAAAGCTCAACAAAAATATCCGGAGGCTATTATTGAATATAATAACTATAAAAAATTAGCACCTTCAGATGTACGTGGCGAAAACGGTGTTAAATCAAGTGAATTAGCTCAACAATGGAAAGATGCTAAAAATACACCAGAAACCCGTATAAAGGTTGAGAATATGGTGTTATTAAACTCCAAAGAATCTGATTTTAGCCCTGCATACGCAGATAAAAAATATACCAGTTTGATTTTCACCTCTACTCGTCAAGGAGCTAACGGAAGTATTGACGTTACAAATGGTCAAAATCACTCAGATTTATATGAAGCTAAATTAGATAAAAATGGTAAATGGAGTACTCCTGCTCAATTAGCAACTACAATTGTTTCTAAAATGAATGAAGCTTCTGTTTCTGTATCTAGAAAAGGAGATGTAATGTTTATGACACGTTGCCCTGAGGCTAAAGGGAAACAACTAAAATGCCAAATTTATGTTTGTAAGAAACAAGGACCATCATGGGCTGAACCTGAATTATTAAACTTTAACATTGATACAGTGGCATTTGCTCACCCTTCTATTAATATCAAAGGTGATGTATTATATTTTACTTCTAAAATGCCAGGTGGATATGGTGGTGCTGATATTTGGATGAGTACCTATGATAAAAAGTCTAAATCATGGGGACAACCTGTAAATTTAGGCCCAACTGTTAATACTCAAGGTGATGAGATGTATCCTTTTATCGCTGAAGATGATAAAACTTTATACTTCTCTTCAAACTATCATTTAGGAATGGGTGGCCTAGATATATTTAAAACAGAAAAAGATGCCAGTGGTAAATTTAGTAAAGCACCTGAGAACTTAAAATACCCAATGAATTCGGCTGGCGATGATTTTGGTATTATTTACGAAGGTAAAAAAGTGAAAGGATATTTTACTTCAAATCGTGAAGGTGGAAAGGGAAGTGACGATATTTATTCGTTTATTCTACCTCCACTTTTCTTTAACTTAAATGGTACTGTAGTGAGTGCTGAGTTTAATGAGCCGGTAAAAAATGCCTTTATTCACTTAAAAGGTTCAAATGGAGATATGTTTGAATTTAAAACAGGAGATGATGGTAAATACAACTTTAAACTAAAAGAAAATACTACTTACGAAGTAACTGTAGGTACAGATAAAAATACTGTTTCTAAAACATTTGTTCTAGGTTTCTTAGCTAATAAGGATATGGGTAAATTAACTACTGTAGATGAAAACGAATCAAAAGACTTTGTGAAAGATTTCGTACTTACACCTGTAAAAGCAGAAATTCGTTTCCCTGCGGTATTATATGCCTTAGGTAAAGCTGATTTATTAGTTGACCCAACTGGAACTGATAAATCAAACGATACTCGTAAACCATTAAACTCTAAAGACTCTTTAAATTTCTTATATCAAACTTTAATGGATAACCCAACCATTATTGTAGAATTACAATCGCATACAGATAGCCGTGGTTCAGATGCAAAAAACCAAATCTTATCAGAGGCTCGTGCTAAGTCTTGTGTGGATTACTTAGTAAATGAGAAAAAAGTGCCTATTGAGCGTTTGAAATTTAAAGGATGGGGCGAGAAAAAATTATTAATTACTGATGCTCAAATTGCAAAAGCTAAAACAAAAGAAGAAAAAGAAGCATTACACCAAAAGAATCGTCGTACGGTATTCCGTATTGTAAGTTGGGATTACGTAGACCCTAATGCGCCAAAAACTAATAAACCAGTTTACAAACCTCAAGTATCAGGTGAAGAGAACTCTGAGGAGTTACCTGATAGTGAAACTGCTGAGTAATAGATAATAAGTATTTAAAAACCCTTTCAAATTTGAAAGGGTTTTTTGTTTTCCTCAATTATTGTTAATTATAATGAGTAAGGTATAAATCATGTATCTTTGTAATTCATTTAGACACTAATGAGAGATATAATATGGACTATAATTGTAATTTGGTTGGTTTGGAAAATTTACAATCTATTTAAGTCTAGTTCACAAAAAAAGACCTATCACAACCCTAATACAAACCAATATCATAAAAAAGGAAAAACGGTTATAAATTATTCCAATTCTCAAAAAACTACGTATAATCCAAGGGATGCTGAATACGTGGACTATGAAGAAATAAAAGAATGAAAATAGGCCTGTGTACCATATTTATGTTGTTTGTTGTAATAATGAATGCACAAGAAACGCCTGCAACTGCACCGTTATCACCAAAACCTCATGATAATTTACCCGAACAAAGAAACACAAATGCTGATTTTCCTTCATTAAAAGATAGGCTGTATTTAGGCGGCAACTTTGGGGCATGGTTTGGTAATACTACTTATGTAAACGTATCCCCTTTACTGGGTTGTAGAATTACCAAAAAATTTTCGCTTGGTGTTACAGGTACTTATAACTATTATAGTTATAAGGCTTATAACCAGAAATATGTTAGTACAGTATATGGTGGAGGTGTATTTGCTAGGTATTTAATCCTTGAAAATCTATTTGCACAAGTAGCATGGGAAAGATTAAGTGTGCCTGATTACCGTTCGGTATTACCAGAAGCAAGAGTTTATGTAGATAATATTTTAGTAGGTGGAGGATTTAGACAACAATTTTCAGATAGAGGAAGTTTTATTGCCGCAATTTTTTATAACATTAACCAAACACCTTTATCGCCTTACCAGAATCCAATTGTACAGATTGGGTTTAATGTTGGCTTATAATATTTTGCTGAGATAATGAATGCTAATTGAAAAATTATCAGCATTTTTGTTGTAAGTTAATCACTCAAGTGTTTGTTCTTGCTTTTGCAAGAAAGTATGCCCGGATGTTGGAATTGGTATACAAGTACGCTTGAGGTGCGTATGCCGCAAGGCTTAGGGGTTCGAGTCCCCTTTCGGGTACAAAACAGAGTGAGAATGAAAGCTCATGCAAACATTTGATCTCTGTTTTTTTTAATTATAATTTCATTTACTTTTGTAAGATATGAAAACCACTTATATTAAATTTTTTGTTCTTTTTGTACTTATATTGTTTCCAATATGTTTAGAAGCGCAATGTGCGATGTGTAAGGCAACGGTTGAAAGTAGTAT
>WBZO01006093.1_pt1 | contig 11863 bp, 8 predicted proteins | sample 5204261 | NCBI WGS metagenome assembly WBZO01 (sample SAMN12412400, study PRJNA552823) | activated sludge metagenome | isolation source: activated sludge from anammox sidestream of wastewater treatment plant... | place: USA: North Carolina | collected 2017-09 | reverse complement strand
CTTCGTCGTGGGCGATCCCGATCAGTCGATTTACCGCTGGCGGCAGGCTGACATTCGCAACATTCTCGACTTCGAGCAGGATTTCCCCGACGCCCGGCGGTTCGTACTGGAAACGAATTACCGCTCTACGGGGCGGATCGTGGCCGTGGCGGACAATGTCATCCGCCAGAATCAGCAACGAATCGATCGCCAGTTGCGCACGGAGAACGAGGACGGCGAGATCATTACCGTCCGCGAACTGACCGATCAGCAGCATGAGGCGCGGTTCGTGGCCGACGAAATTCGGCGCATCATGCAGCAGACCGATTGGCCAGGCGACGCCTTCGCAGTCATGTACCGAACCGGCGCCCAGAGCCGCGTCATCGAAGAGTCGTTCCGCCTGAGCGGCATCCCCTACCAGATCGTCGGAGGCGTTCGATTCTACGATCGCAAGGAAGTCAAGGACGTTCTGGCTGTTCTACGTCTGCTGCACAACCCCGCAGACCGGGTCAGTTTCGAACGCATCCTGGAGAACATGCCCATCGGTCGAGGTTTTGGCCCCAAAGCGCTGGAAACATTGCTCGAGTGGACCGGTCAGCATCAGCAGTCCATTCTGGCCGGCATTCAGGCGGCCTCGGGTCAGGTGGGCGGCCCCCAGTTCACCGGTAGCGCCCGGCAGGCGGCCTCCCGCATTGCAGAGGTGTTTCAGCGTCTCTCTCACGCGGCTGCGACCGTGAGCATGTCTGAATTGTTCGACGAACTGGTGGCAGCCACCGGATATCGGGAAACGTACGAGCAAGCCACGGAGGAGGAACTGGAACGCTGGGCAAACGTGCTGGAAGTCCGGGCCGATATGGAGAAATACGACAGCCTGCCCCCGGGTGAAGGTCTGCCAGCATATCTGGAGCAGGTCGCGCTGATCGCCGATGTTGACACTCTGGAGGATGACAAGCGGGGCCGGGTGACCCTGATCACGCTGCACTCAGCCAAAGGTCTCGAATTTCCGGCGGTGTTCATCACCGGCCTGGAGGAGGGCCTGCTGCCGGTCAGCCGGGCGGTAGAAGCAGAGTTCGATGATCCACAGGCGATCGAAGAAGAACGTCGGTTGTTCTACGTCGGCATTACCAGGGCTCAGAAACTCCTCTATTTGACCAGGGCCGGATCGCGCATCAGTTACGGCCGCTTCCAGATGGGGGTCCAGTCTCGATTTCTGGACAGTCTTCCCAATCAACATGTGCGCGAGGTGGGTCGGCGGGGTGCGCTGAGTCCGCGGGGCATGGCGAGTCTGGCCACCCGCACGCAGCAGGGGTTCACCTCCTCCGGCGAGACGCCGGCGAGACCCTCCGGGTACGCTCCCCCGACTCGGACCTATGCCGCTGGCGAACGGATCTTTCATGCCAAGTTCGGGGAGGGCCGTATCGTCGAAGTCACCGATAGGCGGGACGATCAGGAGTTGTCGATCGATTTCTCCAGGCACGGTCGCAAGCGGTTTATGGCCAGTCTGGCGCCGCTCGACGTGATTTCCGATTGACAGGCGACGAAACCATGAAACAGCGTACCCGTACGCTTAAACCCCATCGCGAGCCGGCAGACCTCGTACCCATGGTCGTCACCCCTCGCGAGCACCGGGAACTGCAGGAATCGCGCGATCTGTCCCCTCTGGCCCGTTTCAGCCGAAGCGCTACCAGATCCCGCGCCGAGATCGAATCAGACATGCGAACCGCGTTTCAGCGGGACCGCGATCGCATCGTCCACTCCAAGAGCTTCCGTCGCCTGATGCACAAGACTCAGGTCTTCATCGCTCCGGCCGGTGATCACTACCGAACTCGCCTGACGCACACGCTGGAGGTATCCCAGATCGCCCGCACGATCGGTCGGGCCCTGTCCCTCAACGAGGATCTGATCGAAGCGATCACCATGGGACACGATCTCGGCCACACCCCGTTCGGCCATGCCGGCGAAACCGCCCTGCAAGGGTATCTGCCCGGATTTCGCCACAACGAGCAGAGTCTGCGGGTCGTCGATTTTCTGGAGAAAGGTGGCGAGGGACTCAATCTCACCGACGATGTGCGCGACGGCATTCTGCATCACTCCAAACCGGACGATGAGTTGACCGGTGCGATTTCCCGGCGCCCCCGGTCGCTGGAAGGCGAAGTGATGCGCATTTCTGATGCCGTGGCCTACATCAACCACGATCTCGACGACGCGCTGAGGGCCGGCATGATTCACGCTTCGCAAATTCCGAAGGAAGTTGTGGAGACGCTGGGCGAGTCCCACGCCAAACGCATCGACACCCTGGTCACCAACATCGTTGCGAACTCGAATGTGAATGACCCGCCCGGGGAGATCAGAATGGAACCGCACATACTGGAAGCAGCCAATACGTTGCGGAGGTTTCTGTTCGATTCCGTCTACCGACCACTCAATGCATCAGACAATACGCAAAAAGCCCGGCAGGTCGTCGAGATGCTCTGCGGGTACTATGATCTGCACTTCCAGGCGCTGCCTGAAGAATATCGGTCTCTGGCTGGGAACGATCCGGAATCGCGGATCATCGCAGACTATGTCGCCAGCATGACCGACCGGTTCGCCGTCGAGACGTTCGAGCGGTTGTACGTGCCGCAGTATTGGTCGCTCCCCACGACCTGACTCATCCGCCATGGCCCGTGACGCCGTTTCAGAAATCCGGGAAAAGCTGGACATCGCCGAGATCATCGGTGAAAAAGTCGTCCTGAGGAAGGCGGGTCGCAACCTGAAGGGTCTCTGCCCCTTCCATCAGGAAAAGACTCCGTCGTTCGTCGTCTTTCCGGAGGGTCAGAGTTTTCACTGTTTCGGTTGCGGGAAGGGCGGCGACCTCTTCACCTTCTACATGGAGCGAGAGGGAGTCGATTTCCGCGAAGCACTCCGGGAACTGGCCGAACGGGCCGGGGTGTCACTCGAAGACCAACCCAGACAGCGGAGTCAGGTCGATCCTCGCGAGACATCGTTCTATGACCTCCACGAAGCGGCCGCCAGCTATTTTGCGAACGTGCTGAACAATTCTTCTGCCGGTGAAAAGGGGCGCCGCTATCTGAGAGAACGTGGCATTTCTCAGGAGATGATCGAGCAGTTTCGTCTCGGACTGGCGCCGGACGGCTGGGACTACCTCCTCAAGCAGCTCTCCGCCCGCGGCGCCGATCCTGCAATCGCCGCGGACGCGGGTCTGTTGCAACGTCGTGAATCGGGCGGATACTACGATCGGTTCCGCGACCGAATCATCTTCCCGATATTGAATGCTGCGGGTCAGGTGGTGGGATTCGGTGGACGCGCGTTCGGCGATGAACAGCCGAAGTATCTCAACTCACCACAGTCACCGATATTCGACAAGGGCTCCCTGCTCTACGGTTTGACTCACGCCCGCGATGCTATTCGTGAGGCGAATCGCGTGGTCATCGTCGAGGGATACATGGATGTCATCGCCGCACACCAGTTTGGTTTCCGGAATGTCGTGGGAGCCATGGGCACCGCGTTGACCGAAACGCAGGTCGATCAGGTCAAGCGGCTGACCAAGCGGGTGGTGCTGGCGCTGGATGCGGACGCCGCCGGGCGAATGGCCTCGGTCCGGGCGATCGAGTCGCTGCAGCTTGGTCTCGATCACGTTCCGGATATCGTTGCGGATCCCCGCACCGTTTTTCGCATCGCGCATCGCCTCGATGCAGAGGTCCATATTGTCGAACTGAGCGCTGGTGACGATCCAGACTCGCTGATCAGGTCGGATCCCGATTCCTGGCGGCGACAGGTTGAAGCAGCCCGATCGTATATGGACTTTGTGATTGACCACGTTCTGGAAAGTATCGACCGCTCCGATCTGACGGCGCGCCGCCGGGCTGTGGATCAGTTGGGTCCCTTTTTGCAGCGGATTGGGGACGCAGTCGAGCGGAGTCACTACGTCCAGCGATTGAGTCGTGAACTGGACATCCCGTTTCCCATCGTGCAGTCACGCATTTCCCAGGCCCGGACCCGCAACGTGTCGATTGCTCTCGATAACCCGGCGGAGCAGGGAGCGAAGGGGCACCCTCGAACCGACGATCATCTGGTGGCGCTCTTTCTGAAGTATCTGCCGGCGGTTGTCGATCTTGCTGATCAGGCCCCAGACGCTCTGTTATCCGATGCGCGAAACCGGGAATTGATGGCCCTGTTGCGCGACATCCATATACCACCCGAGTGGCAACCGGCCATGGTCCTCGATTCGGCGGATGAGGCAATTCGCAAACATGGAGAAGCGATCCTGGCCGATCTGCCGCCGCTACCACCTCCCACGCCGGGCGACGTGCGAGAAGAACTCCTGCAGACAATCGTCAAACTGCAAAGGGAGCAGTACGACGTTTTCGCCGGTCACCTGAGAGCGGAACTGGCCGCCGCGCAGGCCGATCAGGATGACGAGACGTTCACCGAACTGCGGCGGTACCTCGAACAGTTGCCCGGGTTGCACCAGCAGCTCTATCCACGCCGCAGCACCTACTTCCGCGACATGAGGGAAGCGCGCAAGAAGTCGTCTCACCTGGAAAACTAACGTTGCGGACCGATCGCGACAGTGATCGCCCGGCAGAGCTTGTCATCCTCCTCTGGCAAAACGCTACGCAGGTCGAGCACCAGGCGGTGCTCGTTGATTCGTGCATAGACCGCCGGGCTGCCTAGCCTGAGCACCCGGGCCACGTCATCCGGGTGACCGATGTCCAAAGCGATCCCCCAACTCTCCTGCGTCTCTCCGGGCAATGAGCCTCCACCCACCGTCGACTTCGTGGGCCGCACCACTGCCACCCCCTCTGCTATCTGCAGTCGACCGCACAGGGTCCGGGCACGTTGTTCCAGATCGGCCACAGGTGCGCCGATCATCCTCCAGACTGGCACAGTGCTGGTGGCTTCGCCGCGCACGTAGTGCCGGAGCGTTTCTGCCACCCCGGCCAACGTCACCTTTCCGGCTCGCACCGCTCTGGCCAGCGGATGTCGTTCGATCCGGCTCACGAATGCGGCCGAACCACAGATCAACCCTGCCTGCGGTCCGCCCAGCAACTTGTCGCCACTGGCAGTGACAATGGCCACACCGGCGGCGATGCTTTCGCCGATGGTCCGTTCCCCACCCAGCCCAAAATCCCGTGGCGACAGAATCGAACCACTCCCCAGATCCTCGAGCACCGGCACGTTTGCCGCGCGACCGACGGCCACAATCTCTTCGAGGTGCGGCTCGCTCACGAATCCCTCGATGCGAAAATTGCTGGTATGCACCATCAGAATGGCGGCGGTGCTGGCGCTGACTGCGCTCTTGTAGTCGCTGGCATAGGTTCGATTGGCAGTGCCAACTTCGACCATCGTCGCGCCACTCTGTTGCAGCACATCCGGAATCCGGAAACCGCCGCCGATTTCAACAGCCTGACCCCGCGCTACGATCACTTCGCGTTCAGGAGCCAGCGCGGCCAACACCAGAAGCACGGCGGCCGCGTTGTTGTTCACCACCAGAGTGGACTCCGCCCCGGTCAGTTCTCTCATCAGGCGTGAAATCTCGTCCATTCGGCCACCGCGTTGACCGGTGTCCGGCTCGATCTCCAGAGCCACTGGCGAAGCCGCTGTCAGACGCATGGCTTCCGCCGTGGCCGGGCTGACGGGAGCTCGACCCAGATTGGTGTGCAGCAGCACCCCGGTCGCATTGATGACCGGGGTCAGACGGGGCGTGTTCAGCAGGGCCAGACGCTCGTTGACCCGCGCCACGATCGCGTCATGTGACGGAACGTCTGATTCACCGATCGTCGCGCGAATCTCGGACAACACCCGCTGAATCGTCTGGGTAACGATCGCCGGCGCGACATCGCGACCGCCGCCGACTCGCCAGCGTTCGATGATCGTCGACACAGACGGAATCGCCCGCCGATCCCGATTGGGTTCAGATTCGGTAGGTGAATGGTGAACCATAGGCGTGGTTTGGAGAAACGGAACCGGGAGCCGCACTGGCTCCCGGCAACCAGGTCGGGGAGAGAGGATTTGAACCTCCGACCTCAGCGTCCCGAACGCTGCGCGCTAACCGGACTGCGCTACTCCCCGCAAGGCAGCGAGCAGCATAGCACAAGCGGACCGCTGTGAGCAGTCGGCCGCTCATTGTCCGCTTCCAGCTATACTGCGGAATGTCGGCGCGCGTTGGCCCGCGTAGCTCAGAGGATAGAGCGCCGCCGTCCTAAGGCGGGCGTCGGGGGTTCGAGTCCCTCCGCGGGCACCAGCGACCCGAACAGCAAACTCGATGTCACGTACGTTTTGATCCACATCGCGACAGGAAACTGACCTTTGACCGAACCGTATACCTATCCTGGACCGTCGGTCTTCGGATACGAAACCGATGGCCTCCGCAGGGTGGCTCTCATTTCCGTGCATACGTCGCCGCTGGCGAATCTGGGCGGCAAAGACGCCGGCGGCATGAACGTTTACGTGAGAGAACTCGCCTGCCACGTTGCCGCACAGGGTCTTCCCGTCGATATCTTTACCCGACGCACCTCTCCCGATACCCCCGAAGTCAAGACGATCTGCGAAAACGTCAATCTGATTTCAATCACCGCAGGTCCCTCGGCACCAGTCGATAAGAACGAACTCCATACGTTTCTCCCGGCATTCGCCGAACAAATGGCGCTGTATGGCTTGCGCGCCGGCGTCCGGTACGACGTTATCCACGCGCATTACTGGCTTTCCGGCCTGACCGCGGAACTCCTCAAGCGTTACTGGAATACCCCGTACACGTTGATGTTTCACACCACCGCCCACATGAAGAATCGAGTGTCTCCGGCGGGCGAACAGGAAACCCCACTCCGAGCCCGAAGTGAACAGCGACTGGTCGATCTTGCCGACAGCATCATTGCGGCCAATCCCGACGAGCGCGCAGATCTGATCTGGCGGCAGCGCGCGCTGGCCAGCAAAATCTGCACGATTCCACCCGGTGTCGATGTGGCGCTCTTCACGCCCGGCAGTCGTCATGACGCTCGCCGCGAACTAGGTCTGGCTGCGAGTGATAAAGTCGTGCTCTTCGTGGGTCGTATCGATCCCATCAAAGGTATTGACACACTGCTTGAGACATTTCGGCTCACAGCGGCGCAGTTCGATAACGCGGTGCTGGCTCTGGTCGGCGGCGACCTCGATGACCTGGGCAACCCAATCGGCCCTTTGGCCATGGTGCACACGCGCATTCAGGAGATGGGGCTCGGCTCGCGTGTCCGGTTCTTCGGTTCGCAGCCGCAGAACAGGCTCCCCGTTTTCTACTCGGCCGCCGATGTGGTCAGCGTGCCGTCACGGTACGAGTCGTTCGGACTGGTGGCTGTCGAGGCCATGGCCTGCGGTGCGCCAGTGGTCGCTTCCAGAGCGGGCGGGCTGGTTTTTACCATCGAAGATGGTGAAACCGGTTTCCTGGCTCCGTGGGATCAACCCGAAGTCCACGCCAGTATCATCGCCGCGATCCTCCAAGACAATAAACTCGCTGCGCGTATGGGACTCAACGGTCACATCGCTGCGCAGCGATTTTCTTGGCAGGCTGTCGCCTCGTCAGTCATTCATGTCTACGAGAGGCTCGCCGCCGGGCATCGGGCCAACCTCTGCTGCGACGAAGAGATCTTCGCCTGATCCGGCTCCGTCAGGGACCTACAGCGACGACACCGCCCGGCCAAACACGGCGAGGAAGTGATCGATTTCTGCTTCATTGACCACCAGAGGCGGAATGACGCGAATCGCCTGATCGTAGGTCCCACAGGAGATCAGCAACACCTGCTCTTCGAAACAGCGCTTGATGACACTCGTCACCGCGGCAGGATTCGGGTCGCCCGATTCCGTGACGAATTCCACGCCTACCATCAGCCCCAGCCCGCGAACTTCGCCGATCACCGGATGCTCGGACTGCAGTTTTCGCAGTCCACTGACCAGGCGTTGTCCCATCGCCGCGGCATTTTCCGGCAGCTTTTCCTCGCGCATCACACGTAGCGTTGCAGCGGCAGCGGCGGTGCCCACCGCATTGCCCCCATAGGTGCCGCCGTGGGCGCCGGGGGCCCATTTGTCCATGATCGCCTTGTCCGAGACGACCGCGCTGACCGGCAATCCGGAGGCGATGCCCTTGGCCACGGTGATGATATCGGGCACCACATCGAAATGCTCAAAACCCCACATCTTGCCCGTGCGACCGACGCCGGTCTGAATCTCGTCCATGATCAGCAGGATGCCGTGTTCGTCGCAGATCGCGCGCAGAGCCTGCAACCAGCGGTTGGAGGGAACCAGGTATCCACCTTCCCCAGCGACGGTTTCGACCAGAATGGCCGCCACATCATCCGGCATCACCAGTGTGTCGAAGAGTCCCCTGAGTTCCGCCAGGTAGAAATCGTCCGCGACGCTCTCACCGCCGGGCACCGGCGCACGGAAGTAATACGGATAGGGTGCGTAGAAGATGCTCGCCAGCAGCGGTTCGTAGTGACCACGCACCTTGGCTCGCGACGACGTCACCGACATCGCCCCGTGTGTGCGACCGTGGAACGCACCGCGGAAGGCGATCACCGCCGGTCGGCGTGTGGCGATTTTGGCAAGCTTAATGGCGCCCTCGATCGCTTCGGCCCCACTGTTCGCCCAGAAAACCTGGTTCAGGCGGGAGGGCAAGGTGGCAGTCAGTTCAACCGCAGCCCGCATCATCGGCTCATGAAGAAGAATGTTCTGTTGCGCATGAATGATCTTCGCCGCCTGCTCCTGGATAGCGGCTACGACAGCGGGATGGCAGTGTCCGGCATTGACCACGGCGATCCCGGATGTGAAATCGAGGTACTCCACGCCATCCCGATCCCAGACCCGGATACCCTGGGCATGATCAGCAAACACCGGCGTGTATCGGCCAATCACGCGCGGAACAAGCGTTTGCGGGTCAAGCTCTACCTGAGCCGTCATATGAGTTCCCTTTCTGCCGGGTCACACCGGCGCGGCACCCGAATCATCGATCGGCAGGACTGGCTCCTCAGTCCTTCTTCTCTTCGCGCTCTTTTAGTTGCTTGTAATACTTCTTGGTCTTGGGGATCGGTTTGCTCTCTTCGGCTACCCTCGCGGCGTGAGCCGTAACCGCCTCCGATTCAAGTTCTTCCTCAACTTTCGCCAGATCGTTGTAGATTCGCACATTGGCATTCGACGCCGGCGTTCGCATCAGCATGCGCACTAACTGGAGCTGGGACTGCGCGGCGGCATTTTGCGCCGCCGGCAAGGCAGCTCTTTTGAGAAAGATGTCGACCGTGGAGAGAGTAGCTGGATCGGCGTTGTTCTCGACAAGCCGATCGCGAATTGCCTGGAGACCCTGGACCACATTCATGGGGCATTCTCGGTTGTATCGTGTCGCAAGGGACCCGGATAGCAATGGCCCGAGTATAGCACCGGGCACCCTGACGACAGGCGGAAAATGCTAGAATATGTGTCGGTTGCCAGGGGTGCGGAACGCGCTGAGAGTGCGGCAATTGCAATGTCGCCAACCCTCCGAACCTGATCCGGGTCATGCCGGCGAAGGGACGGCAACGAGCAGAAGACCGCTCTGGTGACCGCCGATGCACACGCATCGGCGTCGGTGTTTCGGCGAGGTTTCCAGTGGTCGGTCCGTCCCAGTCTCAAGCCATACCCAAGGCGATGACGATCGCCGGTTCCGACTCAGGTGGTGGCGCCGGCATTCAGGCTGATCTGAAAACCTTCGCCGCTCTCGGCATTTACGGAACGAGTTGCCTGACCGCGGTAACCGCACAGAACACAACCGGTGTTTTCGCTATCGCCGAAGTACCCGAAGAGGTCGTCGCTGCCCAGATCGATGTCGTGTTTCAGGATATCGGCGCTCAGGCGGTCAAGACCGGCATGCTCTCCAGCGCCTCGATCGTTCGGGTCGTTGCCGATCGTCTCGAAGCATGGGAGGTCGATCAACTGGTTGTCGATCCAGTCATGGTAGCCAAGAGTGGCGATTTTCTGCTGCAGGAAGAAGCGGTGCAGTCTCTGGTGATTGCGCTTTTGCCGCTGGCCATGGTCGTCACGCCCAACATCCCGGAAGCACAGGTGCTTTCGGGCGTCGCTATCACGTCCGGTGAGACGAAACGTGAAGCGGCGCGAGCGATTGCCGCGTTTGGTCCCCGGTATGTGGTCATCAAGGGTGGTCACGACAAGGGTGATCCCGACGACCTGGTCTTTGACGGCACAACATTTACCACGTTGCCCGGCAAGCGGATCGACACAGCCAACACCCACGGCACGGGATGTACCTTTTCAGCGGGGATTGCCGCCGGGTTGGCGCTTGGCTATCAACCCACAACGGCTATCGAGATGGCCAAGCAGTACATCGAGATGACCCTGGAACACAGCTATGAAATCGGCGGAGGTCACTCCCCGGTCAATCACTTTCCTCCTGCCGAGGCACTCGCCCTGATTCGTTCGTGAAAGGAGTTGACATGAGTCTCCCCATCGATCCCAAGCCCCTGACTATCGGCGGCAAGACCTTCTCCAGTCGCCTGATGCTCGGCACCGGCAAATACCGCAACTCGGTCGAAATGAACGCGGCCTTCGACGCCGCCGGCACCGAGATCGTCACGGTGGCCCTGCGGCGCATCGATTTCGATGACCCCAAAAGCCGTTCGGTGCTGGAGGACGTCGACTGGAAGCGCTACACGATTCTGCCTAATACGGCAGGATGCCAGACCGCAGAAGAAGCCATTCGTATTGCTCGCATGGCTCGGGCTCTGGAACTGTCGGACTGGGTCAAACTGGAAGTCATTCCCGATCCCAAGTATCTACTCCCGGATCCCATCGGCACCTACGAAGCGGCGAAAGTCCTGATCGCCGAGGGGTTCACCGTTCTCCCGTATATCGGCGCTGATCCCGTGCTGGCCCGGCGTCTCGAGGAATTGGGAACGGCCACGGTGATGCCCCTGGGTTCGCCAATCGGGTCCGGGCAGGGGCTGATCAGTATCGATGCCATCCGGATCATCGTCGAGCAGGCGAATGTGCCGGTTGTCGTCGACGCCGGTATCGGCGTGCCGTCCGACGCTGCCCAGGCTATGGAAGCGGGGGCTGATGCCGTTCTGGTCAACTCGGCGGTGGCCCTCTCCCCCAATCCTGCCCTGATGGCCAAAGCGATTGCCGGCGGGGTGGAAGCTGGCCGCAGTGCGTTTCTGGCCGGAAGAATTCCTCGCAAACCATACGCCAGCGCCAGCAGCCCCCTGGAGGGGGTGGTCGGGGCCACTGCCTGACCTGTGTCGATGAAATCAGCGCTTTGCCAATCGCTGCTTCTTTACCTCGTTCTCGACCCGGACGGGTGTTCGAGCGATCCTGAAGCAATCGCTCAGGATGCGTTGCGGGGCGGCGCCACTGCCCTGCAACTGCGGTCAAAAACGCTGACCGATCGGCAGACACTGGATCTCGCCGCCAGACTCGCGTCCCTCTGCAAACAGCATGGCGCTCTCTTCCTGGTCAATGACCGGCTTGATCTGGCTCTGGCCAGCGGGGCACAGGGGGTCCACCTCGGTGTCGACGATTTGCCACTGGCGGCGGCTCGGCGGATCGCCGGAGCTGAGTTCATCATCGGCTATTCACCCGAGAATGATGAGCAGGCGGCAGCATCCGCCGGCAACGGCGCTGACTATCTCGGTGTGGGACCTGTCTATGGCACGGCGTCAAAATCAGACGCCGGTCCGCCGATTGGTCTCGAAACGCTCACCCGGCGGCGGCACATATCGGGACTTCCCGTGGTCGGCATTGGCGGCATCACGGCCGCCAACGCCAAACTCGTAGTCGACGCCGGTGCCTGCGGCGTCGCAGTGATGAGCGCGATCACCCGCAGCGCGGACCCGGAATCGGCAACGCGCGCCATTGCCGACACCCT
>WBZO01006089.1_pt1 | contig 11871 bp, 16 predicted proteins | sample 5204261 | NCBI WGS metagenome assembly WBZO01 (sample SAMN12412400, study PRJNA552823) | activated sludge metagenome | isolation source: activated sludge from anammox sidestream of wastewater treatment plant... | place: USA: North Carolina | collected 2017-09 | reverse complement strand
CCGAGCGGGCAGCGGTATTGAGGTGTCGGAATCTTCATCTCACACCTCCCGTTCCAGTGCGTGCTGCTCGATAGCCCAGTGCAAGAGCGCCAGCGCATCGGCTTCGTTGTCATCGACCGGGGCGTGACCACGCGCGGTAACGGATGCGATCACATCCCCTTTGCCCGCGTTGCCCTTGCCAGTGGCGTGCTTCTTGATCGTGCCCACGGGCACGCCCTGATACGGGATCTGGTGGTGCTCGCACCACGCGGTGAGCGTGGCGAGGAAACCGCCGTAGGCGTGGGCCGCATCGGTCGAGACGTGGCGGCGGACTTCCTCGAAGTGCAGGCAGTCGATGCCGTCGCAGGACTGCTTGATCTCGGTGAGCCAGCGTTTGAATCGCAGGAAGCGCATCCCGCCGCCTTCGAAGCGCTGCGGTCGGAAGCTCTCGGAGCCGCTGGTGATGTGGCCGTCGCTGTCGCGCAGCGCCCAGCCGGTGGTGGTGCCCAGATCGAGGGCGAGGATGGTGATGGTCATGGTGTCAGTCCTGTTGAGCCGGTCTGACGCATCGGGCGCAGTTCCACATAACTTTCCATGAGGCGCACGCGCACGCGTGTAGAGAAGTTACGTTCAGGAGCGTCGGATGCGTCAGACGGCGTGATGGTCATGGGGTCAGTTGTCCGCATACGGGGTGTAGGAAGGCGCTGGCGGGTACTTCAGGCCAACACCCTGGAACCCGCGCACGCCCACGCTGTTGCGCCACTTTTCGATCCCGCGCGTGATCAGCAGATCGGAGAAGCGGCGCTGCGAGCCAATGAACTCGCCTGCGGCCTCGGCCCATTGCTTCCAGTCATTGAACAGCTCGGCAGTCAGCGATTTGGCGTTGACCTCGCGCACGCAGCGTTCATCGAGCCAGCGTCCCAGCGCATCCTCGGCTTCGAAATATTCCTCGGTTGCAGCGCGAACGCAGGCGGGCGGATTCAGACCTTCAAGCTGCCACGCGAGACATCCATTCACGGCCCACGCCAGAATCCCGTCGCGCTCGGCCAACAGCTTCTCGGTCAGGCGGCCATCACGTTTTTCCGGTGGGATCGTCACCGTCAAGGGGATCATGTGCATTCGCCGCTTCATCGCCTCATCGATGTTGCGGATGGCAGGCTTGTGGTTGCCCACGATGACCGGCTTGAATTGCGGGAAGAACTCGAAGAAGTCCTTGTGCATGAAGCGCGCGGAGATCTTGTCGCCACCGGTGATGGCCTTGACCTTGGATTCGTTCAAGCGCCGTCCCTGTTCGGTTTCGATGGCCGTCACGAAGCGCGCGCCGCGCAGACCAGCCAGATCGGTCGGATGGCGGTCGCCGCGTGTTTCGACGAAGGTGTCCATCGATGCGGCAGTGGCGTAGTCACCGAGGATGGTGCTGATGACGTTGGCGAACACGCTCTTGCCGTTGGCACCGGTGCCGTACAGGAAGAACAGCGCGTGGGCGCTGGTGACGCCGGTCAGGCAATAACCGACCATCCGCTGCAGGTAGGTTTGCAGCTCGACATTGCCTCCGGTGACATCGGACAGGAACGCTCTCCATTGCGGGCAGTCGCCCGCTGGCGTGGCGGTGGTGATCTTGGTCATCCGGTCGGCGCGGTCGTTCGGGCGTTTGCGACCGGTCGTGAGATCGACCACGCCACCGGGCGTGTTGAGCAGCCACGGATCGGCGTCCCATTCGTCGGTGGTGGCCGCGTGCCTGCGATCCGCGCGCGCCAGCCGTTCCACGCCTCCGACCGTGCTGGCACTGGCGAGCTTCGCCGCGACCTTTGGGTTGTCGGCACGCACGGCGGTCTGGCGACAGACGCTGCGGATCAGGTCGGTGGCGGCGAGCGTGTCCTCGGTGCGCCAGCGTTGCCCGTCCCACACCAGCCACTTGCCCCAAGCCGCCACGTAGCGCCAGTCGCGGTGGTAACGGCGGGTAAAGGCCAGCGCCAGCGCGTCCTCCGTGCCCCAGACGGATTCGTCGCTGCTGACGACCGGATCGACGTCATCGGCCACGTCGTGCATCTGCAGGCGCGGGCCGTGAGTGAGGAAGGTGACAACGTCGAAGCCCTCGGCGATGGCGTCGGCCACATCCCAGCCTTCGGCAGCTTCCTCAGGTGGGTACAGGATGTGGCAGGATTTCGCGCCCGCCGACAGGATGGCCTGCGCCGCCTGCGTGGCGTACTCCCAGCCCGGCTTGTCGCGGTCGGGCCAGATCAGCACCGCCTTGCCGGACAACGGCGACCAGTCGGTCTTGTCCACCGGAGCGTTCGCGCCGTGCATTGCCGTGGTGGCCACGATGCCACTGTCGATCAATGCCTGCGCGCATTTCTCGCCTTCGACCAGCACCACCTGCGCGGCGCTGGTCATGCCCGGCTGGTTGTAGAGCGGACGCGGGTCGGGCGGAGCCATCTTGCGCCGCTTGGCGTCCCAGGGGCGGAACTGCTTTTTCTGCCCGGGCGGGTCGTAGCGATAGACGACCGCGATCAGATGGCCAGCCGCGTCGAGGTAGTCCCACTTGGCGGTGGCGGGGCCGAGTTCATCGACCGGCACATCTTTCTTGCCGGATCGGCGCGCTGGCACCTCGCGGGCGCGACCGAGCAGATCGGCGGCGGCATCCAGCACACGATTGAAGTCGGTGTGGATGGATAGCGCTAAATGTCCGGCGATCAGCGAAAAAATATCGCCGCCGTCACCCGTGGCGCGATCCGTCCACAGTCCAGCCTTCTCGCCATCGAGCACCACCTCAAGACTGTCACCGGGGCTGCCCAGCACATCGCCAATCAGGAACTTGCCACGGCGCTTCTTGCCTGCCGGGAACAACGTGGTCAGCACCGAGGAAATGCCTGCGAGCAGGTCGGCACGCAATGCTTCACGTTCGTTGTCGTCAAGGATGCGCCGGGGCTCGACGGGTTTTGGTGTGTCGTTGAAGTCAAGCATCAGCGGCACCTCCGATCACATCGGCTATACCGGCCAGCTCGCGTGGGATACGTGATTCGGAGCGCAGCTTGCGCAGAGCCTTGGTTTCAATCTGTCGGACGCGCACGCTCGTGATATCCATCCTTTCGGCGATCTCGTCGAGCGTTGAACCGGCAAAGAAGCGCTCGCGGATCACACTCGCCTCACGTGGCGTCAGCGAGTCGAGAGCCTCCTGAATGATGCGGCCTGCCTGCGCGTGGCTTGCCAGCCTCAGCGGGTCGGTAGCCGCCGTCCCACAAACCAGCGCCTGCACGCTGTCTGCATCCAGATCGATGCTGGAATGATTTTTTTCCAACGGCTGGAGTTGAGCGTCCGACCACAGATCGGAGGGCGATGCGTTCAAGAAATCGCACAAGGCCCACGCGCATTCCCGCAACAGCCCATCGGGCGTCAGCGGCGAACGCGTGAGATTGAGGTACGGCAGCAGCGATCCGCCGTAGCTGATGCCGACCGCTTCTGCGAACTGCGCACCGGGGCGGTGCCCGGCTTGCTCGATGGCGCGCAGCAGACGGGCATTGCGCACGGAGATGCGAACACGGTAGTCACTCATGTGCGCCTCCTTGCGTGACTGCCCACGCGGTGAGTTCCGACATCCGGAAGCGAACCATCTGGCCGACCCGGTAGTGCGGAATGCGCTTCGAGACGCGGCATCGTGGCTTGGTGAAGTAGTAGGGCGGGAGATTCAACAGATGGGCGGCTTGGCGCGCGCCAACCATCGGTTCCGCCGCTGGTGCTCTTGATTGGGTATGGTTCATTGCGTCCTCCAGCAGCGGTCTTGCCACGCGCACATCCGGCATTCGAAGTGGGTCGGGTCATGGAAGGCGCGCGGCAGCAGTTCACCTGCCTCGGTCGCCGAGATGACCTTCACCGCCCGATCCGACATGCGCTGGGCCAGCGCCGCGTCAAAGGGCACGAGCTCGGTGTAGATATCCATCGTGTCGGCATTCACCGCCGTGAAAATCGCCGGGTGCTCGTGCAGTTCGAGATAGGCTTGGTAGATCGCCACTTGCGCGGCGTAGACGGGTTTGGAGAGGGCGAGCCCCTTTTTCTCCAGATCGCTCCAGGACTTGTTGCCCAGACACTTGCACTCCCAGAGCGCGGGATAGGCGAAGCCCTCGGGGCCCGCGACGATGACGCCGTCGACGTGACCCTGCAGGCGACCGTCGGCCACCGAGAAGCCGAACTGTTCGCCGTCGGCCTTGCGGGTGCGCAGATCGAAACCCGCGTCCCGCAGCCACGCGACCATGCAGTCCTCCATGACGTGGCCACGCTCGAAGATGCGCAGCAGCCGACCTTGAACATCGCGCCCGTGGTCGATGGGGGCCTTGGCGTACTCGAACTGCAGTGCGCGTTCACAAGCCACCCCGAGGCGCGATGCCCCGAGGTACTGGCGCTCGGACTGACGTTCGCGGGCTTGCTGCATCCCGGCGTCGACCAGTGTCGTGACACGGTCAGCGAGGCTTGAAGATGAGTTGAAATCCAGCATCACCGCCTCCTCAGAACGGAATGTCATCGTTGAAATCCGCGAACGGATTGGCGGCGTCGGGTGCCAGCGGATCGGGCGTAGTCGGCAAGCCCCGCACGGGCGGGAACTTGGTGGCCTCGTGGTGCGCGACCATCGCGTCCGACCAGCAGGTGACGATGGCGTCGATGACACGCAGCGCCTCCGCTTCGGAGTAGTCGCCCAGTGGTTTGGCAAAACCGATCTCGCTCGCCGCCTCGCCGAAGGCCTTGAGGCACTGGCGCATTGCGGCCAGTTCGACATCAGACGGATCGATCATGGCGACCTCCGACTTGTCGATGCGGCCTTCCTTGGCGCGTTGCCAGTTGCCGTACAGCCCGTGAAACGCGTCCTGACAGCGGCGCGAGCAGAACACCCAGTCGAGCACGTAGCGGCGCGGGTCGGCGGTCTTGAAGCGACCGTCCGTGTGGCCGTAGCCGCGTGCTTGTCGTTTGCAGACCCAGCATTTCACGCCTCCTCCTCGAGTTCATCGAGCAGCAGGCCCAACTGCAGGGCAGCGCCAGCGAAGGCGGCTTCGCAGCGGCGCTTGAAGTCCGGGTAGTTCATGGAGCTGCGCGCAATCGCCGTGACCGCGTGAATCTGCGATTCCAGATGCGCCAGCCCCTGTTCGGACAACCACTGGTGATGCTTCTGTGAGATGCCCTTGCGGTTGCGGATCTCGCCCAGCAAGTCCTCCGGCAGCACCGGCCCGTAGACCCAGCGCAAGGTGATCTGGCCGATGACGTGGGGCGGGTTCTGCTCGTGCCCCTGGTAGCGCCAGTTGAAGAGGCGGTACAGCGCGCGGTAGTAGTCAGGATGGAAACGCCGCTCCCACGACGCGCAGGACTGGCGCAGCAGCTTGGAGATCAGCTCCTGCAGTGCATCCGGCGCGCGGTGGTGCTGGTAGCCGGTGGCCTCGTCGATCAGTGCGACCTCGCCGGTGGTGGCAAGCGAGCGCATGATCGTCAGGCAATTGCCGACGATGCCTTGGCGTGCGCGGTGCAACGTCCCAGCGATAGCCGCGTCCACCACGGAGGTCGCCACATCGGCGATGATCCCTGCGGGGAAGAACTGGGTCTGACGCCCGGACGGAAGCAAAATCGGCCCGGAAGATTTCTCCAGCAATGACAATGAGTTAGGCGCGATTTCAGCCAGAAAACGAACGAAACGGCCACCCTTGTGTGATTCGTGGAAACCGAGGAGCTTGGCCAGTTCCTTGCGGACGTAGCCGCGTTCGCCGGTGGTGAGCACGACCGCCTCGCAGTCGAGATCGCCGAAATGCACGACGCCGTAGTGGCTGGCAGTGAGCATGGATGTGTTCATGGCGACCTCCCTCACTGCGCCCACGACGGTTTGCCCGTCACGGGTGCGCGTTGCGGAGCCGGTGCTTGGTACGCGGGTGCTGCCTGCGCCGGAGCGCCGGATGTGCCGCCGCCGGTCTTGCTCTGCGGCGGCACGCCCATGAACTTGGCGTAGTCGGGGTGGTCGGGTTCGACCGCCACCTTCACCACGTTGCGATCCTGACCCTTGCCGTCCTTCTCGATGTCGACGCGGGCGAGGAACTCCAGGCCATCCAGTTCGTGGAAGCCTTGGATGCGGCGCGCAGCGGCGGCCTGCGGACTGTTGTCCTGCGGGTGGACGTTGCGGGCACTGTTGAGCGCGGCGCGGATGAAGCTGCGCCCCATCTGGCCCCAGACCGGGCCCTTCTTGGAGTGCAGGCCGATGTTGCTCCACATCTTGCGTTTGGCGTGGTCGCCCGCCGTGACCACGAATTCGGCGGCGAGATAGACGGAGCCGGTTTCGAAGGACTCGGTGGCGTAGCCGCCGCCCCAGCCCTGCGAAGGGTCGTCGTAGCCACCGGGCTTGAGCGTCATGCGCACCGGCACCACGGTGCCCTTGGGAATGAGGTCAAAGCCGGACTGCTGCGATTCGGCGTCGTTGAAGTCGTTCCAGTTGTTGCTGGTAAATTGGCTGGTCATGGCGATTACTCCTTGGATTCGGTATGTGCGGGGGCGGCGGGCGTGGTGGATGCGCCCGCGCACTTGGCGATCAGCGCGCCGAGATCAGGGGCTTCGAGCAGGTCAAGGCGACCGCTGCGGTCTTTGGCCGGAAAGCCGTAGGGATTGACGGTGTGGGTGACGAAGGCGCGGTAGGCGCTGCCGTCCTCGGCCTTGATCTCGGCCAGCGTCACGACCTCGTCGACGATGCCGGGCAGCTCCAGGCTGGTCTTGCTGCCTTCGATCTGCGGCACGAACACCTTGCGGTTGTAGTCATCGAGGCGTTCGTCGAGGATGGCCACGAACACCACGTTTTTGCCGCGTGCGTGCTGCAGGTGGGTCAATGCGCTGATCATTTCCTGCCCGAGCAGGCCGTAGGCCGCGCGCAGGTCGGGTTTGCCGGAACGGTCGCTGACGGCACCCGGCTGCGTCTTGCACCACGCGAAGCACTGGCGCGACAACTGGGTGATCGAGTCGAGGAAGAAGGTCTGGTAGCGGCCCAGCTGCGCCGGGTCACCGAACTTCTCGATAACGTGGTCGTAGTGCGCCTGCGAGAACGCGCTTTCCGGCGGCAGCGACTTGTCCGGGCCCGCGAGGAACACGAAGAAGTCGCGGCTTTCGGGCCACGATGCCGGACGGATGGTGTCGCCCGGCCAGTCGGCCACGGCCAGATCACCGGCCTCGATGTCGAGAAACAGCGTGGTGGTGGGATCGAGGTCTTTGAGCCGGGAGGTCTTGCCGATGCCGGACTTGCCCAGCATCAGCAACTTCACACCCTTGCGCTCGGCCATGCGCTGCTGCGCGGAGATGATGGGGAGAGTCATGCGGCACCCCCATCCAGCGTCAGCGTGATGCTCGGCTTGCCTTCCTCGACCGTGCGTGCAGCGGCGAACTGTTCCTGCAGCGCCGTGGGCCAGTTGGTGTAGCGAGACTCGGGCACCGACAGTTTGAAGTCGATGTATGCCTCGACTTTGTCGCCGGAGGCAACGATGCGCTCGGCCATCTCCTTGAGGATGGCCTGACTCCAGGTCACCTTCTTGGGGAGTTCGTACTTGACGTGCAGTGCGCCGTCGTTGACGTGGGCGGTGCCGAAGTCGCGCCCGGAATCGCGCAGCGCAGTACGGGCCTGCTCGCCGTAGCGCTGGAGCTTCGCGGCATCGAGCTTGCTGCGCAGTTGCTTGAGGTAGGCGACGGCTTCATCGACATTGCGCTCGGCATCGACGAAGTCGGTGACCGGTAGCGCCGCCAGCTGGGCGATGCTCATGGCCGCGAGGTCGGCGGGAAAGATGGTCAGATCGTTCATGGCCATCCTCCTCAAACCGGCACGCGTTCGGACGTGGAGACGTAGACGTGACGCTTCTCGTAATCGAGCACGCCGTTCTCGCCATCGAGGGGATAGGCCACCTTCTTCGAAAATTTGTTGAAGACAGGGCCCCGGCCCATGCCGCGCCAGCGCGTGAGCGTCTTTGGGGACATGCCCCAGCGATTGGCCAGCTCGACCTCGCTGAGAAAACGCCGCTCGGACAATTCCGATGGGTGGGGGGTGGGCGTCGAACTGAAGCCGACGCCGGAATGCTGGCCCGGTGTGCCACCGAAGCCAGGGGACAGTGCCATTGAATAGGCCATTGCCATGCTCCTTTCCCGTTCAGGGATGGAGGCGTGAGCGGTGGCCAGTCCAGTACCAGCCGTTGATGCCGTTTCACGCCTTCATCGGGGAAGGCGCTACATCCGGCGTAGCAACAGCTACTTTTGGCGTAGCGGAAACTTTTTTTGCCTGTCTCTCCGCTAACCGAGTGACGAGATCAATTGGCGTTGCTCATTCCAGTCCAAGGGCACCTTGGCTCGCAGGATGGCTTCCAGGGACACCGCCCGAGACAGCCGTCCTTCGTAGGCCGCCTGCACAATGTCCGGTGCGAGAAGCGCCAGCCGCAGCAGATCGTTGACCGTGGAGCGGTGGATGCCCTCGCGTTCGGCGATCTCGGTGCCGCTGGCCACCGTCCCGTTGTCAATCAGTTGCTGCCAGTAGACGCCGCGCCCCAGCGCCTTGAGGAACGGGCGATCTTGCTCGGGGGTGAGCACCGGGGTATCGGTGACGGCAATCGGCTGGCTGACGCCTTCCGGGGCGACGATCACCTTCTTGATGCCGCGTTTCTTGAAATGAAAGGGCACGAAAGTCGTGATCCGGACACCGCCACCCTCCAGTGGGTGGCAGCGTTCGTGGGGTTTTCCGTCGCCGACCAGCTTCTTGGATGAGCGATTCATGGCGTCACCTCCATTTCCAGCAACTCACCACCGAGGGTGTCAGGTCGTAATTCACCAGCCAGTTCCCGCCAGCCGGATTCCCGCCAAACGATGTCGACGCCATCGGAGAGGAGCTGGACGCGCTCGATCAGCAGGTTGACCAGCCGTACCTGCTCGGCGGGAAACAACTGCTTCCAGACCTCGCCGAGGCGACGCATCGCCAGCGCGGTGGTTGGCTCATCGATCTCGGGGTACTTGTCACGCACGGTGTTCCAGACACCCTGGATGCTTTCCGGCGACTGGAGTGCGCCAACCAGCAGGTTCACCACCACTTCCTCGATCTGGTCGGCGGGGATCATTCCGGTGGCACTGCTGCGGTAGCCGTAGCGGCTGTCCGCCTTGGGGATGTAGTAGCGGTATTTCTTGCCGGAGGGCTTTTTGCTGTAGGTGATGTGGTATTTGCCGCCATCCGGCCCGAACATCAGGCCACGCAGCAGGGCATCGGTCTTGTGCCGGGTCTGGGTCTTGCCCATGCGCTGATGGGCATCCTCGCTCAGAATCGCCTGCACTCGATCCCACAACTGCCGGGTGACGATCGGCTCGTGCTGCCCGGCAAACACCGTTCCCTTGTGGCGAATTTCGCCGACGTAGATCGGATTGCGCAGCAACTTCGAAAGATACTTCTTGTCCATCGGCGTGCCGTTGCGCACGCTGCCGTCCTTGAGGCGGTTGGGCTTGGTAGTGATCCCTTCGAGAGACAGCTCGCGGGAAATGTCGGTGATGGACTGAATTTCCGTAAAGCGGGTGAAGATGCGCCGGATGGTTTCGGCATCTTTCTCCTCGATGATCAGCTTGCGGTCTTTGACTTCGTAACCCAGCGGCGTGTAACCGCCCATCCACAGGCCCTTGCGCTTGCTGGCGGCGATCTTGTCGCGGATACGCTCACCAGTGACCTCGCGCTCGAACTGCGCGAAGGACAGCAGGATGTTGAGCATCAGCCTGCCCATCGACGTGGTGGTGTTGAACTGCTGCGTGACCGACACGAACGACACCTTGTGGCGTTCGAAGACCTCCACCAGCTTGGCGAAGTCGGTCAGGCTGCGTGTCAGGCGGTCGATCTTGTAGACGACCACGATGTCGATCTGGTCGGCGATGATGTCGGCCATCAAGCGTTTCAAGGCCGGTCGCTCCATGTTGCCGCCCGAGTAGCCGCCGTCGTCGTAGTCGTCGCCTACCGGCAACCAGCCTTCGGCGCGCTGGCTCACGATGTAGGCTTGGCCTGCCTCGCGCTGGGCGTCGAGGGAGTTGAAGGACTGGTCGAGGCGCTCGTCGGTGGAAACACGGGTGTAGACCGCACAGCGCTTTTTGGTCACGACGGCGTTCATTTGGTACCTCGCTTCGGTTTGTTCTTGGTGATTCCGAAAAACAGCGGCCCCGACCACTGGGTGCCGGTGATGTGGCGGGCGACACCGGAGAGACTCTTGAAACGGCGGCCCTCATATTCAAAGGAGCCGTCCGCCTGTGCGGTGACGCGGTGTTCACGGCTGTCGAATTCCCGCACCAGTACCGTGCCGGGCACCACCTGTACCTCAACGCCGCGCTGCGTCTTGATGGCGGACTGGGCTTCGCCGATGCGCGCCATCTGCGTCTGCACCACCAACGTCGTGCCGAATGCTTCTTCTTGAATCTTGTATGCGACGCGGCCTTCGACGTAGGCGCGGTTATGGTGTGGCGGGCGGCGCGGAAAATATTTGTCCCAGATTGCCCAAAGATCACTCATGGGCAATTTGGGCAGATTGGCGATTGTTGCCGCCAGTGATTGCCCGCTTGTTGGCGTGTTCATTTGCAAACTCCTTCTGTAGAGGGGTTTGTATGAACGCGCTCGGGTGCCGAGAAGCCAAGGTGAATATCGCTGTCGCGCGGGCGAGTGGAATGCAATCGCGCGATGGCGGCCGCAATGATTTCTGCGGCCTCGCGCGCACGCTGTCGCGGTGACAGCAATTCAGGGAGTGTTTGTTCGACGGTCATGTCGGTAACCAGTAAAGTAATCAGACCGTCACGAAGAATATGCCTGAGCCTTGGTCGGGGTATCCCGTTTGGGCGTGCATCAGAAAGGATGAGCGAAATTACGATCAAATATTTATTGGCGCTGCTTCTCGCCTGTGCGGCAACCGGCGCATCTGCCGAAACCATCGTGGGCCGCGTGGTCAGCGTGGCCGATGGCGACACCATTACCGTGCTCGACGCTGACAAGGTTCAACACAAGGTTCGTGTGGAGGGGATCGATGCACCGGAGAAGAAGCAGGCGTTTGGGCAGCGATCCAAGACGTCGATGTCCGATCTGGTATCCGGCAAGGACGTCATCGTGCTGACCAGCAAGCGTGACCGATACGGTCGCCTCATCGGCAAGGTGATGGTGGCCGATCCATCCTGCACAGCGCACGCGTGTCCCAAGACCCTGGACGCCGGACTGGCACAACTCACCGTCGGGATGGCGTGGTGGTATCGCCAGTACGCACGGGAGCAGTCTGCGGAGGATGCGGGAGCCTATGAATTTGCCGAACAGGAAGCGCGCGCCCGCCATGTCGGACTGTGGCGCGACATTGATCCAACCCCGCCGTGGGATTGGCGACACAGCTCCCGGCGGTAGCCGGTAGAGAGTGGTTCGTCTTGGGTCGCCTCCATTGACCTGATATTCATCAGGTCATATATTGCACAATTGGCGAGGGGCAATGCCATGAGCAAGAAGAAGGTCGAGGGCATTACGCAGCCGCAGGCAAGAACGCTGAACGCCATCTGCCACATCCTGGACAGCACGGGTCTGCCACCCACTGTCAAGGAGCTGGCTGAAGCGCTCGGGATCAGTCACGCCAGCGCGCACGAACAAATCGGCCAACTGGTACGCAAGGGGTATTTGAGGAAAGAAGAAAAGAAAGCACGAAGCATCGTGGTCGTGAAACGCAACGAATGACACCGATGCGCTGATTTCAATAAGGGGAATCCGGGATGGGGCATGTTCGGCTTGGGGTGCTGCCAAGAACAAAGGCGTGGAAGGAGGTCGTCGCGCTGATTGCCGCCGGTGCGGATGTGTCTCAAATCGCCAATGCCACCATCACGGCAGCGGAAAAGGCGTTCTCGTTCGTGATGGAT
>WBZO01006087.1_pt1 | contig 11874 bp, 10 predicted proteins | sample 5204261 | NCBI WGS metagenome assembly WBZO01 (sample SAMN12412400, study PRJNA552823) | activated sludge metagenome | isolation source: activated sludge from anammox sidestream of wastewater treatment plant... | place: USA: North Carolina | collected 2017-09 | reverse complement strand
AACATATTCGGCCTGTGTGCCGTCGATCTCATTGCCGAGAATCCAGCCGCCCGTCGTGCAATGCGAATAGATGCCTCGGCGGCAATAGTCGCATTTGCCACAGGACGAGATGCAGGAAATGAGGACGTGATCGCCCTTCTTGAAGGCGGTGACGCCGGGCCCCGTCTTCTCCACGATGCCGACGCCCTCATGGCCGAGGACGCGCCCCGGTTTGCAGGTCGCAACATCGCCCTTGAGAATGTGGAGATCGGTGCCGCAGATCGTCGTCCGGCTGACCTTGACGATGGCGTCGGTCGGGTCCGAAATTTCCGGCATGGGACGGTCTTCCAGCGCCTTCTTGCCCGGGCCTTGATAAACGAGAGCCTTCATGACCTGCTCCTTTCCTGTCGCGGCGGCGCGAGGCGCGGTCTAGCCGGGAGGCGTCCAGTGGGTTTTCACGTCGCCGCGCGTCCTCCGCGCATGATCTTCGAGTCGACGCGCGACCGCTTCGAACGCATCTCTGACGGCGACATGGGCATCCTCATGCGCGTGATCCTTGGGGCGCGGACCCGTCACCGCGATCTCATGGCCGGGCACGCGAAGATTGATGCTGACGGTGAAGAGGCCACCCTTCTTAGGCCCATGTTGCGGCGCCTCGACCACCACGTCGCAGCCGGTGATGCGGCCATAAAGATGTTCGAGCCTATCCACCGATTGGCGGATGCGCTGCTCGAGAGCGGGCGATGGCTCGATGTGGCGGAAGGTGATGGAAAGGGGAATTTGCATGAACGTCTCCTGCCTCTGTGCCAACTAGTCATGACCGGGCAGGGGGGCTTTGCATTGACCTCAATCAAAGAACGCTTGGGGCACTTTCAGATGCATTCTTTCAATGGGAAATCATGTTCGGTATAAGGCGGAGTGAGGTCGTAAATCTTCGAGAGCCACGCCGCCATCGCCGGAATTGTGAAGATGTCCAACGACACGAAAACCGTCGCGTTTCAGGGCCGCATCGTCATGGTCGGCTTCGGCAGCATCGGGCAGGGCACGCTGCCCCTGATCCTGCGTCATGTCGACATCGCGCCATCCCGGATCACGATCCTCACGGCGGATGAGAGCGGCCGCGCCGAGGCGGAGGCGCTGGGCATTCGCTTCATCGTGCATCCGCTGACGAGAGAGAATTACGCGGAGATCCTCGATCCGCTGATCGGCGAAGGCGATTTCCTTCTCAACCTTTCCGTCGATGTGTCGAGCCTCGCCCTGGTCGAGTTCTGCCATCGGCGCGGCGCGCTCTATCTTGATACCTGCATCGAGCCATGGCCGGGCCGTTACACGGACACTTCGATCTCGCCTTCGCTGCGCTCGAACTATGCGTTGCGCGAGGAGGCGCTGGCGCTCCGCGCGAAGTGCCAGAACGGACCGACCGCGATCATCACGCATGGCGCCAATCCTGGCCTCGTCTCGCACCTCGTCAAGCAGGCACTGCTCAATGTCGCCGCCGATCTGGGGTTCGATATCCCGAAGCCCCGGTCGCGGGAGGAATGGGCCCAGCTGGCGCAGAGGCTCGGCATTCGTGTCATCCACATCGCCGAACGCGATACGCAGGTGTCATCTGTGCCGAAGCGCGTCGGCGAGTTCGTCAACACATGGTCGGTCGAAGGCTTTGTCGGCGAAGGATGCCAGCCCGCTGAACTCGGCTGGGGCAGCCATGAACGGCATTTTCCCGAAGACGGGTTCCGGCATGAATTCGGCGGTGGCGCGGCGATCTATCTCGGCCGTCCCGGCGCATCGACTCGCGTGCGAAGCTGGACGCCGTTGGAGGGGCCCTATCACGGCTTCCTCATCACGCATGGTGAATCGATTTCGATCGCCTCATATCTGACGGTGCGCGAAGGCGAGAACGTCATCTATCGTCCCACGGTGCATTACGCCTATCACCCTTGCGATGCGGCGGTGCTCTCGGTGCATGAGCTCGCGGGCAAGAACTGGCATCTTCAGGACAACATGCGCATCGCCGTCGACGATATCGTCAGCGGGAGAGACGAGCTTGGCGTGCTCCTCATGGGGCATGCGCGCAAGTCCTATTGGTATGGCTCGCGCCTTTCGATCGAGGAGGCGCGGCGTCTTGCGCCGAACAACAACGCCACCGGCCTTCAGGTCACATCCGCCGTGCTCGCCGGTGTCATATGGGCCATGGAAAATCCGCGTTGCGGGATACTTGAACCTGATGAACTCGATTTCGAGCGCGTCATCGAGATTTGCGCGCCATATCTCGGCGGGATTGTCGGCGCCTATAGCGACTGGACGCCGCTTGCTGATCGCGGCGTCCTCTTCCCGGAGGATCTCGACAGGGACGACCCCTGGCAGTTCAAGAATTTCCGCGTCGCCTGATGCCGCTCAACGGCGCGGCGTCAGCAGATATTGCCCATATTTGAGCGCGAAGACGAGGAATGCCGCGCTCCAAAACGTGCCGGCGATGGTCGTTGCCTGCACATAATTCATCGGAAGCAGGTGCGCAGCAACGCGCAGAACGGCGCCGAGATTGACGAGCACAAAGATCGCGACCGTGCCGCCATCGGCCGTCAGCGCGCGTCCGGTATGGCCGAGCGTCGAGCGCGTCATGACTGCAAGCGTCATCGTGCCGATGGCGCCGGTGGTCAGCGCGTGCAGCGCGGCGCTGCCATTCACCGCGTAAGGGGCGAGTGCGGCGGCGCCCATCGCAAGAAGCGATACGACGAGCCAGCCATAGCCGATATGCAGGATGAGGACGAGCGGCTCGCTCGCCGTTCGCAAGCCCTGCCAGCGCAACAGTCTGACGAGCTGCACGGCCCCGGCGAGGAGCAGGAGCGCGCCTACTGCGGGCCCGTCCACGAAGATCGCCCAGCCGAGCATGGAGAGCCCGGTGAGGAGCAGCGCCGCGCGATCCACCATGCCGAACGGCGCGGGGAAGGGTTCGCCATGACCCTTTGCGAGCCAGTTCCGCGTGAAGCTCGGTGTGATCCGTCCACCGATCAATGTGATGAGAACGGCGGCGCCGCCAAGCGCGAGGCGGATGGCGAGCATGGGGTCGAGGGCGGTCCAGAAGCTGACATAGAAGAGCAGGTTAGCGAGGCCGAAGACCGCGACGAGGCCGACGACGGGCAGATTGCGCCAGTTCTTGCCAGCGACGATTTCCCGCAGGGTGGTGGCGACGAGCGCCGCCGGATAGGCGAGGTCGAGAAGGAGCGCCGCCGCCGGGGTGATCGCTCCGGCGCCGAGAAGCGCGACGCCGACGCGCCCGGCAAGCCAGAGCGCGCCGAGGGGATTTCCCATGACGGGCAGGCGGCCCGTCCAGTTTGGAATGGCGGTGAGGATGAAGCCGCCAACGATCGCGCCCAGAAAGCCGAAGATCATCTCATGCGCGTGCCAGTAAAGCGGCTCAAGCGGCGCGCCGCCGGGGGCAACGATCCCATGGAGAAAGAGAACCCAGAACGGCACGGCAAGCGCGGCGTAGAGCGCGCCGCAAAGATAGAACGGGCGAAAGCCCCCGCTCAGAAATGCCGATCCCACATAGGCGCGCCTCTGACTGCTCGTTCCCTCCATGGCGGGTTCCTCTCCCTGTTTGCCTGCTCAGCAAGCCTAATCCTAGCGCGGAGACAGGACGTTGCGATTCAGCAAATCAAGATTGAGACGCATTCACGGGCGGCGTGTCGTCGCAGGTGCGAGATGAGGGGCATTTGTTTGCGTTGCAGCAAAGATCAGCGGTCCTGCGGTGCCGAGACTTGTGGCGTCGAGCGGCAGGGAGGAGCCGGTTCGGACGCAGCCAAAGGAGTTGACGATGAAGAACGAAATTCTGACCGATCGCAGGCAGCTTCTGGGGTCCGCGGCGTTTCTCGGTATCGGCCTTGGCAGCCTCATCGGCGGAACGGGCATCGCGTCCGCCGCGATGCGGATGGACCATGAGTCTCCGGCCAAACCCGCCCCTGCCAGCGGCGCGAAGGCGGCGAGCATCGTGCGGCTTCCCACCGATCTGCCGCGCCCCGTGGGCGCGCGCGGCCCGATGCATGTGACAGTCGATCTCGAAACCTCCGAGGTGACGGGGCAGCTCGCCGATGGCGCGACCTTTCAGTACTGGACCTTCAACGGCAAGGTGCCGGGGCCCTTCCTCCGCGTCCGGGTCGACGACACGGTCGAAGTACGGCTCACCAATCCCGCCGACAGCTCCATGATGCACAGCGTGGACCTTCACTCCGTGACGGGCCCCGGCGGCGGCATGCATGAATCGGAGGCGGCGCCGGGCGAGACGAAGAGCTTCGCCTTCAAGGCGCTGAAGCCCGGCCTCTATGTCTATCACTGTGCGACGCGACCGGCCGCGCAGCACATCGCAGCCGGCATGTATGGGCTCATCCTTGTCGAGCCCGCGGGCGGCCTCGAGAAGGTGGATCACGAATTCTATGTGATGCAGGGTGAGATCTACACGGAGGAGCCTTTCGGCACGCAGGGCGAGCTGACGGAAAGCTATGAGAACCTGATGAACGAGCGCCCTCAATTCTTCGTCTTCAACGGTGCCGTGGGCGCGTTAAGCGAGCAGCATCCGATGAAGGTGAAGAGCGGCGAGACGGCGCGCATCTTCTTCGGCGTGGGCGGCCCCAACTGCACTTCGTCCTTTCATGTGATCGGCGAGATCATGGACAGGGTCTATGACTACGGCACGGTGACGACGAGGCCGATGGTCGATGTGCAGACCGTCTCCGTTCCGCCGGGCGGCGCCATGATTGCGGAAGTGACGTTCGAGGTGCCCGGCAAATACCTCATCGTCGATCACGCGCTCTCCAGGGTCGACAAGGGGCTCGTGGCCGTGATCGAGGTCGAGGGCCCGCCCAATTCGGCGGTGTTCCGTGGCGGCGCGCCAGTCAAGGCCGCGAGCCTCTGACCTGAAGCGGGCGAGGGGCAAGGATGGCCGCTTTCCGCGTGGGGAGCGGCCATCCTCTTTGCGGGGAGGGGCGATGGTCTATAGTAGCCTCCATCCCTTCCGCACATTCGAGAAGCGCCCCATGTCCCGTCCCGATGCCTCGCTCGTCCGCAGCTTCGACATGTTTGCGAAGATGGACGATGCCGATATCGAGGCGGTGCTGGCGCTTTCGCATACGCGGCGGATCGCCGAGGGTGAGGCCGTTTTTCAGCAGGGCGATCCGGCAGGCGAATTCTTCCTTCTTCTCGAAGGCCGGCTCAAGGTTTCGCAGGTGACGCCGGACGGGCGGCAGGTGGTCGTCCGCCACGTCAATCCGGGCGACCTCTACGGCATCGCCAGGGCGCTGCGGCGCGACGACTATCCGGGAACGGCGATTGCGGTGACGGAAAGCCGGACGCTGGCCTGGGATTCGCGGCACTGGGACGATTTCGTCGCCCGCATTCCCTCGCTCGCCGTCAGCGCGTTGCAGACTGTGGGCCAGCGCCTTCAGGAGGCGCATACGCGCATCCGCGAGCTTTCGACCGAGGAGGTTCAGCGGCGGGTTGCCCATGCGCTGCTGAGGCTCGTCAATCAGGCCGGGAAAAAGACCGACGAAGGCATCCTCATCGACTTTCCGATCACCCGGCAGGACATCGCCGAGATGACCGGCACGACGCTTCATACGGTCAGCCGCATTCTGAGCGCATGGGAAGAGCAGGGGCTGATCGGGAGCGGCCGCAAGCGCATCGTCCTCAAGGAGCCCCACAAGCTCATGATCTTTGCCGAGCGCGGCCGGGACGGGAGCTAGCCTTCGTCGCCGATTGCTTCCGCAAGCGCCGCGAGAAAGGGCTCGAGCGGAACGCCATGCTCCGCGCAGGCGACCCTGATCGAATGAAAGGGCGAGACGGGGCAGCCCACGCAGCTCATGCGGTGGCGAATAAAGACGCCTATCGTCCCCGGCCACCGATCCATGAGGTCGGCGACCGTCATTTCCTCGTCGATGGTCAAATCGGCACCTCGGCGGAGCGTTCCCGGGCGCGATGATGGATCGATGGGGCGGAGGCCGTCTTTGCGCCAGCGCAAGCGCCCGGCCGATTGCCGGGGCCCGTGGCAGGGTGCTTATGCCTCTCCGGCCGCTCGTTCGGCGAGGATCGTCCGGAAGCGTCCCTCGTCGAAGGCGCCTTGGGCGTCGACCGTGAGCCAGTCGCTCAAGGGCGCGTTCCAGAATGGCTCGTAGAGCTTGATCCCATCCGAAAGCAGCGCCGCGACAAAACTGAACGCGCTCTTGGCCATGACGAGGACATCGCTCTCGACGAGATTGTGGAAGGTGGTGAAGACATCGTCGCCGATATGGAGCTCGCAGCCGAGATCGGTGTAGCGGGCGAAGTCGCGCGCGTCTCCTTCCGAATAGATATTGATCCGTACCGGGACGCCAAGCTCCTGCGACAGCGATTTTATGCGCGTGGCGAGGTGGAGCAGCCGCTCGTCATCGGTAAAGCGGCTCGCGGTCACCGGATCGCTCAGCGAGACGTCGCCGCGCCTGATGTGAAAGGCGACGGTGATGCCCTGTTCGATCCGGTTGAGCGCGATGTCGCTCTTGTCGGATGCGAAATACTTCGCCCGGAACTCAGGGATGACCGCGCGATAGGCGTCGGGAAATCTGGAGCAGTAGCCGTGAAAATGCAGCGCGGAAACGAGGAAGCCCGGCTGCCGGGAAAGGCGCGGATGATTGAGCAGCGTCTTGATGTCGGTCGCCGCTTCGTCTCCGGCCGGCGTTTCGCCGAGGCCGAGATTGAAGAAATCTTCCCAGCGCCTCGTCCACTCGTCCGGATCGCCCTCAGCATGGGTCACGACCGAAAACGGAGTGTGCACATATTCGATGCCCGCGGCATGCGCGAAGCACATGGCCGACAGGCGCGAATGGACGAGCGCACCGCCGCCATCGGACCTGGGGCGGCAGGTGATGCGAATGGAGCGGTCGATCTTTCCCGACTGCAACGCCTGATAAAGCTGAAGATCGTTCGGCACCCTCAGGGCCTTTTTCAGGAGACGCGAAAGACTGGGCATGAGGCGTTAGGGCACCGGCGAATGAAAAGGGGCCGCATCATAACGCGTGACGCGCCGAGGCCACAATTAGTGAGCGGCGGATGCTGGCCGATGCCCGTACTCGCCTGACCGTATTCAACCTGCAGTTTGGCCGAATTCACCCTTATATGGCCGCCGCCACTCCTTGAATGATAGCGCCACGCAGCGAGGTGACGGTCGATACCGCCGCACTCCGTCATGAGGTCGCGTCACATGCTGCAATGATGGATGCCGGAGCGAGCCGGTGTCCGCATTCAGTGAGAAGGGGGGAGCAAATGAGTTTGCGGAAGAAGGTACCATCGCGCATCTCCGCGCCGGTTCTGTTCGCATGTGCCGTCGCGCTGTCATCGGGCGGGGTATGGGCGAAAGTACCAGACGCGCAAGTGAACCGCCTGGGCGCCGATCTGACGCCGGTTGGCGCGGAGAAGGCAGGGGAGGGCGATATTCCGGAATGGACGGGCGGCCTGTCCAGCATTCCGTCCAATGTGGACTACAAGCCCGGCATGCGCCTCGTCGATCCGTTTCCGTCGGACCCCGTCCGCTACACGGTGACGAAAGCCAATGTGGCACAGTATGAAAAAATTCTGACCACTGGCCAGAAGGCGATGCTCGATCGCTATGCCGATTACAAGCTGAACGTCTATCAGACGCGGCGGACCTGCGCCTATCCCGAGCGCGTCTATCACGCGACAAAAAACAACGCCCGCGTCGGCGAACTGATCGGCGGCGGCAACGGTGTCGGCGAAGCGATCATGGGGTTCCCTTTCCCGATCGCCAACAACGCCTATGAAATCATCTGGAACCATACGCTGCGCTATCGCTCCTTCAAGATCACGCGCCAGTTTGCCGCCGCGCCGATGACGCCCAGCGGCGAATACACGATGCTGAAGGTGCAGGACGAGGCGATCCTGTGGTGGTCCGATCCATCGCGCCAGCGCGCCGAAGACCTCAGCAACAATTCGATCTTCTACATTTCAAACACGATTGCCCCGGCCCGCGCCGCGGGCAATGTGATCCTCGTGCATGAGGCCATGAATGCGGCGGTGCGTCCGCGTCAGGCGTGGCAGTACAGCCCCGGCACGCGCCGCGTGCGCAGGGCGCCGAACATCGCGTTCGACAATCCTGGCGTGAACACCGACGGCCTTTCGACCGCCGACAGCTTCGATGGATATAACGGCTCGCTCGAGCGGTACGACTGGACGGTGAAGGGCAAGTCGCCGCGGCTCATCGTCGCCAATGCCTACAAGGCACTGAACACGAGCTACAAGGATTTCCTGCAAGCCGGCCACATCAATCAGGACGTCGTTCGCTACGAGCTGCGGCGCGTCTGGGAGATCGAGGCGAACCTTCGTCCAGCAACGCGGCATGTCTATGCGCGCCGCCTGATGTATCTCGACGAGGATAGCTGGCAGCTCACCGGTTCGGCACTCTATGACGGACGCGGAGAGATCTGGCGCGTGCAGGAGATTCATCAGGTGCAGGCCTATCAGGTGCCACTCTGCGGATATAACGCGCAACTCGACTACGACGTCATCGCCGGCCGCTACCTCGCCTCCGGCATGCAGAACGAGGAACCGCAGATCAACTTCTTCGCCGACGAATTGAACGGCGATCGCTACACTCCATCGGCCATTCGCCAATTGGGCGCTCGCTGATCGGGAGGGACGGTTGTTGCGTTTGCGGGCCCGCCACAGATGCGGGCCCGTTTTCCTTGCTCACGATCTTCGCCGCGACGTTGCCTGCCGCAATTGGGCGGGTGCGCTTGCCTCGCGGCCGCGACCGGTTCGCCGGGCGAGATGCAGCACGCGGAATTGCGCCGGAGACATGCTGTTCCAGCGCCGGAAGGCCTGACGGAAATTGGCAAGATCGTCGAAGCCGACGAGAGAGCCGATCTCCACCACGCTGAGATCTGTATCCATGAGATATTGCTGCGCCAGATGGTTGCGGACGCTGTCCACGATGGCTTGATAGGAGGTTCCTTCAGCCTCGAGCCGCCGCCTCAGCGTGCGTTCGCTCATGTTGAGCGTCCTGGCGATCTCAGGCGCGCTGGGATAGCGGCCTCGCGAACTCAGAAGAATACGCCGGACACTCGATTCATGACCGCGCGCGGTCTGCATCTTGCGTAACAGCAGCTCGCATTGCCGCAGATAGGCGTCCGCCGTCGCCACGCCCGCGGACTGGAGCGGCAGGTCCAGCAGAGGCGCTGGCCCCTTGAGCTGGTTCGCCCCGCACTCGAAGCGGACCGGCATGTGCAGCACGGCTTCATACTCGGACGGATCGGCATTGGGCTTGTAGGAAAGCTCCAGATGGACATCGACCGTGTCACGTCCGATCAGCTCCCGAATTGCCGTCACCGCCGCCGCGAAGAAGACGTCGGTGAGAAAATCCGGCATGCCGGGCACTTTGAAAGGAGGCTCAAAGCCGAGTATGGCCATGCCCTTGTCGAATGTGAGTTCGGAATGGGCCCGCTCGCTCATCAAGGGATTGTGGCGCATCAGAATCCCGGCCGCCTGCTTCAGCGAGCGGCAGCTCATCAGCGCATGGCCGAAAAGTCCGTGTACGCCGATATGCATGGCGGCGCCGACATGAAGCGCGAGCGCCGGATCGCCCCTCGTCGCGGCCACGATACGGGTGCAGAGATCGAGAAGCTGCCCTTCGTTGAGCGCTGTCACATAGCGCGCGCCGATAAGCGCAGGATCGTGCCCGCGCTCTTTCATGACGGTGGCCAGAATGCCGATATATCCGGGTTCGATATTCATCTGTGGCCGAATCTTACCCCAATTCTGGCCGAAAGCGACCCACTACATGTGGCTTTCGGCATCGAAGGTTGCGCGATCTGAGCAGGTACTGTCGGCGCTTCCATCGTTAACCATGAAGTCCGAGAGCGGATTTCGGCGCGAAGCGTTTGTTCCTAGTCTTTGGCGTTCAGCGTACGGAAATGGCTGGGGGTTACGCCGTTCCATCTCCGAAAAGCATGACGGAAATTCGAGAGATCCTCGAAGCCGATCAACGTGCCGATATCCGCGACGCTGAGCTTGGTGTCGATCAGGTATTGTTTAGCGAGATGGTTGCGCACGTCGTTGATGATCTTCTGATAGGAGGTACCCTCGGCGCTGAGCCTGCGCCGCAATGTGCGCTCGCTGAGATTGAGCGCATGGGCGATCTCGGGAGCAGCGGGAAAGCGCCCGCGCGAACTGAGCAGCAGGCGGCGCACACCCGATTCAAACCCGCTCGCCGCCTCCATCTGCCGGAGCAGAAGTTCGCATTGACGGAGATAGGCGGGAGCCGTGGCGACGCCTGCTGCCTGCAACGGCATATCCATGATGTTTTTCGGGCCGATCAGCCGGTTTGTCGGCTTGCCGAAAGAAACCGGGACACGAAGATATTTGTCGTAGGTTTCGTTCGGCACATCGGGCGAATAGGCAAGCTCGAGTTCGGCGCGCGCCAGCTCGCGGCCGAGAAGCTGCCTGATGCCGGTTGTGGCCGCGGCGAAAAACATGTCGCAGAGAAATTGCGGCGCGCCGGGAACCTCGAATGCAGGTGCAAAGCCGAGGATGGTGCTCTCGCCTTCATAGGCGAGCCGGACGCGTCCCTCGGGACTTCTGAGCGGATTGTGCCGGACGAGAAGCTCGGCTGCCTGCCGCAGTGTCCGGCAACTCATCAATGCGTGGCCAAGCACGCCATGCCCGCCGAGTTGAAGCGCGGCGCCAAAGCGCAGGCCCAGCGCGGCGTCTTGCGATTCCGCGACGGCGCGGGTGCAGACCTGAAGAAACTCGCCTTCGCCAATCGGCTTTGCCGGAATTCGTCCGATGACGGAATGATTGTAACCATACGCGCGCATCACATTTGCGAGCGTCGAAACATAGCCCGGTTCTATTTGCATTGTGTGACCGAATTTCACCCTCAGTTTGGCCAGAAGCCACCTTCATCCGCGATGCGCTTTTCACGCAGGATGAACCCGCTTCCAGGAGGGGGCGTCGGTCGTTTGGCGTTGCTGTCGCGAAGACCGTCGATGTCCGTCCGAAGCGGTGAGGACAAGTGAGAAGTTAGTCGAAATCGAACTGGGGTAAAGAGGGGGAGGAAATGAATTTTTCCAATACGTCCGCGAGACGCGGACGGTTGAGTGTTGCTGCCGCAGCGCTTTTTCTGTTTCCACCATTGCTGACACCGGCGCCGGCGAGCGCCTTGGAATATCGGTTCGGCGAGCTCGAATTGCAGCTCGACACCATCGTTTCCGCCTCCGTCGGTGTGCGTGTGCAGGAGCAGGCTTGCGACCATATCTCGGTGTGGAATGGCGGTTGCCCTTCATCGAACGGCAAGACGTTCAGCGAGAACGATGACGACGGTAACGTCAATGTTGAGCGCGGCGAGATATTCTCCGCGCCCGTCAAGATCATCTCCGATCTGAGCGGCAAGTGGCAGAACTACGGCTTCTACGTTTCCGGCAAGGCGTTCTACGACGCGGCGATCAGAAATCTCGGTGAAAATGAGAACGGAAAATACGGGCCGCTTGGAACCGCGAATTCGCTGAGCAATGTCTTTGCCGATCCGCAGCGTCGCCGTCTGCGGGATCCTCTGCGGGGTGACAGTGCCTACGAAGCCGCGCTCAGCGACATCAAGCTGCTCGACGCCTATGTCTATGGCAATTGGGATATCGGCGAGCTGCCACTCAATGTCCGCCTCGGCCGCCAGGTCGTGAGCTGGGGCGAGAGCACCTTCGTGCAGGGCGGCGTTTCCTCCTATCTGCCGCTAGACGTCGCCGCGCTCTATCAGCCGGGTCTGGAGCTGAAGGAAGTCTTCCTGCCGCAGGGCACGGCTTATGCGAGCCTCGGCCTGCCGGGCAATGTCACGGTCGAGGCCATGTACATCTATGAGCGGGAAAA
>WBZO01006085.1_pt1 | contig 11876 bp, 8 predicted proteins | sample 5204261 | NCBI WGS metagenome assembly WBZO01 (sample SAMN12412400, study PRJNA552823) | activated sludge metagenome | isolation source: activated sludge from anammox sidestream of wastewater treatment plant... | place: USA: North Carolina | collected 2017-09 | reverse complement strand
TGGGGATCGGGCTGGACCTCTCCCTGCAGGGAGAGCATCGTCAGATCATCGTCATCAACCCCGGCTCCACGGACCCGTTCACCGCCCGGCTGCTCGCCTCCTACGAGCGGCCTCGAACGAGGGTGATCGCGACGCCGTACGCCGGGGTGTGCGAGTCGCGCAACCTCGGCGTGCGCGAGGCGCGGAGCCCCTATGTCTGCTGCCTCGATTCCGACGACGTCCTGGAGCCCGCCTGTCTCGAGAAGACATGCCGTGTCCTCGACGCCGATCCAGGGGTGGGGTTCGTGAGCTTCTGGTACCGGATGTTCGGCGACTCGGACGGCATCGTGGCGCAGGAGGGATGCACGCTCGTCGATTTCCTTCTCGACAACGCGGTGTGCGCGGCGTCCGTTTTCAGAAAGGCGGCGTGGGAGCGATGCGGCGGGTACGACGAGGCCCTGACCTCGGGCTTCGAGGATTGGGATTTCTGGCTGAATATCCTGACGCACGGCTACCGCGCGGAGATCGTGCCGGAGTACCTGTTCCGCTACCGCATCCGCGCCGACGCGCGGCACAATACCTGCGACACCGCCGAGCAGCGCAAGATCCTCTACCGAATGTTGATGCGCAAGTACGAGAAGGAGTTCCGAAGGCACGCCATGGAACTCGTCGCGAGGAAGGACGACCTGTTCGGCTGGTGCAGGGAGAATCACATCTACCTCTGCCGTGAGCACGCGCGGACGGTCCTTGAGCTCGCGGAGGCGCGCCGGGCCCTCGCCCCCCGCCTTCACATTCCACTCCGCCGGGCGTACCGTGCGCTGGCGGCGGCGCCGTACCGTGCGGCGGTCCGTCTCGTCCCGCGGGCGGCGAAGGCGGCGGTTCCCGTCCCCTTGATCAATTGCGCGCGGCGCCTATTGGGGGGGGCGGGCGGCCCTCCCCTGTTCAGGCAGGCGCCGTGGGATGGACCGCTCGCGAGCGTCGTCATCCCGTGCTACAACTACGGCAGCTTTCTCGACGAGGCCCTCGGAAGCGTCCTCTCCCAGACGCTGGAGGGGATCGAGACGATTGTCATCGACGACGGCTCCGATGACGCCCTCACGCTGGAAAGACTAGCGGGGATCGAGCGGCGGCGGATCCCGGGGGTGAGGTTGATCCGCCAGGGGAACCAGGGTGTGTGCCGGGCGCGGAACAACGCCATCCGCGCGGCGCGGGGAAAGTACATCTGCTGTCTCGACGCGGACGACCTTCTGGAGCCGACCTACATCGAGAAGTGCGCCGCGGCGATGGAGTCCGAGGGGCTCGACATATGCTACGGATGGGTCAGGATCTTCGGCATGAAAAACCGGATCTGGCGGACGGATGCATTCGACGCGGCCGGCTTGGTCGTCGCGAACAGGGTCCCCGCCGCCGCCGTTTTCACGAGGGCGATCTGGGAGGCGGCGGGCGGCTACAACCCGAACATGGAGCGCGGGAACGAGGATTGGGATTTCTGGCTCTCCATAGCCGGCGCGGGGGGGCGCGGAAAGGTCATCCCCGAGGCGCTCTTCCGCTACCGCCTGCATGAACAGGGGAGGGACGCGGCCGCCCTCGCGCGCGCGGAAGAGCTGATGGCGCGGATGCGCCTGAACCACCCGGGTCTTTTCGCGGGAAGGTTCCCGCGGCAGCGCCCCGGCCGTTTCGCCATTGACCCGTTCGTCAACCTCGCCCCCGCCGGCCTCCACGCCCTCCCCGCCGCGGGACGGGAGCTCATCGTCTGCGGTACGGCCGGCCCCGAAGCGGCGCGCCTCGCGCGGGAGCGGGTACACGCGGGGAGTGAGGTCCACCTCATCGCGCTCGGCGCGCCGCCCGGCGCGTCGGAGGCACTGGGCATCCCTCCCGATGCGCGGTACGTCTTCCTCCTTTCATCCTTCCTTGAGGAGCGCTTCAGGGCGCCGTTCGTCCTCGACTACGTCGGGAGGCGCGGCATCGGAGAAGTTCTGTTCGCGGAACCGATCCCGGCGCTGGAAGCGGCGATCCGAAAGAGGCACCCGAGGGTTTCGATGCGGAGGGCGGAATGAAGAGGCCCATACTCTACGTTCTCGACACCTGCACGGAGCACTCCGGCCGCTTCCTTGTCAACATCCTCAGGTTCCTGGCGGGGCGGTACGATATCAGGGGCTCTTATATCTGGAGCCCCTCGAAGGACGATCTCGACGCGCTCCGACCTTTCCCCTTCCGTCGTTTCGACGAGCGCGCTTTCGCCGGGGAGGAGCACCTGGCCCATATCGCCGCCCTGGCCCCCTCCGTCGTCGTCTGCTGGAACAAGCACTACCCAGTCCTCGACGCCCCGCTCCGCTTCCTGCGGGAGCGGATGCCGGGCTGCCGCGTCGTATATGCCGAGGTCGCCTGGTTCCCCCAGCGGGAGTACGTATATCTCGACTCCGCCGGGATCAACGCTGACTCCTCAATAGCCGCCCTGACCCCGGCGGACCTGGCGGGGATGGAACTCGACCCCGCGGCGCTGGCGGGTTTCGTCGAGCGATACCGGGAGGGGCGCCGGGTGGAGAAGGGTGAGTTCGTCTTCTGCCCGCTCCAGGTCCCCTCGGATATGAATATCGCCCGCTTCTCGCCGTGGACGGATATGACCGCGTTCATCCGGCACGTGGCCGCGGCGCTCCCGGGCGAGAAGCTGCTCTTCAAGTGCCACCCGCTCGACCCCGGGAAGGAGGGGTATCTCCGTCTCCGGGAGGAGCACGGGAACATCAGCGTGTTGGAGGACGCCGATCTGAAACAGCTCCTCGCCGAATGCTCCTGCGTGGTCGGCATCAACTCGACCGTCCTGCTCGAAGCCCTTCTCTTCGACAAGCCGGTCACCTACCTCGGCGCCGGGGTCGGGTCGAAGAAGGGGGGGGTCTTCAACTACGACATCTCCTCCGCCGCGCGCTTCGTGCCCGACGAGGGGCTTCGCGACCGGTTCCTCTACGATCTGATCTTCAGGCGGCAGATATCCGTGCGGGAGCCGGAGGAGGGGAGGGTCCTCAGGTTCATCGCGCCCCCCCCGGGCGGCGGGGGGGCGCGTCGGGGCGCGTCGGCGCCGGCGGCGAGCGTGGTAATAACGTGCATGGACCTCGGCGAATACGTCGGCCAGGCGGTGGCGTCCGCGCAGGCGCAGACGCTGGACGATATCGAGATCGTAATCGTGGACGACGGATCGACCGATCCATGGACCGTCCGCGTCCTCGACCGCCTCGCCTCGCGGGGCGTCCGCCTGATCCGCACGGAGAACCGGGGCCTTTCCGCCGCGCGCAACACCGGCGTCCGCGCGGCGAGGGGAAAGTATATCTGCTGCCTCGACGCCGACGACATCCTGGAGCAGTCCTGCATCGAGAAGTGCGTCGCGGCGCTCGATGCGGACCCGTCGCTCGGCTTCGTCTCTTTCCGGTACCGCTCCTTCGGGGCCGAGGAGTGGGAACTCGGGTATCCCGCCCTCTCACTTTTCGATTTTCTCGTGACCAATAGCGCGCCTTCCACCGCGCCCTTCAGGCGCGAGGCGTGGGAGAAGGCCGGCGGCTACGACGAGTCGTTCAGGGGATACGAGGATTGGGATTTCTGGATCGGCGTCCTGGAGGCGGGGTACCGCTGCCGGGTGCTCGACGAGGTGCTCTTTTTCTACCGCGTGAGGCCCGGCTCCATGGTGCGGGGCTGCGACCGGCCGGAGGCGAGCGCGGCGCTCAGGAGGAAGATAGTGGAGAAACACGCGGCAAGCTACCGGGCGCGCGCGATCGAGCTTTTCGCGGAGAAGGAGCGGCTGGTCGCGGAGTACCGATTCTACTGGAAAAGCGAGAAGGCCGAGGCGGGGAGGCTTCGAAAACTCCACGCCGAGGCGCTGAGCCGCATACGGGGGATCGAGCAGGAGAGGACGGCTGCGGAATTGGCGGCCGCGGGATTGCGCGAGCGGCTTGCGGAGTCGGAGCACGAACTCCGCTCCGTTTATGCCTCGAGGGTGTGGAAGGTCGGGAGCGCCGTCCAGCGGGCGTGGCGGCTGGTCGCAGGGAGGCGGGCGTGAGGGCTCGCGCTGCGGCGGCCGGCGCCGTTGCGCTTGGGGCGCTGATCCTCTCGTGGCCGGCGTTTTACAACGGCTTCCCGCTCATCTACACCGACACCGGCACCTACATCGAGAGCGCGTTTACGCTCCGCCTCCCGCCGGACCGCCCGCTCGGATACAGCCTTTTCATCAGGGGGACGGGCGGGTGCCGGTCCCTGTGGGCCACGGTCTTCGCCCAGTCCTTCCTTCTCTCCTTCCTGCTCCGGCGGCTCTTCGCGCGGGTGGCGCCGCGGCGGGGGGTCGGCGCCTTCCTCGCCGCCTGCGCGCTGCTCGCGGCGCTGACCGGGCTCCCCTGGGTCATGGGCACCGTCTTCGCCGACGCGATCACCGCCTCCTGCCTCCTCTCTCTTCTCCTGCTCCTTCTCCCGGGGGGAGGGGCGGCCGAGGCCGCGGCGTGCGCGGCGGTCGTCATCGCGTCGAGCGCCGTGCACTTCTCCCACCTGTCCATCTGCGTGCTCGTCTTCGGCTGCCTCGCGGCTTGTACGGCGGTATGGAGGCGCGCCCGCGGGCCGCTTCGCGGGATCAGGTGCGCGCTTCCAGCCGCCACGCTGGCAGCGTCATGCCTGTTCGCGCCGGCGCTCAACGCGTCGCTCGGCTGGGGATTTCACTTCTCACGGGCAGGCAACATCCTCCTCATGATGCATATCTGGGACAACGGCATCTTGAAGCGGTTCCTCGACGGGCATTGCGCGGACGGCCGGTACGACTTCTGCCGCTTCAGGGACGAGGTCAAGGGCGGCGGGGGTTTCTTCGTGTGGGACCCGCGGAGCCCGCTTTACAGGACCGGGGGCTGGGAAGCGCCCCACGAGGAGTACAGGCGGATCGTCGCCGACTCGATGGTCGCGCTCCCCGGGATGTGGATCGGGAAGACGGCCGGAGCGTTCTCGACCCAGCTTCTCATGTTCGACGCCTGCGACGCCGTCGGCCCGCGCACCCCCCGCACCTGGGCGTACCAGGTGCTGGAGAGGAGATTCCCCGGTAATTTCAAGGCCTTTCTCGCGTCGAGGCAGCAGCGTGACGACCTTCCCCTCCGCGTCTTCCTCATTGCGCAGTACGGGGCCGTCGTCGCGGCGCTGGGCGTGCTTGCCGCGGTGCTGATCTTCAGGCGCGAGGCGGCCTGCGGGCCCTTCCGCATCGTCCTCTGTTTCGCCGCGGCGGCCGTCGCGGCGAACGCGGCGGTCTGCGCCTCGATCAGCACTCTCAGCCACCGCTACGGCGCGCGCGTGATCTGGTTCGTGCTGCTCTGCGCGCTGCTTCTGCCGGTCCGGCGGTGGCGGGAATGAACGCACGGCGGGGGGCGCTCGCCGCCGTGTGCCTCGCCCTACTGCTTGCCGGGGCCGCCTCTCTGCGTCTCTTCCGCTGCACCGCGCCGTGGGATTTGGGGCACCTCGGCTACAACGGCGCCGTCTACAGCGCCATCGCGCACATCCACCTGACCCGCGGCTTTCCCGCGACGAGGTTCCTCAACGCCAGGGAAGTCCAACCGGGGGGCGGTTACCGGTTCTACCTGAACCATCCGCCCCTCCTCGGCGTGCTTGTCGCATGCAGCTTCCGAATGCTCGGGGAGTCCGAATGCGCCGCGCGTCTCGTTCCGGTCTCGTTCTCGCTCGGCTGCCTCGTTGTCCTGTACCTGCTCGCCGCGCCGCTGTGGGGACGGCGCACGGCGCTGCTGTCGGTCTTCTTCGGGGCGTTCATGCCGATGGACGCCTTCTACGGTCCGCAGGTCGAGGTCTTCGGATCCACCGTCCTGTTCTTCATCCTCTCCTCCTACGCCCTATATCGCCGGTGGAGGCGGACGGGGCTGCGGCGCGACCTGTGGACAAGCGCGCTGGCGTTCCTCCTCGCACTGTGCACGGAGTGGACTGGATACTATCTCCTCGTCCTTGTCCTGGCGGAAGAGGCGGCGGGCGGCGGGAGGGCGGAGATGCGTAGGGGGTTCCGTGTCTACCTCGGCGTAGGCGCGGCGGCTTTCGCCCTGCACCTCGGCGTGGTGCGGGCGGTCACGGGCTCCTTCGGCGGGGGGGGGTGGGTCGGATCGCTGCTCTTCAGGATGAATCTCGGCCCGAGAGCGAAACTCTTCCCGTTCACCGCCCCTCAGTATCTCCGCATGGTCTCCTCCTACATGGCGACGTACTTCGGACGCACGGTGATCGCCCTGTCCGTCCTCGGGCTGCTTGACGCGCTCTGTCCGCCCTCCGACGGACGGGGTGTGGGGCGGCGCACTGTCGCCCTGAACCTTCTCGCGCTCGGCCTCATGCACCCCGTCTTCTTCCGGAACGCGGTCTGGATCCACGACTACACGCTTTTCAACCTGACGCCCGCGGCAGCCATTCTCTCCGCCGCGGGCGCCGCGCGCATCTGGAAGACCATATCCCGGAGATCCCCCGTGGTCGCCGGCACGGCGCTCGGGTCGCTCCTCGTGCTGCATGCGGCGTGGGGTCTCGCCGCGCTCGCGCGCCTGCACGCCGCGTCGGGCTTCCCCGAGTGCCGCCGGCTCGGCGAATTCCTCCGCGCGCGCACCGCCGCGGGTGATACGGTGCTCACCGCCCTCCCTGCGACGCCCGTATACGCCTACTATTCGGGAAGGGAGGTCTTGGGCGACATCCGGACGACGGACGAATTCCGCGCGGCCGCGTCGCGGGGGGCGCCGGCGTGGTACGCCGGGCGGTATGCGCCGCGCGAAGAGGGGGAGCGGCGGCTCGACGATCTCCTCGCTGGACGGTACCGCCGTATCGCCGCCGCGCCGTACCGTCTCTACGATCTGCGCGGGGCGACGGGGGACACGGGGCCCTGTCCTGGCGCTTCGCGGACCGCGGAGCGAACGGGTCCCGCGGTTCAGCGCCCTACGGCGCCGTTCAGCGCGCGGATTTCCCGCGACGGGGTTTCCGATACCCGGTGACCGGGATCCTTCCGATCGGCTTGTCTCCCGTCCGGCGGCACAGTGCGCGGGCAAGCCGCTCGCCGGCCCCGGTCGCGGACGCAATAGACTACTTCTCTTCGCGCGGGTCGGCGCATTCCAAGCGGGGTGACGGCTGTTTCGCCGCGTGAAAATGGGTGTTTCTTGTCGAAATACTCGCAATGTATCTTCTTGCGCGGCGGTAGGATGGCTATTGCATCCGCGAATTGTTTCCCACGCGCGCCGTTCTTTGGTATAAGGTCTCGTCGAAAATCGCAGCAGGCGCGGGCGCCGGCGGCGGCCTCGTGGCCGTCAGCCCCGCCCGTCGCGCAAGGCGGAGCCCGATGTCGGGCGCGCCGCCCTTTGAGGGGCGCGGCCGATGAACGGCGAGGGTGCACGCGCGCGTAGCGCGTAACCGTACCCCGCCGAATCGGGTGAACCCTGAAAGGAGGCGCGTCGTGGCGGTCACTTCCATCCGGGAACTCCTCGAGGCGGGGGTCCACTTCGGGCACGAGTCAAGGCGCTGGAACCCGAAGATGCGGCGCTACATCTTCGAGGAGCGCAACGGCATCCACATCATAGATCTCACCCAGACGATCGAGCAGGTCGAGGCGGCCTACGGATTCGTCCGGGACACCGTCGCCTCGGGCAAGACGGTTCTCTTCGTCGGCACCAAGCGGCAGGCGAAGGAGCCGATCCAGGCCGCGGCGCAGGCGGCCGGGGCGTTTTTCGTCACGGAGCGCTGGCTCGGCGGGCTTCTCACCAACATCAAGACGATCAGGAAGAGCATCGGGCGCTACCGCGAGCTCGAGGACCTCGTCGCGAGCGGGGTGGCCGACATGCTCCCCAAGAAGGAGCTGGCCTCCATCAGGCGCGAGAAGGCGAAGCTCGAGCGCAACCTCATGGGCATCAAGGAGATGACCGAGCTCCCGGGCGCCGTCTTCGTGGTCGATCCGAAGAAGGAGCATATAGCCGTAGCCGAGGCCGGCCGGCTCCGGATCCCCATCATCGCCCTCGTAGACACCAACTGCGACCCGGAGATGATAGATTACCCGATCGCGTCGAACGACGACGCGATCCGCGCGATCAAGCTGATCTCGGAACGGATGGCGCAGGCGTGCGTCGAGGGGCTGCGGCTCCGCCAGGCGATGGAGGCCGACGCTAAGAAGGCGAAGGCGCAGAAGGGCGAGGAGGAGAGGGAGGAAGCGAAACCCGCCGGCAAGCCGCGGGCGAGGAAGGCCGCCGCGAAGGCCACCGCGCGGGAAGCCGCAAAGGGGGATGCGGAGGCGGAGAAGCCCGCGGCGCCGGAAACCGCCGCCGGGCCCGGGGCGGAGCGCGGGCCGGGGGTGTCTCAGCCGGGGCCGTCTCCCGATGAGGCCGCGGCCGAGTAAGCCGCGCGGCCCCGGCCTATCCGGGATCCGCGCGGGGGAGGGATCGGCGCCGGGTGCCGGCCCTACTCCGCCGTAGGGTGCGGCCGCCCGGGATGGCGGCGTGCGGGGGGCCGCGCCGGGCGGACACGGGGGGACGGGGCGGACGCTATCCCGGGCCCTTCACCCATCTGGGGGGGGGACGGAATCGCATGAGAGGCGACAAGGACTGAAATCCGAGGGAGGAGTCGACGTGCAGGTCACTGCTGAGATGGTGAAGGAACTCAGGGAGAAGACGAACGCGGGGCTGATGGATTGCAAAAAGGCGCTCGCCGCCACTGGGGGAGACATCCAGAAGGCGATCGACCACCTGCGCAAGAGCGGGCTCGCGATCGCGGCGAAGAAGGCGGGGCGCACGGCCGCCGAGGGCGTGATCGGCGCCTATATCCACCACGGCGACAAGATAGGCGTGATGGTGGAGGTCAACTGCGAGACTGATTTCGTGGCGCGGAACTCGGAGTTCAGGGATTTCGTGAAGCTGGTGACGCTCCAGATCGCGTCCGCCGCGCCCGCGTACCTCGCCCCGGCCGACGTGCCGAAGGAGCTGATAGAGCGCGAGAAGGACGTACTCGCCGCCCAGGTCAAGGACAAGCCCGCCAATATCGTTGAGAAGATCGTCCAGGGCCGGATCGCCAAGTTCTACGAGACGTGCTGCCTGCTCGAGCAGCCGTCGGTCCGCCCGGAGCACGAGGGGCGGAAGATCAAGGATCTCCTGACGGACCTGATCGCCAAGCTGGGCGAGAACATGGTCATCAGGCGCTTCACCCGCTACCAGCTCGGCGCCTGACCGCCTGGGAATGCCGGATATCGCCTCCCGCGGCGCGCCGGGGCCGAGTGCGGACGCGGTTGGAATATCGCCTCCCGTCGGCCTTGCGCCGCCGGAGGGATAATGGCCCTGGGAGAAGGGCCGCACCCCATGACGATGATTTTTCTCCCCCTCGGAGGGGGAGGGCGGGGCGGGGGTCATGCCATAAGGCCGCATCTTCGGGTTCCAACCAGCCGTATCCCCAGCGGCGCAGAAACGGAGGCGCGATGAAGAAGCGATCCTCGTCGGCCCGGTACCGCCGCGTGGTCCTCAAGGTGAGCGGGGAATTCCTCCGCGGCGAGCAGGGCCACGGCATCGACCCCGCCGTGGTCCACTACCTGGGCAGGGAGATACGGGGTGTCCACCGCCTCGGCATCCAGGTCGGTCTCGTAATCGGCGGGGGCAACATCTTCCGCGGCCTCGAGGCGCACGCCGAGGGCCTCGACCGCACCACCGGCGACTACATGGGGATGCTCGCCACCGTCATCAACGGCCTCGCGCTCCAGGGCGGCCTCGAGACGGCGGGGGTCCCGACCCGCGTCATGACTGCGATCGCGATGCAGGAGCTCGCCGAGCCGTACATCAGGCGCAGGGCCATCCGGCACCTGGAGAAGGGGCGCGTGGTGATCTTCGTGGGCGGAACGGGAAACCCGTACTTCTCGACCGACACCGCCGCCGCCCTCAGGGCCTCCGAGATCGGCGCGGAAGTCCTCCTCAAGGCAACGAAGGTAGACGGGGTCTACTCCGCCGACCCGGTCAAGGTCCCCGGCGCGCGGCGTTTCGGCTACCTGAGCTACCTCGACGTGCTGCGGAAGAACCTGAAGGTGATGGACTCGACCGCCGTCTCCCTCTGCATGGACACGGGGCTGCCTATCGTCGTCTTCAACCTGGGCGTGAGGGGCAACATCGCCAAGGCGCTCGCGGGCCGCGCGATCGGCACGCTCGTGAGCGGCGCGCCGTCCCGGCGGAGCGCCTCCCCGGGGCGCGGCCGGGGCGGAAGCGACGCTGATTTCATATAGCCCCACCGCTTCGGTGCATCGGCGGCGCGCCGCAGGGGCCGCGGCGGCGCCGACGGATTTCCGCCGCCCGTCCCGATCGATTCCGGATCTTGACCGCGCGCCGCGCCGGGTTTTCTGATACCATATATGACGGGCAGGGGACGCGGTCCCGCGAGTCCGCCCGGACGCGCACGGAGGAGAGGGCCATGAAGTCGAACGAGATACTGGACGAGATGGAACTCAAGATGATGAAGACGACGGAGGTGATCGAGCGCGAGTTCGCCGCGGTCCGCACCGGCAAGGCGACCCCCGCACTCGTCGAGAACATCGTGGTGGACTACTACGGGGCGCAGACGCGCCTGAGGAAGATCGCCAGCATCTCGACGCCCGAGCCGCGCCTCATCGTCCTCCAGGCGTGGGATCCGGCCGCCGTGGACGCCATCGAGAAGGCGGTCCTCAAGTCGAAGCTCGGCGTAAACCCGGTGAAGGACGGGCGCCTCATCCGCGTCCCGATCCCGGAGCTCAGCGAGGAGAGGCGCAAGGAGCTGGACAAGGTGGTGAAGCACATGGCCGAGGAGGGCCGCGTCGCCGTCCGCAACATCCGGCGCGAGGCGAACGAACAGATCAAGAAGATGCAAAAGGATGGGACGATCCCCGAGGACGAGATGATCCTTGCCGGGGAGCGGGTGCAGAAGAAGACGGACGAGTACATCAAGATCATAGACACCCTTCTCGCCAAGAAGGAAAAGGAGATCATGGAGATCTGACCCCTCCCGCCCCGCCTCAGGCGCGCGGGCGGGGCTCCGGCCCGCGCTTGCCCCACGGGCGAAGACGCGAGGCGGGGTCCGCGATTTGACAGCGGGGGCGTAGCTCAGCGGTAGAGCAGCTGCCTTTTAAGCAGTTGGTCGGAGGTTCGATCCCTCCCGCCCTCACCAGCACTACAGCCCAAGGTTTAAAGCTGAAGGCCTAAAGATGTAATGGCCGCAGCGACAATGGGAAGCGATAGGATGAGATCCTGCGGAACAGGCGAGCTTGACATGAGGGAGCGCTGAGCGTGCGAAATGCGATTCGAAGGGAATTCTGTCCAGCGCGATAGCATTACCGCCGAAAGTTGAAAGCCGGAAGTGAAAAGTGACGGAGGCTGAAAGATGTGCAACCCAAGGCAGAAGGCCTAAAGCCCAAAAAGAATCAGGAATGGCGATCCGGGGCGGGAATGCAATCGGGGATGAGGAAACAATGGAGAGAACGGGCTTGATACGGGAGGGGCTGGAGGTTTATTTCGATTTCGAAAAACTGAAGGTCTACCAACGAGCTATTGATTTCGGGCATTTCATTTACGATCAATGCCGGACATTTGATCCGACCTACAGGAACTCATTATCGGACCAGCTCCAGCGGGCGGCGCTTTCGGTAAGCACGAATATCGCCGGAGGGTGCGGGAAGTTTTCTAGGAGGGAGAAGATGAAATATTTCAGCTACGCGCTGGATTCCGCAAAGGAGTGCATCCCCTGCATCACGCTTGCCTGTCGACAGCAGCAAGTGAGCGAAGAGGATGGGCGGAAAGCGCGCGACGATTGTACTGCAATCTGCCGCATGCTCGGCAAGCTCATCCAGACGATCGAGGCTGAGGAACTGAGGAAAGATCATTAGCCGATTGCGATTAGCGCCTCGTCTATTCTTTGGGCTT
>WBZO01006084.1_pt1 | contig 11876 bp, 11 predicted proteins | sample 5204261 | NCBI WGS metagenome assembly WBZO01 (sample SAMN12412400, study PRJNA552823) | activated sludge metagenome | isolation source: activated sludge from anammox sidestream of wastewater treatment plant... | place: USA: North Carolina | collected 2017-09 | reverse complement strand
ACCTGCAGGCGCGCCTCGCGGCTCTTCGCGTGGCGGTGGAAGATCTCGATGATCACGCCCGTGCGGTCGAGCACGGTGGTCCCGGTCGCGCGCTCGAGGTTCCTGAGCTGCGAGGGCGTCACGTCGTGGTCGATGGCGACGAGATCGATCTCGGCCTTCGCGCCGGGCGCGTGGTCGTCGACCTCTTCCTCCTCGTCCTCGCCGCCCACCCCGGCCTGCTCGGCCTCGCGGCGGAGGCGCGCCTTGTCCTTGCGTTTCGGGGCGGTCGACCCTACGTGGCCGGTGCCGCCCGTGAGCTCGGCGAGCTCCATGAGCTTGCCTTCGCCGACCACGGTCGAGTGCTCGAGGTGATGGCGCACCTGCGTGATGCGCCCGACGACCTCGTAGCCGAGCGTATGCACGAGCCGCTCGAGCTCGTCCATGCTCGACACGAACTCCTGATCGTCGACGTCGCTGGTCTGCACCCCGAGGAGGACCGCCTTCACGGCGACCACAGTAATTCTTTTCGCCCCCGATCCGTGCCAAACTCCACGCCGTGGCGGACGACGACAAGGACGGATTCAAGCCATTCGCGCCGATCGCGCACCTCCTGTTCGTCGCGGCGGCCGCGGTCTCCGTGTACAGCTTCGTCTCGGTCGCGAAGGAGGGCGAGACGCGACGTCGCTGCGCCCCCACGTGCTTGCTCCGTCCGAACTACGCCGGCTACGAGAAGAAGGCGCCGAGCTTCACCCTCAAGGACGTGAAGGGTCAGGACGTCTCGCTCGAGAGCTTCAAAGGCAAGGTCGTCGTCCTCAACTTCTGGACGAAGACGTGCGGCCCCTGCATGGAGGAGATGCCCGAGATCGCCGACCTCGCGCGCATCCTCCGGCCGATGAGCGACGTCGCCGTCCTGACGGTCTCGACCGACGAGACCGCCGAGGAGGCGCACGGCACGCTCAAGGCGGTGCTGCGCGAGGAGCCGCCCTTCCCCATCCTCATGGATCCCGACCTGAAGGTCGTCCGCGACAAGTACGGGACGTCGCTCTACCCGGAGACGTGGATCATCGACAAGAACGGCGTCATCCGCGCGCGCTTCGACGGCGCCCGCGAGTGGTCGAGCGCGACGGTGGTGCAGCTCGTCGAGCAGATCCGTGGGGGCGGCTACTGCCCGGCTCAGGCGCGCGACGGCAAGTTCGTCGGCGACGGCGCGCGGCTCTGCGAGACCGTCACCGGCGGCTGATCAAGACTCGCCCGGCTCGCGCTTCCGCTTCACCTTCCCCGACGCCTCGCGCGCGTGCTCGAGCGCGTCGCGCTCGCCGAACGGCAGGGGTGAGGCGGCGACCGCACGGAGGTAGGTCGGCAGATCGACGACCTCGTAGCCCCACTTGTCGGGGTGCGAAGGGTCGTACGGGCGGTCGCGGAGGAAGGCGAGCAGCCGCTTGAGCACCGGGAGCGTCGTGCGCTTCACGTCGTGGAGCAGGACGATCCCGCCCTCCTTGTAGTCGAGCTGCGCGACCAGATCGTGGAACATCTCGTCGGCGTCGGAGCGCTTCATGTCCTGGGCCTCGACGCTCCAGAGGAGAACGTCGAGGTTCCGGTCGCGCGCCAGCTGCTCGCCGAAGTCGTCGAGCCGACCGTACGGCGGACGGAACAGGATGGGCTTCATCCCGATGACGCGCTCGATCGACGCCGAGCCGCGATCGATCTGCGCGACGACGTCGCTCTGCGGGAGCGCCGTGAGGTTCGCGTGGTCGTGCGTGTGGTTTCCGACGAGATGCCCGGCGGCCACCACCTTCTTCAGCACGCGGCGGACCTGCTTCGCGCGTCCGGACTCGCCGTCGAGGTACCCGCCGATGACGAAGAAGGTCGCACGGACGCGGTGCTTCGCGAGGAGCTTCAGCACGGCGGGCGTCGTCTCGGGCGTGGGTCCGTCGTCGAAGGTCAACGTGACGAGGCGCTTCGCCTCGCCCGGCCTCTTCGCGGGCCCTTCCGCCACCATCCACGCCTTCGCGATGCTCGCCTCCGGGTTGGTGCGCGGCCAGGGCGCGAACGACGGGACGAGCGAGGGGTCGTGCTCCTGCGGGAGGGACGGCGCGTCGCGCGGCGGCGGCGGCGGCGCCGGCGCCGGCGTGCCGGGAGCCGACGTGGTCACACGCGGCAGGCGGAGCTCGGGATGACCGAGCCCCACCCACGATCCCGCCACCAGCGAGACCGTCGCGACGAGCGCCGCGCGTAGGAGACCACCCATTCGCCGGCGATCGTATTCAGGGTCGACGGCCGGCGGCCAACAACGCCGCGTCGCGGCTTATCGAAGTGTCACCGGCACTGGAGCGAGGCGCTGCGCGTCTCGTTGCTCCAGACGACCTTCTTGAAGCCGCGCGCGCCGGAGGCGGTCGTGCAGGGCTTGCCGCGCTCGCTCGACGCTCCGATCGCCGCGAACTGACCGCAGCTCTTCTGCTCCTGGCACTCGCAGACGGTGCCGAGGGCGCTGAGCGGCCGCTTCATCGCACCGCACTCGACGACGTTGCCGAGATCGTCCTTCACCTCTTCGTAGCCCGCCGGGCTGCACGTGCTGCCGTGGCCTGTCTGGATCGAGCCGAGGTTGGTCGCGTCGTTCTCGTTGCAGCTCGCGCGGCACGTCTTCTCGAGTGCGAAGCGCTGCGCGTCCGAGCCGGCGTACGGCGCGCAGGCGGCGTGCTGCGCGCGGAGCGAGACCTCCTGCTTCGCCAGCGACCACCACTGGTCGTCCATCCTCTCCCACGCGGCCTCGAGGTTCGCGAGCTCGTCGGAGAAGTCGGCGCGCACCGACTTGATCGCCGGGATGTGGCGCACGTAGCACGCGGCCTGGAGGAACGCGCGCTCGACTCCGCACTCGGCCTTCACGTCGTCGCCGCGGAGCTCGCCCGAGCAACCGATCGCGCCGCACTCGTCGACCGCGTCGGCGATCGCGCCCGAACGCGCCGCGCCGGTGCGCTGCACCTCGCCGACGAACGCACCGAGCGCCGACGCGACGCCGCTCTCGATCGACTCGCGCGTGCGCTGCGCCGTCTCCGCGGCGGTCTTCTTCCCGGCGCACTCGGTCTTCGCCTTCGTGAGCGCGGCGCCGACGATGCGGTTGCACTCGGCCTGCGAGAGCGCATCCTCGGAAGCGGCGGCAGGCGCCTCCTCTTCTTCCGGCGCGGCGCAGGCGACGGCCGAAGACGCGATGCAGACGAACGAAAGGGCGGTGATGATCGAGCGCATGGTTCCTCTCCTCCAGAAGTGGCCCGTTCGGGCTTGTGCGCTCGGGTAGGAGCACGTCGGATGCCAGCGCGATCGCCCGCAAAATGCGGGGCTTTTCGAGGTAGACCGACGGATCGCGCGCGAGCCGGGGTCAGGGATGGATCCCGGGGACGCGCGCGGCGGGCGCCCAGCCGGGCGGGCGCGTGACGTCCGCGGCCCAGCGCGCGGCGAACGCGTCGCGCACGACGAGCTCGGCGAGCTTGCCGCGGGGGGAAAATCCCCACTCGGCCTCCTGCGAGACGTCGTCCGGATCGGCGTAGACGCGCCACACGAAGAACCCCATGAACGAAGGCTCGTCGAGCAGCGGCGCGATGAGGGCGCGATACGCGTCGGCCTGCGCGCGCTCGTCGACGACGACGTCCTTCATGTCGTCCGGCCATTCCCACGGACGGATCGCCGGATCGCGGCGCGTGGTGTAGCCGATCTCGGTGAAGACCACCGGGCGCCGCCAGGTCGAGGCGAGCGCACGCACGCGGTCGCGCACGCGCGCTCCGCCCTCGAGCAGCTTCTCGAACGGCGCGCCGTCCTTGTCGGCCAGCGGAAAGAACGCGTTGACGCCGATCACGTCGAGCTCGTCGAGGACGAGCGTGTGCTCGACGTCGTCCCAATTCGCGGAGTACGTGATCGGACCTTTGTAGATTCCACGCAATTCGCGAATGAGCGCGACGAAGCTCGGCGCCCTCGTCGTCGTCACCCACGAGCGCAGCTCGACGCCCGCGGAGAAGAGATCGGCCTGGCCCTTCTCCGCGACCTCCGCCCAGGCGCGCACGAACGCGCCGTAGCTCCGCGCCCAGGCGTCCCATCCGGCGTCGCTGCCGGGGTCGATCTTCGCGCGCCACTCGCCCGACTCCACCCAGAGATGGGGCACGAGCATCGCGCGGAGGCCGCGCGCGTGCGCCATCGCGATCGCGCGGAGGACGTCCACGCGGTTCTCCGCGAACGGGCGCTCGAAGCTCGGATCGACGCCGCGCCCGTTCAGATCGGCGACGCGCCCGAACGGCGTGATGGCCACCCAGGTCGCGCCGTAGCGCACGCACTCGTCGAGCGTCCGCTCGTATGCCGCGCTGCCGTAGCCGACGCCGGGGTGATACCCGTTCTCGATGGGGCCCACGGTGATCCCGCGCACGCCGTCCTGGCCTGCGAGGCGCCATCCGTCCGCCGACCTCGACGGGACCACGCGCGTCGCGCTCGAGCCTGCATGCGTCGCGAGCATGGCGGCGACGGCGACGAGCGCGCCCAGGAGGTTCCGCATCATCGCCCGTCGATCATCGCATCGGTCAGCTCGGCGATCCGCGCGGCCACGGCATCGGCGCCCGCGGCGGTCAGGCGATCGGCGGGATACGAGTGCGCGACGGCGGCGCAGCGGAGCTTCGCGTGCTTCGCCGCGGCGACGCCGGCGAGCGAGTCCTCGATCACGGAGACGCCCGCGGGCGCGCCCTCGCGACCGAGCGCGCGGAGCCCGAGGAGATAACCCTCCGGATGCGGCTTGCACTCGGTGGTGTCTTCGGCCGCGACGATGAACGCGACCCGATCGCGAACGCCCATCACGCCGAGCGCGTGCTCGATCTCGTGACGGAGCGCGCCCGAGACGATCCCCACGGGGCCGAGCGCGGCGCGCCGCTCGACGATGTCCTTCGCTCCCTCGAACACGACGAGGTCGGTCGCGATGCGCGCCATGTAGACGGGCTTCTTCGCCTCGATCAGACGAGCCACCTCTTCGTCCGTCGGCGCACGGCCCGCATCGGTCAGCATCGCGCGGAACGCTCCCGCGTCGTCGAAGCCGAGGTAGCGCTCCTCGTAGATCGCGTCGTCGATGACGATGCCCAGCGGCTTCATCACCTCACGGAACGCGGCGAGGTGCACGGCCTCGTCGTCGATCAGCACGCCGTTGAAGTCGAAGAGCGTCGCGAGCAAGACGTCTCCGTATACCCCGCGGCGCGCTCAGAGGTCCACGCCGATGCCGAGGCCGAACCCGAAGCGCAGCCATACGCCGCTCGCGTCGATCGGCGTCCGGCGTACGCCGGCGAAGGAAGGGTGGAGCTGCATCGTGATCGGCATGGCGCTCAGCCGGAGCGGTCCGGCGATCGCATAGTCGACCTGCGCGCCGAGCAGGAGCGCAGGCCGCAGACCCGGCGAAGACGTGCAGCTCGGGATGAACAGATCTCCGCCGGTATCCGAGATCGCATACGCCGCCACGCCGACACCGCCGACGCCGACGACACGCAGGCGCGGAATGATGTTGAACCCCGCCGTACCGATGCCGAACACCGAGATCGACGTCGCGGTGAACGACGTCGGGAGCGAGCCGATGCATCCCTGGACCGTGGTCGGCGCGTCGACGGTGTTGCCCCACGAGTCGCCCGAGACGGCGAGCAAGCCGCCGACCGCGAGCGCAGGCGACCCCTCCGCGACGCGATAGGTCCCCGAGAACATCCCGCCCGCCGACGCGCTCCCGCCGACACCGCCGTGACGCGTCAGCACGAGATCGATGAGCGCGCGGAGCGCGACGCGGTGCTCGTCGCTCTCGCTGTAGGGGTTCTCGGGCGGCGGAGGACGGTCCTCCTTCGCGAGCGCCACGTCGACGATCACCGCGCGGCCGTAGCGGGCCTCCACCTGACGCGTGGTCGATGCATGGTCGTCGGAGGAGACGACCACGGTGTGCGATCCCGGCAGGATCGTGATCGACACCGGCGTCTTTCCCTCCTCGACCGGCTTTCCGTCGACGGTGACCGTCGCGCCCGGCGGCGAAGAGGAGACGGTGAGCGTGCTCGGACGCCGGCGGAGCTCGTCGAGCTGCTCGCCCGCCTCCTTCCGATCGTCGGGCGGCAGGTTCGGCGTCTCGAGGTAGCGCTCGAGCATCTCGGCCGCCTGCTCCGGCTGATCCAGACGCAGGTGGCACTTCGCGATGTTCCAGAGCTCGAAGGGCGGCCCGCCGAGGCGATGTGCCTCCTCGAAGTAGCGGATGGCGTCGTTGTAGCGCCCTTCGCCGAAGGCCTTCACGCCCTCCTTGTCGAGCATGCGCGCGCGCGCGAGCCCATCCGCCGGCGCGGTGCGACGACGGCGCGCCTGGGCGGCCGCGTCCGCGGGGAGCGTCGCAAGTACGGCGGCAAGGGCGAGGACGACGATGGAGCGCACGCGAGTAGCCGCTTCCGGGTCGCCGATTATGTCACGTAAGCTGCACGCGCGTGGGCATCGTCGCGCTCTTGCGCACCGAGCCGTCCTTCCGGAGGCTGTGGCTCTCCCAGGTCGTGAGCGAGCTCGGCGACTGGTTCCAGCTCGTCGCGCTCGTGTCGATGTTTCCTACCCGCAGCGGCGGCAGCGCGATCGTCGCGGGGCTGCTCGTCGGCAGGCACCTGGTGGCGGCCATGGCGACCCCGGTGGCCGGCGTCGTCGCCGATCGCTTCCATCGCGGACGCGTGATGATCGCGGCCGATCTGGCGCGGGCGGCGGTCGCGCTCTCGTTCCTCCTCGTCCGCGGTCCCGAGGACGTGGTCTTGATCTTCGCGCTCTCGCTGATGCTCGAAGCCCTCGCCGTCTTCTTCGAGCCCGCGCGAGGTGCGGCCATTCCCCAGCTGCTCGGGCCCGAGAAGCTCTACACCGCGAACGCGCTCGCGGGCGCCACGTGGAGCGCCGTGCTCGCCCTCGGCTCGCTCGCCGGAGGGGCGACCGCCGCGCTCGTCGGGCGCAAGGCGGCGTTCGTCGCGAACGCGGCGTCGTTCCTCCTCAGCGCGGTGCTCGTCACGCGCGCGCGCATCCCGGCGCTGCCGCGCGACGAGCGGGCTGCGCTCCCACATCCGCTGCGCGACCTGCGGGAGGGACTCCGCTACCTCGCCGAGAACGCGCCGCAGCGATCGCTCCTCGTCCTCAAGAGCGGCGCGCTGCTCTCGGGCGGCTTCTTCGTCCTCGTCACGGTCTTCTCCGATCGCGTCTTCCCGGGCGACCCGCCGCTGACGATGGGCATCCTGCTCGGCGCGCGCGGCGTCGGCGCGCTGGTGATGCCGTTCGTCGCTGCGCGCATCTTCGGTGGCCACGTGCGCGGGCTCGGACGCGCGCTCGTCGTCGCGTTCCCCGTCGCGGTGGCCGGGTTCACCGGCTTCGCACACGCACCGAGCGTCCCGCTCGCCTGCGCGGCGCTCTTCTTCGCGCACGGCGCGACGAGCACGCTCTGGGTCGGCTCCGCGCAGCTGCTGCAGATCACGGTGCCGAACCAGGTCCTCGGACGCGTGCTCTCGGTCGAGCTGCTCCTCGTGACGATCGCCATCGCCGGATCGGGCGCGCTCGTCGCCTACCTGCTCGAGCGCGTGGGCCTCGGGCCGCGCGAGGCCGCGACGGCGCTCGCGCTGCTGCTCCTCGTCCCGTTCGTCGCGTGGGCGCTCGCCTGGCGGAGGCACGGCTCCGCCCTCGCCGAGAGCGCCGGCGTCACGCCGACACGATGACGATCTTCGTGACCTCCGGCGGCGCGCCCACCCGCGCTGGAGGTCCGGCGACGCCGAAGCCGCGGTTCACCCAGAGCGTCGAGCCCTCGCGCACGTAGCGTCCTTCGACGAACTCCATGAGGAGGCTCGCCGGCCGGAACCCCGGGTTGATCTGGCCCCCGTGCGTGTGGCCGCTCAGCTGGAGGGCGACGCGGCCGGCCGCCTCCTTGAAGTACACGGGCTGGTGCGCGAGGAGGATCCGCGGCTTGTCCGGATCGATGCCGGCGACGGCGCGCGCGAGGTCCGGTCCGCGGAAGCCGGCGACACCGCGGCGACGTCCCTGCAGATCGTCGACGCCGACGAGCGCGAAGCCGCCGCCGTCGCCCGCGCGGAGGACGATCGATTCATTGCACAGTACACGCAGACCGCCGGCGCGCGCGAGCTCGAACACCTCGACCGCGCCGCCGTAGTGATCGTGGTTGCCGAGGATGGCGAACGCGCCGTCCCGCGCGGGCACGGCGAGCAGGCGCTTGCCGAGGTGCCGGATCTGCTCGGGCTCGAAGTCGACCAGGTCGCCGGTCGCGACGACGAGATCGGGCTTCAGGCGGCGTACGAGCTCGAAGCCCTCGTCGAGCTCGCGATCGCCGACGAACGGACCGACGTGCACGTCCGAGACCTGCGCGATGGTGTAGCCGTCGAGCGCGCGGGGCCAGCCCTTCACGCGCACCACGACCTCCTGCGTCTCGAAGGCATGCCGTCCGCGGACGACGCCCCAGCCGAGGGCGAGCCCGGTGCCGCCGAAGGCCACGGCGCCCGTGACGCGCTCGATCGCCTCGCGGCGGCCGACGAGCGCTTCGCGTGCGGCCTCGTCGGCCGGTCGCACCGCGCGTGCCCCTACGCGCGCGGCGAGCATGAACACGGCGGCGAAGACGAGGCCGAAGACGACGGTCGCGAGCTCGACCATCGCGAAGGCCATCACGAGGCGCAGCGCGCTCGACTCGGTGAGCGACGAGAGCACGCGCAGGCCCGCGGCGAGCGTGGACAGCGCGAGCGCGACGAGGAAGACGCGCGTCCGGAGGCGCCGCGCGCGCGGCGACACCGCGATCAGCCAGCGCGCAGCGAGGGCGTGCGCGGCCGCGCTGATCACGAGGAAGACGAGGACGCGCACCACCAGGAGAGAGCTTAACCGCGGAAGACGCCGCTCACCACGCGCTCGATCCGGGCGAAGTCGCGATCCGCGCGTACCTCGACGAAGCCGCGCGACTCGAGGACGGCGATCGTCGCCGCGGCCTCGCCGGCGCCGATCTCGAGCGCGAGCACCCCACCAGGGACGAGGCGCTCCGGCGCGCCGTCGGCGATGCGGCGGACGAGATCGAGGCCGTCGGCGCCGCCGTCGAGCGCGAGGCGCGGCTCGAAGTCCTTGATGTCGGCCTGGAGCGTGTCGATCTCCGGCGTGGGGATGTACGGCGGGTTCGCGGTGACGATGTCGAACTTGCCCCCGTACAGGCGCGGGATCGAGGCGAACAGATCGCTCCTCACGAACGAGACGTTGTACGCCCCGAGCCGCTCGGCATTGGCGCGCGCGACGACGAGGGCTTCCTCGCTGAGGTCCGACGCGACGACCTTCGCCGTCGGCCGCTGCCGCGCGACGGCGATGGCGACGCAGCCGCTCCCGGTGCAGAGATCGAGCATGCGCATCGAGAGCGAGACGTGCTTCGTGCGCGCGAGGGCGACGTCGACGAGGACCTCGGTGTCCGGCCGCGGGATCAGGACGCGACGATCGACGTGGAACTTCAGGCCGTAGAACTCGCGCTCGCCGCGCAGATAGGCGATCGGCTCGTGCGCGCGGCGGCGCTTCACCAGCTCGCGGAGCTTCGCGAGCTCCGGGCCCTCGAGCGGACGGCCGCTGTCGATGATCACCCGCGTGCGATCGATCCCGAGGGCGTGCGCCACGATGAGCTCGGCGTCGAGGCGCGGGCTCTCGATGCCGCGCGCGCGGAAGTCCTCCGCGGCCCACTTCACGAGCGAGCCGATGGTCCAGGACTTCGGCGGAGCCTCGGCCGGGACCTCAGGCAAGCCTCTTCCGCTCCTCCGTCACCGCCGCCTCGACCTCGCGCTTCATCGCGTCGAGCTCGGCCTCGCTGCCGGCCTCGAACCTCATCACGAGGATCGGACCGGTGTTCGACGCGCGGACGAGCCCCCACTTCGGGGCGGAGCCCGACGAAGGGAAGGTGATGCGTGCGCCGTCGATGTCGAGCACGGGGTAGCCCTTGTCCTTGTACCGCTTCGTGACCGCGGAAACGACCGGGAACTTCACGTTGTCCGGGCAATCGACGCGGATCTCCGGCGTCGTGAAGGTCTTCGGCACGTCGGACAGCATCTCCGCGAGCGACCGGTCGGAGCTCGCGATGATCTCGAGCAGACGGAGCGAGGCGTAGATCGCGTCGTCGTAGCCGAAGTAGCGATCGGCGAAGAAGAGGTGGCCGCTCATCTCGCCCGCGAGCAGCGCCCCGGTCTCCTTCATCTTCGTCTTGATGAGCGAGTGGCCGGTCTTCCACACCACCGGCTTGCCGCCGTGCTTCGCGATGTCGTCGTAGAGCGTCTGCGAGCACTTCACCTCGCCGAGGATCGTCGCGCCGGGCTTCTTCTCGAGCAGCGCCCGCGAGAAGAGGATCATCAGCTTGTCGCCCCAGATGATCTCGCCGGTGTCGTCGATCGCGCCGAGGCGATCCGCATCGCCGTCGTACGCGATGCCGACCTTCGCGCGCGTCTCCTTCACCCGCGAGACGAGCGCCTCGAGGTTCTTCGGCACGGTCGGATCGGGGTGGTGGTTGGGGAAGCGCCCGTCCATGTCGCAGAAGAGCGGATCGGCCTCGAGCCCGAGCGCCTTCATCGTGCGCAGCGCGAGCGGGCCGCCGGCGCCGTTGCCGGCGTCGACGACGAACGGGAAGCGCTTCGCGTTCGAGAAGTCGAAGCGCTCCTTCATCGCATCGACGTACGCCCCCTGGAGGTCCTGCTCCTCCACCTTGCCGCTCTTCTCGGGACCGAAGTCCCCGGCGACGATGCGCTCGCGCAGCTTCTGGATGTCGGCGCCGAAGAAGCTCGCCTTGCCGCGCATCATCTTGAAGCCGTTCTCGTCACCGGGGTTGTGGCTGCCGGTGATCTGCACACCGCCGTCGGCATCGAGGTGGTGGACCCCGAAGTAGAGGTACGGCGTGGGGCCGACGCCGATGTCGATCACGTGCGCGCCCGCCTTCACGAGCCCGCGGAGCAGCGCGGCGTGGAGGCGCGAGCCGGAGAGGCGGCAGTCGCGTCCCACGGCGATGCGGAGCGGAGCGCCGCCGCTGCGGCCCTCGGCCAGCATCGCGCCGAGGCCACGGCCGATGCCCTCGGCAAGCTCGTCGGACAGATCGCGATCGGCGACGCCACGGATGTCGTATTCGCGGAAGACGTGCCCAGGGAACGGGGGGCGGACGGTCATGCCCCCCATCAAAGCCCGCGTCTCCACCGCGCTGCAAGCGGCTCGTGCCGTGGTAAGGTGCCGCGCGTGGACGCGCAGCCCGCCATGGATCCTCCCGCGTACCGCTACGCGGCGACCGATCTGCGCCCGCGGAGCTCGCGCGAGATGGAGCTCTGCGAGAAGGCGTCCACGTTCGACTGGCAGTACACCGGGGCATGGTTCCTCGGCTTCGTCGGCAGCGTCTGGCTCAACATCGACGTCCTCAAGCTGTCCAACGAGCCGGGCATCCGCCTGATCGGCCCCGGTCTCGTCGGCTTCACGTGGGGCGCGACGCTGGGCGGCGGCTATCTCTCGCTCCCCAAGTGCGACCCGACGTGGACGCCGAACGTCCCGCCCGAGGGCGACGTCCGCGCGTCCTGGCCGCTCGCCGCGGCGATCACGGTCCTCGCCGGAGCGATGGGCCCGGTCATGGACTTCACGTTCCTCGGTCCGGTGAAGACCGAGTGGACGGTGCCCGAGCGGAGCGCGCGCGTGTTCATCGGCATCGGGTCGGGCATGCTCGGCGCGCTCTTCCCTTACGTCCTTCCGCCCCGCACGTGGTCGGCGAAGAAGGAGATCGAGAAGCTTCGCCTCGAGGGCATCCCGAGCGGCGCGATGGTCGGCTGGAAGACGACCTTCTAGAGAGCCGGCTGGAAGACGACCTTCTAGAGAGCCGGCTGGAAGACGACCTTCTAGAGAGC
>WBZO01002798.1_pt1 | contig 11879 bp, 11 predicted proteins | sample 5204261 | NCBI WGS metagenome assembly WBZO01 (sample SAMN12412400, study PRJNA552823) | activated sludge metagenome | isolation source: activated sludge from anammox sidestream of wastewater treatment plant... | place: USA: North Carolina | collected 2017-09 | reverse complement strand
GCCCAAATCCTCTCGGCCGCCCTGCTCCTCCGGTTTTCCGCGGGACACGAGGAAGCCGCCGCGGCCATCGAGGGCGCTGTGCGGTCTGTGATAGCCCGGGGATTGCGCACCGCCGACATCCACACGCCGGAAACCACCCGGGTGGATACGTCCGCCATGGGCGCCGCCATTGCCGAGAGCATTTGAGGCGGCTCCGGCATGGACCTCCGCGGAATGTTCCACGCCAGGACCTGTGAATAACTTGCGAGCAATTTGCGGCTTCAGGAAAGAATTATTCACGGCGGCTTTGTGAATGAAACGGACCGCCGGGCGCCAAAGTCCATGACCCTCACCGGCATTCGCGCCGCATTGGAGAGCCTCGGGACGCGGGCGCGCCAATCGCTGGGCCAGAATTTTCTTCACGATCAAAATGTCGCGCGCGCGCTCGTGGAACAAATTGACGGGCGCCATGACGGGACCCTCCTCGAGATTGGCCCCGGCCTGGGCGCGCTCACGCAACACCTGCGGCAACGCGCGCGCCGCCTCATCCTCCTCGAGAAGGACAGCCGCATGGTTCGCTGGCTGGAGGAACATTGCGCCGGGCCGGATGTGGAATTGCGCCACTCCGACGCGCTGGATTTTGACCTGCGCGAACTCTGCGGAGAGGGCCGTGTGGCCGTCATCGGCAATCTACCCTACTACGTCTCGACACCCCTCATCGCAAAATTCACTGCATCCCTCTCACCCGCTTCAATCCTTGCTCTCACGCTGCAGAAGGAAGTCGCGGAGCGTCTTTGCGCGAGTCCGGGCAGCCGCGCGTTTGGCGCCATGTCGGTCTGCGTCCAGCGGCGGTGGGAGGCGCGTCTGACGCGCAAATTGCCGCCCACGGTTTTTTATCCCGCGCCCAAGGTCGCTTCGGCGGCCGTCGTCCTCACGCCGCGCCCGCCGGAGACCCTGCGCGCGCTTGATGAGGCGGCCTTCGAGGCCCTGGTCCGGCGCGGGTTCTCGGAGCGCCGGAAGCAATTGCGCGCGCTCCTCCCGGAATGGCGGGCATCGTGGGACGCGCTCTGCGAGCGCGTTGGCATCGCTCCTGCGGCCCGCGCGGAAACACTCCGCCTCGACCAGTGGGAGGAACTCACCCTGGCGACATCCCCTACGGTGGCCCAGAAGCTCTCCGAGGATTTGGATGTCGTGGACGAAAGGGATCGCGTCCTTGAGGTTCGGCCCAGGGAATTCGTGCATGTGAATAACCTGCGCCACCGGGCCGTTCACATCCTGATTTTCAATGCCCACGGCGAGGTCTTCCTTCAGAAGCGCTCCCCCTGGAAGGACAGGAACCCGCTCCTGTGGGATTCCTCCGCGGCGGGGCATGTGGACGCCGGAGAAACCTACCCGGGGGCCGCCCGAAGGGAGACCCTCGAGGAATTGGGCGTTGAGCTTTCCCTCGAGAGGATCGCGCGCCTGGAAAGTTCGGCGGCCACCGGATGGGAATTCGTCGAGGTCTTTCGCGGACGGCACGAGGGGCCCTTCCAGTTGGCCCGCATGGAAATTGAAGCAGGCGCCTTTTTTGCGCCCGCCCGGATTGCCTCCTGGCTCGAACGCCGTCCCGAAGATTTTACGCCTCTCTTTCGCGGGATTTTCGAGAGGGAATTCGCGGACCGGAAATGATTCTTGGCGGTGTCCGGGCGCGCCGGTAGGCTGCGCGTTCATGGAAATTACCGTCCTTGGCAGTGGCAGCTCCGGCAATGCGACCCTCCTGCGTGGCGGGGGGATCCGCCTCCTCATTGACGCGGGACTCTCCTGCAGACAGCTCGAGGGCCGCCTGCGCGCCAAGGGCCTCGCCCCAGAGGAAATTGATGGCATCCTCCTCACCCACGAACACACGGACCACGCCCGCGGAGCCAGGATGTTCTGCAACAAATGGCGGGCGCCCATTTATTGCAATTCCCTGACCGCCCGCGCCCTCGAACCGGATTTCCCTGGTGACTCCCTGCGGATTTTCGAGACAGGCGCCCCATTTGCCGTGGGCCGCCTTTCCATCCGGTCATTTCCCGTTCCCCACGACGCCATGGATCCGGTCGGCTTCCGCATCGAGGAAGGATCCTGCGCCTTCGGATTCCTCACCGACCTGGGGCACGTCAGCCGCGCGATCCTCGAGGCCCTGCGCGGCGTCCAGGCCCTCCTCATCGAAGCCAACTATGAGGAAACTCTCCTCGAACGGGACACCAAGCGTCCCTGGGCGGTCAAACAACGCATCGCCTCGCGCCACGGACACCTTTCCAATGCGGACGCCGCCCGCGCCCTTGCCCAAATGGACGCGCCGGAACTCGAAGCCCTCATCCTCTGCCACCTGAGTCGGGACTGCAATTCGCCCGACCTCGCCCTTTCCGCGGCCTCGGCAGTTCCCGGACGCCGCGCCGTCCTGTGCGCAACCCAAACGACACCCACCCCGACAGTCTCGGTCGGCTGAGGAAGCGAAAGGCTCCCGGAGCGCGCTCCTCTCTTGTCAGTCGCGCGAGATCACCAAAGGACTCCCTGTCATTCTCCCTTCCCCCGCGATCTGGGTGTGATCAAAAGTGGGTGAGGTTACCGGGGGGGATGCCGAAGGGATCACAGATGCATGGAGCGATCCCTTAGAGTGGGAATATCCTATTTTCCCATATTGACAATATCCCGCCATCATTCCCTATTGGATGGTATGGCAGAAATTATTCAGCAACTTAGACCGGACTCAAAAGGGCGAATCACCCTCGGCAAGCTTGCTCGGGGGATCAGCAGCTTTCGTGCGCGGCGTATAGATGATGGCAATATTATCCTGGAACCCTTTGCCGAAATCCCTGCCCGCGAAAAATGGTTGTTCGACAACGCTTCTGCCCTTGGCGCGGTAAAGGCCGGACTCGCGCAGGCCGCTCAAGGTAAGACACGCACTCTGGGCAGCTTCGCCCGGTATGCTGATGAGGACATCGAGTGACTCATGCCCTTCACGCTCAAGTTTACGGAACAAGCTGAATCGGATCTGAAATCACTTGAGGCGGGCAGGAACCTCCTCAAGCGCTTGAAGGCTGTGCGCAAGGCGCTTGGCTACCTGGAGACCAATCCCCGTCACCCGGATCTCCATACCCACAAATACAGCGCCCTGACCGGCCCGAACGGTGAAGAAATCTTTGAGGCGTATGCCGAGAATCAGACACCGGCAGCCTACCGGATTTTCTGGTTCTACGGCCCTGACAAAAAAGAAATCACGATCCTCGCCATCACACCCCATCCGTAATTCCCCCTTTGCTCGGGGGCGCTTCATTGGTTCACGCGGCGCCGCGGGCATGGCCATCCGTTCCCATTTTCCATCAACGCGAAGAGCGCATTGAGGCTCATAGCTTTCCTGGCCTCTTGCCTGCACGTGACCCTCAAGGCGCGTCTCAGACCCCACGCCTCCGGACTCCCCCCGCACAGTGCTCGAAAAATTTGGCGCCGCGCAAATGCTGGATGTCTCCCACCGGCGCACGGACGCTTACGAGCGTGTCGCCGGGTTTGGCATGGCAGGTGGGCGCCGCGCAGAACATGCGGCGGAAACCCGGAAAAAAGGAAAAGATTGCCAGGAGGGCGGGCTTTCTTCAGCCTTGATTCGCCGTTCCGATGCACGAAATCCGCAAGTCGTCCCCCATCGTTCTTTCCATTGGCGCTTTGGGGGTCGCCTATGGGGACATCGGGACGAGTGTCCTCTATGCCTTCAAGGAATGCCTCCGCAATGGGGCTTCGAGTGACCGGGAAATCCTGGGTGTCCTGTCGCTCATTCTTTGGAGTCTCATGACGCTGGTCTCGGTGAAATATATTGGCCTTCTCACGCGCGCCAACAACCAGGGGGAGGGAGGGATTCTCGCCCTGCTCTCGCTCGCGTTCCCCGGCGCCAAACGGCCCAATGCCCTCGCGACTTCCGGGATGATTGTTGTGGGGCTCGCGGGCGCGGCGCTCCTCTACGGCGACGGCATTATCACTCCGGCGATCTCGGTCATGTCCGCGGTCGAAGGGCTCACCATCGCCACGGATCAAATCCAGCCGCTGATCATTCCCCTCACCCTGGGCATCCTCGTCGGCCTGTTTGCGGTCCAATCCAAGGGCAGCGGGGCGCTTGGGAAGTGGTTTGGCCCAATCATGTTCGTGTGGTTCGTGATCCTGGCCGCGCTGGGCCTCCACCAAATCGCGCGCAACCCCCTGGTTCTCCGCGCGATCAATCCCCTCGAGGGCATTTATTTTCTCGCGCATCATGGCATGACCGGACTGGTCATTATGGGCAGTGTCTTCCTTGTTGTGACCGGCTGCGAGTCCCTCTATGCCGATCTCGGGCACTTCGGACGGCCGGCCATCGCGCGCGCGTGGACATTTGTCGTCTGCCCGGCCATCATGCTCAATTACCTTGGCCAGGGCGCGCTGGCGCTGGCGCGCCCGGAGGTCCGCGACAATCCCTTCTTTCACATGGGACCGGACTGGCTCCTGTACCCGCTCGTGTTTCTGGCCATGACCGCGACCGTCATTGCCTCCCAGGCTCTGATTTCGGGGGTGTTTTCCCTGACCATGCAGGGCATCCAGATGGGCTACATCCCCCGCATGGGAATCCGGCACACATCCGGCGAGGAAAAGGGGCAAATTTACATTCCAAAGATCAATGCCCTGCTGGGGGTGGGGTGCGCGGCGCTGGTTGTCGGCTTTGGCACCAGCTCGGCCCTGGCGAGCGCCTACGGCGTGGCCGTCACCCTCACCATGTTCTGCACGACAGTGATTTTTTATTTCGCCGCGCAGAGGATCTGGAAATGGAGCGCCCTGCGGGCTGGCGCGGTCTGCGTGGTGTTTGGCTGCCTCGAAGGGCTCTTCTTTGCGTCTAATTCTCTGAAAATCCTTCACGGCGGCTGGTTTCCGCTGGTCTTTGGCGCGGCGGTTTTTGTGATCATGACCACTTGGAAGGACGGACGCGCCCTCCTCCGCAAGCGCCTGCCTCCGGGCATGCCCCTGGATGATTTCATTGCCTCCATCAGCATCGCCGGGACGCTCATCGAGGAAAACAAATTGCATCGCAGCCACGGCACGGCGGTCTTTCTCGCGGGAAACCCGGAAGGCGCCCCGAATACCCTCACTCAAAACATCAAGCACAACCAAATCCTCCACGAACGAAATATCATCCTCACCATCCTCACCGACAACCGCCGACCCTATGTCCCACCCGGCGAGCGCATCCAAATTTCCCCGCGCACGGAAGGATTCTTCCGCATGTCCGCCCACTTCGGCTTCATGGAAACTCCCCACATCCGGGAAGTCATCCGCGCCGCCAATGACGCCGGACTGCCCCTCGATCCGGAGCGCACCACGTTCTTCGTGGGACGCGAGCGTCTCGTGGTCACCGGAGCGGGCGGCATGGCCCGCTGGAGGGAGCATATTTTTGCATTCCTCAGCAAGAATTCCGAGAATGCCGCCGACTTCTTCCAGCTTCCCCCGGGGCGGGTTTACGAAATCAGCCAGGTCGTCGAAATTTAGGGGGCGCTCTGGGGGCGCAAGAGGGCCGCGTTGTTTTTTCTTGATAGTATTCACACTTTCTCACATAATGGGGGGAATGAAGTCCGCGCATGCTCCGAAATCAGCGCCGCCCGCGGCGCGTCAGGCCGCCATTCGGCGGGCTCTGGCGCGGTCTGCGGCGGTCTCCATTTCCGAGATGGCGCGGGAATTGGGCGTGAGCGGGATGACGATCCGTCGGGATCTCGAGAAATTGCAGGGGTGCGCGGATGTGCGCCGCACGCACGGGGGCGCGGTGGCCGCGGAGCGGATGGTCTTCGAGTTTGCGTACCAGGAGCGCTCCCGGGCGAACGAAGCGGAGAAGCGGGCGATTGCCGCCGCGGCCCGCAAGCTGATCGGGCAGGGTCAGAGTGTCATTCTGGACACGGGGACGACGACCCTGCGTCTTGCCGAGTTGCTCAAGGATGCCGTGGATGTGACCGTGGTCACGCCCAGCCTGGCTGTGGCCTCCGCATTGCAGTACGCGCCGGGGGTGAGTGTCATTCTCCTCGGGGGAGTCATCCACCGGGGCAGCCCGGATCTGACCGGCCCGCTGACCGAGCATTGCCTGGATGTCTTTACTGCGGACTGGGTATTTCAGGGGACAGAGGCCATTGGGGCCGACGGCAGCATTCACAGTACGAACCTGCAACTCGCCCGGGTGGATCGCAAGATGCGCGACCGGGCCGGCAAGGCGTGCCTCCTGGCGGACAGCTCAAAATTCGGGCGAACCGCCCTTGTACCGAGCGGTGCCCTGAGGGATTTTGATGTCGTCATTACCGATGCGCGCGTCCCTCGGGCTGCCCGCGCGCTCGTCCGCAAGGCAGGTTGCCGACTCGTTCTTTCACAATAAAACCAATAACCCATCCATCCATGACCACAAAAAACACAACCCAAACATCCACCGAAGGATTCAGTACCCTCGAATGGGCGGCGACTGACCTTGAACGCTATCCCCACATGGTGACCCCCGCGCCCGGGCCGCAATCCAAGCACTGGCATGAGCGCTGCACGAAATATTTCAAGGGCCTGAGCGGCCAGGTGAAACTCTTCCCGGTCACCTTCGAGTCGGGCAGCGGGTGCGTCCTGCGCGACGTGGATGGGAACGAATACATTGATTTTTCCTCGGGCATTTACGTGACCACCCTCGGGCATTGTCATCCGAAAATCAGCGAGGCGGTGGCCAAGGCGGCGCATACGCTCATGAACGCGCATGATTTCACGACACGCGTGAAGACGGAACTCATGGAGAAGCTGGCCTCGATCCTTCCCGGCGATCTCAATGGATTCCAGCTCTACGATTCCGGGACGACCGCAGTCGAGGCGGGCATGCGTGTCCTGCGCGCGGCATCCAAGAAGAATGAGATGATTTCCTGTTTTTACGACTACCACGGGAAGACGTATGGCTCGGTTTCGCTCGGGCACATCCGCTCGCAGGTGTATGGCCGGGTGCGCGCTCCGGGCGCCCACATGGTCCCGCGCCCCGACGTGTACCGTCCGATGTGGACCAAGCCGGACGGGACCATTGACACCGACGCGTACCTGACCTTCTACCACGAATATCTCGACAAGGCGACGGTCGGGGATGTGGCGGGCTTTGTTCTCGAACCGATCCAGGGCTGGGGTGGCTCGGTGATGCCGCCGGATGATTTTTTCCCGAAGCTCCGCAAATTCTGCGATGACCGCGGCCTGCTCCTGATGATTGACGAAGTCCTCACGAGTTGGGGGCGGACGGGCAAATACCTCTGCATGGAACACTGGGGCGTCGTCCCGGACATTGTCACGATTGGCAAGGGGTTTGGCAATGGGTTCCCGGTGACCTGTGTGGCCGTGCGCGAGCCTTACAAGGAGAGCTTCGAGGCGATTTCCGCCTCGAGCAGCTATGGCGGCAATCCCATGGCCTGCGCCGCGGCGCTCGCCTCGACAGAAGTCCTCGAGGAGGAGAACCTCAACGACTGGGCGATCCACCTCGGAGAGGTCGCGCTCAAGCGGATGACCGATATGCAGTCACGTCACCCGATCGTGGGCCATGTCCGCGCCAAGGGATGCCTCATGGGCATCGAACTCGTCAAGGACCGCTCGACCAAGGAACCCTTCGACAAGGCGGGTACTGCGGTCTACCAGAAGGCCTTTGCCAAGGGCCTCGCGTGGATTCCGGCGGGCCACATCCTGCGCATGAGCCCGCCCATCGTCATGGACGAGAAGACCCTGCTCAAGGGCCTCGACATCATCGAGGAGGCCATTGGCGAGGTCGAAAAGGAACACGGGTATGCCTGAGAAAACGATCCGGTTTGGGATCATCGGCTGCGGCCTCATGGGCCGCGAATTTGCGAGCGCCGCGGCGCGATGGTGCCACCTCCTTCATCCGGCGGCGCGCCCGGAGATTGTCGCCGTGTGCAGTCCGACCGGGAAATCGCGCTCGTGGTTCACGGACAACATCCCGTCGGTACGCCAATCCACGGCGGACTACCGCGAATTGCTGGCGAATCCCGACGTCGAGGCGGTGTATTGCGCCGTCCCGCACAACCTGCATGAGGAGATTTACACGGCCATCCTGCGCGCCGGGAAGCACCTCTTCGGCGAGAAGCCCTTTGGGATCGACCTCGATGCCAATACGGCCATCCTCGGAGTGATGCGGGAACATCCGGGCCTCTGCGTGCGGTGCTGTTCGCAATTCCCGTATTTCCCGGCGGTCCAGCGCATCGGACGCATGATCCAGGAGGAAGCCTTTGGCACGATCCTCGAGGTGAACGCGGGCTTCCTGCATTCGAGCGACCTCAATCCGGACAAGCCGATCAATTGGAAACGGCGTGTCGCGACGAATGGACGGTATGGCGTCATGGGCGATCTGGGCATGCATGTCTGCCACGTCCCCTTCCGCGCAGGATGGCTGCCGCGGAATGTCCGGGCGATCCTGTCCAATATCATCACCGAGCGCCCGGACGGCTCAGGCAAGCGCGTTCCCTGCGAGACATGGGACAATGCGACGCTCCTCTGCGAAGCGGCTGATGCGTCCGGGGTGGCCTTCCCCCTGACCCTCAAGACCCAGCGCATCGCGCCCGGCGAATCCAACACATGGTATCTCGAAATCAAGGGGACGCGGTCCTGCGCGCGCTTTTCCACGCGCGAGCCGGGCATCCTGCGTGTCCTCGAATACGCCGGGGGCAGCCAGGAATGGCGCGAGGTCTGTCCCGGATATACGCCGATCTTCCCCGCCATCACAGGGGGAATTTTCGAGTTTGGCTTCTGCGACGCGATCCAGCAAATGTGGGCTGCGTTTCTGACTGAACTTGCCGGCGCGGAATTGCCGGATACCCTCCTGGCGCGTGCGGCGACCCCGGACGAGGCTGCCATGAGTCACAGGCTCTTTACAGCCGCGCTGGCCTCTGCGAGCAAAGGAACCACGGAATCTGTCTGATAACCATCCACCACAAACCATCCAATAAACCATTATGAGTACCTTCACCTTTGAACCCGCCTCCTTCATTCCCTTCCGCGACAAGGAGGCCATCGCGCGCGTCCGCGCCATCAAGCGGGCGGACATCACAAAACACCATAACCCGGATTATCGGATTCAGGTCATGGAAGGAAAAGACATCCAGGACAAATGGATCGCGGATATTGTCGGCTGGATCCGCAAGTCCGCGGAGACCGACCGGAAGGTGGTCATGCTCATGCCGAATCCGTGGCCGAATTATTCGCTTGTCGCGGACATCATCAACAAGGAGCGGATTTCGTGCCACAATCTGGTCACCTTCAATCTCGATGAATACGCCGACCAGGACGGACGGATCGCTCCTGCGGATTGGGAATTTGGCTTTGGTCATGCGTTCAAGAAATTTTTCATCAACAATATTGACCCCGCCCTGCGGCCTCCGGAAAAGCAGGTGCATTTGTTGAGCAATGAAACGCTCGCTGATTACGACAAGATGATGGCCGACGCGGGTGGAGTGGATATCACATATGTGGGCCCGGGCTGGACCGGGCATCTTGCCTTTGTGGACCCGGACGCTCCCGAATTCGCGGCCTCCTCGCTCGAGGAGTGGAAGACCTTTGGGACGAGGATTTGCACGCTGAGTCCGTTCACGATAGCGCAGAATTCCCTGCACGGGTGTTTTGGGGCGAGTGGGGATCTGACCGCTGTTCCGCCCAAGGCGGCGACGGTTGGTCCGGCCCAAATTCTCGGTGCCAAGAACCGGATCGCCCTGCACTCGATCACGGTTGGGGGAAGTTTTCAGTCCTGGCAACGGCTCACGAGTCGGCTGGTCCTGCACGGGCCTGTGACACCCCTCGTCCCCGAGTCGGTTCTGCAAACGACCCGCACGGATGTGTGGGTCTCCGAGCTGGCCGCCGCGGACATCGAAACACGTTGGGATTTGGGATATTGATGCAAGCGACCCAAGCGATCCAAGCGACTTCTGGCCTTCGGGCGGGTTTTGCCCGCCGCGACATCACTCCCAAGCAACCCTGCTTTCTTTGCGGCTATCCGCATGTCGAGCGCATTTGGACGGGTGTCCACGATCCGCTCTATGCGTCGGCCGTCTGCCTCGAGAACCAAGGGATGGCAGTCCTCCTCATTTCACTGGACCTCCTCTTTGTCACGACGGACTGGGCTCGCGAATGCCGAGAGCGGATTTCCCAGGCCACGGGCATTCCGCCTGCGCATATTCTCATCGGGGCGACCCATACACATTCCGGACCGCACACCGCGGAAATCCTGGCATGGAAGGATGATCCCGTGGTCCCGTCCGTGGATGCGGAGTACCTGGAATTCGTCCTCACGGAGACGACCGCCGCTGCTGTGGAAGCCTGGGAGGGACGTGTTCGGGCCGAGGCGGCATGGACGACGGCTGATGTCCGGGGCCTGGCCGGGAGCAACCGGATAGACCCGCAGGGGCCGGAGGATCCCGAAGCGGGGCTGCTCTTCGTGAGGAAGGCGGAGGGGGGTTCGCCGGTGGCTGTGCTTTCGGTTTATGGGATGCATCCGACGGTCCTGCACGAGGATTCAAAACTCGTGAGCAGCGATTTCATTGCCTTCACGCGCCAGGCCATCGAAGAGACCTTCCCTGGGGTCGGCGTCGTTTATTTGAATGGTGTTTGCGGGAATCAGAGTCCACGCCGGGTGGTCCGGGCAACGACCTTTGCCGAAGCGGAGCGTATTGGTCGGGCCTTGGGCGAACGGATGGCCGAAACACTCCGGCAGGCCGAGCGCTTTGAGAGTCATTTCCCGCTGGCCGCAGGAATCACGACGATCACCTTGCAAGGGAAAGTTTTCCCTCCGGTCGCCGAGGCCGCAGCCGCGCTCGAGGCTGCGCGGAATCGTTTTCACACCCTGCGCGATCAGGGCGCCCCGGCGGCAGAAGTCCGGACCGCCGAATGTACCGTATTTGGCGCCGAGGAAGTGCTCACCCTTGCCGAAGCCGAGCAAACCGGAGAGGCCGAGGCTGTCCGCCAGCGGTACCGCCAGACGGAGGTCCAAGTCCTGCGTCTCGGGTCCGCCTTTGTCGCCGGATGGCCCGGGGAATTCTTTGTCGAGTATGGCCTCGAGGCCAAACGCCGCTCGAAGGAACCTCTCTTCATTTCAACCATCACGAATGGAGAATTGCACGGTTACATCGTGACACCCGAAGCGGAACGGGCCCGGGGCTACGAGGCCCAAATGAGCCTCTTTCCGGCAGAGACCGCACAAAAATTTATCGGGGCCACACTCGACCTGATCGAGAAGCTGAAACCCACAGCCTAACCTTCCCATTTTGAAATATCCGTGAGTGCGTTTCATTTCGAGCCCGCCCCCTTTATTCCCTTTCGCGATAAGGAGGCGATTGCCCGCGTACGCACCATTAAGCGGGCTGACATTGCCAGGCACGACAACCAGGACTTTCAAATCCGGGTCCTCAATCCGGAGGAGATCGTTCAACGTCGTATTACAGACATTGTCAGCCGCATTCGGGAGACCGCCGAGACGGGCCGCAATTTGGTCATGCTCATGCCCAATCCCTCGCCGGGCTATGCCAAGGTTGCTGAGGCGATCAACAGGGAAAGAATTCCCTGCCACCACGTGGTCACCTTCAACCTCGACGAATACGCCGACCAGGACGGGCGGATCGCTCCTGCGGATTGGGAATTCGGGTTTGGTCATGCGTTCAAGAAATTTTTCATCAACAATATTGACCCCGCGCTGCGCCCGCCGGAGAAGCAGGTGCATTTGTTGAGCAATGAAACGCTCGCTGACTACGACAAGATGATGGCCGACGCGGGCGGGGTGGATATCACGTACGTGGGACCGGGCTGGACCGGGCACCTTGCCTTTGTGGATCCGGACGCGCCGGAATTCGCGGCGGCCTCGCTCGAGGAGTGGAAGA
>WBZO01006080.1_pt1 | contig 11880 bp, 8 predicted proteins | sample 5204261 | NCBI WGS metagenome assembly WBZO01 (sample SAMN12412400, study PRJNA552823) | activated sludge metagenome | isolation source: activated sludge from anammox sidestream of wastewater treatment plant... | place: USA: North Carolina | collected 2017-09 | reverse complement strand
GTGCCCGGCAGCAGCGAGTTGGATTGCGAATTGACGGCCCAAACCAGCCGTCGGTCCGGTAACGAGTGCAGTTGTCATGACGCGATCCCACCACCAATGACCCCCGCGCGCAATGGCACCCCGTCGATGCCTGCTCCGTTCACCCTCCCTTCCCCAACGCTCAACCGCTGCTCCACCGTTGAGTGTGAAGTTGTTGGGGTATCTCGAGCCTTCGAGACCCCAACAACTTCACGCTCAACGGGAGCGGGCAATCAACCAAGGGGGAAGGGCCATCACTTGACGAGACGGGAAAGTGACTCCAGCCGCATGTCGGCAGTCTGGCCCTGGACAAGGAGGAACAGCGCCTCGCGAGCTCGCCGCTGGGAATTCGAAGACAACATCATCCCCGCGCCACCTGACGCCGTGATGAGCGCGGTTGCTGCCCGCAGATTCAGGTCACACACGGCCGCCCGCAACACGGTGCGCGAGCCAATGGTCTCGGCAGCAAGCTGCGGATCAGCGGCTGCCGCATCAGCAGCTGAGTAGGCGCGATCGCGCAAATCCCGTAGCTCGTGGGCCAAGCTGACTGCCGTGCGTTCCACCTGGGGCTGATCGGTGTCCGCCGCGAGCGCCGTCATCTCGTTGATCGATGCGCGCGCCATTCCAAAGGAAGCCGGATTGGCATCCGCCGAAATCAAAGAGTTCTCATGCAGCCAGGTCTCGGCCGACTTGCGCGACACCAACTGATCAACCGAAACCCGGTAGTCGGTGAACGAGGCTGGCCAGGTCTGGGTCCCACCCATCGCCGCCAGCGAAAGCGATGGCCCGGCTTGCAGATCGTCGTGGTCAATCTGGTTCGACACTGCGAGGTCGATCCTCGGGGGCTCGATCAGGATGCTCACAATCTCGTCCTGCTGGACACCGGAGTCGCTCTGCAGATATCCCTCGATCAGCACAACGTCGGCGAGCGGCCAAGTGGTAACCCAATCCAACGAGCCGTTGAACGCGAACGAACGGCCATCATCACGAATCCAGAAGCGCTGGGTCGGCCGACGGAGGTGGGCAAACGCGTTTGCGGCGATCGCCTTTCCGCTGACCATGCGCGGCGCCCACTGTTCGCGTAGTGCAGAGTTCTCGGACTGCAGGACCGCCTTGGTTGGACTCCGGTGCTGGGCGAAGCAGAACCAGGTCGTGCCGCATGCGCCAGCGATGAGTTCGACGACTTCGCGAACAGTCCCAGTCGAGGCACCCAAGCCGCCGACCTCCGGTGGGAACGGCAGCGCGAACGCTCCGGTTGCAGCCAACTCGTCGAGGTGTGGACGACCAATGCCACGGCGGTCGATGCGATTAGCGTGGGGAGACAGAGTGCGGTCGGCAAACTGAGCGATGGTGTCGACAATTCCCGACTCACCAGCGGCCGGGTCGGCCGGACCAATCACATCCAGAGCAGTATTCACGGCGTACCTACATCGCTCGTTCGCTGACATATTCGGCGGAACGCTGACCAACAGCCGTTGTTCCACCCAAAGGGTGACAGACGCATCCGATTGATGCGCTCCATCACAGGCCTCCCGTCGCACCTGCCACCGACGTCCCGCAGTTACCGTTGCTGCCATGGCTGATCTGTCACGTCTCGTTCCGCGAATGCGACCGTACGCGTCGACCATCTTCGGCGAGATGTCCGCGCTCGCTTCGCACCTTGGCGCTGTCAACCTGGGCCAGGGGTTCCCCGACGTTGACGGCCCGCAGGAACTCAAAGACATCGCAATGGCAGCCATCGCCGACGGTAGCGGAAATCAGTACCCGCCAGCGCACGGTCTGCCGGACCTTCGGTTGGCGATCGCCGACCACCAGTTGCGTCACTACGACCTCGCGGTGTCGCCGGAAACCGACGTCGTCGTCACGACCGGCGCGAGCGAGGCGCTCGCGGCGTCGCTGATCGCACTGGTATCCGACGGTGACGAAGTCATCGTTCTTGAGCCCTACTTCGACCTCTACGCGGCGATCATTGCGATGGCAGGAGCGACGCGGGTTGCGGTTCCTCTGCGCGTTCCGGTGCCCGGTTCAGGTCAAGGCTTCACCTTGGACGCGGGTGCATTGGATTCGGCCGTTACCGCGCGCACTCGGATGATCATCGTGAACTCCCCGCACAACCCCACGGGGATGGTGCTCACCGCTTCCGAATTGCGGGCAGTCGCTGACATCGCGATTCGCCACGACCTGATCGTTGTCAGCGACGAGGCCTACGAACACCTGGTGTTTGACCAAACCCGACACATCCCGATCGCGACCCTGCCGGGCATGTTCGATCGCACTGTCACGATTGGGTCCGGCGGCAAGTCGTTCTCATTCACGGGCTGGAAGGTCGGGTGGGCGAGCGGGCCGACGGATCTCATTGCGGCGGTCCGGGTAGTACGCCAGCACCTGTCGTACGTTTCCGGCGGACCTTTCCAAGCTGCGATCGCTGCCGGGCTTCAGTTGCCCGACGAGTTCTTCACCGGCTTTGCCGCGAACCTCGCCGCGCGGCGCGACTTCTTGAGCAACGGTCTTGCTGAACTGGGCTTCGACGTCCTGCCGACCGACGGCACGTACTTCATCACCACTGACATCCGGCCACTCGGTCGTGGGGACGGCCGCGAATTCTGTGATTGGCTCGTGCGCGACATCGGCGTCGCCGCGATTCCGATCGAGGCCCTGGCCGACGACGAGGAGATGTTCGCGCCGTATGTGCGCTGGACCTTCTGTAAGAAGCCGGAGGTACTGGCCGAGGCGCTGGACCGGTTGTCAGCGATTCGGTGAGGTGGGGACGTGGGGTAGCGAACGTCGGGCAACGACGTCGCGTAATCGTTGGTTCGGCCGCCAAGCACGCTACCTACGTCGACCACTAGTCCGCAGGTGCTACCGCACGCTGTTCAAGTTGAGTGCGATCTCCTGCAATGGCAACCTTCGCTTCACTGACAAATCAACCAAGGAGCTTGCATGCGTGTCTACACGGTCGCCAAGAAGATCCCATCGATGAATAGCTATCGGATTACCGATGAGAGCGGTGCCGACCTGTACTTCGCCAAACACCACACGGGCCTGGGCAAGGAACACTGGGACATCACCGATGCGCAGGGATCGAACGTCGCGATGCTGATGCACAAGCCACACATCCACGCGACATTCGACATCACCGGGCAAGGCCTGACCGATTCCACCTTGACGAAGATCAACTTCATGCCAGTGGCCGAGACCTGGACGCTCGACGGAAGCGCCGGGCAGGCGACACTCAAGGGCGACCTCGCGGACCACCAGTGGTCACTAACCATGCCCGATGGAACTCTCACGGCCACGTTCGCCCGCAGGCTGGTGTCGCTGCATCACCAGGTCACGGTGACAGTCGATGATGACCCACGTGTGGCGATCGCCATCGCGATCGCCCTCGACGCTGACCAGGAGGAGCACAAGTAGCAACCGTTCGTTGACTCGTCCGCGCTTCCACCTTTGGCCGCCCGTTGCCTGCCTGTTGAGTGTGAAGTTGTTGGGCGTATCCCGGCGGAAATACGGCCAACAACTTCACACTCAACGCAGGTCGGTGCGCGGAGGTGGCGCGTGCGCACGGCCACCTCGCGACGGCGCCTACACCGGCGTGACGATGAGGGAGTCGAGTTCCTTCGAGGCATCGACTGTGACGGTTGACCCGTCGACCACAGCGCCGGACAGAATCTCCTTCGCCAAGGCATCGCCGATCGCGGTCTGGACGAGCCGCCGGAGCGGTCGCGCACCGTAGATCGGGTCGAAGCCGTGCAGCACGAGCCAGTCCTTCGCCGCAGCAGTGACCTCCAGGGTCAGGCGTCGATCTTCCAGCCGCTTCTGCAGCAGAACAAGCTGCAGGTCAACGATCCGCGTGAGTTGCTCGGTGCCCAGCGGACTGAACATCACGATGTCGTCAAGGCGGTTGATGAACTCCGGCTTGAAGTGATTGCGAACAACTTCCATCACCGCCGCCTCACGCTCGGACTGGTCGCGATCCTGCTCAACAAGGAACTGCGAACCGAGGTTCGACGTCATGATCAAGATGCAGTTGCGGAAGTCCACGGTGCGACCTTGGCCGTCGGTCAGGCGTCCGTCGTCGAGCACCTGCAACAGGATGTTGAAGACCTCCGGATGAGCCTTTTCAACCTCATCCAGCAGGATCACCGAGTACGGCCGACGCCGAACGGCCTCCGTGAGCTGCCCGCCTTCTTCGTAGCCGACGTAACCGGGCGGCGCACCGACCAATCGAGCAACTGCGTGCTTCTCGCCGTACTCGCTCATGTCGATGCGAACCATTGCCCGCTCGTCGTCGAACAGGAACTCCGCGAGCGCCTTCGCCAGTTCGGTCTTGCCAACACCAGTCGGTCCGAGGAACAGGAACGAACCCGTCGGACGGTTGGGGTCCGAGATCCCGGCGCGCGAGCGGCGCACCGCATCCGACACCGCCTGCACAGCGGTGGCTTGGCCGACGACGCGTTCGTCAAGGGCTTGTTCCATGTGCAGCAGCTTCTCGGTCTCGCCCTGCAACAGCCGCCCGGCCGGAATCCCGGTCCACGCGGCAACCACTTCTGCGATGTCATCCGGGCCAACCTCATCGCTGACCATTCCGGCACGACCGGAGGTTTCATCGATTGCCGCCGTGAGTTGGGCTTCCAAGTCCGGAATATCCGCGTAGAGGATCCGCGACGCGCGCTCAAAGTCACCCTCGCGCTGCGCCTTGTCCGCAATGCTGCGCAATTCGTCGAGCTGGGTCTTCAGGTCTCCAACCTTGTCGAGCCCGGACTTCTCTTGATCCCACTTGGCCCGCAACCCGCGCAACTGTTCCTGCTTGTCCGCCAGGTCTGCCCGGATCTTCCCGAGCCGCTCGATTGAGGCCTCGTCGGTCTCTTTGGCAACCGCCATCTCCTCCATCAACAAGCGGTCGACCGCACGCTGAAGGTTGTCGATTTCCTCAGGTGAGGAATCGATCTCCATCCGCAGGCGTGACGCCGATTCGTCAATCAGGTCGATCGCTTTGTCCGGCAGGAAACGACTCGTGATGTAGCGGTCAGACAGTGCCGCGGCCGCCACCAGGGCGGCGTCCGCGATCGCAACCTTGTGGTGGGCCTCGTACTTCTCCTTCAGGCCACGCAGGATGCCGATCGTGTCCTCAACGCTCGGCTCGCCCACCAGCACCATCTGGAACCGACGTTCAAGTGCCGGGTCCTTCTCGATGTGTTCGCGGTATTCGTCAAGGGTGGTTGCGCCAACCATCCGCAGCTCACCGCGGGCAAGCATCGGCTTGAGCATGTTGCCGGCATCCATCGCCGAGTCACCAGTCGCGCCAGCACCAACAACGGTGTGCAACTCGTCGATGAATGTGATGACCTGGCCGTCGGACTGCTTGATCTCCTCAAGCACGGACTTCAGGCGTTCCTCAAACTCACCGCGGTACTTGGCGCCGGCCACCATCGCCCCGAGGTCGAGCGAAATGAGCTTCTTGCCGCGTAGAGATTCGGGAACGTCTCCCGCGACGATGCGCTGGGCAAGGCCTTCAACAACTGCGGTCTTTCCAACTCCGGGCTCGCCGATGAGTACGGGGTTGTTCTTCGTGCGTCGACTGAGCACCTGCACCACTCGGCGAATCTCACTGTCTCGGCCAATGACCGGATCGAGCAAGCCTTCCTCCGCCGCAGCCGTCAGGTCAACGCCGTACTTGTTAAGCGCTTGGAACGTTCCTTCCGGATCGGCTGAGGTGACGCGGGATGCTCCGCGTACCTTGCCCAGCGCGTCAAGCAGCGCCTCGGGTGTCGCACCCTGCGCGGCGAGCGCCCCGGTCACCTCGGAGCCGCCGTCCTTGGCGAGGCCAATCAACAGGTGTTCGGTCGAGATGTACTCGTCGCCGCGTTCGGCAGCGACCTGCTGCGCGGTCTGCATGACCCCGAGGCCTTGGCGGGACAGTTGCGGCTTCGGTCCTTCGCCGCCGCTGGCTGATGGCAGCGCCGTGACGAGCGCGCGCGCCTTCGCCACTAAGGCAGTGCGGTCCGCGCCGACGGCGTCGAGCAGCGCCACGGCGATGCCCTCTTCGCCCTGCTGCAACAGCGCCATCAGGATGTGCGCGGGCACGATCTCTGGATTCCCGTTGACCAGCGCCAACTGCATCGCCGTCGACAGCGCCTCTTGGGTCTTCGTCGTCAGCTGCATGTCCATGTCATCACTTCACAATCTGTCCTTCGGTTCCAGGATTGGGGTCACTTTTGGTTGCTCTAGCGCCAACAAGTGACCCCAATGTTGCGGGGGTCGCCGAGCGGGCCGTCATCTGCGCCTCTGCGGGCGCCATACGACCAATGCTGTCGACGTCTTCTCACGTTCGTACTGGTGCAGTCGGCCGCGCAGTTGATCAACCTCGGCCTGCAGTTCGAGTACCCGCTGTATTCCGGTGAGGTTTATACCCGCCGAGGAGAGTTCTTGAACTTGGCGCAGCCGCATGATGTCGCGCATCGAATAGCGCCGATTCCGACCGCCCGTTCGATCAGGCGACACCAAGCCGAGTCGTTCGTACTGGCGCAGTGTCTGCGGATGCAGTCCAGACAGTTCCGAAGCAACCGAGATCACGTAGACCGGTTGATCATCATCTAGTGGGCGAGCCATCACGCACCTCCTGCCTTACGAATGATTTCTGCGCGGGGATCGTGCGATCCACGTGCCGCCCGCAGCGCATCGACAGCGGCGCGAGCGTTGTCGGAGAGTTCGGCGGGAACGTCGACTGTCACCGTCACCAGCAGGTCGCCCGGAGTCTTGCCCTTTGGGTGGGCCCCCTTGCCCTTTACGCGGAACGTGCGGCCGTTGCTGGTTCCCGGCGGAACCTTGAGCGTGACGGTGGTGCCATCCGGTGTCGGAACCCTGACGTTCGCCCCGAGTGCTGCCTCATCGAACGCGACTGGCAGGTTGATCGTCACGTTGTTGCCATCGCGGCCGAACACTGGGTGTTTGTCGACATGAACCAAGATGTAAAGGTCGCCGTTGGGTCCACCGCTGGAGCCTGGGCTGCCTTTGCCCTTCAGGCGAATCCGCTGGCCGTCCTTCACTCCCGCCGGGATCCGCGCATGGATGGTGTGGGTGCTCGTTGCCTGACCGGAGCCATGGCACGTCGGGCAGGCATCCTCGATCAGCAATCCTCGGCCATGGCACTCCTGGCACGGCTCGGAGAACGCGAAGCCACCCTGGTTGTGAACCCGAGCGCCGCTGCCTTGGCACGCCGGGCAGGGCTTTGGCGTTGACCCGGGGCGAGCCCCGGTGCCGCCGCATGTGGTGCAGATTCCGTCGGACGCGAGCCGAAGCGGCAGCGTCACACCATGAAGCGCGTCATTGAAGTGAAGGGTGACTTCACTTTCGATGTCCGAACCGCGTCGAGGCTGTCGAGACCCTCCGCCGCGGTTGAACAAGCCACTGAACACGTCGGAAAAGCCGCCCCCACCACCGCCGCCGCCAGCGCCGCCAAAGAGGTCGCCGAAGTCAGCGTTGGTGTAGGTCCGACCACCGCCGCCTCCGCCCCCGAAACCGCCGGGCATTCCGCCGAAGCGGCCACCGCCGGAACCGTAGAGCTCCCGGGCTTCGTCGTAGTGCTTGCGCTGCTCGACATCTCCGAGCACGTCATAGGCTTCGGAGACCTCCTTGAAGCGCTCCTCGGACTTCTTGTTTTCCGGGTTTGCATCTGGGTGCAACTCGCGCGCGAGCTTGCGGTAGGCCTTCTTGATGTCAGCGGCTTTGGCATCCTTCGGGACGCCTAATGCCTTGTAGTAGTCCTTTTCCAGCCATTCACGTCGAATGTGTTCCTGTCCTGGCCCTGCCATTAGTCATCCCTCCTTTCGATGCTCTTTGTACCGTTCCGCCCTCTGCAGTCATGCCTCACGCACGCAGCCTTCCCAACCTTCGTTGAGTGTGGAGTTGTTGGGCGAGCTCTGGCCGCCGCCTATTGGTCGCGGACAGGATTGGGCCACATTTGTGCCCCTGGAGGGGCACAAATGTGGCCCAATCCTGTGCGCGCTCCTGGGCATAGCCGCGCCTATTCCTCAACCGCGACGCGTGCTGGGCGGACGACGCGGTCTTTGAAGCGGTAGCCGGGCTGGTAGATCTGCGTGCAGACCGGGCCAGCATCAGCGGCCGCATCCTCGCCCTCGGCGACCTCGCGCTCCGCGTGAGTCAGTGCCTCGTGGATCGCTGGATCGAACGGCTCGCCAACTTCGCCGAATTGCTCGAGTCCGAGCTTTGTGACCACGGCCTCCAACGATTCCGCTACTGACTTGAACGGTCCGTCCAAGTCGTTGTTCTGGCGGGCCAGCGCGACGTCGTCAAGTATCGGCATCAGTTCCGCCAACACTGCAACGATTGCCATCTCGCCGACGGCCTCACGATCGCGGTCAACCCGCTTGCGGTAGTTGGCGTATTCCGCCGTCACCCGCTGAAGGTCAACGGTCAATTCCGCAACGCGGATGTCATCACTGGCGGCTTCCTCTGCCGCAGCTTCGACAACCGCTTCGGCCTCGGCCAACGGGTCCGGTGTTGGTTCGGCTGTCGCAGGTGGTTGCCGCAACTCGCCAGTCTCCGGATCGATGCGTCGCTTGTCGGTGACTTTCACCGGTTCGTCGTTCGGCTCGGCACCGGGGCCTGAGGCCCCGGCACCGGCCTTATCGTCAGGCGAGGTCACTTCTTCTCGTCCTCGTCCACGATTTCGGCGTCAACGACGTCTTCGTCCTCGGTGTCACCGGACGGTCCCCCCGAACCGCCAGCAGCACCCGGACCTGCGTCGCCACCCGCGGCCGCCTGCTCCTGGTACATCGCTGCACCAAGTGCGGAGCTTGCGGTCGACACCTTCTCTGCGGCTGTCTTGATCGCATCGAAGTCGTTGCCTTCCAGCGCCTTCTTGAGCTCGTCCAGTGGCTCGGTCACGTTGGACTTGCCATCTTCCGGCAGCTTGTCTGCGTTGTCCGCCAGGAACTTCTCGGTCTGGTAGACCAGCGATTCGGCCTGGTTGCGGATCTCGACCTCTTCGCGACGCTTCTTGTCGTCTTCGGCGTGCTCTTCGGCTTCCTTCATCATCCGCTCGATGTCGTCCTTCGGCAGACCAGATCCACCGGTGATCGTCATCGACTGTTCCTTGCCAGTGCCGAGGTCCTTCGCCGACACGTGGACGATGCCGTTGGCATCAATGTCGAACGTGACCTCGATCTGCGGAACTCCGCGCGGCGCTGGTGGCAGCCCAGTCAGCTCGAACGTACCGAGCTTCTTGTTGTAGCTGGCCATTTCGCGCTCGCCCTGGAACACCTGAATCAACACCGAAGGCTGGTTGTCATCAGCCGTCGTGAAGACCTCAGAACGCTTCGTCGGAATCGTGGTGTTGCGCTCGATCAAGCGCGTCATGATTCCGCCCTTGGTCTCGATCCCGAGGCTCAACGGCGTCACGTCGAGCAGCAGCACGTCCTTGACCTCGCCCTTGAGGACACCCGCCTGAAGCGCGGCACCAATGGCCACGACCTCGTCCGGGTTGACGCCCTTGTTGGGCTCCTTGCCGGTCATTTCCTTCACCAGCTCGGTAACGGCTGGCATACGGGTGGATCCGCCAACGAGCACAACGTGGTCAATATCGGAAACAGAAATTCCAGCGTCCTTGATGACCTGCTCGAACGGCTTCTTCGTGCGGTCCAGCAGGTCCTGAGTCATTTGCTGGAACTGCGCTCGGGTGATCGTCTCGTCGAGGAACAGAGGGTTCTTCTCTGCGTCGACGGTGATGTACGGAAGGTTGATCGATGTCTGGTTGGAACTCGACAGTTCGATCTTCGCCTTTTCCGCAGCCTCGCGCAGACGCTGCATAGCCATCTTGTCCTTGGTCAGGTCAATGCCGTGCGCTGCCCGGAACTGGGTGACTAGGTAGTCGACGAGCTTCTGGTCCCAGTCGTCGCCACCGAGCTTGTTGTCACCACTGGTGGACTTGACCTCGACAACTCCGTCGCCGATCTCCAGTAGTGATACGTCGAACGTTCCACCACCGAGGTCGAATACGAGGATCGTCTGCTCGGCCTCGGACTTGTCCAGTCCATAGGCCAGCGCAGCAGCCGTCGGCTCGTTGATGATGCGCAGAACGTTGAGGCCAGCAATCTCGCCGGCTTCTTTGGTTGCCTGGCGTTCGGCGTCGTTGAAGTAGGCCGGCACCGTAATGACGGCGTCGTCAACGTCTTCACCAAGGTATGCCTCGGCATCGCGCTTGAGCTTGCCGAGGATGCGCGCACTGATTTCCTGCGCGGTGTACTTCTTGCCGTCAATCTCCTGGTCCCAGTTGGTGCCCATGTGGCGCTTGACGGAACGGATCGTGCGATCAACGTTGGTAACGGCTTGGCGCTTTGCGACTTCGCCTACGAGGACTTCGCCGTTCTTGGCGAAAGCCACGATGGAGGGGGTCGTGCGGGCGCCTTCTGAATTGGCGATAACCGTTGGATCGCCGCCTTCGAGCACTGCGACCACGGAGTTCGTGGTTCCCAGGTCGATTCCTACTGCTCTTGCCATGTGTATTGCTCCTTATCTATTGCCGACTCGGGGCGCATTTGTGCGGCGCCATTGAGCCAACCGGTGAGTTTCTTGTTGTCTGGGTTTGGTTCGAGGCCTAGCGTCAGGTTTCGGACTGCTCCAAGTTTGCCAGTGGCTCACGTGATGTGTCAACCCTTTGTACAAGAATCTTTAGTCGAACCGACTCAACTTTCTAGTGGGACCGTCATTACGCCCCGGATCTACGGTTTGCACCGGTGGCCGTTCCGCTCAGGTAGCGTGGCCGAGTGGATTCCGAGAGCCCGCAGAGTTCCCAAGCACGGGCAGACAATGCGGCCAACCCAGCGGGTGGCAAACGGATCCTGTTGCACGCTCACCGCGACCTGCGGCAGCACGTTTCGCCCCAGGCTGCTGCCCAGCGAGACCTATTCGGCGAAAACGCAGGAAACACAGTCTTCGCCCACGCCGTGCAGCGGACCCTCTCGGCAGCGGGCAGCCGAATTGAGGTTCGCCCGTTCGCCCCACCGCCTGCCACTGCGGCGAAGATCAACGAGACCTTCGACCAATACGTCATCCCGTTGGCAAATGCCTTTCGCCCATCGTTTCGGCACAGGCTCGATGAGTTCTCCGAATCGATCGAGCAGCTCAGGATTCCGGTCGTCGTGGTTGGTATCGGCGTCCAACTTGCGACGTCGGCGGACAACGCTTCTCGCCTGGATTCGATGCGGCCAAGCATCGAGCGCTTCATGCGAGCCGTCTTGGCTCTGTCTGACAGCGTGGGCGTCCGCGGTGAGGCGACCTATAACTATCTGCGCGGTATTGGATTTTCGGACTCTGACATGACCGTCATTGGCTGTCCGTCGCTCTTCCAGTACGGCGACACCCTGCGGGTTCGTGAGTACCAAGGGCTCGGTCGCGACTCCCTTGTAACGCTTAATCTGTCGCCGTATCGCGCCGCGATGGGACCGATCGCGAAGGCCAACACTGCTCGCTACCCGAACATGCACTACGTCGCACAAGACATCGCCACTCTGCGCACCATGCTGTACTCCGTCGAGGCGCCGGACACAGGTAAATACGGCTCGGATATCCCGTGCCGAGTCGATGACGAATTGCTTCGCACCGGTCGAACAGACTTCTTCGTCGACCCCACAACCTGGGCCAAGTGGCTAGGTGCGCGCGACGTGTCGTTCGGGTCGCGCATCCACGGCAACATCGTGTCGCTGCTCGGTGGCACTCCCGCGGTCGTTTTGGCGCACGACTCTCGCACTCTGGAGCTTGCCGAATATCACGAGATCCCCCATCGAATCCTTTCGGATGTCCCCGCTGATGTGGACCCGCGCGACCTATTCGAGACCGCTGACT
>WBZO01006079.1_pt1 | contig 11882 bp, 4 predicted proteins | sample 5204261 | NCBI WGS metagenome assembly WBZO01 (sample SAMN12412400, study PRJNA552823) | activated sludge metagenome | isolation source: activated sludge from anammox sidestream of wastewater treatment plant... | place: USA: North Carolina | collected 2017-09 | reverse complement strand
TTCTCTATTGTATCCAGGAGCCCCTACGGCCACCAATGCGGAACCGCGCCGGCGGCGCGACCGCACGACCCCCAACGCCCGGTGCGTCGCTGAACCCCGAACCCTGCGCCCTGTCTCCTCCCCTTCCACCACTATGCGCATCTGGCCCGGACATTCCTATCCCTTGGGCGCCACTTGGGACGGCGCGGGGGTGAATTTTGCGGTCTTCTCCCAGAACGCCACCAAGGTGGTCTTGTGCCTGTTCGGCGAGGGCGATCCGCCGGAGGAGACCCACTGCATCCCGCTGCCCGAGCAGACCAACCAGGTCTGGCACGGCTATCTGCCCGACGTGCGCCCGGGGCAACTCTACGGGTTCCGCGTCCACGGGCCGTACGAGCCGGCGGCGGGGCACCGCTTCAACCCGGCCAAGGTGCTCCTGGACCCTTATGCGAAGGTCATCGGCCGCGACCTGCGGTGGGACGACGCGCTGTTCGGCTACCGCTGTGGGGCCAAGGAGGCGGACCTTTCGCTGGACGAGCGGGACAGCGCCCCCTTCGCCCCGTTGGCGATGGTGGCGGACCCGGCGTTCACCTGGGGCGACGACGCGCCGCCCCGCGTCCCCTGGCACAAGACGGTGATCTACGAGCTGCACGTGCGCGGCTTTACCCGGCGGATGCCCGACGTTCCCGAGGAATTCCGCGGCACCTACGCCGGACTGGGCTCCGACGCGGCCATCAAGCACCTCGTCCGCCTTGGCGTGACCACGGTGGAACTGCTGCCGGTCCACTACCACGTGGACGACCGCTTTCTGGTCGATCGCGGCAAGGTGAACTACTGGGGCTATAACACCCTGGGCTTCTTCGCCCCGGACCCGCGCTATGTGTCGGCCCGATCGCTGCTGTTCGCCGGGTACGAGTTCAAGATGATGGTCCGGGCCCTGCACGCGGCCGGGCTGGAGGTGGTCCTCGACGTGGTCTACAACCACACGGCCGAGGGCAACCACCTCGGGCCCACCCTCTCGCTCCGCGGCGTGGACAACGCCTCCTACTACCACCTCTCGCCGCAGGACCGCCGCTTCTACATGGACTATACCGGCTGCGGCAACGGCCTGAACATGCAGGAGCCGCGGGTCTTGCAGCTCATCATGGACAGCCTCCGCCACTGGGTCACGGAGATGCACGTGGACGGGTTCCGCTTCGACCTGGCCAGCGCCCTGGCCCGCGAATTGTACGACGTGGACAAGCTCTCCGCCTTCTTCGACATCATCCAGCAGGACCCCGTCCTCTGCCGCGTGAAGCTCATTGCCGAGCCGTGGGACCTGGGGCCGGGCGGATACCAGGTGGGCAATTTTCCCGTGGGCTGGACCGAGTGGAACGGCAAGTACCGCGACTGCGTGCGGCGGTTCTGGAAGGGCGACGGCGGCACGGCCGGCGAGCTGGCCTCGCGCCTGAGCGGCTCCAGCGACCTCTACGCCCGCAGCGGCCGCGCCCCCTATGCCAGCATCAACTTCATCACCTGCCACGACGGATTCACCCTCCACGACCTGGTGAGCTACAACCAGAAACACAACGAGGCCAACGGCGAGGAGAACCGCGACGGGGCCAACGACAACGCCAGTTGGAACTGCGGGGCCGAAGGGCCGACCGAGGACCCGGCCATCCTCGCCCTGCGCGAGCGGCAGAAGCGGAACCTCCTGGCCACGCTCCTCCTGTCGCAGGGCGTGCCCATGCTCCTGGCCGGCGACGAACTGGGCCATACGCAGCAGGGCAACAACAACGCCTACTGCCAGGACAACGAGCTCACCTGGCTCGACTGGCAGCTCGCGCCCGAGCAGGACGCCCTGCTGGAGTTCGTCCGCAAGCTCATCGCCATCCGCACCGAAGAGCCGGCCCTGTGCCGGCGGCGGTTCTTCCACGGGCGCAAGATCCGCGGCGGGGTGAAGGACATCGTCTGGCTCGATCCCAACGGCAAGGAGATGACCGACGAGGCGTGGAACGCCGGCTACGTCCGCTGCCTGGGCGTGTATCTCGACGGCGACACGGGCGAGGTGGACGAGCGGGGCGAGCGCGTCGTGGGCGACAGCCTGGTCATTCTCCTGAACGCCCACCACGAGGCGATCCCCTTCCACCTGCCGCCGGCCGCGCACCAGGCCCCGGAGCTGGAACTCCTGTTCGACACCTCGGAGCCGCAGTCCGAGGCGCGGCCCGTCAACCCCGCCGAGCCGTTCCACCTCGAGGGCCGCTCCGTGGCCGTGTTCCGCTGGCGCCTGCCTGGGCTGGAAGAGATGAAAAAGGGATGACGGCGGCTCAAGGTTTCACGACCGTGATGGCTTGGCGCTTGAGCGGCTCGTACTGCGGCGGCCAATCGCCTTCGGCCACGCGGCGGAAGAGCTTTTCCGCCTCGCCGCGGCGCCCTTGCTCCAAGAGGACCTGGGCGCGGTCCCAGACGAGCTGCGCGTTGGCCGGCTCCGCGGCGATGGCCAGCGCGTAAGCGCGATCGGCCAACTCGAAGAGACCCTCCGCCCGGAGCCACGGGGCCAACGCGCTGAAACCTGGTGGCTCGTCCGGTTTTCCGGCCATGGGCGTGGTTGCGTAGTCCCACGCGAGGTCGGCCGCGCCCAGGTCGCCGAGGACGCTCGTTGCCGCGCGGCACGGCTCCTGCGGCTCGGGGTCGAGGGATCGCCAGCGGTCGGCCACGGCCACGATCCGCGCGAAGAACTCCGGCGGCGCTTGGGCCCCGGCCGCCTTCAGCGCCTTGGCCATCTCGCGGTAGCGGTCGAGCATCCGCTGGTGGTCGGCGCGGAGCACCTCCAGTGGCACGTCCTTGGGCGGGTCGGCGTAGGCCAACTCGAGCGCCCGCTCGCGGCAGCGGATCGCCCGGGCAGGGTCGCCCCGCTCCTCGGCCACGTCGGCGGCCAAGCCCCAGAGCCACGGCGCGCGGCCCCATCGCTCGTCTTCCAGCATCTTGTCCATCGCCGCCCGGGCCCGTTCCCGCTGGCCCGTGTGCCAGTAGTAGCGCACCGACAAGAGCGCGACCCACGGCTCCTCGGCCTTGGGCACGTCGCGCAAGGCCGCCTCCAGGGCCTCGTCGGCCAGGGCCGGGTCGCCGGCGCGGTGCAGGTCGTAGGCCATCGCGACCGCGGCCGCCCGGGCGTCGAGCGCGGCGAGTTTGGCCGCGGCCGTCAGGACCAGGTCGCGCCATGATTGCTGCCCGCCTTGAAAGCCGTGAAGAACCCAGTGGCGCAGGTCGCCGTCGATGGGCGGGCGCAAACCGGCCGCGGCCGTCTCGGCTACAAGCGTCGTCAACAGTTCTCGCCGCTCCGCGCCAAAGTCGAGCGAAATTGCGCGCCGGTACAGGGCCGCAAACCGCAGCGGCGACTCCTCCAGACAGGCCGCCGCGTCGGCCACCGTGCGCCGCTGGTCATCGCCCGCGGCGCACTGGTGCATTGCCGTCACCACGGCCCAGGCCAGCTCGGGCGAGCGGCTCGCCCGGACCATCTCCAGCCCGCGGCGGCACAGTTCGTCGCGCTCCGCCGGCACCGGCCTGGGCTTGCCGGCCGGCGGCGTGTCGAACGGATTGGCCTCGGCATTCGTCGCACCCAGCCTGCCGGCCTCTGCCCGGAGTTGCTCCAGCCGGATCAACTGCTGCAGGAAGCCGTCCTGCGGCCCGCCGATCGAGCCGGGCGCGGTCTGTTTCTTGCCCGCCGGCAGCCGGGCCCACACGGCCACGTACTCGGCCAGCGGCTCGCCCGGGTGATCGGCCAGCGGATCGAACCGCACGCGCATTCCGTCGCCCAGGTCCAGCTCCTTCCCCATCTCCCACTGCACCGCTGCGCCCAGGAGCAGCGTGTAGAAACCCAGGCGCCGGTCGCCTTCATGGAAGAACCGCCGGCCGATGGTCCGCTGCATGTCCGCGCCTCCCTCGTCCATGTCCGCGGCGATCACGGCCAGGGCGTCCTCCTCGCTCCACGCCTCGCAGCCCTTCTTGGGGTCGAGCCCCCGCGCGGCCAGCACGTGGTCCCAGGTCCGTAGCGGCATGGGCAGCACGACCAGCTCGCGCACGTCGGGCCGCAGGTCGGGCAGGCTCGACGGGGCCAGCTCGATCTTCCGCTCGCCCAGCACCTTGCCCTTGGCGTCCACGAGCCTCACCGTCCCATCGGCCGCGTAGGTCTCGCGCATGAGCGTCTCGCCCGAGGGCATTCCCACCAGCCGCCGCTCGGCCAATCGCCCGTCCGGGCAGAAGACCAGGTGCAGGGCGCAACCCTCCCCTCGCCCTTTGGGCTCAGGGTCGGGGTTCTGCGGCTCCCCTCTCCCTTCGGGAGAGGGGCCGGGGGTGAGGGCCCTCTGCCCCGCGTCTCCACTCGCCGCCCAGAAGCCCCGCGCCCTGGTCACGCACGCCGCGCGGCATAATCGCTACCGTGTGCTCATCGACCAGCACCACGTCCGCTCCCCACGCCAGGTCGGCTGCGGGCGGGAGGGCCCAGGGGACGATCGCGCCCAGGTCCGCGCGGTGGAACCGGCTCACCTCGCGCCGCGCGCCGACGCCCAACTCGGGATAGAGGTGCCAGAGTTGCCGCCCGTCGCAGACCACTTCCTCGCGCAGCCCGTGCCGCGTCGTGCGCCCGTAGCGGTATCGGCCCGTCCCGTCGAAGTCGATCGCCAGCACGGTCTTGCCCCGCGCGTCGCGGAGCGTGGCGGTCTGCCACGGGCCGTTGCGTGCCGACTCGATCAGGCGCCGCGCCCCCGGATCGACCCGCCCGGGCGAAAACCCCACCGGCAGCGCGGCCTCGCTCTCCAGCGCCGCGCGGACGTCGGCCAGGCTCGTGTTCATGCCCGGGGCGTAGGCCACAAGGTCCGTAAACACGGAGCGGTCGTCGTTGAACTCGGGGAGCCAGTAGCGCGGCTGCCCCTCGAAGGGGTTTTGCGCAAGCCACGGCCGGCGCAATGCCCGCGGGGCAAGCGAGTTCAGACGCGCTTCGGCCTCTTCCGGCGTCGTGATCAAAAGCACCTCATCCTCGATCATATACGTCAGGTCCAAATCGCGGAGCAACAGCCTCAGGGCCGACCGAAGGGAAATGCCCTTGAGGTGCTTCGTGACCGGCGCATCCGTCCCGATGCCCACGTCCTCCAGGGCCTTCTTGTCGACCTGGATTTCAATGCCGTGGAGATCCTTGAGGTAGTCGATCACGTCCGCAAGCGGCGTCTCGACGAACTCCAGGACCGTGGGCGACCGGAGCGCGTCGGCGATCTTCTTCTCGGCCGGGCCGCGGCTGGCGAGGTCCATCTCGAAATACGGGTTGTACAACTCCATGAAGAGCGATCCGCTCGGGGCCAATCGCCCGTGCAGGACCCAAGTGTCCCACGACTCGGTCGTGACCGGACTGCGAAGCGCGCCCCAATGCGATTGCGACCACCAGTCGCCGCTCGGGTACACGAGCGGCGGCTCGTCGGGAAATGGCAGGTACGACCGCTCGACCTGGTACATTGTGCCCAAGTAGTCTCGGGCGCGCCGGCGGAACATCAGAACGTCGTCCCAGTCCGCTAGGTCATCCACGCGGCGGTCGTGCATGGCCATCGTCTCCGTGAGGAGCAGCTCGAGACGGACGTCCTGCGTCCCGCTGACGACCAGGCTGAGGTTGGTCTCGAAGGGCGCGATGCTGCCCGGGCCGCCCACCTCCTCCCAAGCGGTCGGCCGGATCGTCGAGGTGATGAGGTCGATCAAGCTGTCGAAGTCGGCATTGCCGTTGCCGTACCGCGGGACACGAACGGGCAGCGCCAGGTCGGCCACCGGATAGACGCGCGTGCCCAGGCGGTTGCCGTAGACGGGCACCCGAGCGGCGCCGTCGGACATGATGACAATGCCGCTCCACTTGGAGACGCCCAAGCCCAAGCCGTCCGGCGAGAACGGTATGTCCAGATCGGCCGAGAAGCCCTGGGCGAACAGCCTTTGCTGTCTCTTGAATGCCTCCACGAAATCCGATCCTGAGGGGAGGTCGTGGGGCTCGGTGGTGACATCTGTCAGCGTCGTCCCGGTGGGGACGACGTAATAGCGTCCGGGCGAGTCCAATCGCACGAACTCCGCCACCGGCACGCCGCGTGCCGCGCGGCCGTCTCCGGCTCGTCGGTAGACCAACAGCCGCGGCGGAGTGCGCCAAACCATCGTCCGCAGCACCTCCTCGGCGCTGGGCTTCTTGGGCCCCGGCTTCTCGGCGGCCTGGCTCGGTGGCCCCTGCCCCTGCCCGGGCAGCGGCTCGGTGACTACGGGGATCGTCGCCGGGCACGGGTACATGGCCCAGTGGTCCTTTCGCCCCCGGTCCACGTTGTACTGCCGGTACATCTCCTCGTTTTCCAGGACCAACAGCGATGTGAACGGCGACATCACGTACATGGCCTTGCTCAACGGCACGATCTCGCCGTGGTGTTTTTGGGCCCCATCGGCCACCAGCCGGTCGATCTCCAACTTGGCCCAGGTCCGCGGCAGGTAGTCGGCCTTGGCCTGCACGTCGCGCACGGCGAGCTTCCGGACGAAGGGCTTCCCGTCGAGCCGGCCGGTGACTTCAATTTCCTCGGGGACGGGTTGCGAACTGGCGAGCCGCGTTATGGCGCACAACTCCTCGCCCTGGGCCAGCCAGTCGCTCCACGTGAGGAACGTCGCCCGCTCGGCCCGGTCCACCACCTTCACGTCCACGAGCCGCGGCGTGTTGAGCGTGGCCAAGAGGTCGAACGCCCGCCAAGCCACGTCCTCGTCCGGGTTGATCTGCGTGCTGTAGCCCCCGGTCCGCGCGGCCGCGGCCTTCATCAAGGTCCGGTTCCACCGGCGGCCTACCCCGACGCCCACGTAGCACGCCCCCTGCGGCAGCCGGTCCACGAGGGCCTTTGTGTCGCGCTCGCCCAGCACGGGCACGCCCGAGCCGACGTGCAGCACCACCGGCTTCTCGGCCTCGGCGGCCAGTCGCGCGGCCTCGGCAAAGCCCTGCTCCAGGTCCAGGGCCCCGATAAGCTGGGTGTTTTCCATCAGCCGCACGGCCGCCTCGACGTTCTCCGGCGCGAGCGGCCGGAAAAAAGGGACAGTCCCCATTTGTGCAGAGCACCCTCCGGGCCGTTCCGGCAAATGGGGACGGTCCCCTTTTTCCTCCCCCAGCACCCGTGCCTGCGTACCCACGGCCACCACGCGCACGGTGTCGTCCCGCTCGGCGTTTTCCAGGATCGTGCGGACCACGTCCACCTGCACTCGGGCCAGGAGCGGGTCGCGGTCGGCCGACGACTCGAACAGGACGATCCAGTCGCGCCGCTCGGGCCGCGTCTCGGCCTTGAGGTCCGGGCGCCAGCGGAGCATCAAGTACCTGGCCCCCTCGTGCTCGGCCGAGGAGAATCGCGCGTCTGGATCCTGTTTGGCATCGGCCTTGTCTGCGGCCCCGGGCTTCTCCTTGTCGCCGAGCGTGAGCACGAGGTCGCGGTCGGCCTTGACCCGCTCGGCCGAGGCGTCGAGCACCAAGTCGCCGCCCTGCTCAACGGCCTTCATGGCGTGCGACGAACAGTGCCACGCCGCGGCGGCCCCGCCCTTGACGACCACGTGCGACGACCACTTGCCCACCTCGCCCAGGCTGTGCCCGGCGGGGAAACGGTACTCCGCGCGGCCGTAGAGCGACGAGAGCCGCTGGGTGTAGCTCAGGACGATCCGCTTCTCCTGGCGGCCCTCTAGGGGGAAAACCCTCATGCGGAAGGTGCTGCCGTCGATCCATTCCAGGAGGGCCGGGTCCTGCATCTTGCGGACGATGGTCTCGAAGACCTCCCGGGCGTGGCGCCGCTCGGCCATGCCGCCCTCCATGAGCCGCCCGTTCACGTACATGGCCAGGCGCGAGAGCGAGGCGTCGGGCGGGAGCGGGAAGAAGAATGTCCCCTCCAGGCGCTGCGGCTCGTGGTTGAAATACGTCTGGTCGATGGTGGTCCGGGCGAAGCCGTCCTCGACGTACACGTCCACGTGGACCTTGCGGAGGCCCAGGCGCGACTCGCGCCCAGTCGGGTCCCGAGCCACGAGGGCCCCACCCGCGTAGCGGCTCGGCGGCACGAGCGGCCGACGCGCGTCGGCCAACAGCTCCCGCGTCCAGTCCAGGGCGTAGCTCGCCCGGGGCGCAGGCAGCACGGCCGCAGGCCCGGCGTCCGGCGGCCCGGCCACGAGCTGCTCGCCGGCCGCGAGCGGTGCGTCGATGCCGCTCACCTGGACCTTGCCCTGGGACACCAGCACGCCCGTGCCGTCGTCGCCGTGGCGGACCTGGAAGCGGGTGCCCAGGGCCGCCACGCGGCGTTGGGGCGTCTCTACTACGAACGAGGCATTTCGCCCCTCTTTCGCGCCGTGGCGCGGCGCGACTTCGCAAAACACCTCGCCGCGGAGGAGTTTTAATTGGCGGTCGGCCTCGAGCACGAGCGAGGTATTCTCCTGGACGAATAGCATCGAGCCGTCGGGCAGGGCCACGCGGCGGCGCTCGCCCGCGCCGATGGCAAGCGATTGGCCCACCGCGAGAGTCTCCGCGGGCAAGGCGTCGGGCCGGGCCTGGGCGGTCAAGCCCCTGCCGGGCACGAAGCGTGGAGCGGCCCCACGACCCTCGCCGTGGTCGCCGGGCGCGGCGCGGACGCCGGGCTCCTCCGTCCCTTGCGGCGATGGCGCGGCTGGGCGATCCACGAGTCCCTCGTCGCCTGCGCCGGGCAGGCCAAAGCGCCCGCCGATCGTCATGCCCAGGGCCACGAGCGCCGCGGCGGCCACGGCCCAGCCGGCCCATCGCAATGCGACGGAACGGCGCGCGGTCCGTGACTGGGCGGTCGCCTGGCGTCGCTCGCCGGCCGCGTCCTGCACGGCCTGGGTCGCCCGGTCCAGGAAGTCCGCATCGGGCACTTCCGGCCGGTAAGCCGCGGCAATCAGCCGCTCGACGTTCCGCTCGGCCACGTCCGGCTCTTCTCGCTTCGGATCGGCGCTCATGGCAATCGCCTCAACTTCAAACGAGGAAGATCACACCACGGAGAACACGGAGAGGAATGTAATAGTGTATACGCCCTCACTCACTCGCCACCTGCTACCTGCTACCCGCTACCCGCCATCTGCCCTCCGCCCTCTGCTCTCCGCCTTCTCTTCTCCGTGTTCTCAGTGCCTCCGTGGTGATTTCGCACTTGTCTCTATCACTCCACGCCGGCTGCGAGGGCCCGGAACGTCGCCCTGAAAGCCTCCCGGGCCCGGCCCAGCAGGCTCTCGATGGCCTTTTCCGACACCCGCCACGCCGCGGCCATTTCGCGGACCGTGCGGCCCGAGAGGTACTTGGCCTCCAGGGCCTCGCGGTAGCGTGAGGGGAGCTGCGACATGGTGGCCCCGACCATCTGCCGGGTCTCCTCGCGGGCAAGCACGTCGTCGTCCAGCGGCTCGCTCTCCAGCGCGGCGTAGACGCGGCGGAGTGTCTCGTCCATCCGCTCCCAGAACCGCACCAGGCTGGCGGCCGACTTCTCCCGGGCGAGTGCCCGTTGGATCTCGTTCCGCGCCAGACCGGTGAGCCAGGGAAAGATGTCGCCCTCCGCCCGGCCGGGCTCGTAGCGGTCCAGGTCGCGGATCGCCCGGACGAGCGTCTCCTGCACGACCTCCTCGCAGAGGTGACGGTTGGCGCCCACGCGGTAGAACGAAAAGCGGTAGAGGGGCCCGAGGGCCGCTTGGGCGAGCCGGTCCACGGCCTCGCGGTTGCCGGCCAAGGCTGCCCGGTGCCATCGGCGGTCGAAGTCCGGTCGCACGCGGCAAACTCCCCTCGTGGGGCAGGTTTTCAACCTGCCATGGTCCAGCCGTGGGGCAGGTTTTTAACCTGCCATAGTCCAGCCGTGGAGCAGGTTCTCAACCTGCCGTGTCCCGCCGCAGCCCTGCCGCAAAAAGCTTCTCCCGGGGACTGGCCCCTGCGCGAGGAGCGTGGAGCACGCGAGCCAGGCCGGAAGCCTGCCCCACGATGCCCGCCCCTCATTATTCTATGTGACCAGAATCGCCGAATCCTCCGCGGATGCTTCCCAGACAGGCTCGGTGAAGCCGCAAAGTGGCTGGGTGAAATACGTGGAATACCCGTAGGTTCCTCGGTTGCCGAATGCGTGCCAGTACCCAGCCCCGAAGGGGCGCGCTGCGATAGCCTAGCGCGCAGCCATGAGGGCACGGCTGGCTCCCCAGAAACGTCCCGAGCCCTGAAGGGGCGCGCTAATGCTCTGCCAGGGAATCGTGCCGCACGGAGACGGGTGGAGCCTTCCACGGGGGACCAGTTCAGCTTATGATGTGACTGCGGGGGTGGCTCAGCGGAGGAAGGGGTGGCCGGGGCGGGTGGCGAGGTGGCGGTCGAGGCGGCCATTGTCGCTCAGCGAGGCGGCGCGGAGACGGAGGATCGCCTGGGCGCCGTCGTGCTAGACTGCTATCCAGTTGCGGCGTTCGAGCTTTTTGGCAGGCCGCGCGGTGGCTTCTACGGAACCGAAAGTCGCAGGTTTGAGCCCTGTGGGGTGTACTGGGGGAGACTCGTCGTAAGCCCACGCGCCGCAAGCCATAACAGCTTGTGGCATTTGCAGTTCTGGCCATAGCACTCGCCACTTGCGTCAACTGCGTCGGTCCTGGAGGCCGATGCTCGCAGACCCCCGATTGGCGTTCTGGCTGCAAGACGCGGCGAATCCGACTATTGCGCGGCGTTGAGGATGAACACACGGCGATCGTTTCGGCTCGGCGTTCTGTTCCTGTCGGCGGCCTGGCTGGGACCGTTGGGGGCCCTGGCCTCGGGCGATGAACCCGGCCCCGTGCGGGCCGATTCGCGGCCGCAACTCTTGCGGAAGATCGAATTCGGACCGTACGGCAGCAAATACGCCCGTCTGGGCGACCTGGACGGCGACGGGGCGCTGGACATGCTCCTGGTGCAGACGACGGCGCCCGAGGGGGAGCACAAGGCGGTCATCACCTGCCTCACGGCGATCGACTTGGAGGGGAAGGTGCTTTGGCAGGTGGGAAAGCCCGATATCCGCAATATCTACTTCGGCAGCGATTTCCCCGTGCAAATCCACGACCTGGACCGCGACGGCCGGAACGAGGTCGTGTACATTCCTGACGCCAAGAACGTGCTCACCATCCTCGAAGGCAAGAGCCGCAAAGTGGTCAAAGAGGTGCAGCTCGCCGGCGGGCACGACAGCATCCTCTTCGCCGATTTCAGCGGTCACGGCCACGCCCAGGACATCCTCGTCAAGGACCGCTACACCAGTTTCTGGGTGTATGACAAGGACTTCCGCCTGCTTTGGTCCAAGCAGGACTGCAACCCGGGCCACTACCCGATGGAGTACGACCTCGACGGCGACGGCCGGGACGAGCTCCTCTGCGGCTACACCCTGTACGGCCACGACGGCAAGGTGATCTGGAGCCATCCCGAGTTCCCCGGCCACAACGACGCCGTGTACATCGCGGACATGGACGGCGACGGCAAGGCCGAGATCGGCATCGCCGCCAGCGCCGACGCGCCGGCGGAGCAGGCGGTCTTGCTGGACGCCGCGGGCAAGGTCCTGTTCACCAAGACCATGACCCACTGCCAGCACGTGGTGATCGGCCGGTTCCGCCGGGACCTGCCGGGAAAGCAGGTCGCGTTCATCGACCGCAAGACGCCTGCCGACCTGAGCCTCTTCACCCGCAGCGGCGAGAAGCTGTGGACGGTGACGGGCAACATCTGGTACGTGGCCGAGATGATGGTCGAGAACTGGGTGGGAAACCCCAACGAGAACTTCATCGGCCTGTACAGCCGGGGCTTTGCGCCCCCCTGCTTGATCGACGGCCAGGGCCGCGAGATCGCCACGTTCCCCTTCCCGCCGGCCGTTCTCAAGCCCGGCGGCGGCCCGGGCGGCAAGGACCTGTACGACGACTACTAC
>WBZO01006078.1_pt1 | contig 11884 bp, 7 predicted proteins | sample 5204261 | NCBI WGS metagenome assembly WBZO01 (sample SAMN12412400, study PRJNA552823) | activated sludge metagenome | isolation source: activated sludge from anammox sidestream of wastewater treatment plant... | place: USA: North Carolina | collected 2017-09 | reverse complement strand
GGGCGCCATGGGTTTAACGGGCGCCATGGGTTTAACGGGCGCCATGGGTTTAACGGGCGCCATGGGTTTAACGGGCGCCATGGGTTTAACGGGCGCCATAAATGTCGCCCCTACGGCTGGCTGATTTCACCCAGTCTTCTCTGGATTCGCAAGGGACACACCCCCATTCGCTCGATTCTTGATTGCCATCAGATTGCACCCTAGAATGAACTTCGCCGTGTGGTAAACCACGCGCAGTTATGCCTTTCTTGTCATGAGAAGCCCGATATCCACACAAACCAATCAACCTGAGTCTGGAGGTCATCTGTTTTTATCATGCAGTCACGCAGAAACTTTATCAAAGCACTCGCAGCCCTCGGCTCCACATCCTTTGTCTGGAGCGGCATCCCCGAGGCGATAGCCAAGGCGGCCGCCATCGATCCGAATCCCGGAACCACATTTCATGATGCGGAGCATGTGGTCATCCTCATGCAGGAAAACCGTTCTTTCGATCACACCTATGGTTCGCTGCGCGGAGTGAGGGGTTTTCGCGATCCCCGGACTCACCTGATGCCGAACGGAAAACCAGTCTGGTTTCAGCCGGATGACGATGGCTCCATCATCCCGCCCTTCCGGCTGGATATGGATGGCACCAACATCACATGGATGGGAGGAACCCCACATTCATGGACAGACCAGGTGGATGCACGCAATGGGGGCCATTATGACAAGTGGCTCTCCGCCAAGCGCCGTGATGATCAGTTTCCAATGACCATGGGGTTCTTTACCCGGGAGGATATCCCGTTTTATTACTCGCTGGCGGATGCGTTTACTGTTTTCGATCAGGCCTTCTGCTCTTCGCTGACCGGAACAACCCCAAACCGGCTTTTTCTCTGGACTGGAACCATTAGGGAGAGCGCGGATCACCCCGCGCGAGTCCAGAATGGGGATACCACCTATGAGGTCGAGGCAGCCTGGACGACCTATCCGGAAAGGCTCGAGGAAGCCGGAATCTCCTGGAAGATTTATCAGAACGAAATCTCCCTCGACACCGGTTTGGACGGAGATGAGGATTCCTGGCTTTCTAACTTTACCGACAACCCCATCGAGTGGTTCACCCAGTACCGTGTCCGATACTCCAAATCAAGGCGCGCCTATCTTCCAAAGCTGGCGGAGAGGCTCACCGCACAGATCGAAGCAGCCTCAAAAAAACTGGCAGATGGCTCAATAACTGGCGCAGACAGGCACAAACTCGAGGAGCAGAAAAACGAAGCGATGGGGACCCTCGATGAGATCCGCAGGGAGATGGCGGAGTACACAGAAGAGGGCTGGCGCAGCCTCACCCCCCGGCAGCGTGCAATCCATGAGAAGGCCTTCTGCTATAACGAAGGGGATCCGGATTTCCGCACCCTGGCCGAACTCACCTATGATGACAACGGCAAGAGCCGGAAGATCGCTGTTCCCAAAGGAGATGTGCTGCACCAGTTTCGCAAAGATGTGGAGACAGGCAACCTCCCCGCAGTATCCTGGCTGGTCGCCCCGCAACGGTTCTCGGATCATCCCAGCTCCGCATGGTTTGGAGCATGGTACCTGAGCGAGGCTCTGAATATTCTCACAAGTGACCCCGAAGTCTGGAAGAAGACTGTCTTCATTCTGTGTTATGACGAGAATGACGGCCTCTTCGACCATGTCCCACCATTCATCGCACCCCATCCGGGTCGGCCTGAGACAGGGAAGGTATCGAAAGGGATCGACACGGCCCTGGATGTATCCGATGCCCATCACCGTGACCATTCCATCGGCCTGGGGTATCGCTGCCCACTCGTTGTCGCCTCACCCTGGACCCGGGGTGGGTGTGTCAACTCACAGGTCAGTGACCACACTTCCATCATCATGTTTCTGGAGACCTGGCTGGCCGGAAAAGGCACGCCTGTGCCCGAGCCGAACATCAGTGCCTGGCGCCGGACGGTCTGCAGCGATCTCACCTCCGCTTTCAAGCCCTACAATGGCGAGCATTACGATCTTCCTAAACCCCTCGACCGGGACACCTATGTGGAGCGTATTCACAAAGCCAGCTTTCAGGCTCCACCCAAGCCAGCCATGCGGCTGAAGCCTGAAGACACACCCAGTTTCAAAATCAAGGCTTTCCAGGAGGAAGGCAGCCGTCCTTCGTGCCCTCTACCTTATGAGCTGGAAGCGGGCATCCAATCGGATGACAAGGGAGTCAGGATCCGTCTGGAGGCAGGCAACAGCCGGAATGGGGACCAATCCGCAGGCGGAGCTTTCAATGCCTATTCCTATGGAGAAAAGTTGCATTGCAGGGCCTATGCTGTTTCCCCCGGGGATGTCATCGAAGACCTGTTTCCGGTCAAAGGCAATGGCCATGTCCGGATCGATGGGCCGAATGGCTTCATGCGTGAGCTGCGCTTCTCGGGAAAATCGGCATTCAATGCCGATGTCCGGGCTGAGGGAGCAGACCTGTCCCTGACCCTTGCCAATACTTCGGACAAGCCGATCCGCATCACCCTGGCGGATGAATCGTATGGCGGCCATTTCGATCCGGTTTCGCTCAATCCGGGCCAGAAACAGGAGATCAAGGTTTCCACACAGGCGGGCAAACAGTGGTACGATCTTTCTGCGAGTGCCAATGGGACTTCGTACCGATTTGCAGGGCGGGTTGAAAATGGCCAGTGGACAATTTCCGATCCAGCGATGAGTTGAGGCTCCGGAAGAACAGGCCATCGCCTGCGGGTTGCTGCTCTGAAGATTCTTTTCGGTGCTGCCTCCGATGGGAGAGGATGTGCTGGAGGTGCGTTCGGAAACCTGATTGACATCGGGGAATCGGGCAGCTAGACTCAAAGTGTAACGGAGAAGAAGATGTTTCTCCGAGTGGTTTTTGCGTGAAATTCAGGGTCCATTGGGCGAACCAAAAGGCGGTTTCATTACCGGCCGGAGAGGAAAACCTGTCATGAAGGTCCTATTTTTATTCGATGATCTGATCCTTGGCCAGGAGCCGATCGGTGTCACCACCATTTCCGCGGTCCTCAAACAGAACGGGCATGAGTGCGAAGCCATCAATTCCGACCAGACTCCCAACCCTTCCGACCTGATTGAAGCAGTCGCCAAACGCAAGCCGAATCTGCTGGCTGTCTCCACCTGCACAGGCCAGCACAAAGAGATGCTGGCGCGGACACGCATCCTCAAAGAAGCCCTCGGGCTGCCGGTCATCTATGGCGGGCCGCATCCGACCTTCTTCCCGGAGATGATCGAAGATCCCGGAGCCGATGTGGTCTGCCGCAGCGAAGGCGAATACCCCATGCTGGAGTATGTCACCGCGCTGCAGGAAGGCCGCGACTACAGAAACACCCCCAACCTGTGGGTAAAAAAAGATGGTGAAATAACCCGCAATGGTGTCCGCCCGAACCTGGACGATCTCGACTCGCTGCCTTTTTCGGATAAAGAGCTGGTGCGCCCCTTCGAGCACTTGTGGAAGGATGGGATCGGGTACTTCATCACAGCCCGGGGCTGCCCCTTCGACTGCACCTTCTGCTATAACCACGCTCAGCGTGAAATCGAAAGCGGCCCGAATGTCCGCCGGCGCAGCCCTGCCAATGTCATCAAAGAACTGATTGAAACAAAAGAACGTTACGGGTTCCGTTATATCGCCTTCCAGGATGATGTGTTCCTGATCCAGAACCGCTGGCTCAACGATTTTCTGCCGATGATGCGCGACCAGGTGCGCCTTCCCTTCCACTGCCACAGCATCGCCAATGTCATGCGCAGCGAGGAACTGACTGCGCAGCTGGCAGAGGCCGGCTGCCTGAGAATTTTCTTTGCGGTCGAAACAGGAGATGAAGCCACACGCCTGAGGATCCTCAAGAAGCCGGTTAAAAACTCAGACCTGTTCCGCGCCAGAGACCTCTGTGAGAAGAACGGGATCGATATCGTTTCATCGATCATGGTGGGAATTCCCGGTGAAACCCTGGAATCGATCCTGGGAACCATCGCCATGGTCATCAAGACCCGGGTGCATTGCATGATTGTCCACTTTTTCATGCCTTACCCAGGCACCGAGCTGGGGGATGAAGCGGTCAGCTGCAATGCTTTCGATGGCAACTTCGACCTGCTGCCGGCCTGCAACCATGACAACCTGGTGACCAATGTCAACGGTCCAGCCGATCTGATCGAAGCGATCGGCCAGTATGGCTACTGGTTCCTCGAGAAGCCCTGGAAATTCCATGCAACCCGCTTCCTGATCAACACCATCAAAAGCCATAAAATCCGCATGGCCTGGATGCGTTATCTGAAATCCACCATCCGGTATTTCCCGGAATCGGTGTATCATCTGCCCGAGAAAGAGTGGGTTGAAGCAAGCATCCAGAAGCTCGATAAGGCCTACCAGCAGAGGTGCAAAACCTCTTCGCCCCCTCAAAACCAGCACCTGCCGGTTGCATCCGGTGCATTGGCCATGGGGGCCAAATAGGAACTCTCCCCCGGCTGATCCATGGAGGAACTGGGTTTTCCTGGATGCCCCGGTCCTGGGAGGCAGGGTGGTGTGGTTTTCGTTCGGCTTGAGTTAATATCATTTCATATCGGATGATCACTTTTTATTCCTCCTGATCAAGAAAGGCAGTTTGAACACATGAGTCAATTGGCTCTTCTGGGCGGACCGAAAACATGCACTGAACCTTTTGTCCGTTGGCCGCAGTGGGGGCAGGGCGAGCTCGACCGCCTCACTGAAGCCCTGGAAAGCGGATACTGGGGACTGGACTCCAAACTGATCGATGAATGGGAGCAGCGCTTTGCAAGGCTGCAGAGTGCCCGTTACGCGGTTTCTGTTTCGAATGGAACAGTCAGCCTGATGGTGGCCTTGCGGGCGCTGGGAATCGGCCGGGGCGATGAGGTCATTGTCCCCTCATACACCTTCATGGCGACCGCGGCTGCTGTTTTGTGGTGCCATGCCATCCCGGTATTCGCGGATATCGATCCAGGCACATTCAATCTGGATCCCGAATCGGTCAGAAACTGCATCACTCCACGCACTCGCGCTCTCATTCCGGTCCACATCGCCGGGTGCCCCTGTGATATGGATGCCCTGTGCCAGATCGCTTCGGAGCATAACCTGGCGGTTGTCGAGGATGCGGCTCAGGCCCATGGCGCGGTCTGGAATGGCCGTGGGGTCGGCTCGATCGGAGATATCGGCAGCTTCAGTTTTCAGTCCAGCAAGAACCTGGCTGCTGGAGAGGGGGGAATGCTGACCACTGACCGCCAGGACCTGTGGGAGATCTGCACCAGCCTCAAGAACTGCGGACGCTGGGTGGGCGGGGCTGAATATGAGCACCAGACACTTGGAAATAACTTCAGGATGGGGGCATTCCAGGCAGCAGTCCTGCTCGCACAGGTGGAACGGTTCGAGGAATATTTCAAACAACGGGAGAAAAACTGGGCCTATCTCAAATCTGCCCTTGCGGATGTCCCGGGAATCGAGCTGCAGTCACGCGACCCGCGTGTGGACTGCCATGCCCTGCACCTCCTCATCCTGCGGTTTGACAGCGAAAAGTTCGGAGGGATACCACGGGAGACTTTCATGAAAGCCATGGAAGCAGAGGGGATCATCTGCCGCCCCGGGTATCGTCCGCTGCACCATGAAAAAGGCTTTCTCGCGGATGCGCAGGCCTTTCTGCGCGGGCTGGCATTGCCGGATTATGAGAAGTGCCACCTTCCGGCTACCGACAGGGTCTGCCGTGAAACTTCGGTCTGGATTCGGCAGAATGCGCTTCTCGGATCCACGACACAGCATGTGGAAATGATTTCGCAGGCGATTCGAAAAATTTACAGGAGCCTCTCCGAGCTGAGGAACTGGTCAGCAGCCTGACAGGGACCGAACACCTTATCTGCAGATGGATTCCACCTGCGGCGGAACAGCCAGCCCGGCAGAAAGGAAATTCTGTTTCACGACCCGCCAGCCCTCAAGAGGAAATTCGGGATTGGTGTAGGGAGAAAAGCCAAATTCCAGGTAAAGGCGGATCGCCGCCAGGCGTGCGCTCGAGGTCGCCAGATAGGCTCTCTCGTGATTGGCCTGAAGGCAGTTCATGACTGCGGTCAACAGTGGCCTGGAGAGTCCTTTGCCTTGTGCTTCAGGGACAATCGCCACCCAGTGAACCCTTCCATAATCGGCCCCTTCGAATGAAGGATTATACCAGGCAGTGGCGGTTCCGATGGTGGCACCATCAGGTGCATCGAGGTAAAAAGACCGTTCTTTGAGAGAACCCATGTCCGCCCCGAACTCGTTATAGAAGGTATCCAGGGTTACCGAGTTGAACTGGTCGGCGAGTTCATGGATGCGGACCCACTGACGGATATCGGGATCGTTGAATGTCCGCAGGAGGTAGCCGGGCGGGAGTTGATGCTGCGGAATTTCCGCCAGGTGGGGCCGGATCATCAGCAGTTCGACATTTTCAAGTTCCATGCCATCTCCTCATTAACTGGAGCATCGAACCCAACAGCTGCCCTCAGCCGCAGGAGGCCAGAATTTCTGCTGCACCCGAGCGCAGCAGGCCTTCAGCCAATCCTCTCGCAAGTTCCACACGCTGGTGGACAGGCCCGGTCACTGAATCCCGGAGCGTCCTCCTGCCCTGGTGATCGCCAACAAATGCCTGCACAGACAACTGATCCCGATCGACCGAGGCATAGGCGCCGATCGGGCTGACACAGGTCCCTCCCAGGGTCTGAACGACTGTCCTTTCCGCTTCGGCAGCATACCGTGGCTCTGCACAGTCGATCTGCGAAAGGATCTCACGGAGCGGATCCTGGCGTGTGTCGATTTCGATCGCCACAATCCCCTGCCCTGCTGCCGGTATGAGGTCCTCGAGAGGAAGCGGATGGAGAAGGCTGGCATCGCTTATATCGAGGCGATCCAGGCCGGCTTTGGCGAGAAGGGTCGCACCCACCCGTCCGGTGCGGACTTTTTCAAGCCGTGTTTCGACATTCCCACGGAGTGGTTCCACCTTCAGGTGAGGATTCAGAACCAGCATCTGGGAGATCCGCCGCAGACTGCACGACCCCAGAAGCAGGCCTGGTGGAAGGTCGGTGATATGAGTAAACGGCCCCGGCCATACCAGGCAGTCACGGACATCTGCGCGTGGAAGAAAGGCGGCCAGATGAAAGCGTGGATCAAGGGCAGTGGGAACATCCTTGAGGCTGTGAACCGCCAGGTCGATTGTTCCCTGAAGCAGAGCTTCTTCAAGTTCCTTGACGAAAAGCCCTTTGCCTCCTTTGTCGGCAAGGGGGCCTTGTGTGTGTTTGTCTCCACTGGTGCGGATGATTTCGATGCAGGAGGAAATTCCCAGTCTGGCAAGGGATTTTTTGACCCAGTCCGCCTGCCAGAGTGCGAGCGGACTGCCGCGTGTGCCGATCCGGACAGAATCGATCATGGGGCTGCAGGGTTCCGTTCTTGTTCAGGCAGGAAGAATGGATCCATGACTGAAGAGGTCAGGCCATCAGGCCTTCGTAACGTTCACGGATATCCCGGAATTCGATATCACACTCATAGATATTCTTCCACCATTCACGGGCATTGACCTTGTCGCCCTGCCGAAAATAGCACTCGCCCAAACCATACCAGATGTCTTTGACATCACCCGATGGGGAGCGTGAAGGCGGGGCTTTTTCGAGTGCCCTTTTCAGGGTATCGATAGCCAGGGGGATCTGCCCCTTTTCGATGAACAGCCACCCCAGCTGGCGCAAAGCAGGGAAAGCACGGGCCGGATTCTGGGAGGCTTTCTGGATGACCGGAATGGCTTCATCAAGATCACCTTTTTCGGTCAATACCTTGCCATAAGCCAGGAGAAGGTCAGGATCACCAGCGCGTTTTTCAACCAGCCCGGACAGGATTCCGGCTTTGTTCTCCAGGTAATCGACTCGAAGTTTCTTTTTCTCTTCGAGCAGCTGGGGGTTGTCCGGCTCAGCGGCGATCCGGTTCTCCAGGACCTTCAGGCGAACCGCATAAAGGCAGTCACAATAACGGGTGTCGGTGGGGAATTTCTGAAGGAGAGTCTCATAACCTTCTTCCGCTTTGTCGAAGCGCTCCTTTTTTTCATTGCACAGAGCGGTCATGTGGAGGGCTTCTTCGACCTGGCGGTCATCGAGGTCAGGCTTGTCCTCATCCGTGCCGGCGGATTTCAGGCCTTCGAGGACACGCCCCCAGATGGCCAGCGCCTGGTCGAATTTTTCGATCTGAACCAGAAGCCTGCCGATCTCGCAGAGAACCCCTTTGTTGGCTTCACGGTCGGAGTTGTACAGATCGAGGAGCTCGCGGATGCGTTCTTCTTTGCCTTCCACAGTCTGCTGCTGGAGCGCCTTTTTCTCCTCTTCGGCACGGCGATCCTTCAGGTTGGTGATGCCACCCGATTCTCCATAATGGTTAGCGCTCAGATTTTTGACTTTGACACTCCATTCACCTTTCAAAGGCTCCAGTTTGGAAAGGCGGTGGTAGACATCGATGGCGGCCGGGGCATCCTCGATCTTTTCGAAAGCAGGACCGGCGGCTTTCAGGATCGCCTTGTCATTCGGGCGGAACTGCAAAGCCCTCCGGAAAGCGAGCGATGCCAGAGCGGATTGTGAGGAAGCCAGCAGGGAGTTGCCATATTTGGCGGCCAGCTGGGGGTCATGCGGCTTGTCCATGGAAAGGACACCGAGGTAGTAAACAGCCTGTTTTTTCATTCCGAAGGAGTAAAGGAGGTTTCCAAGCAGTGAATACAGCAGCCGTTTGAAAAAAGTCAGCCCCTTCTGGGCATGGACCATGCGGCATTTTTCATACAGTTCGAGGGCTTCCTTGTCGGCGGGAGTGATATCGACAATGGCAGCAAACCATTCCGCCGCACCTTCATGGTCCTGGGCATTCATGGCTTTCATGCCCTTTTCAAAATAGGCTAACAGTTTCGGTGGTCTTTGGGGCATGGCTGGCTTCCAGTAGAGGTGAAATTCACATATTAAATGATATCAAACAATCTCCGGAATGACAAACATATCAAAGATCCGAAGACTTTGAGAGATTGATATTTCCCAGAATTACCCGGAATGTGAAAGACCCGAAATCCGGTTATGAACTCATCCCACGGATTTCCTGTTTAAGCCGGTCGATGAACTTCAGGAATTCCTCGGATTCACTCATTTCCGATTCGACTTTCTTGCAGGCATGGATGACTGTGCTGTGGTCCTTGTTGCCGAAAAACACTCCAATTTCCGGGAAGGAATGATTGGTCAGTTCCCGGCTGAGGTACATGGCCACCCTCCTCGGAACCGCGATGGAACGATTCCGTTTTGAGCCAAGCAGGTCGCTGGTTTTCACACGGAAATGCTCAGCGACCTGTTTCTGGATCTTCTCGATCGAGATTCCGGTCGGATCATCATGGACAACATCACGAAGGATCTGCTGAGCGACTTCGATATTGATCGACTTGCCGGTGTAACGGGAATGGGCGGCCAGTTTGACCAGCGCACCCTCGAGCTCACGGATGCTGCTCTGGACACGCTGGGCGATCAGGCGGATGACTTCGCCGGGAAGATGGATGTTTTCCTGCTCGCACTTCATGAGCAGGATCGCTTCACGTGTTTCCAGGTCGGGCGCCTGAATTTCGGTGATCAGGCCTCCGGCGAACCTGGACCGCAACCGTTCGGTAATGAGCGGCAGGTTCTTGGGAGGGCAGTCACTGGAGACCACGATCTGCTTGCGGCTGTTGTAGAGAGAATTGAAGGTGTGGAAGAACTCTTCCTGAGTGGCATCTTTGCCGGCCAGGAAGTGGATATCATCGACCAGCAGGACATCGACATTATTGCGGTAGCGTTCCTGGAACTCATTGCGGCTCTTTTTCTGAATCGCGATGATGAATTCGTTGACAAAACTTTCCGCATCCAGGTAGGCGACACGCAGGCCCCGGCCGGAATCACGGATCGCCTGGCCGATTGCGTGCATGATGTGTGTTTTTCCAAGCCCCACCCCGCCATGGAGGTAAAGCGGATTATAAACCTCGCCCGGGGGATTTTCGGCCACCGCACGCGCATAGGCATGGGTCATCCGGTTCCCATCGCCTACGACGAAAGAATCGAAGCGGTAGCGTGGATTGAGAGGCAGGCCGACAGTCTGGGAGTCGGATCTGCCTTCCACATAGTCCTTGGGATCCGGGGGTTGCGAGACTTCTCTGGGAGCCGAGTCTCCGACCTTGAACTCGATGCGCACTTCCTGGCCGAGAACCATCCGGAAGAGATCTTCAAGATATCTTCGGTAGTGCCGCTGTATCCAGTCCCGGCGGTGAACCGAGGGAACCGACAGGACCGCCTGTTTCCCATCCAGGGAATCGAGAGAAACTGCGGAGAACCAGGAATCATAATCTTCCGGTTCCAGTTGATCGCGCAGAAGCTGGTCGACATGACGCCATACTTCCAATTGCGATGGTTTCATTGAGCAATCGAATGCGAAAAACAGCCTTGCTTCAGATTCAGCAATTTCCAGCCAACCTGACTCACAGAATGGTTGGTGGATGCGTGCCCCCTCGAGTCTGAAGTAAAGTGTCCGCCATGCCTCCCATTCTTAGTATGCTCCCCCGCACAAGCCCCATGATTCACATCTTATAAACAACCGCAAGAAACCCCTTCAAGAAATGGGCTTCTTTTCAATCGCAGCTGAAACAGTCGGTGGAGGAATAAAAGGAGGTTGTCTCACAACAAACGCAGAGGGAGCCTTCCGGGTTGGACACACAGAATTCCCCTCTCGCCGAAGTCATCACTCTTTCACCCTTAATACCCACCGGCCGCTGTTGGCTAATTTCAACAAATTGAGCAGGTTAAGCCAACAATACTGACCTGGTTTCAGTCTCGACCAATCGCAAGACAGAAAACCATTTTGTCAAACATGCAAAAGCAAGAATCAATCAGGCCCAGAGATCATGACTTCCGATGCATGACTTTTCTCCCCCAGCCATGCCCCGGAACTCAGCCAAGTTATTCACAAGTTGTGCACAACCCGTTCGATCCTTTGGACTTAGAGAAATTAACACACCCGCGAAGTTCTCGCAACCCTTTTTCATGCCCTGAAGCGAAATGATTTTCAAATTCAATTTTAACAGCGGTTTGGGGAGAGGCAGCCCTCAATTCGTTCATGGCTGTGCCTGTGGGGCGCCATCTTTTCGGGCGGCATGATCCTGCCTCTTCAGATAAATCCACATTCCAATTGCCGCAATGAGAACCCCCACAGAGATCCCCTGCGAGGTAGACAATCCAGGGAACCAGGAACCCCGTGGATCATCCCGAAAGACCTCGATCAGAAACCGGCACACGGAATAGAGAATCAGATACGTGAGAGCGACCTGCCCCTTGAATGAGCGCCGGGGAAACAGGACATAAACCAGAAACAGGAAGGTCGCCAGAGCCGCCAGAGAAGAGAAAGCCTGGGTCGGATAGACCGGAAGCGACTGTGCTGCATCCGGCGGGATCAGCACATGGACCAGCTGATGATAGAAGGGATCGCTCCCGATCAATTCGCCTTTGTATTCGATTCGAGGAAAGCGGATTCCGAGGGGATTCGAGCAGATCTTTCCAAAACAGCAGCCATTCAACAGGCAGCCGATTCTCCCGAAAAATTCACCCAGGGCAACCGAGGGAGCCAGCAGGTCCGCCACCTCAGCCGGATTCCATCCATTGCGCCAGACAATCCACCACCCGGTCAGGACACCCCCGATCAGGCCGCCATAAAAAACCAGCCCGCGCCGTGAGAAGACCAGCTCCGAAAGGGTGCTCTCATTGAAATAAACAATGACATGCAGAATCTTGGCTCCCAGCACACCCATCACCAGGCACAGGATCAGCATGTTGGAGATTTTCTCTTCGGGGTAACCGGCCCGGATGGCCC
>WBZO01006077.1_pt1 | contig 11885 bp, 8 predicted proteins | sample 5204261 | NCBI WGS metagenome assembly WBZO01 (sample SAMN12412400, study PRJNA552823) | activated sludge metagenome | isolation source: activated sludge from anammox sidestream of wastewater treatment plant... | place: USA: North Carolina | collected 2017-09 | reverse complement strand
GGCGCGTAACGCGCCATCCCCAGCGCGGCGCGAACGCAGAGGTTCCGCGAGTCGACCGGCAGCCCGGCCGCGTCGCACGTCATCGCTATGCCGCCGCCCCCGCGGATCCCGATGGACACCTCGTCGCGGAGATCGATCGCCTGCATGACGGTGACTATGTCGTGGTAGCCGTCGGACCTCCGCCCCAGGACGTCGAGATAGAGGTTGATCTTGGCTGGGCAGGGGATCTTCATTGCGCGCGGCGGCACGCGGGCGGCGGGCGTGCGCCTCACTCCTTGACGACTTCCTTCTTCTCCGGATGGCCTGCGCCGCCCGGCGGGGGAAGCTGGAGGCGGGCGCGGAGCTCGTCTATCTTCCTCTTCACCGCCTCGTTCTTCGGGTCGAGGGAGAGCGAACGCTCCCACTCGGCGAGCGCCTCCTTCCACATCTTCTTCATCCGGTAGGCGTCCCCGAGGTGCTCGACGACCACCGGGTCGTTCCCCATCAGTTTCGCGGCTCGGGAGAGCGTCTTGAGCGCCTCGTCGTACATCCCGCGCTTGAAATAGACCCACCCCAGGCTGTCGACGTATGCGCCGTTTTCGGGCTCTATGGCGAGCGCCTTGCCGATGAGCGCCTCGGCCTCGTCGAGCCTGATCCCCCTCTCCGCGTACATGTAGCCGAGGTAGTTGTACGCCTCCGCGTCGTCCGGGGAGAGCGCGATCGACTTCCTGAACTCCTCGACCGCGTCGTCGAACCGGCCCATCCGCTCGAGGGAGGAGCCGATATGGAAGCGGATCGCGCCCCCCTCGGCCCCGAGCTCGAGGGCTCGGCGGTACGAGGCGACCGCATTCTCATAGTCGCCGAGCGCGGCCTGCGCCAGCCCGAGGTAGAAATAGACCGCCGACGACTCGAGCCCCCCGTCGAGCGCCTCCTGGAGGAGCTCGACCGCGTCTTCCTTGCGGTCGCCCATCAGGTAGATTTGCGCCAGGCCTAGGTAGCCGGCGATGTCGCGGGGCATCAGCTCGATCAGGAGGCGGTACCGGCCCTCGGCCTTGTCGAGCTGCCCCGTCTCCCGGTACAGGTTGCCGAGGAGGGCGTAAATGTCCAGCTTCAGCGGAAATATCTTCAGCGCCTGCTGGTACTCCTCTATCGCCTCCTCGCGCCGGTTCAGCAGGTCGTACACCTGCGCGAGCTTGTAATGGACGTCGAAGTAGCCGGGGGCGATCTCGGCGGCGCGCTTGAGGTTCTTGAGGGCCGGCTCGATCTGTTCCTCGCCGCAGTACAGCAGGCCGAGCTTGAACCAGAGGACCCAGTGATCGGGGCGGGCGCGCACGGCGCGCTCGAAGATCTCGATGGCGTCCTTCCTCCGGTCCTCGTTGAAGTAGAGCTGGCCGAGGGCGAGATACCCCTCCTCCCCGCCGGGGGCGAGGCGGATCGCCTCCTCGAACTCCCGGATCGCCGCCGCGGCGTCCCCCTCCGCGTAGCGCGCCCTGCCGAGGAGCATGCGCCCCTCGACCAGGCCCGGGTCCTTCCGGACGGCCGCGTCCCCCTCCTCGGCCGCCTTTGCGAACATCTGCCTCCTGAAATAAATCTCCCCGAGGCGCACATGGATGGGGGCGGCCGTACGGTCATAGCCGAGGGCGGCCGCGTACTCCGCCGCCGCGCCGTCGAGGTCCCCCGCCTTCTCGTGGAAAACGCCGAGACAGTAGTGCAGGTACGCCTGGGAGCGGCCGGGGTAGGCGGCGGCGGGCGGGGCGGGGGCCCCGCCCGCTGCGGGACGGAGCCCCGCGCAGCCGCAGAGAAGGAGGGACGCCGCCGCGAAGAGAACCGCCGGGCGCGGCGGCCGTCCCGCGGCCGTGAGCGTCGAAACCAACCGGTTCACCGGTCTACCTTCTCCTCTTCTTGTGCCGGTCCTTCCGCATGCGCTTCTTCCTCTTGTGCTTCGCGATCTTCTTCTTTCTCTTCTTGCGTCCGCAAGGCATGGCGTGACCCTCCGGGTAGATTCCAAAACCCCGAATCCGGGCGCGCAGGGGGAAACCCAGCCGCGCCCGCCCCTCTTGGGATCCTGGATCGCGCTACGGTATCACCTTGTTCAGCGGGTACTCGATGATCCCTTCAGCCCCGGCCGCCTTCAGGCTCGGCACGAGCGACCGGAAAAGTTTCTCGTCCAGCACCGTCTCCACGGCGCACCACCCCTCCTCGCTCAGGCGTGAGACGGTGGGCCTGCGGAGCGCCGGCAGCAGCGCCTCTACCGCCGCGCGCGCTTTTTCCGGGACATTCATCTTCACCCCGACCTTGGCCTCCGCGGCAAGCGCCCCGTTCAGAAGAATCGTTATCTGCTCTATCTTCGCCTTCTTCCACGGGTCCGCCAGTGCGCCCCGGTTCGCGATAAGGCGGGTGGTCGACTCGAGGAGCGTGTCGACGACTCGGAGGTTGTGGGCGCGGAGGGAACTTCCGGTCTCAGTCAGCTCGACGATGGCGTCCACAAGCTGGGGCACCTTGACCTCCGTGGCGCCCCACGAGAACTCGACATGGGCGGAGACGCCCTTCCTGTCGAGGTACCGCCTCGTGATCTCCACCACCTCGGTGGCGATCCGCTTCCCCTCGAGGTCCTCGGCCCGCCTCACGGGCGAGTCGTCGGGCACGGCGAGTACCCAGCGCACCGGCCTGAATCCCTGCTTGCCGTAGACCAGGTCGGCGACCTCCGTAACGTCCGCGCCGCTCTCGACGACCCAGTCGTGCCCGGTGAGGCCGACATCGAGGATCCCCTCCGCCACGTAGCGCGGGATCTCCTGCGCCCTGATGAGGATCCCCTCGATCTCCTCGTCGTCGACGCGCGGCAGATACGACCTCCCGCTCGCGGTGATCGTGAAGCCCGCCTTGCGGAAGAGCCCGAACGTCGCCTCCTGGAGACTCCCCTTCGGGAGCCCGATCGACAATTTCACGGCTGCGCCTCCTTCCCCGCCGGGGGAGTCAATCCAGCCGAGATTATCATAGCACAGCGGCCGGCGCGGCACAAAATCGAAATGGGGCGGGGCGCGCCCCCGGAACCGGGCATTATAACCTTGCTGGAAATAGGACATTATCGTATTGCGATTACACCGTGTCTACATATCGTTGCCTCATGGGGATTCATGTATTACACTGGGGCGCGCAGGAGCGCTGCGATCAGGAGGAAGGGCCTTGGTCCGCGCCGCGGTTTTTGCGTTTCTCTTGCTCGCCCCGGTCCCCGCCGGCCGCGGGGGGGAAGGCCTCCGGCTCGACGAGGCGCTGCGGGAGGCCCTCGCCTCCAATCCAGAGCTCCTCGCCGCGAGAAAGGCCTCCGAGGCCGCCGCGGCGAGAATCCCCCAGGCGGCGGCGCTGAACGACCCCCTCCTCGAGCTCGAATACGACCGCATCAACGCAGACCGTATGGCCACGGGGCGCCCGATGCAGATGTATTCGATCACGCAGGAGCTCCCCTTCCCCGTCAAGCTCTACTATCGGGCGAAGATCGCGTCGCGGATCGCCCGCGCCGCCCACGCCAACTACCTCGCCAAGGAACACGACATCGCCGCGCGGGTAAAGGGCGCCTTCGCCGACCTCTTCCTCGCCCACTCCTCGGCGGCCATCATGGAGGAGAACAGGCGGCTCCTCGGCCAATATTCCGGGATCGCCACGGAGCGGTACGCGGCCGGCAAGGGGACGCAGGCGGAGGCGCTCAAGGCGCAGGTCGAGCTGGCCCGCGCCGACAACGAGCTCGTGCTGATCGAACAGCGGCGCCTTACGGCGCAGGCGCGCCTGAACGTCCTCATGGGCCGCCCCCCGGAGCGCGAGATCGGCGCCCCCCGGCCCGCGAGCCCCCCCCCACGCGCCCCCTCGCTGGGCGAGCTCTACTCGATCGCGCAAGAGAGCAACCCCGAGCTCGCGGCGTACCGCTACGCGGTGGAGAGGGGGGAGGCGGCGCTCGCGCTTTCGGCCAACGAGTTCATGCCCGACCTGATGGTGAAGTTCAGCCAGATGGTCAAGCGCGGCGACTTGCAGGGGGGGATGTGGGCGGGATCCCTCGGCGTTACGATCCCGCTCTGGTTCATCCAGAAGCAGGCGTTCGGGGTCAGGGAGATGAAACTCGAGCTCGATGAGGTGAGGGCGGAGCGCCGGATGAAGGAACAATCCGTGGCGCTCGACATCCGCGACTCCCTCGCGCGCGCGACGGCGAACTGGAAGCTGCTCCGCCTATACGACGGCGCCTTCATACCCCAGGCCGAAGAGATGGTCCGCGCGGCGTTGAAATCATACGAGGCGGGGGCGGGCGACTTTCTGAATCTCCTGGACAGCCAGCGGACGCTCATCGAGTTCCGGAACGAACGGGCCAGGGCCTCCATGGGCCTCTCCGCGGCGGTCGCGGATCTCGAGAGGGCGGCCGGCCGGGAAATCAGGTGACCGGCGCGGGGGCGGGTGGGGCTCGGCCGATCGAGAAGAGGTGGAAGATGAGAAAGCTCGCTGTTTTCGCCGCCGTATTCGCCTGCGTTCTGGCCACGGCGCCCGCCGGCTGCGGGCGCGGCGGGGGGGCGGGGGACGCCGTCTACTACTGTCCGATGCACCCCTCGTACACGTCGCCGCGGCCCGGCGACTGCCCGATCTGCAACATGAAGCTCGTCAAGATGGAGAAGACGCCCCCCGGCCCGGCGGCGGCGGGGGAATCCTTTCACCCCGCGGCCGGTGAGGATGGCGGGCGCGCCGCCGCCTCGGCGGACCGGGGCAAAACCCCCGCCGAGGTCTGCGTCGAGCACAGATGCACGATGAGGGAGTGCGCGATGATGGTGAGGGTGGGCCTCAAGCCCGGCGAGAAGATAAGCTGCCCCGTCTGCGGCGACTACATCACGACATCGAGCGGCACGCTCGTGCCCGCCGCCCCGCGAACGGGCCCGACCCTCATGATCAGCCCCGAGAAGCAGCAGCTCATAGGGATCACCACCGCCCCCGTGCGGAGAAGGCATCTCGCCAAGACCGTCAGGGCTTCGGGGAAGATCGCGTACGACCCCGGGCTTTTCGTGACGCAGGAGGAGTTCATCCAGGCCCTCAACAACGAGGACGCCCTGCGGAACTCCCCCCTCTCCGAGGCCCGCGCGCGGGCCGGGTCGCTCGCCGACGCGGCGCGGAGAAAACTAGCGCTCCTCGGGATGAGCGCGGAACAGATCGCCGCCCTGGAGAAGAACCGCGCGCCCGACCGCGGCCTCTACCTCCCCGGCGCGGGGGGGCGGGTGTGGGCCTACCTGGCGATCTACGAATACGAGATCGGGCTCGTGAAGACGGGCGCGCCGGTGGGATTGTCGGCGGTCGCGTACCCGGGCGAGAAATTTCATGGAACGATCGCGTCGATAAATCCAGTGCTGGATCCGGCGACGCGCACCAACCAGGTGCGCGTCGAGGTCGAAAACCCCGGCGGGAAACTCAAGCCCGAGATGTACGTGGACGCGGAGATCGAGGTGGACCTGGGGGAGAAGACGGCGGTGCCCGCCTCGGCGGTCATCGACACCGGCATACGGAAGATCGTGTACCTCTCGCGGGGGGGCGGCCTCCTGGAATCGCGCGAGATCCGCGTCGGGCGGCGCGCCGGGGAGTATTACGAGGTCGCGGACGGCCTGGGCGAAGGGGACGTCGTCGTGACCAGCGGCAATTTCCTCGTCGACTCCGAGAGCCGGTTGAAGGCCGCGCAGGAAGCGACCGGGCGCCGCGGGAGCGACCCCGGCCCGGCAGCCGGCGGCAAGCCGTAGGCCCCGGGCCGGCCGCCGGGCGGCGCGCGTCTTGCATCTTGCAGCCGGGGCGGCCCGCGGCCCGAGCAGGAAGATGAGACCGCTAGTCGAAAGAGTTATAGCCCGCTGCGCCGAAAACAAATTCATCGTCCTTCTCCTGGTTGCCGCGGCGGCGCTCGGCGGCATCGCGGCGCTCAGGAATCTCCCCCTCGACGCTATCCCGGACCTCTCCGACACCCAGGTCATCGTCTACTCGCGCTGGGACCGCTCCCCCGACATCATCGAGGACCAGGTGACCTATCCGATCGTCACCGCCCTCCTCGGCGCCCCGGGCGTCAAGGCGGTCCGCGGATTCTCGGACTTCGGCTACTCGTTTGTCTACGTGATATTCCGGGACGGCACGGATATCTACTGGGCGCGCGCACGCGTGCTCGAGCACCTATCCAAGATAACCCCCCGCCTCCCCCGGGGGGTCAGCACCGAGCTGGGCCCGGACGCCACCGGCGTGGGCTGGGTGTTTCAATACGCCCTCGTCGATGAAACGGGGACGCATTCCCTCGCCGACCTCCGCTCCTTTCAGGATTGGAATCTGCGCTACCAGATCCAGGGCGTGCCGGGGGTGGCGGAGGTCGCCCCCATCGGCGGTTTCGTGAAGCAGTACCAGGTCACCGTCGACCCGAACAGGCTGCTCGCCTACAACATCCCACTCATGAAGGTGGTGGAGGCGATCCGCCGCAACAACAACGACGTGGGCGGCCGGCTGCTCGAAATCTCCGGGATCGAGTACATGGTCAGGGCGCGGGGTTACGCGAAATCCGTGAAGGATATCGAGGAGATCGGCGTCGGCGTGGACGAGAAGACCGGCGTCCCGATCCTCGTGAGGAATATCGCCTCGGTGACGATGGGCCCGGAGATGCGGCGCGGCGTCGCCGACCTGGACGGGCGGGGCGACGTCGTCGGGGCGATCGTCGTCATGCGGCACGGGGAAAACGCCCTGCGGGTCATCGACAGGGTCAAGGAGAAGTTGAGGGAGATCGAGCCGGGCCTTCCCAAGGGGGTGAAGATTGTCGCCACCTACGACAGGACGGGGCTCATCGAAAGCTCGATCCGCACCATCTCCGAGGTCCTCGTCGAGGACTTCCTCATCGTCGCCGCCATGATCATCTTCTTCCTCCTCCACCTGCCGTCGGCGATGATGCCGATCGTCATCCTGCCCGTCGGCGCCCTGGTCGCCTTCATCCCCATGTTCGGGATGGGCCTCACGGTCAACATCATGTCCATCATGGGCATCATCCTCGCCGTCGGGGACATGGTGGACGTCGGCGTCGTACTGGTGGAAAACGTCCACACCAGACTCAACGACCTGCGGGAAGGTAGGATCAGCGGCGAGCGCGCGAGGATAATGATCGGGGCGATGCAGGAGGTGGGCCCGCCCATCTTCTCCTCCCTTATGGTGACCGTCATCGGTTTTCTTCCCCTCTTCAGTCTCGTCGGCCAGGAGGGCCGGCTCTTCAGGCCGATGGCGGCGACGCAAATATTCACGGTCTTCTCAGGCGCGGTGCTCTCCATCACGCTGGTCCCGGCGCTCATCATGATCTTTCTGCGCAGGGCGGAGGGCAGGTCGCCGGAGGGGCATTTTGCCGCACGCTGGCTGGCGCGGCGCTACAGGGCGCTGCTCCGCTGGGCCCTCTCCCATCGCAGGGCCGCCATCCTGGCGCTTCTTCTTGCCATGGCCGCCACCGTCCCGGTCTTCCTCGGGCTGGGCTCGGAGTTCATGCCCCCCCTCTACGAGGGGAGCATCCTGTACATGCCCACGACCCTTCCCGGGATCTCCGTGACCGAGACATCCCGGCTGCTCCAGACCCAGGACGGGATCCTGAAGAGCTTCCCCGAGGTGGAACGGGTCTTCGGCAAGGCGGGAAGGGTCGAATCCTCGACCGACCCGGCCCCCTTCTCGATGATGGAGACGACCGTTATCCTGAAGCCGCGGAAAAGCTGGCGGAGGGTTCCGCGGAGGCTGCTCCCGTTCCTCACCCGTCCGATCACGTTCGAGGAGCTCACGGCGGAGATGGATGCGAAGATGCGATTCCCCGGCGTGGGCAACGCCTGGACCATGCCGATCAAAGCGCGGATCGACATGCTCACCACAGGCGTGCGCACCCCCGTCGGCATCAAGATATTCGGCTCGGACCTGAAGGAGATCGAACGGGTCGGGGAGCGTATCGAGACCGCGCTGAAAGGCGTCCCCGGCACCCGCAGCGCGTACGCGGAGAGGACCGCCGCCGGCTATTTCCTGGATTTCGACCTCAAGCGCGACCGGCTCGCCCGCTACGGCCTCAGCGTCGACGAAGTGGAGATGGTGATCATGGCGGCGGTGGGGGGGGAGAACGTCACCACCACGATCGAGGGGAGGGAACGCTACCCGGCCAACGTGCGCTACCCGCGCGAGCTTCGCGACGACGTCGAGAAGCTCAAGCGGATCCTCGTCCCGACAACGGGGGGCGCCCGGGTGCCGCTCGAGCAGTTGGCCGATATCAGGCTCAGCCTGGGCCCGGCGATGATCCGGGACGAAAACGGCATGCTCTCGGGCTACGTCTACGTGGACGTGTCCAGGCGGGATATCGGGGGGTACGTCAGGGACGCCAAGAAGGCGGTGGGGGAAATGGTCGCGCTCCCGACCGGCTACTCCCTCGCATGGAGCGGGCAGTACGAGTACATGGAACGCGTGAAAAGGAGGCTGGGCATCTTCCTCCCGGCGACCCTTCTCCTGATCTTCCTGCTCTATCACCTCAACTTCAACTCCGTCGTGTCCACCGCCCTCATCATGCTGGCCATGCCGTTCACTGCGATCGGGGCCGTCTGGGGCGTCAAGCTGTCGGGATTCAACATGTCCATCGCCGTTTGGGCCGGGATGATGGAGGTGGTCGGCATCGGGGGGGCGCTCTGCGCCCTGATCACCACCTTCATCACGGACGCCTATCGCGAGGCGAGCGAGTCGGGGGGGATCAGGACGATGGACGACCTCCATGCGGTCATCATCCGCGGGGCGACGCGCGCCCTGCGGCCCGCGATGATGACCTGCTCGGCGGACATCCTGGGCCTCATGCCGGCGATCTGGGCCACCGGGATCGGGGCGGAGTTCCTCAAGCGCTACACCGCGCCGATCATATTCGGGCTTATTTCCGCCCTCGCCCTCGCACTCATCGTGCTCCCCGTGTTTTACGCCGTCTGGCGCGGGGATTTCGGGATCCGCCGCGCGGGGGGGGCCCCCGCCCGGCCCGTCTGCGGGGGGGCGGCCGGCGCCGAGTGCGGCCGGGCGGGGACGGCGGGGGTGGAACGGTAGGAGGGGGTGATGGGCGCCCTCATAGACCGTACGATCGAATTCTCGGCGCGCAACCGCGCCATCGTCCTCATCACGGCGGGGGCGGCCGTGCTGGCGGGAATGGCCGCGCTCAGGAAGATCCCCCTTGACGCGATCCCGGACCTCTCCGACACGCAGGTCATCATATTCGCGAAGTGGGACCGCCCCCCACGGCTGGTCGAGGACCAGGTCACCTACCCCGTGGTCTCCGCCCTTCTCGGCGCACCGGGGGTCAAGGATATCCGCGGCTTCTCGGATTACGGGTTCTCCTACGTCTATATCGTCTTCGAGGACGGCACGGACGTCTACTGGGCCCGCTCCCGGGTCCTCGAATACCTCTCGAAAGTCACACCGCAGCTCCCCCCCGACGCGAAGGTGGAGCTGGGCCCGGACGCGACCGGGGTGGGATGGATCTTCGAATACGCCCTTGTCGACAGGAGCGGGAGGCACTCCCTCGAGGACCTGACCGCCTTTCAAAACTGGCACCTCAGATACGCCCTCCAATCCGTACGGGGCGTCGCCGAGGTGGCGACCGTCGGCGGCTTCGTGAAGCAGTACCAGGTGGTGGTCGACCCCGACGCGCTGCGCTCCTACGGCATACCGCTCTCCGACGTGGTCGGGGCGCTCAGGAGATCGAACAGCGAGGCGGGGGCGCGGCTGATCGAGTTCTCCGGGCGGGAGTATATGGTCACCATCCGCGGGTACATACAGTCGATCCGGGACATCGAGGGGGTCGTCGTCAAGTCGGACGGGAACGGCGTCCCGGTGACGGTCGGGAACCTCGCGCGCGTCCAGTTCGGCCCCGACATAAGAAGGGGGGTCGCCGACCTGGACGGGGAGGGCGAGGTCGTCGGGGGGATCGTGGTGATGCGCTACCGCGAGAACGCCCTCAGGGTCATCGAGCGGGTCAAGGAACGGCTCCGCTCCATCCCCCTCCCGGAAGGGGCGGAAATCGTCGTCACCTACGACCGCTCCGACCTGATCCTCGCGGCGGTCCGGACGCTGAGGAAGGAGCTTCTCCAGGAGATGGCGGTCGTAGCCGTGGTGATCCTCGTCTTCCTGCTCCACATCCCGTCCGCGCTGATCCCGATAATCACCCTGCCGATCGCGGTGATGCTCTCGTTCATCCCGATCTATTTCATGGGCCTCACCGCCAACGTCATGAGCCTCGGCGGCATCGCGATCGCGATCGGGGCGATGGTGGACGCGTCGATCGTCGTCGTGGAGAACGCGCACAAGAAACTCTCCTCCTGGGAGGAGTCCGGCCGAAGGGGCGATTACCGCCCCCTCCTCATCGAGGCGATGAAGGAGGTCGGGGGGCCGTCGTTCTACTCCCTCCTGGTGATAGCGGTCGCCTTCATCCCGATCTTCACCCTCGAGGGGTACGAGGGGCGCCTCTTCAAGCCGCTCGCCTTCACCAAGAACTTCGCCATGTTCTTCGCGGCCCTCCTGGCGATCACGCTCGACCCGGCGGTGAGGTTCCTCTTCACGAGGCTCGACTTCTTCCGTTTCAGGCCGCGGTGGCTCTGCGGGGCGGCGAACCATATCCTCGTCGGGAGGATCCGTCCGGAGGAGGGGCACCCGGTCAGCAGGTTCCTGTTCCGCGCCTACGGGCCCGTGGCGCGCTTCGCCGTCGAAAGGCCGCGGACGGTCATCGCCGCGGCGATCCTGGCCTTCGCCGCCACCGTCCCGTTTTACTTCAGGATCGGCAGCGAGTTCATGCCCCCGCTGAACGAGGGGGCGATCCTCTACATGCCGACGACGCCGCCCGGGATATCCGTCGCGGAGGCGGCGAGGCTGCTCCGGATCCAAGACCGCATCCTCAAGTCGTTTCCGGAGGTCTCACGCGTCTTCGGGAAGGCGGGCAGGGCGGAAACCTCGACCGACCCGGCGCCGTTCTCCATGATGGAGACGGTCGTCGTCCTCAGGCCGCAGTGGCAGTGGCCCCGCTCGCCGCGCTGGTACTCCGGGACGGTTCCCCGCCTCCTGCACCCCCCCCTCCGCCTCCTCTGGCCCGACAGGCCCTCCTGAGAGGATCTCATCGCAAGGATGGACGCCGCGCTGCGGCTCCCCGGCCAGGTCAACGCGTGGACCATGCCGATCAAGGGCCGGATCGACATGCTCACCACGGGCGTTCGCACCCCAGTGGGGATCAAGATATTCGGCGACGACATCGACACGATCGAGGGACTGGGCGCGGAGGCCGAGCGCCTCCTCGGGGGGGTGCCCGGCACGCGGGGCATCTACGCCGAGAGGACATCAGGGGGGTATTTCGTCGACATCGACCTGAAAAGGGACCGGCTCGCCCGCTACGGGCTCGTCGTCGGGGATGTCCAGGCGGAGCTGATGTCGGCGATCGGGGGCGAGAATATCACGCTCACCGTCGAGGGGATCCCCGCCGGCACCGGCACGGAGAAGGAAATGATGAAGGGCGGCGACTTCATCCTGAAGAACCTCAAGGCCATCGTCGAGACGGGCCGCCCGCCCTTCGGCACGCGCCTCATGTACGCGCTGTTCGGGGCGCTCGAGTTCGTGCTCCCCGCCAAGACGAAGTCCGAGAACTGGCCGCTCCGTTGACCCGGGACTGTCCCCGGGAAACAGCACACGGGAGAAAACCATGGACCAGGCAACTGCGACGATGATCGCCAACTACGAGAAGAACACCGGCAAGCCCTTCGAGGCGTGGATCGACATCGCCCGCAAGGCGAAACTCGCCAAGCACGGCGAGATCGTGAAGCTGCTCAAGGAGAAGCACGGCATGGGCCACGGCTACGCCAACCTCGTGGCGATGACGGCGCTCAAGGGCGACG
>WBZO01006076.1_pt1 | contig 11885 bp, 4 predicted proteins | sample 5204261 | NCBI WGS metagenome assembly WBZO01 (sample SAMN12412400, study PRJNA552823) | activated sludge metagenome | isolation source: activated sludge from anammox sidestream of wastewater treatment plant... | place: USA: North Carolina | collected 2017-09 | reverse complement strand
ATCGCAATTTCACGCGCTATACGCGGCGCGATTTTTGGCAGCGCCGCATCGGGCAAAGTATTCTCGGCAGCAGCCGACGACGGCGACGACGTGATTGAACGCAAACGTTTGATTACTCTATCTCGATTTTCAAGCCCAACTGCTGCGCCGCCTCTTGCATGGATTTGATGGCTTGGTCTTCGGGCTGAAACGGCGCGTCGGGTTTCGTTTCCAGTTCAAACGCAATACCGAGTGTGAGTTGTTTTAGATTCATGCGCGCGGCGGGCGAAACAAAACTGCGAAACACATCACTCCAACTTTCGACGGGGACGTTGCCGCGAATGACGATGCGGCGAATTTGTTTGGCGGGCGCGGGTTGTGCAGAAGTTGCTTGGGCTGGCTCCGATGTTTGTGTCGCGCCTGTTGCTTCATACGCAGGTTTCGGCGCGCTTGTGTCGTATTTGAATTCGGTGGGAGGGGGTGAAGCGGGCGCGTCGGGCGCAAAGGGCGGAAGAATCCAAATGCCTTCTTCGTTCGGGTCGAGCGCGATGTTTTCGCCAATCCAACGCGTTTGCAAATTGTCCGCGCGCAAACCGCGCCCGATGCCGACGAGTTTGTTTTTGCACGCTTCGCTCAAGCCCTGCGTCACCGCTTCGCGCGCGGCAATCATCGGTTTGTCGGTGTAACGCAAAAACGCTTCGATGGCATCGTTCAAACGAATCCCGCCTTCGCTCGGAATGAGTCCCGCTCTTTGCAAGGTGACGCTGCCCACTTTACGCAAGACCCACTCTTCTTCTTCGAGCAATTGTTTCCACGCCAGATTCAAGTGTTCGCCCCATTCGCGTTTGGCATCCGTGAGCGAAACGAAAACAACTTGCTGCCCTTCGATGCGCGCAATGTTTGAATACGCGCCCGTGAGCGCGTCTTGTACGTTTGCGCGCGCGGTTTTGAGACGTCCTCTCAAGTCTTCCACTTGGTCGGGGTCGAGTTGACTGGCGTAATCGCGCTGCACCTGTTCGAGCGCGGCTTGTTCGCGCAATGCGTTCATAAGACGATTTACGCCGCGCTGCGAGGGCAAGAGAAAAAGTAACGTGTTGCGAAATTGGCGTTCGCGGCCGCCGCATTTGGTCGAGAGTTGCAAAACATTTTGGAGCAAAATGTTTTGCTCCACCGCGCGGCGATTGCCGTTATCGCCCAACGCGGCATTGGGCGGAAGCACGACGAGCGCGAGCGCTTTTTGTTCGGGCAAATCCACGCCCGGGTCCACCAACACTTTCCACGTCGCGCTGCCGCTTTTCATTTCGCGCGTCTGCCGCGTCAATTCTTCCACAATTTCGGAATCGAACGCGCGCGCCGCGAACGTTTGACGATACTGCACGATGAGATTGTTGAGCGTCGGTTTCGTGCCGAACCAATAGCGTTTGCCCAAACTGCCCGCGCTGGCTTGGTGCAAATAAAACGCGCGCTCTTCCAACGCGAGGATTGCGCCGTCGGTGTAATTCCAATTGAGTGACGGGCGCGACACGGCGAGTTTCAAATCTTTGCTGCTGTACCCCGCGCGTTCCGCTTGGCCGCCGAACGAGCCGAGCAGAATCGCCGCCGCAAGCCCTTGGACAATTTTTTCGCGCGCGTATTCGTCCCCTTTTTCTTCATCGAGCAGCGCGGCGTTCGCGCGTTCGCCGATGACATCGGCGGCGACGACCGATTGATACGACGCGCCCCACAAGCGCGTGAGATTCGATTGCAGCGCGTCCAACGTCCAACGAATGTGACACGGTTGAATCAACGGCTGCGATTGCGTATTCGTATCGCGCCGCTGCCACAAATCGCTGACGATGCTGGCGAGCAAACGCAAGACGCCGCGTGTGCGTTGAAAGTCGGGATGCGCGCCCCAACGCAAATAGAGCGCGTCAATCAATTCGGGGTGGAACGGATACGCGCGCACGAGGCGTTCTTGATACGATGCTTTGGTCGCGTCGTTCGGAATTTCTTTTTCGTGCTGTTTGTAAAACGCGAGATACGCCGCGGCGATTTTCGCGTGTTCTTGCGCGTCGCCGATGTTTTCAAACAAACGCCGCCGCACGACTTGGTAAATTTCATCGTCGGCGACGGGCTTGATGTCCGCGCCCATGCGCCCGAAACGTTTTTCGAGCCGCTGTAAAATTTCCGCGCCCTTTTCGGAGCTTGCCACTTCCAAATGACTCGCGGGCAAGGTGGCGACGACGACCGCGCCCGAAACGTTTTGCACGGCTTCGGTCAATTGTTGAATGAATGAAATGGTTTGGTCGGCGAGCGTGCTGGCGCCGACGGGAACGGCGGACGCGCCGACACAGTAATCGGCGATTTCGTCCAACAGAATCAAGCACGGCGCGGCGCGCTGCAAAATTTCGGTAAAGATGCCTTGCGGGACGGTGCGCTGCGCGTCGTTCGCGGCGACGCGTTGATACAATTCTTTGCCGCCGAGTTGATACGCGAGTTCGCCCCACAGCGTGCGCGTGTGAATTCCATCGCCCGCGGCGCGTCCTTGCGTGGCGTCGTTGGTTTGATTCGTAAAGACCGCGACGTTGACGGATTTTTTTGGAATGTTGTCGCCGAGCGCGGCGCGCACAGTTTTTATTTTTCGCAGCGCGTCCGCGTGTTTGGCGAGATGCCACAGCGCAATGAGCATGTGCGTTTTGCCGCCGCCGAACGAGGTCTGCAAACTGATGATGCGGTCGCCGCTGTCGTTCGCGCCCGTCAAGCCCGCGCCCACTTTGGACAGGACATTTTTCAATCCTGTAGTGAGATAACTTTTTTCGAAAAACGTTTCCGCGTCCAGATAAATTTCGGGCGCGTTGTTTTGCGCGACTGCCCACAGGTTCGCGGCAAAGACCGCTTCGGCAAGTTGGCCTTTGCGAATGTCTTGATGGGGGGTGGCGATGGCGTACCACGGTTTTAGGTCAGTCATATTGTTGCAAACACAAATTTCCGAAATTTTGCAAAATTTCGGAAATTTGAACAAATTACAAATTTGTCCTACGCGTCAAACAACCGTTCTTGCCTTTGACTCTTTTTCGCTTCGGTCTTGAATGTTTCGCGTTCGCTCAAGAGCGCGCTGATGAGTTTCCAATCTTCAATGTCGCGCGGCAGGACTTCCCACAACGCTTGCGCGAGTTTCCAGAACGCGGCGTGTTCGAGTAAATCGTGCTGCCACAAGTACGCGACGAGCGCGGCGCGGTCTTCGGCTTGCCACAAACGCATCGCGTTGTGCAGTTGGTCAATCAGCGCATCGCCGCGTTCGGCGCCGAGATGTTTTTTGTGCGCGCGGTCGGCGAGGAGGGCGAGACGCACGCTCGAACCATCCACCTCGAACAAGCCGCGATTTTTTGCCACTTCCATCGCGCTTTCCGCTTCGCCGCCGATTTGGACGACGAGCCGCGCGTCGTCCCACGCCTGTTCGCCGACGCCGTACAAATTTGCCCAGACGAAATAGAGGCGCGAGAGATGGTCGCCTTCGAATTCGCCCGCAATGGCGCGCAGGGCGCTTTCGCGCACGAGCGCGAGCAGTTCCGCGACGGTGACGGGCGTGCCGTCCGCGCGTTCGACGCGTTCGTATTTACCAAAGACGCCGACGGCGGGACCGTAACACGCTACAATCAAATCGGCGCCGCGAAAACCATACACGTCAAAAAAGCGCCGCACGCTTTCGGTCACAACCTTTTCGATTTCGCGCCGCACGTCGCGGAACGACGCGGCTGCGCCCATTTCGCGCGGGCGACAGGTGACGGTGATGGAGGAAGACAAAGCAGAGATGCTCGCCTTGAGCTGTGTTGTGAGTTCAGTGTCAATTGGATATGTTGCAGTTATCGTTAGTCCTGCGTCAAAAATTGCGCTAATCAATGAAGTCCAAGCTTCAGTATCTTGATGAGCGAACATGATTCCGACGACACCATCTTTCTTAGCAACTCGTTTGGCTTCGGCAAATGATTCAGTAAGTTTGTTTTGAAAATGCTTTATCCCTTGTTGCTTACTGCCATGATGGCGATGTTTATGTGCGACTGCTTCTTGTGATTTCGGAGTCTGTGGAGTCAAAAAGATTTCTGGAAAATGATTTCCGATACTTCGTTTTAGCCACACGTAAAAGAAATCAGATAAATCCGCGTATGCGATTGCATCGAAATACGGCGGGTCCGTGAGAACTACATCAATGGATGAGCTCGCCGCTTTTAGATTTGCAGCGTCTCCGTATGTCACTATCGCGGTTGTTCTACTATCAAAAGATTCATGTTTGATAAATCCTACAATATAGTTTAATTGAGCTGATGCACTTCCAGTCGCTTCATTAAACGGATTTGCCTCGATGAAATCCCACACCATCGGTATCGCTTGACGTCCGAAAGGTTGCACTATTGTTTCACCAACTACATCCCAAAATGCGACTGTAGAGCTTCGGAGCAAAATGCGGTCAATCCATAGTCCAAAATAAGACAGCAAAGCTTGCCGATATTCATTATCGCCATCGTTCCGTTGCTCACTCCAAATGTGAATTTCGTTGGCGAGACTTTGAATTAAAAGCAACTGACGTTCATTGAAAAGCGAGCCAAAGGTTTTGAAGCCATATAAATCAATACTTATGCTCCGATGCGCGCCAGCATCCTTTGGCGCGTTTGGCGCATTGATTTCGGGAACAATGTATTCGTTTGGACGCTCCACCGCTTGCGCGAGCAATTTTGCTTTTTCAAACGCGCGCAAATCGGTTTCTTCTACCGTGCGATAATCTTTGCCTTGCGGCGTGTCGGTGATGACCGCCGTCATGCGTTCGCCCATCTTGCCTTCTAGCCCCGCGCGCCGTAAATCTTCCACTGGCGTTACTTGATCGCACACAGGACATTTCACCGCGCCGCGTCCCTTTTCAATCATCGTCCCCGCTGTCTCACGAATCGCCTTGTTCTTGGCGATGCCGAATTCAATCTGCTTGCCCTTGAGGTGCATCGTCAACGCGACGCGTTTGCCTTCTTTGTTACACACGAGCAAACTACGCAGCAACGGAATTTCCGCGCGGCAGGTGGGATTGGAACACGGCGCGGTGCGCGCCCACAAATACCCGACGACGGGTTTGCCGTCTTTGCCCGGCGGGTACAAGTGTCCGATTTTTTCCTTGGCGCGTTCGAGAATCCATTTTGCCCAGTACTCCACGTCGTGCGCCAACTGATTTTCGATTTTCGATTTCTGATTTTCGATTGAACCCATCGTCAACTGGGTATCGTGCTGTTTTGCCGCGCGTTCTGCTGTCGTCGGGGGTCTGTGTTCTGCCGTCTGCGGTCTCCCATACTTTTGCGGAAACTCACAGGTCGCGCGCAAAATCAGATACGCGACGGGATTGTAATCGTTCGCAATTGCCTGTGCGCCGAGCCGCGTCGCTTCGAGCGGAATCGCGCCGCCACCGGCAAAGGGGTCGAGAACGATAGGGATTTCGGATTTGTGATTTATGATTTCTGATTTCTGATTTTCAATTTTCGATTGACGATTTTCGATTGACGTTTCACGTTTTACGTTTGACGATTCGCCATCTGCGATTTGCGATGCGCGATGCGCGACACGCACCAACTCGCGCGCGATTTCCAACACGGCGCGCCCTTGTTCATTTTCCGGGTCGCTCGTTTCCCATTTCACCAAAGAACGGTCGTCGAGGAGTTCGTTGGGTTTGGGCGCCGTGACCTTGCCGCCTTGCTCCAATGGTTTGCCGCTGTCGAACGCGATTTTTTGCGGCGACCATTTGGCAATGAACGTGAGCAAGCGATTGCGCGGCGTGTCCGGCAAATTTTTGTATGGCTTGTACGGGTCATTATCAGGAACCTGCCGTTTGCCGTTGTAGTACGATTTCAAAATTTTCGGCACGTTCGTTTTGAGCAAACGATTCACCGCGTCGCGGAATTCGGGCGGACATGCGGCGTGGTCGGGGTCAGGCACGAGCGAAGCAAACACCACCGCGCGCGATGCCGCGAGCGGACGCCGCGCCCACCACAAATGCAAAGTGGAAATGTGACCATGTCGCAGCGATTTGTCGCGCACACTTTCGGCGGAAATTTCGCGGATGGGCAGAGCGATTTCAATGAGACGGGGACAGGTCATCGCTAAATCTTTAACGAATAAGCGTTATGTAGTTTTCAAACACGAAACTTACATAACGTCTAGACTATGTAAGTTCACTTTCATTCCAAGATTTGAATTACGTCAGGTGCGACAAAGAGGCGGTTGCGCTGCTTTCCGGTAATTTCTGTCAAAATTTTATCGTGTTCGAGCCGCCGCACTACCTGCATTACGGATTGATGCGAGACGCGGAATTTTTGGGCAACTCGGCGCGGTACGAGAATCGGAACGTTAAACAACTCATCCACTATCGCAAGCAACAGTCCCGCACCACGCGCGCGTTGATATTTGTCCCGCCACACAGACTGCAAATCTTGAAGCTGTTTTGCGCGAACCACAGCATCACGCGCTTGTTCCGCCACACCGCGCAAAAAGAATGACACCCACTCGCGCCACGCGCCGCGCGCGCTGACCGCCATCAGCAAATCGTAATACATTTGCCGATACTTTTCCAAAAACGCGCTGAGATAGAGCAAAGGCAGCGGCAGCAAATCCCAATGCACCAACAGCAGAGAAATCAGCAAGCGCCCAATGCGGCCGTTGCCGTCAATAAAAGGATGAAGCGCTTCAAATTGATAATGAATGAGCGCGAGCCGCACCAACGGCGGCAAGTCGTCTTCGGAATGCAGGTACTTTTCAAACGCGTCCAACGCCGCGCTCATTTCCGCTACGGGCGGTGGGACATACGTCGCATCGTTCAGCGTGCAACCCGGCGCGCCAATCCAATTTTGCGTGCGACGAAATTCGCCGGGCGTGGCTTGCTTGCCGCGCACGCCTTGCATCAATCGTTCGTGCGCCTCACGTATCAACCGCAAACTAACGGGCAACTCGCTCACTCTCGCCAAGCTATATTCGAGCGCGCGCACATAATTGAGCACCTCTTGCGCGTCGGCGTGGGCAGAAGTGGGTTTGAGACCGGGCAGCGCAAGTTGTCCCACTTCAAAAGCATACAATTCGGCAAGGTCGGTTTGCGTCCCCTCGATGCGCGAAGAGAGAACCGCCTCGCGTCGGATAAAGGGATTGATGAGCAAGTGCGGATTGGGCAAGGCGCGCCCCAAGCCCGCCAATTCACCCAACGCGCGGTCCGCATCCGAGAGCAAACGAATCAAGGCGGAATCAAACGCCAGCATTGGCGGCAGCGGATTCGGCACGAATGACCAATATGCAATTTCGCCTTGTCCGACTTGAATCACGCGCCCGCTGGGACTGTCCTTGAACAAGTCTGGATTCATTCGAGAGCCACCTCTTGCCCCTTTTCTTCCCAGTTCTCTTTGTCCACCACATATTGAATCGCGCGGAATAGATTTTCACGTTTCAATTGCGGAAACGGATTTTGAATGATTCGCAAGCGCGGCGTGGTCCCTTTGCAATGTGTGACAATGTACAAAAACGCGCGTTCGCCCAATTGTTCGAGTTTGTCCACTTCGGGCGCGTAAAAAACAATGTCGCCCGTTTGCGCGCGGCCTTTGACTTCGATGTAACGAATGTAATCGTCGCCCGTCATACGCGGCGCGTGGGAACGAATATCGTAATGTACACCGTCCTTGGAAACATCTTGCGGCGTCCAACCGCGCGCGCGTTCGTAACGCAGCGCCACGTCCATCGCAATCTGTTCCACCTCATCATCGCGCCGCATCGCCGTGCCGCGCTGGGGTGATTCTACTTCCACCGCCGCGACGGGCGCGGGAAGCGCAATCGCCGAGGTCACAATTTCGGGCATGTCGGCGTGCAGCCGCAGCATCTGTTCCAATTCTTCAAGCCGCAATGCCTTGCGCGCCTTGAGCTGCGTAATGCGCTGCTCCAACTCTTGCGCCTTTTTCCCCACATCCTCGCCAATCAATTCCAACTCGTTCAAATCATTCAACTTGTCCTGCAAATCCAAAATCAAATCTTGAAACGACGTATTCAGATATTCACGCCGCAAATCCACTTCCGCTTGGCGTTCTGTTTGCGCGCGCGTCAGTTGCGGTTCGGTGATTTGGTCGAACGTCCACGCTTGAATCTCGTCGTTCGTTTGCGTCGGCGCGACAATTTGCTCCGCCACCGCGTAAGGCGCAACACAATTCAACAAGTACGCGGAAGAGGTGTGGCGCAAGCCCATTGCATCGGCGACGACGAGCGCCATTTGTTGATGCGCCAGCCGTTTTTTCGCGTCCACGCGCCCGTCAATAATGTTCGAGCGCGTGAGCCAATATCTCTGCGGCGCGGCGATGTTGGGGTCAATCAAAATCGTCCCGCGCGCAAACGCAGCGTGCGCGCGGCGCAGCGTCCATTCCGTCACCACTTCAAACAATGGATGACTTGGGCCCAAGAGCTGCGTGCCGTCGGGCACGCGTTCGCGGCTCGTGATGCTCACCAAACTCTTGTCGAACACAAACGGCGCGTCGTACCGTTCCGCCAAATCAATCCGCGCCGTGTGCGCCAATTCGCGCAGCGCGTGCGGAAGCGTCCCCACGCGAAACACAGGGTACAGGCGGTCGCGTTCTACCGTTCCGCCCGCCGCGAGATACGCGCGTTCAAAAAAATGTTCGATGAACAACGGCTGCAAACGATGTTCGTCCGATTCGTCGCGCAGTTGCCGCGCCGCGCGCAAATCGAGGTGCGATGCCAGCGATTGCTTTTTTTGCAGCGCGACGAGTTCATCGGCGCGGCGCTCCAGCGTGGGATTGTTGAGCGTTTGCTCCGTGCGATTCAACGCTTCGTCATTTTCTTGGTCAATGGATTGTTCAATCAATTGCACCAGCGGCACATCTTCCAACCATTCCGCAATCACATCATACACGCGGTCATCGCCCAACTGCTGCCGCATCACATCCAACTTGCGTAACACTTTTTCCAACACGGAACCTTCGCGCGTATTTACGGCGACGAGGTTATACACAAACACATCGTTCGGCTGCCCGTAGCGGTGAATGCGTCCCATGCGCTGTTCGAGCCGATTCGGATTCCACGGAATATCCCAATTGATCATATAGCGACAAAATTGCAGATTGATGCCTTCGCCCGCCGCATCCGTCGCCACCATGATTTTCGCGTGCCGTTTGAATTCCAACTGCGCCTGCTTGCGCGCGTCCACGTCCATGCCGCCGTGAATCGTGACGACCGAGTATCCAATTCCGATAAGGCGTTCTGCCAAATCGTCAAGCGTATCACGATGCTCTGTGAAAATCAGCAAGCGTTCATCGTCTGCGCGAATTACATCAGACGAATCCAATACCCGCAGCAATTCACGAAATTTTGCCTCAGGATGCCCGCGCAACGCGGCTGCCATCTTGGATAATTTTTCGACCTCATCGCGTTCTTTTTCTACATCGGCAGGTTTGTCGCTCAGAACTTGGCGAAAAATGCGCTTGTCCACTTGTTCGCGGTCAGCATCGTCAAGGTCTTCGTATTCTTGAATGTCTTGGGGAATCTCGCTCGCGTCCTGTCGCGCCGCGCGTTGATATTCCGCTTTGCGCTGCGGGTCGCGCAAAATTTCCAGCACCTGATTCAAAGCCGTGACGCGATTTTCCAACGTGCGCGTAATGGCATAGATGCTGCTCGCCAAACGGCGCTGCATCACCATCAACGTCAATTCGACGTTCTTGTTCTTTTGCGCTTTTGCCTGTTTGCGCCGCGAACGCACGTACAACGTCACCGCTTGATACAATTCCAATTCGGGCGGCGTCAGGTCATAGCCGACCGTTTGCGTATGACGCGGTTTGAACAAGGGTTGCCCGTTCCAATCCACCATCTCTTCTTTGAGTCGTCGCAAAAAGAAGCGATTACGCGCCTGCGAAATGCGCGTCTCGTCTTCGATGCCTTCCAACACGCGCGCTTGTTGGGCGACGGCTTCCTGCACACGCTGCGTCACATGTTCATCTTTTTGAAACAAATCGGGGTCGAGCAACAACAGCAAGCGGCGAAACGTATCCTTGCGCCCGCGATGCGGCGTCGCGGTGAGAAAAAGGAGATGGTCGGTTTTCGGCGCGAGCTCTCTGACCGCGCGATAACGATTGCTTTCCGCGACGCGCGCGCCATAATCGAACGCCGAAAGTTTGTGCGCCTCGTCCACCACAATCAAATCCCAACGCGTCTCGCGCGCCGCGTTCAAACATGGGTCGTGGCGCGAAATGTAATCTATCGAGGTGATAAAAAATCCGTCGGGACGCGAAAATTGCAGCGGGTCGGAATCGAACGTCGCGCGATTCACCAAACTGAAACGCAGTCCGAACTTGCTGCTCATTTCATCCTGCTGCCATTGTTTGGTGAGACCGCCGGGCGTGATGATGAGGACTTTGTTCAGCACGCCGCGAAACATCAATTCTTTGATGAGCAAGCCCGTCATAATCGTCTTGCCCGCGCCCGTATCATCGGCGAGCAAAAAACGAATGCGCGGCAGCGGCAGCAAGTAGCGATAGACCGCCTCGACTTGATGCGGCAAAATATCCACCACGCTGGAATTGACGGCAAAGAGCGGGTCGAACTGGTGCGCGATGCGGATGCGTTCGGCTTCCGCGCCGTGTAAAAACGCGTTCGCGTCGCCATCGTAGGTGTATTCGCTCCCGCGCACTTTGGTCAGCCGCGCCAATTCCGCGTGCGTAAGCGGGCGTCGAATCTCGCGATGGCTCGTGACGGTTACGCCATCCACACGCACGCGCTGCGCGCCAAATGGAGTAATGGAACGAATTTCTACTAGTTCAGTCGGGTCGAGACCTTGAACAATATCGCCGGGGGAAAAGAGATAAGGGTCCGCCAAAGCAATTCTCCAATGAGAGTGCGTTCCGCGCTTGTCAATTCTTTCAACGGCAAACTGATTGTAATGCGAGAGGGGATGGGTGTCAATGGAAATTCTTGGCTGACATTTCTATTTTGCGCTAACAGCTCGCGCATTTCCATTGACACTCCTCTCCCCCTCTGCTATACTTTCGCCGTTTGAATTTTTCAACGGAGAAATTTCAATTCATGCCCCCAAAACCGGTATTCTTTGTCCACGACGGCGGCGTGGACGATTATTTGTCCACCGTTTTGTTGATGACGATGACGCACGTGCGCGTGCTTGGCATCGCCGTCACGCCTGCCGATTGTTATATCGAACCCGCGGTCAGCGCGACGCGCAAGATTCTAGATTTGATGAACGTCAAAGGCGTCAGCGTCGCCAAGAGCAACGTGCGCGGCGTCAATCCATTCCCGCGCATCTTCCGCCGCGACGCCTTTACCATTGACCATTTGCCCATCCTGAATCAAAAAGAAAAAATCCGCACGCCGCTCGCGTCCGAACCCGCGCCCGAATTCATCGTCAAAACATTGCGCGCCGAGAAAGAGCCCGTCACCATTTTAGAAACGGGACCGCTGACCACCGTCGCCGCCGCGCTCGATCTCGCGCCCGATATTGAAACGCGCATCAAGGAAATTATCTGGATGGGCGGCGCGCTGAATGTCAAGGGCAACGTTGACCCCATCATGGAAGGCGGACAAGACCTCACCGCCGAATGGAATGTGTATTGGGACCCGTTCGCCGCCGCGCGCGTGTGGAACTCGGCGATTCCCCTCACCATCTGCCCTCTCGATATTACCCAAAATGTGCCCGTTACTTTCGCGTTTTTGAAGCAGCTCGGCAAGCAGTACAAATATCCGCTTTCCGATTTCGCGGGACAATGTTACGCGCTCGTCGTGCATCAAGACTATTACTTTTGGGATCTCTTGACCACCGCGTATCTCGGGCGCCCCGAATTTTTTACGCTGAAAGAATACGAAACGGAAATCATCACCGAAGGATTGTCTCAAGGGCGCACGCT
>WBZO01006075.1_pt1 | contig 11886 bp, 8 predicted proteins | sample 5204261 | NCBI WGS metagenome assembly WBZO01 (sample SAMN12412400, study PRJNA552823) | activated sludge metagenome | isolation source: activated sludge from anammox sidestream of wastewater treatment plant... | place: USA: North Carolina | collected 2017-09 | reverse complement strand
CCATTGCTTTTTTACCACCAACACTATGGCGGTTGCAATGCCCAAGAAAGAAAAAATCCAATAGTCCTTTACAAACCACGGCAGCGATTTAAGCACAATCGGAAGCGAAAAAAACTGCGGCAGCAATCGCAAACCATCCATGCCGCTGCCTATTTTTCCGGCTTCGTACCAATTCATACTCGCTTGAATAAACCTAAACACAACTGCCAACGCAAGTATTACGCCCCACGCCAGTGTTTGATACATTGGTATTTCCTTCTGCACAAAAAAATACAACAGCATAAAACCAAATGGCAAAAACACGAGTGGATGCGCCCAAATTGCAGTAACCATCAACAGTACTGCCAACAATATCCATACTACTTTTTGCGAAATAGATGCTGAATCTTTTTTTATGAGCGCCAAGAACAAAAAAATTAAACCCACTCCCTGCGGAAACTCGGATTCGCACCAATAAAATGCATCTGAAGCCAGCAAAATATTAAAGAGCAATAATGCCAAAGCCAACGCCTGCTCTTTTAACAACAAAAGCAATATAAATACTACAAAATGAAACATCGGAAACGAAACGGAGTGAATTTGCAACACTTGTGTAAGCGGTAATTGGGCTTTTACTGCCAGCAATGCAGGCGCTTGGTTTACCAATGCTACAAAACGATTGCCGGGATGGTAAAAAGCTGCATTTCGAATCATTTCAAACATGTAGAAAGAAAAATCTAAAAACAGTACCCGCTCCCACAAAAAATAAACCGATAAAAAAAGCAATACGCCAAAGCCCACAACTCCGGCTATAAATATGGGCGCATTCTTTACAGATAAAATTTTCATTCTTTGCAAGAATAAGCATTAAACAGCATCAATTAACGAAACAATAGGTTTTGAAATCAACACTCCTCTTTTCGCTCCTACTTACATCAATTCAAGTATATGTATTACTCTTCTTTTGGGGTTTAAACCATGAATTTTCGCAAGCGCCCCACTCGGTGCATACCTGGCGGCAATGCGATGGCGCTGCTTTTGGATTGCATTATTTTACTTATCAAAATGCACTGCTGCACCCGCAGATATACAACATGGAATTATCTAATGGCGAAGCAGTTTCTGAGTTTCCAATTGTGTATTGGCTAGCTGCAAAATTGTCGGGCAACTCTTTTGATGCCGCTAATATCCGTTGGCTTTACTTCTTATGCTCCATTATAGCACTATTTGCCGTAAATGCCACGGCATACACTATAACTCACTCCTTAGTGCTGAGTTTTTATATTTCATTTTTGCCTTTTCTTTCAACAGTATTCAGTTTTTACAGCAATAACTTTTTGCCCGATGTGCCTGCTGTGGCAGTAATGCTTACCGCACTCAGTTGTTTTTACTTTTATTATAAAACAAAAAAAGCCGTTTGGCTCGCATTATGCATAGTGTTTTTTTCGCTTGCAGGCTTGCTTAAACCAACTTCTTTAGTTCCGTATTTGGTACTGCTTTCCGCTATCTTTTTTGAAACGCTTTTAGGGCGAATTACCTTCACAAAAAAATTAACAGCATCGGTACTGCACACGGCACTACTTACCATACCGCTTATAGTTAGCGCCCTTTGGATACTTTTTGTAAAATACTACAACACGCGCTTTGGTTCTGCATATTTCAGAACTGTTCCTTTCCCTATTTGGGAATTAGATAAAGAGGATACTTACCACTTCTTTGGAGCACTTGCAAACCGCTGGTATGGCGAACATTTTTCGGTAGCAACCAGCAAAGTTTTATTGGCAATAATTCCACTTTCAATACTTATAGCATTTAAAAACAATCGGAGATTAGGCTGGGTTTTATTGCTTTTTGTAGCACTCCAAATACTGATTATGCTACTGTTTGCGGGGCAATATTACATCCACGATTATTATGCCATTGCCTTGTTTACAACGCCTGTAATTGCGTATACAGTATTGTTTTACTATCTGCAAAAAAACACACTTTGGCGCTTGTTGCTACCGCTCATATTTATACCCTATACTGTTTCCGAAATTGTTTATACCAAAGAAAAACTCAAAGCTCGTTTTGAAACACAATGGGAAGACAGATGGACTACAAAGCTTGTAAAATGTACACCACATTTAGCCAATCATGGATTGCACCCCAACGATAAAATTTTGGTTTTGGGCGACCCTTCTTCTTGCATAAGTTTATACACACTACAACGAAAAGGCTGGACAGAAATGAATTTTTTTAGAGTAAACAAACTCGAAAGTATAGCCATGATGAGAACACATGGTTTAACTTGGGTAGTATTCTTTCCCGATGCAAAAAGTAAAAATGCAGACCTATTCCCTAATGGTTTTAAGAAGCAATTTTCGCTGGAAGGCTTCGAGTTTGCCCAACTTTAGCCCAACTGTTTTGTAGTATTGGTTTCGTCCACAATGTATATAGGACGCTGCTTCACATTGTTGCCAATCCGTATTAAATACTCACCAATAATACCAAGGCAAATTAACTGAATACCTCCCATAAACAAGATGGTCATCATTAAAGAAGCCCAGCCCTGAGGTGTTCCATTGTTTAAAATAAATTTAGAAACAAGGGTATATACCATCAGTAAAAGTGAAAACAACGTAGTACCAAAACCCAAGTATGTAGCCAGCTTTAGAGGGAAATCCGAAAAAGAAGTAATGCCGTCTAAAGCCAACTTAAGCAGCTTAGAAAATGAATAAGCCGGAGTACCGGAATGCCTTTCGGGGCGATCGTATGGAAATGGGAACTGCCTGAACCCAACCCATGCAATTTGTCCGCGCAAGAATTTTTCGCGTTCAGGCATAGCAGCAATTTGCTCTGCAACTTTACGCTTCATAATCCTAAAATCTCCGGTATCTAATGGAATCTTTGTATTAGAAATTTTATCTAGCAAGCGGTAAAATGTGCTATATGCAATCTTCTTAAATACACTCACTCCTTGCCTATTTCTACGAACGGCATACACCACATCGTATCCTTGCTGCAAGCGGCTAAACATCTCTAACAACAACTCCGGAGGGTCTTGCAAGTCGGCATCAATAAAAGCAATATGCGCTCCTAAGGTGTGCTCCATGCCGGCAAAAAATGCCGGTTGATGTCCAAAATTTCTACTAAACGAAACATACTTAAAACGGCTATCTTTCGCTGCAAATTCCCGCATTAACTGCAATGAGTTGTCGCTGCTTCCATCGTTTACCATTACTACTTCGAAAGCAAGATCTGTTTGCGAAAACATTTGGCTCAATCGCTCAAAAAGGTATGGCAAATTGCTCTCTTCGTTGTAAACGGGAACTACAATAGAAATATCCGGCTTCATAAAAATAGATAGAGTAAAAGAAATTTATTTAAACTGCAATACAAGTTTTCATAGGTGCTCAATATGGTTGCTTACCCTCTAATTGCACCCATTCTTCAAACACTTTGTGCGCTTCGGCCATATTTATTTTTTCTGCTAAAACAGTTCGCTCATCGGGCTGCTTTTCAAATTCTTGATAAATAAAAGCATCGCTAAATCCAATTGCGGCAGCATCGCTTTTGGTATTGGCATAATATACTTTGCCAATACGCGCCCAGTAGATAGCACTCAGGCACATAGGGCAAGGTTCGCAACTGCAATATATTTCGCAATCTTCGAGCAAAAAAGTATTTAAAGTTTTGCAAGCATTGCGAATTGCAACCACTTCTGCATGAGCAGTAGGGTCGTTGGTAGAAGTTACTTCATTATAGCCTTCGCCCACAATTTTTCCATATTTCACAATTACAGCGCCAAAAGGGCCACCCTTTTTATGTAGCATTCCATGCCTGCTTAAATCCACAGCCAGCTTCATCATTCCTTCCTTTTCCATTCTTCGTACCTTTGTATTGATTCACTACAAAAGTCCAATAATCGCAGATTTATTCTTAAAAAAGATTCGATTTTTTTTGCCGCCAATTTTTGCAGCATAAGTTTGTGGGCAAAACACGCACATGCCTGAACTTCGTTGGAATCCGCTCACCAATACTTGGACAATGGTTGCCACCAACCGACAAAACCGCCCGCACCTGCCAAAAGACTACAATCCTTTTGCTCCCGGACAAGGCAAGTTGCCCGCTGCTTACAATGTGCTGGCATACGACAACGATTTTCCCGTGCTAAGTACATTACCTCATAAAGTTTCAATAGAAAAAGATGCCTTCTTTTTACACAAAGAAGCCTATGGAAAATGTGAAGTACTTCTCTATACCGACAACCCAGAAAAAGAACTGTACCACCTAAGCGATGAGCATGTTCTTAAACTTATTGAGCTTTGGACGGAGCGATTTAAAACGCTCAGCTCCGATAAAAAAATCAAATACATTTTTGAATTTGAAAACAGGGGCGAAGAAGTGGGTGTAACCATTCAGCATCCACATGGGCAGCTATATGCTTACAGTTGGCTTCCAAAAAAAATTGAAGATGAACTCATTAACTGTAAAAAATATTTTAAGCAAAAAGGCACTAATCTTTTTGCCGACATGAATGCTGCAGAAAAGAAATATAAAAAGAGAGTTGTTGCAGAAAACAAATCGTTTTTATGCTACATCCCTTACTTTACCGATTACCCGTTTGGCGTGTTTATTGTAAGTAAGAACTTAAAGCAAAACTTTACTGAATTTACACTTACCGAAAAGAAAGACCTTGCCATACTTTTAAAGCAATTGGTTGCCGCTTTCGATAAAGTGTACGACAAAAAATTTCCGTACATGATGTGCATTCACCAAAGCCCTGTAAACACACCTAAGTTTAAAGATTGCAGCAACTATTATGCTTTCCACATAGAGTTTTATCCACCCCTGCGAGCAAAAGATAAAATTAAATGGTATGCCGGCAGCGAAATGGGAGCAGGTGCAGCCGCCAATCCCTTAGATGTAGATGATTGTGCTGCCTTGTTGCGCAGCAAATTGAGTAGCTTATAGTTACTTACAATTTCTATTACAGTAGAGCTTTTACGCCTGGCAATTCTTTACCTTCAAAATACTCCAGCAGGGCACCGCCTCCGGTAGAAACATAACTTACTTTATCGGCTAAACCGAACTGGTTTACGGCAGCAACACTATCGCCTCCGCCAACTAAACTAAATGCACCTTTAGCCGTGGCGGCAGCAACTGCCTGGGCAATAGCAACTGTTCCTTTTTGGAAAGCCTCCATTTCAAAAACCCCCATTGGGCCATTCCACAAAATAGTTTTTGAATTCAATATCACTTCGCTAAATGCAGCAACTGCCTTTTCGCTAATATCTAAACCCATCCAACCATTGCTAATGGCATTGCTGTTTTCGGTATTGGTTTGTGCATCGGCAGCAAACTTATCGGCAACTATAGAATCTATGGGCAATAAAATTTTCACCCCTTTTGCAGCAGCCATATCCAATAATTTTTGGGCGTGCTCCAATCTATCTTCTTCGCACAGCGAACTGCCTATATTACCTCCCAATGCTTTAAAGAAAGTATAAGCCATACCACCACCAATTAGAATATTATCGGCAATGTTTAAGAGGTTCTCTATTATCAATATTTTGTCGCTCACCTTAGCACCTCCAAGAATAGCGGTGAAAGGCTTCTCGGCATTCTTCACTACGCGCTCTGCATTGGCAACCTCGCTTGCCATAAGGTAGCCAAACACCTTGTTTTCTCTACTAAAATAATTAGCTACAATAGTGGTAGAAGCATGAGCACGGTGCGCACTTCCAAAGGCATCGTTTACATATACATCGCCATGCTTGGCAAGTTTTTCTGCAAATGCAACATCTCCCTTTTCTTCTTCCTTGTAAAAGCGCAAGTTTTCTAACAACAACACTTCACCAGCTTGTAGCGATGCCGATTGTGCAAATGCAGCTTCGCTTGCGCAATCTTCTGCAAACTTCACCTCTTGGTTTAATAATTCCGCCAATGTTCCTAAAGCGTGTTTCAGCGAATGCTTATAATAATCTACCGTACCATCTTCTTTCAACTTTTTTAATGGCCTGCCTAAGTGGCTCATAAGCACTACAGAACCGCCATCGGCAAGCACTTTTTTTATAGTTGGCAAAGCAGCTTTTATGCGTGTGGCATCGGTTACGGCAAAAGTTTTTTTATCGAGTGGCACATTAAAATCTACTCTTATTAAAGCGCGTTTGCCATTAAAGTTTATACTGTCTATAGTAAGCATTCTGTAAAATTTTGGCGGCAAAAATATCTTTCTTAATGAAATAGGAAACGATAGAATTATTTCCCAAAAAAGGAGTTGGCAACAGTTAAAAACCAAATTCGCTAATCACAGGCGCTAATCGTTCTCTCACTTCAACTTCTGTATAGCCATACTGCGCCAAAGAATAACTGTGTGCCGATTTATAGGATCGCCTTTTATTAGTTTCTGTATGCAATTTCGCCCGTAATTCATCTGAGAAAGTCCAGCCAAAATGGCTATAGATTTTCTCTACCTCTTCAACAGGATGTGCAAGCAAATCGCTGTATCTAAGCGCTACTATTCTCTTCGAAGCAAACTGCTGGCGCACCTGTGTGTAATGCATATAAAACTCCATACTCAACTCACACCATTCGCGGTATGCGGCATCGGTTTGCTTTAACCTCGGAGAGTGAAGCGGATACATTGCCGAAAACATGCTGGCAGTAGAAGGTACGGCATCTATCGGATTGCGGGCAATAAAAATAAGCCGCGCATCGGGAAAACGCTCCAGCAAACTTTGTATTCTGCCACTGCTATTTACATTCTTTGCCAAGTATATTTTGTTGGAACCCGTGGCATACATAAAGCGCTTCAAACTGCTTTCATAAAAGTCCATAGCCTTTTTGCGCACAGCCACCTGCTCTTTATCCAAACAATGCGTGTTTTTTATTCTATGAAGAAAGGGAAACAACACAAAAATACCACTGCTCTGCATCATTTGTGCAAACAATGCTTCATCCTCTTCTGCCTGCCTGAAACCCATATTATGCACTCCATCCCAACCTTTAAACAAACGCCTTTCTACCACATGCAGCAACTTTTTAACTGGATTTCCAATTGCTGTATCTATGCTGCTAATTGTATTATATAATCGTATAAACGATACCGAACAAAACAATGTGTGAGCGAATTTCATATATGCAAAACGGTTGCCATCAGAGGCTATCAACCGATGTAAAAGCGTGGTTCCGCTGCGAGGATTTGCAATGATAAAAACAGGCTCCTTAATGGTAACCTTCCTATAGTTGCCATAAAAAACCTCATCTATTGCCCTAAAGAATAGATGCAGTAATAAATTAATAAGCCAAAGCACCAAAAAGAAAATGGTAAGCAGCCAAAGCCTGATATTTACCGATTGCAACGTAAGCCAAAGGCAATGCAGCAATACACTGCTGCGTATAAAATAAAAATGGGCCGAACCTACTACCACTTGTTTTGCTTTATAGACGCGAATAAAGACTAATACAGCTTTTATACTTGCTATAAATTGTGAAAGTTTCTACGCTACCGTACTTGACATTCCATAGCACAAGTGTTATTTTCACCATTACTGCACAAGATGAAAAACTACAAATTCAAATCCCTAAAAGTTTTCGCCTCCGATGAATGGTTAGCAAACCGCACACGCGAATACCGTACCGTTTTCGACCGTATGGAAACCTCTTACATAAGTGGCGAACTTTCCTTTTACAATAAACTATTTGATGAGCGCGAATGGGAATGCGTTGTTACCATGAAAGCATTCTTGCACCTTGCCGGAGAAAAGAAAGAACTCTGCAACCAAGAAGAAAAAAAGAGGGTACGCATAGATGAAAATATCGTAAGCATCCATAAAGGTTGGGGCAATACCAACTACGGCCTCTTTTGGACACATGGGGAATACAGCTGGGAAGCATACATAGATGGCGAACTCATTGGTTCACGCAAGTTTTATATAGAAGATGCCGGAAAAGTTACCACTATTGGCAATCCATTTTTTCAATTAGAATCTATTCGGTTCTACACAGGCGATTACAATGCCGTAAACGAAACCGAAAAACGCTACCTAAAAAAAATTAGCCGCAACGGCACCAGATACCTTTACACAGAGCTAAAAATTAAAAACAAACTAAATACCGATTGGAACTGCGAAGTATTCTTCAATTGGTACAATGCCTCCGGTATGCTAAAAGCGCACATTGAGCGCCACCGCAAAATAGAAGCAGGCAAGGAAGGCGAAATATTTACCTTCAACGAAGGCTGGGGAAATGATGTTCCCGGAACTTGGAAAGACGCACAATACCGCATAGAAATAATATTTATGGATACGGTAATTGCCGTAGTACCTCTCGAAACCGGATACGAAGATGAAGAAGGCGATATCCTCATCAACAGCCTGCCACAAGCCTATATTTCTCCCGCATCTTCCGAGCCTCTAGAGCCATCTACCTCGCTCGAAAGCCAAATAGGAAAATTAGATGAACTCGTAGGCCTAGATGAACTAAAAGAAGAAATTAAGAACCACGTTAAATACCTCAACTTCCTAAACTTAAGGCAAGAAAAAGGATTCAGCGAGGTAGAAAACATTTCGCTTCACAGCGTATTTACAGGCAATCCGGGTACCGGAAAAACTACCGTAGTAAAAATGCTTGGGCAAATTTACCGCAGCATGGGATTGCTCAGCAAAGGCCATGTAAAAGAAGTGGGTAGAAGCCAACTAATTGGCGAATACATTGGGCAAACAGCTCCCAAAGTAAAAGCAGTAATAGAAGAAGCCAAAGGCGGCATTCTATTTATAGACGAGGCTTATTCGCTTGCCCGCGAAGCCGATGATGCCAAAGATTTTGGCAGAGAAGCCATAGAAGTATTGGTAAAAGAAATGAGCGATGGCAACCAAGATATTGCCATTATGGTTGCAGGTTATCCGCGCGAAATGGAAAACTTCCTAGACTCCAATCCGGGTTTAAAATCGCGCTTCAATTACTTCTTTCATTTCGATGATTACATTCCCGAAGAACTATTGCAAATAGCCTTGCTTGCAGCGCAGCAGCGTTCTGTTTCTATTACCGAAGATTCACAAAAATTCTTATTCGATGCACTTACCGAAGCATTCCGCAACCGCGATAAAACCTTTGGCAATGCACGTTTTGCACATGCTGTAATAGAAGAGGCAAAAATGAATTTAGGCCTACGCTTAATGCAACGCAGCGATGTACGCGAACTTTCGCAAGAGCAACTTTCGCTCATAGAAATTGCCGACATCAAAAAAGTATTCGATACCAAACGCAAGAAAAAAGCCAACATTAAAGTAAACGAAAAACTCTTGCGCGATGCCATGAAAGAACTAAACGAACTCATAGGCATTAAAAACATTAAAGAAGAAATAAACGAACTCGTAAAACTTGTGCGCTTCTACGAAGAAGAAGGCAAAGATGTACTAAACAGATTTTCGCTACACAGCGTATTTATTGGCAACCCCGGCACCGGAAAAACTACCGTAGCCAGAATAGTAGCAAAAATTTACAAAGCACTCGGCCTGCTCGAAAGAGGCCACACCGTAGAAGTAGATAGACAAGGCTTAGTAGCCGGCTACTTAGGGCAAACAGCCTTAAAAACCGATGAAATAATTAAAGAAGCCAAAGGAGGCGTACTGTTTATTGATGAAGCCTATTCTCTTGGAGAAGCGAATGATTACGGACGCGAAGCCATAGAAACGCTACTCAAACGCATGGAAGACATGCGCGGAGAATTTGCCGTAATTGTTGCCGGATACACAGAACCAATGGAGCGCTTTATTCACTCCAATCCCGGACTTAAATCCCGCTTCGACAAAACTTACACCTTCAACGATTACGAAGTAAACGAACTGTTTGAAATAGCACTTTCCTTATTCAAAAAAGAAAACTTACAACTTCAAGAAAGTTCGCAAACTTATTTAAAACAATACCTCAGCAGTTTATTCCACAACCGCGAAAAACATTTTGGAAATGCCCGCGAAGTACGCAAACTCGTAGAGCGAGCCATCCAAAACCAACACCTGCGTTTAGCAGCACTCTCTAAAGAATATCGCACCAAAGAAGCACTTACCACACTCACCGAAAACGACCTCAAGGAACTAAATGAAGTAGCAACCAAAAAACGTGGTTTAGGCTTTAGGTATTAAAGTAGCATTTTCAAACCATTACCTTTATGTGTTAAATGTGCCAATACGGAAAAACATCTAGTAAAGTAAGTAGCTTATTGCCAGTGTTAAAAGAAGTTGGCACTTAATCAGTGTAATGAAAGAGCGTTTATATTCGTTTACCAATGCACAAACAATTGCTTCTCATCTTATGGTTGGCGTTAAGTTTTTCTGCCTTCAGCCAAAATGCGACAGAAGAAAAACTTATTCAATTCAGCGGTTTGGTAATGACCTCCGATAGCCTGCAAGCCGTACCTTTTACTACCGTTACCATAAAAAACAGAATGCGCGGTGTGAGCGCCAATGCAGAAGGCTTTTTCTCGTTTGCCGCCCACTTAGGCGATACTATCTTTTTTACCAGTGTGGGCTATAAACCTGCCGTGTATATTATTCCAACAAATTTGGATGTAGATAAATATTCGGTAATTCAGTTAATGACCAAAACAGAATACTACTTACGCCCAACCATTATTTACCCTTGGGGAAGCCGCGAAGCATTCCGGCAAGCATTCTTAGACCTTAGAGCACCAAGTGATTTAGAAGAGTTGGCACGCCAAAATACAGAGCGCGAAAAATTAGCCACCGCTGCAAAAGAACTGGAAATAAACGGCAACGAAGCCGCTAGAAGACAACTACAAACAAGGGCCGTAAACTATTCTTATATGGGGCAATTGCCACCGCAGAATATATTCAACCCATTGGCATGGGCAGAATTTATTAAAGCATGGAAACGTGGCGATTTTAAAAAGAAAGATAAGTAAGCTCGCATGATTTTTTCCGATACCATTGTTGCCCCCGCCACGGCTGCCGGCATTGGTGCACTGGCAGTTATTAGAGTTTCGGGAACAGATGCACTTACTATTACATCCGCTGTTTTTAAAGGCAAAGATTTAACCCTTGCGCCTTCGCACACCGTACACTATGGTTTCATTACTACCCAAGATAAAACGGAGCTTATAGATGAAGTAATGGTAGCCGTTTTTAAAGCCCCAAAAAGTTTCACCAGCGAAAACACTACCGAAATAAGTTGCCACGGTTCACCCTTGGTGGTAAATAAAATTGTGGAAGCACTCATTGCTGCCGGTGCCCGCTTAGCCAAACCCGGTGAGTTTAGTTTAAGAGCGTTCATAAATGGCAGAATAAACTTGGCACAGGCAGAAGCCGTAGCCGATATTATTGCCAGCGAAAACGATATGCAGCACAAGGTCGCTTTGCAGCAAATGCGCGGTGGCTTTGCCAACGAACTGCAAATATTGCGCCAGCAACTAATAGACTACACAGCCCTTATTGAATTAGAATTAGATTTTGGAGAAGAAGATGTGGAGTTTGCCAAACGCGAACAACTCATTGCCTTTATAGATAATTTTTCTGCACATATTACCGAACTCATTCACTCCTTCAAAGCAGGAAATGCAATTAAAGAAGGCATTCCCATTGCCATTATCGGAAAACCCAATGCCGGAAAATCTACCCTACTCAATGCTTTACTAAACGAAGAGCGCGCCATAGTGAGCGATATAGCCGGAACCACTCGCGATACCATAGAAGATGTAATGCACTATAAAGGCATTTCTTTTCGATTTATAGATACTGCCGGCATTCGCCAAACAAGCGATACCATAGAAAGTATTGGCGTTGAAAAAGCCCTGCAAAAAGCACGTAACGCCAGCATTGTAATTTACCTGTTTGAAATTGCTACTACCACGGCAGCAGAGCTATTACAACAAATAGAAGCCCTAGAAATTAGTAATGCCACCATTAT
>WBZO01006074.1_pt1 | contig 11886 bp, 5 predicted proteins | sample 5204261 | NCBI WGS metagenome assembly WBZO01 (sample SAMN12412400, study PRJNA552823) | activated sludge metagenome | isolation source: activated sludge from anammox sidestream of wastewater treatment plant... | place: USA: North Carolina | collected 2017-09 | reverse complement strand
ACCCGCTTCCATAGCGGCAATCTGAGTGTTGTCGAGTTCAGGGAAGGGCACGCCTCGAATATCGAAGGTGATCTCCGGATGCATCTCCATGTAGTCCTGCATCATGGTGTACCCGTTGGAACCACCCACATAACTCTGTCCCTCCGGGCTGAACCACCAGTCACCGGCCAGAATCGAGATCGTAACTGGGCCCTGAGCCGTCGCCGACGGCACAAGTGCGAGCGTCAACATAAGAACGACGCAGACAACAAGTAGCTTGCTCATGTCTTTTCTCCGTATGGACTACCTGAACTTTCCCGACCGATCCAATCTCACCAGGCGTTCTGTGTGCAGCCTCCTTTCTGTCTGACGGTTACACTGTTGTTGCCTTATTCCTCCACCCCTACCTTATTTCCTCTTTGCGGTGGTAGCGAAATGAAGGGCTGAGACAGGTATCGGCGTATCCTTATTTCAAGGCTCCGGACGTGATACCATCTACGATGTATCGCTGGACCAGGCCGAACAGAATAATCGTAGGAACCGAGACCGCCACCGACGCGGCGATCAACAGGTTCCAGGCGATACGATGCTCAGTGATGAAACTGTACAGACCCACCATGACGGTACGTAAATTAGGATCCCCGATCAGGGTCACTGCCAGCAGGAATTCCTGCCAGACGCCGATGAACACAAACGCGGCGCTTGCCAGAATACCGGGCACCGATAGCGGCAGAACTATTCGCCACAACATGCTCAGCCTGGTGCAGCCGTCGATAATCCCGGCGTCAAGTACTTCCTCCGGGATGGCGCGGAAGAAGCCCACCAGTAACCACGTACACAAGGAAAGCTGAATGGCGACATAAGTCGCAATAAGCGAGAAGTAAGTGTTGAAAAGCCCAAGCCCAGCCCACATCTTGAATAGGGGCAATAAGAGAATAGCTGCCGGGAAGAATTGCGTACCAACAATCAGGCCAAGCCATATCGAGCGTCCGAAGAACCTGAAGTAGGTCAACGCATAGGCGGCCAGCGCGCTAAACGACACACATACGACGGTAGCCATGGTCGAGATAAATACGCTATTAAACAACCAGCGGGGAAAATCACCGCGACTAAGCGCTTCGGTGTAATTCTCGAGCGTTAGCGGATTCGGGAGTACCTGAGGTGGAATAAGGAAGATGTTCTGGTTGGTTTTGAATGAGGAGAGCACCAGCCAGATCGCGGGGGTGATCACGACGAAAATCGAGACAAAAACAAGTACCGAAAGCAGTCTCTGGCGGTGGTGGTACAACCACTCCTGGATTGGCTGTCGCAGCGAGGCGGTGAAGGTACCCACAGACTACTGCTCCTTCCGCGCAAGTTGTCGCAGCGAATTGCCACGTGAGATCAGCAGGGCATAGAGACCGAGGATGATGAGGACGATGAATAACAGGATGTTCGAGCCGGCCATACCTTCTTCGAAATGGTAGTAGACGAATGATGTGTTGTAGATGAACATGGGCAGGGTCTCGGTCGAACGGGCAGGTCCTCCTCCTGTCAGGACATAGATTGCCTCGAAGTAGTTGCTGGTCCAGATCAGGCCAAGAACCGTCGAGGTCACAATAACCGGGCGCAGCAGCGGCATAGTGATATGGAACAACTGTTGCCGCTCCCCCGCACCGTCGATGCGGGCCGACTCATAGAGTTCGATAGGAATCGTTTGCATTCCGGCAAGAAACATGAGTGTATAGAACGCAAACCCCTTCCAGACACCGACGATAATCAGGGCAGGCATGGCCGTAGTCTGATCTCCCAGCCAGGAATGTGCCAGGCTGCCCAGGCCGACCGCGCGAAGGGTATTGTTGATCAGGCCGAGATCCTGGTGATACATAAACTTCCAGGTGATGGCCACGACAACGCCGGGCAGCACCCAGGGGACAATGACCAACATACGCGCCAACCATCGCCCCGGAAAGCGGCGGTGAAGGAGGAGGGCAAAGTACATGCCCACGATCACCTGGCCGATAGTCACGCCGGCAGTCCATACAAAAGTGTTTTTCACAGCCTTTGAGAAGGCTCTGTCAGCCAGTACCGTCACATAGTTTCCCAGGCCGATGAACTGCGATGGACGCGTGTAGGTTGCCTGACTGTGGAAACTAGAAATCAGTAAGCTGATGATCGGATACACGAGAACGAAGGCGATAGCCAGGATCGCGGGGGTAAGAAACAGGTAAGCCAGCATGCTTTCCTGTAGCGCCTGCTTCCGGCGGTAGTGGATCGTGCTTGCCTGAGAATCAAGGGATGAAGACTTCTCAGTCATCAGTTTCGCTTTCCGCAGAATGTTTAGTGCCCAATCGCGTGGTCATCCTAGCCTGTCCCTCATAGCCGCATTTCGCGGCTCTCGGCAAGTTCAGCGACGCGCCTGACACGGGACTCCAGCCCATCCGGTGGGACTTGATCAGCGCAGCCAAGCACAAAATGTGGCTGGGTCGTCATCACATCTAGAACATGCTTCATATGGGCTTCGAACTGTTCATCGGATGTGACTGGCGAGAAATAAGCTCCGGGGATGCCGCCCCATAGCACTGTACCCGGCTCAACCATAGCTCGTAGTTCGGCCACATCTGCATTCCCCACTGGCGCCGGTGTGAAAGCCTCAATCACGGTAAATCCTGTCGATGCGACTGGCCCGATCAGTCCACGTAGAGTGCCATCCATATGCACAAAAGAGAACTTGCCCGCCTCTCGAATCCGAGTATTCCAGATCGTCTCATATTCACGCAGAAACAATTCAAAGAAACGGCGTCCGACCATCTCAGCGGAGAGGTTTTCTGGAATCATCAGACATTCAGCAGGGCTGGCAACAGCTAATGCAGCAGCCTGATCATGAGCATGGCGAATTACTTCCAATGTCTCGGTGAACTCGTCAGGCGCTTCGCTCCAGATATCGATGATGTTCATAATGCCCGCGAATTCAGCCACCATCTGCATGAAAGGTGAACGGGGTACATAACAGAGCGTAATTCCCAGATCACCCACGTTTTCGGCAACCCATTGCGCCCGAGCATAATTCGGCTCGAAGCTCATGTGCTCATGCCAGTAGCGCAGGGGCTTCAGATCGGCAACTTCTTCAACAAAATGCTTGTAGGGTGATTCGGAAAAGCTGACATCAAGATACTTCCACTGTTCTTCGATAGTGCCCACTGGGGTATGAACCCGACGGTAACGGATATCGTCGTCCTGTCCCTCTTCAATTCGAACAGTGTCGTCGCTGATGATGTGGAAGGGCCAGTATCCTTGCAGATAGAACCCGGTATTGAGTTCACGGTGCCAATCCAGATATTCGGGCGATTGGCGGAATCCTGGGGGGCGCACACCGCGACGTTCCAAAGACACTGCCCAATAGTCAAAGTCAGCAAACCAAGGGACGCGATCAGGTATACCGCCGCGTAATACCGTCAGGACACGCTCACGGTAGTTCATGGTTGCTCCCCTCCCCCTTCAACCAGCCTATCTGCGCCTGAGAGATCAACGAGTGTGGTTTGAGTCTAAATTGACAAGCGACCCGCCACCAAAATACGAATGGCCGCCGCAGCATACTCCAGACTCTGCGATGACCGAATGCCCGCATCTGTAATCAGAGTGTCAACCGCTTCAAGAGCTGTGACGCGGTAGTTGGATTCCACGTCCAGAACCGTATGATCAGCCAAAACAATCACTTCGCGGGCCGCGCTCATCATTAGCCGCTTAATCTCAGCTGATACAGGGTCAGCCGCCGAGATACCGAATCTGGTAGAAATGCCGTCCGCGCCGATAAACGCCTTATCGGCGCGGACATCGTTCAGCAACAACTGCACGCCATGCCCCCCAAAGGAACGTGTGCTGGCATCGAACTTACCCCCAGTGATGATAAGTTCTATATTAGGGAATTCGTGGAGGCGCTGAAAGATATCTGCGGAGTTGGTGATCACAGTAAGCTTGCGAAACTCTCGCAGGAAGAGTGTCATATACCTGGTGATGGCGCTAGCGTCGAGGAAAATAGTGTCCCCATCATCAATATAGGAAGCGGCCAACTTGCCAATTAGTCGGCGTAACTCCTGAATTTCATCCCTAAGATTATCTTTCCAGTCCCTCACCTGAAGGTGAATACTGTGTGTAATGGCGCGAGCCTGCATCGCCCTGGCAACATTCTGGTACCATTCATGTGTACGATAGAGAATGACAAAGGAGAGGGTCCGCCTTACTATCTGCTGGCTGATGGCAAGCCATTCTGATGTTAAAAGTTCCGGGAGCCGTTCGGGAATCAGACCCCACTCATGATCATGGCGGCGATAGTAAGTTGTGAGATTATCGTTTGTCAGGATAGCGTAGGGAGTGATCACGGCATCTGCAAGGGTTTCGCCATCCCACAGGCGCACGACTATATCGATCGCCAGCCGCCCCACAATCTCAGGAAAGAGAGCCGCACATGCTCGGAGTGCGTTTCCGCTATTGAGCGTATCGAACAGCGTTTTTCCCTCACCGCCAACGTTAACTGCAACCAGATGAACAGGGTCACGACCAAGATCGAGATATGCCTGGATGCCTGCCAAGATCGAGTCGTCGTTGACGCCAAAGATGATGTTGATTTCCGGGTGGGTCACTAGTGCATCCCTGGCAACTTGGAGAGCATCGTTATACAGCCCGTTTCCATCAATGGAGAAGACTTCCGGACTGTTTTGGAATACAGATCGGATACCCTGCAGGAAACCCTTGCTGCGCTCTTGACCATTAGGTAGACCATTCTGCGTGATATCCAGGATGTGAGCAGTGGCGGTAGCACCCATGTGCGTCTGGAAGAATCGGCCCGTCCACTCGCCTAATGTTCTGGCGACTTCAATATTATCAGGCCCAAGGTAAATGGCATCGGGCTGAGGGCAGGACTCCGCTACAATCGGGATCCGCTTGCGCAAAGCTCGCTCGCGGAGAGTATGCGCCACACGGTCTGGTATCGGGGCCAAGACTAGAGCATCGTCCGCCTCCTCGGCATCCGCCCCGGTTTTTGTTGTCAGCAATCCGAGTAGCGATTGATGGCTCAGGCTGATCGCGCCACCATGAGTCCGTTCGAGTACCTGCAATTGTTCAAGTTTCTTCAAATCCCGGCGGATGGTCACCTCCGTCACGCCAAAATGCCCGGCCAGCTCCCTGACACTGGCGCTACCATTTTGATTGACTAAAGCGACAATCTCCGCTGTACGTGGATTGAACAACATGTTCGTATGTTCGTTTTGCGAACGTTTATTATCCCTTTCACAAGCAGCGTATGCGAATTTTGATTATATGTCAAATAGGAAAGTTCGTTTCCTGTAACACTTCAGGAGTCCCTTTGTTTTTCACGCGACTGGAGCTGGCGTACAATCAGGTCCAACACCCGCTGTGTTCTCGTCTGGCTCAACCTGAGCTAACAAATCGGTATAGAAATGAGATGATGGACCGATGTCTGCCAAAAAACTGCACATGATCGGCAACGCACATATTGACCCCGTCTGGCTGTGGCAGTGGCAAGAAGGATTCCATGAGATCAGAGCAACTTTCCGTTCTGCGCTGGACCGCATGAAGGAGGATGAGGCGTTTCTATTTGTCGCCAGTTCGGCAGCCTTCTATGAATGGATCGAGCATATCGATCCGGCGATGTTCTCGGAGATCAAGGCGCGCGTGGCTGAGGGGCGCTGGGAGATTGTCGGCGGCTGGTGGCTGGAGCCGGACTGCAACCTGCCCGGCGGAGAATCGTTCGTGCGGCATATGTTGTATGGGCAGCGGTACTTCCAGGAGAAGTTTGGCGTCACGGTACACGTCGCTTACAACCCGGACAGCTTCGGTCACCACGCCATGTTGCCCCAATTGCTCCGCCAGGGCGGACTGGAGGAGTATGTGTTCATGCGCCCGGGGCCGCATGAGAAGGATTTGCCCGGTCACCTGTTCTGGTGGGAATCAGGCGATGGCTCACGGGTGCTGGCATTCCGCGTGATGTTCCAGTACGAAACGCGGGATCAGGTGTTGGAAGATCATATTCGTCGCTGTGCAGAGCACCTGGAAGCCGCTCCATTCGATCTGATGTGCTTTTTTGGCGTAGGAGATCACGGCGGCGGCCCGACACGAGAGAACATCGAGACCATTCATCGGCTGAGTAATGCTCCTGGCTATCCTGAGCTGGTCTTCAGTTCGCCGGGCCGCTACTTCCATGCCCTGCGGGCACAAGGCCCTGACCTCCCTGTTGTCCGCGATGAGCTGCAAATCCATGCACCGGGGTGTTATGCCGCGCATTCCGGCATAAAGCGTTGGAACCGTCAGACCGAGCATTTGCTCCTGGCAGCGGAGAAATTTTCCGCGCTTGCCCGGCGCGTTACGGGGCAGCCCTACCCCGACGATCTCGACCGTGCCTGGAAGGCCATCCTCTTCAACCAGTTTCACGACATCCTGGCCGGAACCAGCCTGGAGGCTTCCTACGAGGATGCTCGCAACCTGTATGGCGAGGCGACATCCATCGCCGGGCGTGCGTTGAACAGCGCCGTGCAATCTCTGGTCTGGAACATCGGCGTTGAGCCAGAGCTGGACATGACACCAGTACATGTCTTCAACCCGAACGCCTGCCCGATGAGCGGTAACGTAGAATTTGAGTTCGGCCTGCTCAGCCCGACTGTGTTGTCTCCTGGAAAGATCTCCCTGGTGGATGAACAGGACCGGGAGATTCCGATCCAGATCGTTCAATCCGAGGCGACAATCCACGGCCGGGATCGTCTGAGCTTCGTCGCCGATTTGCCCGCGCTAGGCTATCGGACTTACCGCCTTCTCTCTCGTGCTCCCGCCCGGCCAGTCGAAGCAGTTTCTGCCGGCCAGATCGGCGAACCGTTCCTCGAAAGCTCACACCTGCGGCTGGTGTTTGACCCGCAGACGGGCTGTATCAGAAGTCTGGTGGACAGGCGTGATGAAGTTGAGATCTTCGCCGGGCTGGCCGCCCGCCCTGTTGTCATCAACGATGAGAGTGACACCTGGAGCCATGGCATTCAGCGCTTCGATGAGGTAATCGGCGCATTTCAAGCTCCGAGCATCCGGCTGGTCGAACGCGGCCCGGTCAAGGCGGTGATGCGCGTAACAAGCGTTTATGGTCGATCCACGCTGGTGCAGGACTTCGCCCTTTATCGCGATCTCGCTCAGGTTGATGTGCGGGTGACGGTCAACTGGCAGGAACAACTCAAAATGCTCAAGTTGCGTTTTCCCGTCAACGTTGTGGATGGGAAGCGCAACTACGAGATTCCATTCGGCCATATCGAGCGTCCGGGAGACGGTAAGGAAGTGCCCGGGCAGGGTTGGATTGACCTGTCCGGCCTGTCAGCGGACAGCGGCAAGCCGTACGGCCTGAGTCTGCTGAACGACGGCAAATACAGTTTTGATGTCCAGGATAACGAAATCGGGATGACCGTGCTGCGCAGCCCGGTCTATGCGCAGCACACGCCCCGCCTGTTGGAAGCCGGCAGGCAGTACACTTACATCGACCAGGGTATCCAGCGCTTCTGCTACACACTGGTTCCCCATACGGGAGATTGGCGTCAGGCAGACATCGTACGCCACGCTTTGAGCCTCAACCAGCGGCCCATCGTTGTCGTGGGAACATTTCACCCGGGGCCGCTCCCTCAGGTGGCCTCTTTTATCTCGGTCGATTGTAACAACATCGTGGTGAGCGCCATGAAGCAGGCGGAAGATAACGAGGATCTGATCGTTCGCTGCTATGAAACTCACGGGCTATCGGTCGGCACGACAATCTACCTGCCAGCCTGGAAGCGCTGGTTCCAGGCTGGCTTTGGACCGTATCAGATCAAGACATTCCGCGTGCCCACGAACGCGGCCCTGCCCGTGGTAGAAACACGCCTGCTGGAGGATATCACCGGTGAGCAGCAGCTCAGCGACGACCCGGCTTAGTTATGCTATCTTGTGTACATCCATTTTAGGCTCCAGGCTGCGTCGATGAAACGGTTTCGGAGGCCCTATTCACATAATGTGAGGTATCCCCAATAATTCGCTGCAATACTCGAAGAAGTCGCACTTATTCACCTGCGGAGGCCGTAAGAATCATTTGGGATACACGAATGGATCAGCATATTGAAGCCTTCATCCAGCGGCCAGGGGATGTCTCGCCACACATATGTTGAGCCTGTCGGAGCGATCTGAAGGTGATATACCAGGCGCTACGGGCAATCGGCGGCAATATGGCTCCAAGAGGCAATTGATTGCTGACACAGATATCGTGACAGGATCTCTGGCGGCCCTGCCGATGGTTGTCAACGAGACCCCCTGCCCTATCCAGGCCCTTGTCGCTCTGAATGCGTGTCTGGCAGCTCGCTCCACGGAACCGTTCCGCCATGGGTCTGACATCGACGCTCTACTTATAATGCCTCTGTCGCCAGCGCCAGGGCGTTGGCTTTTTCCCCCTCGTTAGACCGGGTGTAGATTGTGATTGCAGCTTGCCTCTGAACTGTTGCAATGAGGAAGTATCAGTTTGTTGAGGGATATCGAGAGACGTCAAGTACCCAATGAGCCGCTTGAGTTCTTCGTTCTCGCGCTTGAGTTTGTTGTATTGCAGCACCGTGACTACGGCTTCGCCAGTATCCGGCTGTAACCAGGCACAAATCTCTTGCCACTTGCAGTGTATTCGTCAGCTCGCTTAGACCCCGCTGATGATCTCTTCCTTGAACTCTTCATATATCTACCGACTCAACTGATCGCTCCTTTTTGACGTCTGCCGTCTTAGACCTCTGTCTTATTTTGTGGAGTGCCGATCACCTCAGCGAGACCCCCCTGCCCTATCCAGGCCTTTGTCGCTCTGAATGTTTGTCTGGCAGCTCGATGTATCTGTTGCTCTTCGTACGCGGCAAAGAGATGCACACGGAGGCGGTCTGGCGTCTGGCGCACAAGTACGCCAGACGCGCCGGACTCGAACGAGGCGAAGCCTCTCCTTTGCAGGCACATCAAAAACACTTTCAGGCTAAACTATGATCGCGTCCCGGCTATGCTCCTTCGGTTCGCCGATAAACGGATTTCCGTAATCCTGACTTTAACGGCAGTTCCCGGAGGCCGGATTCGTTTGTTCATGAGGCAGCCTTGCCGACCGAAAAGAGGTCCTGATGCCCAGCGTATTCATTAGCTACAGCCGCAAGGACACACGCCCGGTCAAAGACTTCGTGGATGACCTGCGGGATAAGTATTACAAGACCTGGTTTGACCAGGAAAGCATTCCTGGCGGCACAGATTGGCGGCGCGAAATCGAGAAAGGTATAGAGCAGGCTAATTGCGTTTTGCTTATGCTCTCCCCGGATTCGTGCGATTCGTCGTATGTCAAAGAAGAAGTGGATTACGCGCGTTCGTTGGGGCGCCGCATCATACCGATCAAGATCAGGCTGCTCAAAGAGCCGGACGACCTGAACAAACTGGGGGTAGCGGCCATCAACTATGTGGACTTCACCCCTGCAGATACACGCGCCGCCTGGGAAAAGCTGCTCAACCCGGAGACGCTGCCGCCGCCGCTGCCCCGCGAAGTGTGGCTGCTGGATCCATCCGCGCAGGCGCGCCACCGCAGATATCTGAACACTCTCTTTCATCGCTACGGCACGGTCAGTCTGAACAACCTGCTGGACGAAACCCCGCGCGAGCAGGTGAACCTGTTCGACGTGTATGTGCCGCTGAAACTGGGCGTGAGTTTCAACATAGAAGTGCGGGATGGCGAAATGGTGGACTGGTGGTTGCGTGACCAGGACAGCCCGCGCATGGAGCTTGATGAAGCGCGCGAGAAGCTGGGGGATCGCTTCCAGCCCAAAGCCCTTCGTGGTTTCGAGCCGGCAGGTCCTGCGTTGCCTTACTGGGTTCAGGAGATGGAAGCAGGGTGGCAGCGTTTCAAGCAGAAACACACCGATGAACAGGCGGAAAAACCGAAAGACAGGCGCGAATCCTTGAAAGATGGAACTTACTACTGGAATCGTATCGAATCAGAACAGGCGCCGGCCCTCTGCCAGCATCTGGTGATCACGGGCGACCCCGGCAGCGGCAAGAGCACATTGCTGTGCCACCTGGCGCTCAGCATGGCTGAGGACCTGCTGTATGAAGGCGATGAGGAAGCTGCAGGAGTGGGGTTAGCCCGTCTGGGCTTCTGGCCGCTGCCCGCTTACACACCAGTCTATATCGAACTGCGGGCGCTGGTGCAGCAGCAGTTCCCGGATGTGCGTGATGAGGTCACGCTAGAGAAGTTCCTCCTGCATCTGCAAGCGCAACTGAAACCATACGACTGTCTGGACTGCCTGGATGATCTGAAGATGCTGCTGGAAGAAGGCAGCGCCATGATCTTCCTCGATGGGCTGGACGAAGTTCCGCAGGCCGGAGAGACAAAGCGTCGTGAGCAGATCAAGGAGTTGGTGCGGCTGCTATCTGCCCAGTACAGGCACTGCCGCATCCTGATCGCCAGCAGGCCGTATGCTTATGCGGGTGACTGGAAACTGGAAGGCTTTGGCGAAGTCAGGCTGGCCTACCTGGACTCCGATCGGATGGAACAGCTCGCGCTCAGCCTGTTCACAGTGGTGCTGGGCGCGGAAGCTGCCGAAGCGCAGGCCGAACAGTTCAAGGAACGCGTGGGTGAGCTGCCAGAACGCATCAGGCGCAGTCCGCTGTTCTTCACACTGCTGGCTGGATTGTGGCTGAATAGCCAGGGCTATGAGGAAGAAAAACGACTGCCGCTGGACGAGGGAGCGATCTACCGCGAATGTGTCGAGTTGATGCTGCGCCGCTGGACACGTAAAGATCTGGACAAACAAAGCCTGGCTGAACTGGCAAACTTGAGCGATGACGAGTTGCGCCTGGCTTTGCAGGATCTGGCTTTCACCGTACATCACAGTCAAGACGATAGCGAGGACCCGGCAGTTTTTACCGAGGGCACCGTTGTTGACGCAGTGAAGCGTGTAAAAAAGCGCGGCGTGGACTACGACCGGCTGATCGATCATCTGGGCCAACGTGCCGGAGTGCTGTACGAATTCGATCCGGATGGGCGTTATCGGTTCGCGCATCTCAGCTTCCAGGAATACCTGGCGGCGGCCTACCTGGCTCAGCCGGGCCACTACCCGGCGGTGTTTCTAGACTGTTTGCAGGACAGCCCGGAACGCTGGCGGAACGTGGCAGCGCTGTTTCCAGACGAAGTGAAGCGCCAGAAGGGCAGTCTATGGGACGCGGTCAAAGCGGTCCTGCCATCAAAGAATGTGCAACTGCCGCATACTGGCCAGGATAACGGCTGGTGGCCGATCTTCTATTCGGCGCAATGGATGGCAACAAATTTGCCGCAGGATGACGACCTGCAGGAGGTATACCGTCCACGCCTGCAAATGGCTCTGACTGCCCTCGTAGAAGCCGGGGGACTGCCACCAAAGGAACGTGCGGAAGCTGGCCGCAGGCTGGATAGCCTGGGCGACCCGCGCCCGGGCGTTGGCGTCCTGGCCAATGGACTACCAGACATCGCCTGGGGTAAGCCGCTGCTGCCTGGCGTGTATCCCCTCGGGCACGAGGATGAAGGGGACAACCCGCCCCGTGAGTTCGAATTGACGTACAGCTACCGCCTGTCAAAGTACCCGGTGACGTACAGGCAGTTTGAGGCTTTCGTGACGGCCGATGATGGCTTCAAGGACCCGCGCTGGTGGGAAGGGCTGGCCGCCAGTGCAGAGCACAGGGACGCCTCCGGCGAGCAGAAGTTCAAGTACTGGAACCATCCGCGCGAGAACGTGAGCTGGTATGACGCGATGGCCTTCTGCCGCTGGCTGTCCTGGCGGCTGACCGGTCGCTGCTACGGTCTGGATGAGATCGAGGCCTGGCCGGTGCGGCTGCCGACCGAGAATGAGTGGGAGATTGCGGCGCGCGGCGAGG
>WBZO01006070.1_pt1 | contig 11896 bp, 13 predicted proteins | sample 5204261 | NCBI WGS metagenome assembly WBZO01 (sample SAMN12412400, study PRJNA552823) | activated sludge metagenome | isolation source: activated sludge from anammox sidestream of wastewater treatment plant... | place: USA: North Carolina | collected 2017-09 | reverse complement strand
ATCATCAGCCTCGACCGTAAGCGCCCCATCGACCTCCTGACGAGCATCGGCGGTTACGAGCGCGTCAAGAACACCCTCACGAAGATCGAGTACGGGATGTACTGAGTGCTGGCTTGGCGCATCTTCGATCATGCCGCCGCTTACGCCACGCAACCCGGTTTCGACCCGCTCGACGGCGCCGGTGGACTTCAAGGCGCTGCGCGGTGGCACCACCGGGGCCACCCCATCCTGTACGCCGCCAGCAACCCCAGCCTTGCCCTGCTCGAGATCCTGGTTCACATCGACCCCCGGCGGTTCCGGGAGCAGACCCTCTTGCGGCTCGAGTTCGAGGACGACGTCGAACGGGTCTCGCGCGCCCAGCTCGTGCAGCTCCTGCGGGGCGCGCCTGCACACGCGCCCGAGGCTCGCACAAGGGACTACGGGAGCGCGTGGCTCAGAGAGAAGCGTTCGCTTGCGCTCGTGGTCCCTAGCCTCGTGATGCCGTTCGACGACAACGTCCTCCTCAACCCGCTGCATCCGAGGGCAGAAGGGATCCGCATCGCGGTGAGAGAACGGATCACGCTCGACGAGCGCCTTGTTGAGCGACTACCCGGCGGGTCTCGATAGAGGCGGGTGGATGAGGCTGCCGGCAACTTGGGCCTCAGGTGCTGTGCCGGCGCAACGAACTGGCGCCGCCACCACGTTCGGCAGCAAGCCATTCACAGCCCGATGACAGTCACTTGCCGAGTACCTAAGGGGAAGAGCGGGCTGGAGAAGCTGTGAGCCTGAGCCAATCGGCTCGCCGGGGATGACTCCGAGGGCGTTGCTACCCCGGGACCCCAGGGGTTGCGATCCCCGCCTGGATGAGCAACTGTTCGACGGCCTTGTCATCTATGACGAGGACGTCGATGTAACCACCCCGCAGTGCGCCGAGTACGGCTGCAGCCTTCTGCACCCCGCTTACGGCCGCGACCACCATGCCGACCTGCTTCAACCCTTCTAGGCCGATGCTGACGGAGAGGCGGTTGAGGTCGGTATCGAGCAGCTTGCCGTTCGCGTCGAAGAACTGGGCGCACAGGTTGCCTACGGCACCCTGGGCTCGGAGCCGGGCCACGTCGGTGCGGTCGAGGTGGCCACGGTAGATCATGCTCGGTGCTTCGTCGCCCAGCGCCCCGATCCCCACGAGCGCGATGTCAGCCTGCCGACCGACCGCTAGCACGTCCTCAACCAGCGGCTCCTGGAGCAACTGGTCCCTGGTCCGGGCGTCCTTGACCATGAGTGGGGCGTAGAGGTACCGGTAGGCTCCACCGAACTTGGCGGCCAGGTCCCTGGTCAGCGTCGCCCCCTCTATCAGCGGGTTGTCGGAGCCGAGGGCGCCGAGCAGTTGCACCACCACGAGGTCGAGCTGACGCACCGGGTTTATGTGCCTGATGGTCGCGGCGATGGAGCGGCCGTAGGAGACGCCGAGGATCATCCCTTCGCGGATCACGCCCTCGAGGTACTTCGCCGCCAACATGCCGACCCCGTCCAGCACCTCTGGTGCCGACTGTTCGCCGGCGCGCAACACTCGAGCGTCCCGCAGGCCGAACTCGCTGCGCAGTCTCGCCTCGAGTTGGCTGTGACGGGCCCACGGTCGGTGGATGGTGATCTCGACCAGGCCCTTGGCACGCGCGGCTTTCAGGAGGCGTGAGATGGTCGACCGGGACGTGCTCAACCTCGACGCGATCTCGGCCTGCGTGAGCTCCTGCTCGTAGTAGAGGGTAGCGGCCTCCAGGATCAGTTCGTCGCCTTCGTCTGTCATGTTGCGCCCCCGTCCGTGGGCCGCGGCGAAACCGCGTCCCCTAGCTGAGAGTCTATCGTGAAGCACCCAAGCCGTGCACAGATGTGCAAACCGCTGCACATATGGGTTGACCCGCGAGCCGTCCGGGCCTAGCATCGCGGAAAGCCAGTAAGCCCATGAACCCCGAGCCGGGCAGGGCGATTCGGAACGCCGACCGCGGCGTGATTCCCGAAGGCAGGGCGCTAATGCAGCTTCCGGACCCAGAAGTGGTCAGCCCGTAGCGACCACCGACTGGCCGAAGCGAACGGAGGCGACGACTAGATGAGCAAGGTCGACAACATCACGCGCGATTCGTGGATCCTCGCCAACTTCCCCGAGTGGGGAACGTGGCTCAACGAGGAGATCGAGCAGACCGAGGTGGCGCCGGGGACGTTCACCATGTGGTGGCTGGGCTGCACCGGGATCTGGCTGAAGAGCCAGGGCGGCGCGAACCTACTGGTCGACCTCTGGGTGGAGCGCGGCAAGTCCACGCAGAAGGTCAGCGAGATGGCACCCCACCATCAGCACCGCCGAGCGATAGGCGCGGTTGCGTTGCAGCCGAACCTGCGCAGCTCCGTGTGCGTGATAGATCCGTTCGCTATCCGCGAGCTGGACGCGGTGCTCGCGACCCACCACCATAGCGATCACATCGACGCCAACGTCGCCGCGGCGGTGCTCCAGAACTGCGACCCCTCGGTCCCCTTCATCGGACCACAGGCCTGCGTGGACATCTGGGTCGGATGGGGCGTGCCGCGGGAGCGCTGCAGGGTGGTGGCGCCAGGAGACAGCATCACCATCAAGGACGTCGAGATCGTCGTCCTGGATTCCTTCGACCGCACCGTCCTGGTCACCGCCCCCAAGGGAACGACGCTGAAAGGCGCCCCCGTGCAGGAGATGGACAGGGCGGCGGTCAACTACCTGTTCAAGACCCCGGGCGGCTCGCTCTATCACAGCGGCGACTCCCATTACTCCAACTGGTACGTCAAGCACGGCAACGACCACCAGATCGACGTGGCGCTCGCCTCGTTCGGTGAGAACCCGAGGGGCATGACCGACAAGATGACCTCGAGCGACGTGCTTCGCATGGCGGAGAGCCTGAAGGCGAAGGTCGTGGTTCCCATCCATCACGACATCTGGTCGAACTTCATGGCCGACCCGAACGAGATCGTCGAGTTGTGGAGGATGCGCAAGGACCGGCTCCAGTACGACTTCAAGCCGCTCATCTGGCAGGTCGGCGGCAGGTTCACGTGGCCCGCGGACAAGGACCGGATCTTCTACGCGCACCGTCGCGGCTTCGAGGACGCTTTCGGCACCGAGCCCGACCTTCCGTTCAAGGCGTTGCTCTGACGCGCGGCCCGGTGGCGTGTTCGCCCGCGCCTCACGGCCCGAGACCGTTACCCGGCAGCGGCAAACCCGTCTCTCCCCCGGCTTCCGCCCCGGTTGCCTGGGAACCGCAAGAAGGAGGAAGTAATGAAGCTTAGACATCTCGCTCTCGCCGCACTCGTTGCCATCACCAGCCTCGGCTGGGCGCAGTCCGACCCATGGCGGGCACACGCCGGGTCGACCATCGTCGTCAGCTGGCCGGCGCAGTACCACTTCGAGGTCGCGGCGCAGTTCATCGATCAGTTCACGGCGGAGACCGGCATCAACGTGGAACTCGACGTCGTGGAGTACCTGAACATGCGCGACAGGCAGATCGTCGAGATCAGCAAGCCCGGGCGTGGGGACTACGACGTGGTCGCCTGGGTCGTGTTCACGAAGAACGAGTACGTCGCGAACGGTTGGCTGGCCCCGCTGGCGCCCTTCCTCATCAACCCTAGGTTGACGGCGCCGGACTACGACATCGCGGACATCGTGCCGGCCTTCCTGACCGTCGGTGGCAAGTCCGGCGGGGTCAAGGGTTACCTCGATGGTCCGGGTGCCTCGCTGTACGGCATTCCGTTCAGCCCCGAGACGAGCATCATGCTCTACCGCAAGGACATCTTCGAGGAGTACGGCCTGGAGGTGCCCACCACCTACGATGAGCTCCTCGAGACGGCGGCCTTCATCACCGAGAACGTGCCCGGCATGTACGGCATGACGACGCGTGGTTCGGCCGGACATCAGGTGACCCACGCTTGGCTGCTTCACCTCTCGCCTTACGGCGGCACCGTGTTGAACGATGACTTCACGCCTGCCGTGACGTCTCCTGAGGCCATCGCCGCTACCTACGCCCTCAAGGCCATCCTCGAGAACTCGCCGCCGGGCATGGCGGCGGCCGGCGCCGGCGAGCAGGACGCGGCGTTCTTGCAGGGGGACTCGGCCATCTACCTCGACCGCAGCGTGCTGGCGGCGCAGGCGGCCGACCCGGCTCGCTCCAAGGTCGTCGGGAAGGTCGGCTACGCGCTCCACCCCGAACAGGCTCGATGCGGGGCCGAGACCGGCGGTTTCGACCTCGGCATCCCGGCGAACTCCCAGAACAAGGAAGCCGCTTGGCTGTTCATCCAGTGGTTCACCAGCAAGCGGATCGACCTCGAGCTGGCCATGGCGGGCGGGAACCCGACGCGTACCTCCACACACGCCAACCCCGAGCTGCAGGCCAAGTACCCGTGGTACGCGACCGTGGTCGAGCAACTGCCGTGCGCCAACGCCGACTGGCGGCCGTTGATCCCCGAGTGGGGCGCCATGAACGCCCCGATCCTGGGCGAGGAGCTGTCCGCTGCGCTGACCGGACAGAAGTCCATCGAGGACGCCCTCGAGAACGCCTCCAAGCGCATCTACGAGCTGCTCGACCGCGCCGGGTACTACACCTGGTGAGTTGAGCGCCGATGGGGTGCCACGGCGGCGTTGCCCGGCCGTGGCACCCGAACCCCCGGCCGGGCGCCGCCCAGGGCGTCCCGGACGAAGGGCGAACGACTATCTTCCGTAGTCGACCACCGTTGCGAGCTAGAGAGAGGAGGTAGCCGATGCGATCGAACCGCCTGGTCCCATATCTTTTCCTCTTGCCGGCGCTGGCCATCCTGGCCCTGGGGCTGATGGTTCCCCTATACAACGCGGTTCTTCTCAGCTTCTACGACTGGAACTTCGGCCAGGCCTGGAGCGACGCGCGTTACCTGGGTCTTGCCAACTTCACGCGTCTCTGGAGCGACCCGACCGTCTGGAGCTCGGTGCGAACGACGTTCGTGTTCGGGTTCTGGGTGGTGGCCCTCGAGATGCTCATCGGGATCGGCCTGGCGCTACTGCTCGAGAAGTCCATGCGAGGCGCGACCTTCTTCCGGACGATCCTCGTCATGCCGTTGATGATCGCACCGGTGGTCGTTGGCCTCATCTGGCGCTACCTCCTCGACGCCAGGAACGGCGTAATCAACTACTACCTCGATTCGATTGGTCAGGCCGTCCCGTTCCTTCAGGGCCTGGGCTTCAAGAGTCACGCCTGGCTCGGGGACCCGAACCTCGCCATGGTCTCGATCATCGTGAGTGACGTCTGGCAGTGGACCCCCTTCGTCTTCATGATCGTGCTCGCCGGGCTCCAGGGCCTACCGGGCGAGGTCATGGAGGCCGCGTACATCGACGGCGCCAACTGGCTCCGCATGACGTGGCACGTGAAGCTGCCGATGCTGAGGAACATCTTGCTGATCGCCCTGCTCATGCGCGTGATAGACGTGTTCCGCGCGCTCGAGGTGATCTACGTTATGACCGGGGGTGGGCCGGGAAGCGCCACGCGCGTCCTCTCGCTCACGCTCTTCCAGACGGCGTTCACCTCGCGGGACCTGGGGTACTCGGCCACCATCGCGCTGCTGCTGAGCGTGATCCTCGTCGTCTTCAGCGTGGTCTTGCTGTTCATCAGCAACCCCCTCAAAGACAAGGCGGACTTCTGATGACGGAGACCATAGCTCGCCGCAACCGGCTGCCTTGGGACGTCATCTCGCGCTACGCGGTGCTCATCGTCTTGACCCTGATAACGCTGGCGCCCGTGTACGTGATGTTCGCCACCTCCCTCAAGGAGCTGGTCGACATCCAGTCGCGGGTACCCCGCTGGCTGTTCTTCCCGACGTTCTCGAACTACGAGACGATCATCACCCAGTACCGCTTCGTGCCGTACCTGATCAGTTCCGCCGTCATCGGACTGGGCGCCACCGCCATCACGCTCCTGACGGCGGGGATGGCCGCGTTCGCGCTGGCCCGCATGCGCTTCCCCGGCCGCGGCCTGATCGCTCAGACCACCTTGATCATCCGCATGATCCCGCCGGCAGTACTGGCCGTTACCGTAATCGGCTTCTGGATCGCGTGGGGGATAGGCGACCTCCTGCCCGGCGTCCGCTTCACCTTGCCCGGGGGGCTGGGCCGCGGGACTTTCCTCGACGGTAGCCAGGTAGGGTTGATGCTCTTCTACACGGCCCTCAACCTGCCGTTCTCCATCTGGCTGCTCTTCGGTTTCATCCGGCAGATCCCGGTCGAGCTTGAGGAGGCGGCCATCGTCGACGGCGCCAACCTCTTCCAGGTCCTGTTCCGCGTCATCTTCCCGCTCATGGGCGCGGGCTTCGCCGTGTCCGCCATTTTCACGTTCAGGATCGCCTGGAACGAGTTCATCCTGGCGCTGATGCTGACCAACAGGTACACCAAGACCCTGCCGGTGTTCGCTGCCGAGTTCATCCGGGATGACGGCGTCCAGTGGGGCCAGATGATGGCCGTCGGCACGCTCATCGTCATCCCCCCGATGTTGATCACCTTCTTCGCCGCCAAGCAGATCATCCAAGGTGTGGCCGCCGGCGCGGTGAAGGGCTGATGGTTCAGGAGGACCCCCATGAGTCAACCGCTGTTGCAGCTCGCACTCGACACCTTCGACCTGCCTTCCGCGCTGGCCCCAATGCAGCGCGCCAGCTCCCACATCGACGTGGTGGAGGCCGGGACCATCCTGTGCTACGCCGAAGGCATGCACGCCGTTCGCGCGCTGCGTGCGCTCTACCCGGAGAAGATCCTCTTGGCCGACGTGAGGATTGCCGAGGCCGGGAGCATCATCGCCAAGCTCGCCTTCGAGGCTGGAGCCAACTGGGTGAGCGTGGTGAGCGGCGCCACCCCGGCCACCGTGGAGGTGGTGCTGGCGGAGGCGAAGAGGCATGACGGCGACGTCCAGCTGGAACTAATCGACGGCTGGACCTGGGAGCAGGCCGCGGATTGGCGATCGATGGGGATCAGGCAGGTGATAGCCCACCGGAGCCGGGACGGCGAGGCGCTGGGCGACCTGAGCTGGAAGCCTCAGCACTTCGACGACATAAGGCGCCTGGCCGACTTCGGCTTCCAGGTCACCATCGCCGGCGGCGTTGAAGTGGCGGACCTGCCGCTCTTCGCGGGTGTACCGGTCCACGTCTTCACCGTCGGTAGGGCCATCCGCAACGCCGCCGACCCGAACGCCGCCGCGCTGGCCTTCAAGCGCGCTATCGCCGAGGCGTACCCCGGTGGAGCCGGCTAGATGCGCGAGGTGCGACTCGGTGTCTACGAGAAGGCGCTGCCTACCTCGCTGCCTTGGTCAGAGCGGCTGAACCTGGCCCGAGACCTGGGGTTCGACTACGTCGAGCTCTCCATCGACGAGAGCGAGCAACGGCAAGCCAGGCTCGACCCGAGATCGGCGGAACGTCGCGAGATCCGCCGGGCGATCGCCGAGACGGACACGGCCGTGTTCAGCATCTGCCTTAGCGCCCACCGCCGCCACTCCCTCGGCAGCGCCGACCCGGCGACCAGGGCCAGGGCCAAGGAGATTCTCGACGCCTCCATAGAGCTCGCGGCGGAGCTTGGGGTGAGGATCGTGCAGATCGCCGGGTACGCCGTCTACTACGAGGACGAGACGCCGGAGAGCTTCGAACGGTTCCGGGACGGGCTGGCTGATGGGACGACCTCGGCGGCTCGGGCCGGGGTGATGCTCGGCATCGAGAACATGGACACGGTCGGGATCGCCTCGCTGCGTCACGGGATCGTGCTGGCCGACGAGATCGGCTCGCCTTGGCTGCAGCTGTACCCGGACCTCGGGAACCTCGTGGAGCGCGGCCTGGACGCACGGAGTGAGATCGAGTTCGCCAAGGGCCGCATGGTGGCCGTGCACGCCAAGGACGCACGGCCGGGCGAGCCGCGGCGGGTGCCTTTCGGCGAGGGCGACGTGCCCTTCGGCAGCCTGTTCGCTCAGCTCGCGGCCGACGGGTACGCGGGCCCGCTGCTCATAGAGATGTGGAACGACGACGCCGAGGATTCCTTGACTCGCCTTAAAGACGCTCGGACCTGGGTGACCGAGCGGATGCGCGAGGCGGGGCTACCGACGAGACGGGTGGGAGCATGAGGTTGCAAGCACTGCGGGAAGAGGTGTGCCGCGCCAACGTCGCGTTGCTCGAGGAGGGGCTCGTGACGTGGACCAGCGGCAACGTGAGCGGGCGTGACCCGGAGACGGGGCTGATCGTGATCAAGCCGAGCGGGCTCCGGTTCTCGGAACTGACTCCGGAGAACATGGTCGTCGTGGACCTGGACACGAACGTGGTGGAGGGGAGCCTCGGCCCCTCCTCGGACACCGCTTCTCACGCCTACGTGTACAGGCACCGACCGGACGTGATGGCGGTGGTTCACACGCACTCGAACTACGCGACCGCCTTCGCCGCAGTTGGTAGGCCGATCCCCGTCGTGCTTACCGCCATCGCCGACGAGTTCGGCACGGCCGTCCCGTGCGCGCCGTACGCGCGGATCGGCGGCCAGCAGGTGGGGCGCGCTATCGTGGAACACATCGGGGCGTCACCTGCGGTGCTCTTGAAGCAGCATGGCGTGTTCACACTCGGCCCGTCGGTGGAGAAGGCCCTGAAGGCGGCCGTGATGGTCGAGGACGTGGCCAAGACGGTCTGGTTGGCGGCCCAACTGGGTGAGCTCGAGGAGCTGCCTGCCGAAGAGATCGCGGCCAACCACGAGCGCTACACGACCCGCTACGGCACCGCGGACGCGAGTCGGAACGAGATGTGAGAGGAGCGGCCCACGTACCCGATCGCAACCCGTGCAGACCACGGTCGCTCTCGCGCCCCGGGCGGCGCTAGCGGTGCCTAGGTTCGACGTCACCACCATAGGTGAGGGCCAGTTGCGGCTCTGCGTGCCGGCCGGCGAACGCATGGAGCGGGCGAGAACGTTCGACGTGTTCGTCTCCGGCACCGAAGGGAACGTCGCGGCAACCCTGGCCCGCCTTGGCCGCCGCACCGCCTGGTCCAGCGCGCTGCCGGACACCCCGATGGGCCGCCGGGTAGCCTCCGAGTTCGCCCTAGCGGGGGTCGACCTGAGCGGGGTGCACTGGCTCGAGGGGAGGCTCGCCACCTACTACGTGGAGTACGCGGTGCCGCCGCGGTCCATCCAGGTCTGGTTCGACCGCGCGAACTCCTCGTTCACCAAGCTGACGCCCGAACAACTCGACTGGGATCACTTGCTCGACACCGGGCTGATGCACCTGAGCGGGATAACCCTCGCCCTGCCGGGCCCGGACGCGCTGCTCATTGAGGCTGTGGCGCGGGCCCGGGCCGCGGGCGTGAGGCTCAGTTTCGACGTCAACTACCGCACCCGCTTGTGGTCACCGGAGCAAGCCCGCGAAGCGCTCCTCCCGGTCCTCCAACAGGTCGACGTGCTCTTCTGCAGTCGCGCAGACGCCAAGACGCTGCTAGGCATCGATGCTGAACCGGCCGGGAGCGTGCTGACGGAGCTGGCCAGGCACACTGCCGCGAAGCAGTTGATCATGTCTGACGGACCGAACGGCCTTTACGGCTGGGAACGCGGGGACGACCGACCCTCCCACGCCCCGGCACGCGAGGTGACCATCTTGGACCGCATCGGTGCCGGCGACGCCATGGTTGCCGGCGTGCTCCACGGGATCCTAGCCGGGAACCTCCCGCGCGGCCTCAAGTACGGCGCGCTCTGCGCCGCGTTGGCGCTGGGGACCTACGGCGACCAGCCCCTGGTCGATGCGGCGGAGGTGGAGCGGCTGGTGGACGTGAGTCAGCCGATGATCGTGCGCTGAGCTGGGTTGGTGGCGCGCGCGGGGGACTAAGGGGTGTTGGTGCTGGCCCGAGATCGGCGGCGCCGTGATCGGAGCCTCGAACATGAGCGCGCCGACCCGAGTAGTTCGCCGACGGCTCGCCCCTCGACGCGGAAGCGGTCAGTACTCGTTCGACCTGAGCCGCATCGTGCCCGAGCCGAGCACCCAGCGGATCCTGCTCCAGCGCGGTGAGATCGACATCGCCGAGAACCTGACCAACGACCAGGAGAACGCCGTGCGCGACGGCGCCGGCGTGCGCATCGAGGTCCACCCTCGCGCTCCGTGGAGTACGTCTGCCTGAACAACGGGACGCTGACCGACCCGCTCGTGCGCCAGGTGCTCTCGTACGCCGTCAACTACCAGGGCGTGATCGCCTCCATCGAACAGGGGCAGGGCGAGCAGATGCGCGGCCCCGTGCCCGTCGGCCTCGTAGGCTACAACCCGGACGCCTTCCAGTTCAGCTACGACCCGGACAAGGCGCGTGAGCTGCTGGCCCAGGCGGGCTACGACGGCCACGAGCTGCGGCTCATGTTCGCCGACCCGTTCATGTTCATGAACTACTGGTTCGACTCGAACAACGGCGGACTGGCCGACAACCGCTCCTTCTACCAGAACACGACCGGGTCCAGGGGTACGTGTTCAACCCGATGATGGTCGACACGTACAACTTCCCGACGATGAGCAAGTAAGCAGGTAGCAGCGGGGTGGCCGTCTTCGCGCTCCGACGCCTCTTGGCCATGGTCCCCACGCTCGTCGGGGTGACGCTGCTCACCTTCCTGTTCAGCGTCGCCATCCCGGGCGACCCGGCCCGGCTCATGGTCGGCGACCACGCCAGCCAGGAGACGCTGGAACGCGTCAGGAAGGACCTCGGCCTCGACCAACCGGTGATGGTGCGCTACGGGCGCTTCCTCGCCGGGCTCGTGCGCGGGGACCTCGGCAAGAGCCTGCGGACCCGGCGGCCGATCACCGCCGAGCTGGGCGAGCGGCTCCCCGCTACCCTCGAACTGGCGCTGGCGGCGATGGCTCTGGCCATCGCCGTCGGCGTGGTACTCGGCATCGTGGCCGCCACGCGCGGTGGGCTGTGGGACACCATCAGCCGCGTCATCGCGGTGGCGGGCATATCCACACCCGTCTTCTGGTGGGGGTTGCTCCTCATCCTCCTCTTCTACCGGGAGCTCGGGTGGTTGCCCGCGCAGGGGCGGTTCAACCCGTTCTTCGACCCGCCCGACACGGTCACTGGGCTCTACCTGATCGACGGGATCCTCCGCGGCCAGTGGGCGCGGTGGTGGACGGCGCTGCGGCACCTCATCCTGCCCGCCGTGACGCTCGGTTACGTGCAGCTCGCCCTGATAGCGCGGATGACGCGCACGAGCATGCTCGAGGTCCTCAAGGAGGACTACATCCGCACGGCCCGCTCCAAGGGGCTCAAGGAGAGCCGCATCCACTACACGCACGCGCTCAAGAGCGCGGCCGCGCCGCTCGTCACCATCGTGGGTCTCACCTTCGGGGAGCTGCTCGGCGGCGCCGTGATAACCGAGACGATCTTCGGCTGGCCCGGCATGGGCAAGTACGCCGTTGACGCCATCCTGAACCTCGATTACTCGGCCATCCTCGGCTTCACCCTGGTGGTTGGCGTTGGCTTCGCCGTCGTGAACCTGGTCGTCGACCTCTCGTACGCCATGCTCGACCCCCGTATCAGGTATGCGTAAGTTCTTCCGCATCCCCGGCAGCCGCTTCGGCACGGTGACGCTCATCATCGTGCTCACGGTCGTGCTCGGCGCGCCGCTCTTCACGCCCTACAGCCCCACGACGATCGATGTGGCCCCGCGCCTCTCACCCCCCTCCGCCCAACACCCGTTAGGAACGGACGAGCTCGGCCGTGACCTCCTGTCACGCACGCTGCACGGCGGCCGGGTCACCATGCTCATCGCCATCGGGGTGGTCCTGCTCGCCGGCACGGTCGGCAGCGCGATAGGCCTCTGGATCGGTTTCCGCGGCGGCTGGTGGGACGCCACCTTCATGCGCGTGGTGGACGTGGCGCTCAGCTTCCCCGCCCTCGTCCTCGCCATGGC
>WBZO01006068.1_pt1 | contig 11898 bp, 7 predicted proteins | sample 5204261 | NCBI WGS metagenome assembly WBZO01 (sample SAMN12412400, study PRJNA552823) | activated sludge metagenome | isolation source: activated sludge from anammox sidestream of wastewater treatment plant... | place: USA: North Carolina | collected 2017-09 | reverse complement strand
TGGCCGGGCCATACTCCCGCGCCGGCGCACTCTGGACCCGCCCGCCCAGCGCGTCGCACAGAAGCTGCATCCCGTAACAAATGCCCAGGACCGGGATACCCAGGCGGAACAACTCGGGATCGCAGTGCGGGGCGCCCGGCTCGTAGACGCTGGCCGGCCCCCCGGAAAGGACCAGCCCGCGTGGGGCCAACTGGCGGACCCGGGCTGGGGTGATGTCGTGGCGGACGATCTCGCAGAAGACCTGGCTTTCCCGCACGCGCCGGGCAATGAGCTGGGCATATTGCGACCCGAAGTCCAGCACCAGCACTTTCTCGTCAGCCAACCGGCCCATAGCAGTCGTCCCGGGGGAAACGGAGCATTATAGCGCGAGGGGAGGACGACCGCCAGGGACGGAGCGCCCAGGGACGGGGGCGTTTCCGCTCGTCCCACGTGAACCCCGCCAGGACGCTCCCGCGAAAATGCCCCCGTCCCCGCGCAGCTTGCCTCCCCCTCGCCGGCTTCGCTACCATGACAAGACGTTCGACCTCAAGAACCAAGGAGAGTCCCGATGCGCGCCCTTGCCCCCCTGCTATTCTTGTGTGTCTGCCCCACGTCCCTCGGCGCGGCCGAAGAGCCTTTGCGCGACGTGGTCGTCTACGGCGGCACGTCCGGCGGCGTGGCGGCCGCGGTCCAGGCCGCCCGGATGGGAGCGAGCGTCGTCCTGATCGAGCCGGGCAGTCACCTGGGCGGGCTCACGTCCGGCGGCCTGGGGGCCACCGACATCGGCAACAAGCAGGCCATCGGCGGCATCGCCCGGGAGTTCTACGAGCGGATCTATCGCTACTACCAAGCCCCGTCGGCGTGGAAGCAGGAGACGCCCGAGGCCTACAAGACCCGCAAGGGCGGACGCTCCATCGACGCCGACACCATGTGGGGCTTCGAGCCGCACGCGGCCGAGGAGGTCTACCGGCAGATGGTCCAGGAGGCCAAGGTCCCTGTGGTCTTTGGCGAACGACTGGACCTCAAGACCGGCGTCAAGAAGGAGGGGGGCCGCATTACGGCGATCGTCATGGAGTCTGGCAAGGCGTTTCCGGGCCGGATGTTCATCGACGCCACGTACGAAGGCGACCTGATGGCCAAGGCCGGGGTCTCCTACACCGTGGGACGCGAGCCCAATGCCCGGTACGGCGAGACGCTCAACGGGGTGCAGACGGCCCAGGCCAAGCACCACCAGTTCGTTCGGCCGGTCGATCCCTACCTGAAGCCGGGCGATCCGAAGAGCGGCCTCTTGCCCGGCGTCCACGGCGACGGCCCGGGCAAGGATGGCGAGGGGGACCGCCGCGTGCAGGCGTATTGCTTCCGCTTGTGTACGACCGACGCGCCGGCCAACCGCGTGCCTTGGCCCAAGCCGGAGGGCTACGACCCGCTGCGCTACGAGCTTCTGCTGCGGAACTTCGAGGCCGGCGACCTCCGCGTGCCGTGGAACCCGGTACACATGCCCAACCGCAAGACCGACACGAACAACAATTTTGCCATCTCGACCGACAACATCGGGATGAACTACGAGTATCCCGACGGCGACTATGCCACGCGCGAGCGGATCTTCCGCGAGCACGAGACGTATCAGAAGGGCCTCCTGTGGACGCTGGCCAACAGCCCCCGCGTGCCGGAGGAGGTCCGCCGGGTGTACCAGACTTGGGGCCTGGCCAAGGACGAGTTCCAAGCGACGGGCAACTGGCCGCACCAACTCTACGTGCGCGAGGCCCGCCGCATGGTGAGCGGCTACGTGATGACCGAGCAGAATTGCCGAGGCACTCGCGCGGCCGAGGACCCGGTGGGGCTGGGGGCCTACGGCATGGACTCGCACCACGTCCAGCGCTACGTCGATCCGTCGGGCCACGCGCGCAACGAGGGCGACGTGCAGGTGGGAGGGTTTTCGCCCTACCCGATCAGCTTCCGCTCGATCGTGCCCAAGCGGGCAGAGTGCGGCAACCTGCTGGTGCCGGTGTGCCTCTCGGCCACGCACATCTCCTACGGCTCGATCCGCATGGAGCCGGTGTTCATGGTCCTGGGCCAGTCTGCGGCCACCGCGGCGGTCCAGGCGATCCACGACAAGGCCGACGTCCAGGCGATCGACTATGCGAGACTGCGGGCGAGGCTCCTGGCCGACAAGCAGGTGTTGGAATGGACCGGCCCGCGCCGGCAGGCCGCCGAAGGCACCGACCCAAAGGCCCTCCCCGGCGTGGTCGTGGACGACGCCCAGGCCAGGCTCACCGGCGAGTGGAAGACCTCGGGAGCGATCGGCCCATTCGTGGGCGACGGCTACCTGCACGACGACAACGCGGGCAAGGGGGCGAAGTCCGCGCGGTTCGAGACCAAGCTGCCCGCGGCGGGGCGCTACGAGGTCCGCCTCGCCTGGTCGGCGGGGCCGAACCGGGCGTCCAAAGTGCCCGTGACCATCCAGCACGCGGGCGGCGAGAGCAAGGTGGCCGTGGACCAGCAGAAGGCCCCCGTCCTCGGCCGCCTGTTCCAGCCGCTGGGCACGTTCGAGTTCGCGGCCGACAAGCCGGCGGTCGTCACCATCTCCAACGAAGGCACGGCCGGCCACGTCATCGTCGACGCGGTCCAGTGGGTGGCGGAGAAATGAAAAACGGCCGGAGGCAGGCGTCCTCCTTATAGCGATTGACGTTATTAGCGCATGGCGACCGGCGATCGAGAAGCGGCGCAGGCACGTCCCCCGCTCCGCACAACGAGAGGCAGCCGGAAACGCGACAGCCAAGAAACGAAACAGGGGGCTGACGCCCCCCGCTCGCCGTCGCAATTGCCGGCGCGTCAGTCGAGGAACCCGACCAACTCCTGGCTGCGGCAGGGTTGTTGGAGCTTGCGGACCGCCTTGGCCTCGATCTGGCGGATCCGCTCGCGCGTGACCTTGAAGATGTGGCCCACTTCTTCGAGCGTGTAGCTGTAGCCGTCGCCCAGGCCGTAGCGGAGCTTGATGATCTCGCGCTCGCGGTAGCTGAGCGTTTTGAGGACCTTGTTGATCCTGCGGCGGAGCATTTCCTGCGTCGCCCCGATGGCCGGGCTCTCGGCCAGGCCGTCGGGCAACAGGTCGCCGAAGTGGCTGTCCTCGCTGTTGCCCACCGGCCGGTCGAGGCTGATGGGGTAGCGGCTCATGGCCAGGACCCGCCGGGTCTCGTCGACGCAGGTGCTCGAGGCGTTGGCCGTCTCCTCGATGGTCGGCTCGCGGCCCAACTCCTGGAGGAGTTTGCGCGAGACGTTCCGCACCCGCGACATGGTCTCGACCATGTGGACGGGGATGCGGATGGTGCGGCTCTGGTCGGCCACGGCGCGGGTGATGGCCTGGCGGATCCACCACGTGGCGTAGGTGCAGAACTTGAAGCCGCGGCGGTACTCGAACTTGTCGACCGCCCGCATCAGGCCGGCGTTCCCTTCCTGGATCAGGTCCAGGAAGCTCAGGCCGCGGTTGCGGTACTTCTTGGCGATGGAGACGACGAGCCGGAGGTTGCCCTCGGACAGTCCGCGCTTGGCCTCCTGGTACTTCTGGTAGATCTTCTTGAGGAATTGCACGCGGTTGCGCAGGCTGGTGGGCGTCTCCTGGATGGCCCGGAGGATGTTGCGGAACTCCATGAGCCAGGGCTCCCGCTCCTTGGCCGGGCCCTTGGCGTCCACATGCGCGACGATGCGGGCCTTGAGCTCGTCCACGCGACGGCTAAAGTCCTCGAGCGTCTTGATCATGGGCTCAATCCGCTGGGTCCGCAGGCCGAGCTCCTCGACCAGGCGCACGGCGCGGCAGCGTCGCTGGCCCAGGCGCCGCCACGCGGCGCGGCGCTTGCCCATCGGCTTCGAGCGGCTGGTGGCCACGTGATAGTCGTGCTGGTTCCGCTTGAGCAGGATGTCCAGCGTCTTGAGGTTGTGGGGCAGCCGGCCGAGGATCTGCTCCTTCTCCAACCGGTCGGTCACCGACACCTGCACGGTGCGGTCGAAGGGGAGGCTGCCGTCGTGGACACGGCGCAGTATCTTGACCGCCACCTGCATGACGTAGTCGCACTCGAGCACCCGGCGGCGGAACCTGGCCCGGGTGACCTCGATCTGCTTGGCGAGCGAGATTTCCTGTTGACGGGTGAGCAAGGGAATCTCGCCCATCTGGGTCAGGTACATCCGCACCGGATCGTCCGACCATGACTCGGCCTCGTCGCCTGCCGGCAGCAGGCTTTCCTCTTCTTGCTCCGCCGGTACGTCGTGCTCCTCCTCGTCAAAATCGAGATCATCGCCATCCTGGTCGCCCAACTCATCGTCGATGTCGAGGTGATCCTCCGATTTCTCGGTCAAGTCCAACGCGTCCTCGGCAACGGGAACCACGTCGTCTTCCAGGTCGTCCAACATCGCGTCGTACAATGCATTACTCCTCAACCGAGTCCAAACTGGTCAGTTCAACCCCCGAAAGCAAACGGGTAGCGAAGGTGGAACGAAGAGAGCGTGGAGGGGGCGGGCGCATGGCACGACCCCGGCACAACACGATCGTTGTATCAAACTCCCGACCCAAGCAAGATCATCCCACCGCCGGCTGCGCGCGGCCACCCAATTCTACCACCGTCACACCAGAGCGCCGGCACGCCCGGCCATTTGGCAAGGAATTCCACCTAACGAAGCAGTGCGCTCGAGTCCGCATCGTCTCGCGGCATCCACGAGCGGAGGCAACGCTTCCCTCGGTCCAGCGGAATGGGGGGTGGGATGGCTTTCTCACCCAGGGCCTTCCATAGAAGGCTGTGATCGAGGACACCGGGGATACTCAATTCTAATCACCCATGCCACTTCGTCCAGGGGCCAAGTGGGCATTTTGTCGGCTGAAACGGCTGCATCCGGTCGAACCGAAACCCAGCCCGCGCCAAGATGAAAAGATAGATAAAATGAGCAAAAATTGCGCGGCCCCAAAGTCCCCAGACTCTCGATGCCCGTAGTCCGAACCATCTGCCGGGCGACTTGCGTAATACTCCCGCCCGCCCGCCACGCGCGTTACACTTCCACTTGGGGCCGGACGCTTGCCGCCACGGCCGCGTCGGGCCACCCTTCCATGCCCGGAGACTCTGGTGAGATCGCAGTACCTTTTGCCGTGCTCCTGCGGGCGTGCGACCGTGATCGAGGTCACTCAATCGGGACAGACCATCCAGTGCGAGTGCGGACGTTCCTTGGACATCCCCACCATGCTCGAGATCCGCTCGCTTGAGCGGGTCCCCATGCAACTGCCACCCACGCGGCCGTCCCGTTGGGGCGTCAGGCAGCGACTTCTCCTCTTGGGCTGTGCGGTCCTGGCGATCGCGGCACTGCTTGCCTTCTTGCTGTATCTCCAGTGGCCCGTGCCCCCGAAATCGCCCGAGTCGATCGTCTGGGTGGTAGGCCGCGACGGCGGCACGGGGCCCCTTCAGAGGACGACCGGAGAGCTGACGTTGATCGAGAGCTTCCTGGTGTGGCAAAGCATGCCTAGAGAACTTGACTCGGCTCTGCGAGGCCCACGGGACGCGTACGCAGAAGCCGTGCGCACCTCGCGGAATTGGGCGGTGGTCGTGGCAGTCGTGGCGGCGCTGGGCGGGCTTTGCGCGGCCAGTTCCCTCCTGGTCCAGGCCCCCCCCTCGCGGCGCATCCCACCGAGGGGATAGCCGTATCACTCGCGAAGTACGAACTGATACTGCTGCGGCTCGATCTGCCGCCAGCCGCGCGTCAGGCGGCTTCCGGTGGCAAGCACTCGGATCTCGAGCGATTCCTTATCGACCACCACCAACAGGCGCTTGACCAGTCCGGCCGCTGTCAGAACGTAGACCGTCTCGGTCTCCGAGAGTCGCCACTTGCGCCAACGGTCCAGGGTGGGATGCTCGATGAGGAGTCGGGCCATGCGCGGATCGGCCTTGCTCACCGGTCGCGCCTGGCGGCAGGCAGTACAAACGCCCCTGTCCAACGTCGCCGGGCTGACCCGTTGGCGGCACCATTCACAGGCAACGATCTCGGTCCTCAGCACGGGCTGGCCGCTGAGCGGGCACCTCTCGACCTGGTCGGGCGCCACGCGCCTGCCTGTGAACGAGCAAACCACCAACTCGTCGGCGGCCAGGCGCCGCCCCGTCACGGCGCAAGCGGCCACCGCGTCGGCCGCCAGGAATCGGCCGTCGTCGGTAACGGCCACGTGGAAGGTCTCTCTGCCCGTGTGAGGGCAGACGTAGGGCGGTGGGGAGAGAGTCCGGGCCCAGCCCGCAAAAGGCAGGTCCGCCGCGAAATCGCCAACCGAGAACTGCAGTTTTCCCTCAACGTACTTGCACCATACCGCCGTTACATCGGCCTCGGGACACGCGGTCGCGAGGCCGAGCGCCTCCGCCGCGCGCCGCGCGCCGATCTCGGCCAAACGTCGAACCTCGGCATCGGCCAGCGCGGGCGGTTGTTCGAGGCGTGTCGTTTCACGCAGGCCGAGATGGTCGAGCACGTCCTCGGGGACGGGATTGCCCTCGGAATCCAGATACCTCGTCTGCATCGCATCGCCGTGCCCAAAGGTCAGCCGTAGGAAGAGGCGGTCCTGGACCGCGCAGCCCGCCAGATGGACCTTCCCCCCGTCCACGATGTAGGCCGGGAAAAGACGCTCCGTGAGCTGGCGGACGCTGTTCGGCTGACCGACGGGCGCAACGTGCATGAGCGGCCGGTCGGAATCCACGACTCGTTACCTCGCAGGCGATTTCCCAGTCGTCAGGCACCGGGGGCATTCTAGCATCAAACCGGGCGGTTGTCAGGGGCACCTGCAGAAGGGACTGCCGTGGGCCTGCGACTCGGCCTTGGCCGCTTGCGAAGGACGTAAACCACGTCCTCAGTCCGGTCATCGACCCGGATGGGCCTGCCGATGTCGTAACCGAAGTCGAACGTCGCGACGATCTCGAGCGCCGAGGTGGCTTCGAGCAGGCGACAGAACTGCTCGGCGGTGTAAGTCCGAAGCGTCATCTCGTCCACCAGGCGGAGCTGCCGCGAAGGCGTGGACACGTCGAACGTCACGCGGATCCGCTCGCGGCGCCGGCGCCGGTCCATGCCGAGCGACCGGAGCCGCGACACGACCGCCAGGCGTCCGCGGCGGACCGACCACGTTTCACGGTCGCAGTCGCGCCGGCCCAAGGGCGTAAGATGAATGCCGAGGACATACAGGCCGCCCGGCGCCAGGGAAGTCGCTACGCAGTCGAGATGACTCCGGGCCTTGGCCTCGCTCTCCAGGTGCCGGAAGCTGCTGACCGTATTGAAGGCAGCGTCCACTGGCCGGGCCAGGCGGAAGCCGGCCATGTCGCCGACCGAGGCGGTGGCAGGGAAGCCGTGGCGGACCAGCCGGCGATTGCAGTACGCCACGGCCGCCGGGTTCAGGTCGTTGCCCGATACGGCGTAACCTGCCGCAGCCAACTTGACCAGGAGGCGGCCGGTGCCGCAGGCCGGCTCAAATACCCGCCGGACCGGGCGCTTCGCATAACGGCGAAAAACGGCCCGCAGGAAATCGAACTCCGCCTTGCAGTCCGCCCCGAAGATGGCGTCGTAGTACTTGGGGTAATCGTAGAGTCGGGCGCGGACGGTCTGCATAACCTGGGCCCAATACCGTAGTAACCACGTATGAGGTAGTGTGAACCACGGAGTGGGACCTGTAAATGGTCGGGTCCTCCGGCTTTTCATTTGCTGCCCGGGAGTGTACCGTTAGGGCATCGACGGTTCCCGCGGTTCCATCGGCCAAGAACGAGCGGATGGCAGCACATGAAGGCGGCGTATATCGACCAGCCGGGCCCGCCCGAGAACATCGTCTATGGAGAACTTCCGAGGCCCGCAGCGACAGACGCTCGGGTATTGGTGAAGGTGGCCGCGGTGGCGGTCAACCCGGTGGACACGTACATTCGCAGCGGCGCGATCCGGCTGGAATTGCCAAGGCCCTTTGTCGTGGGTTGCGACCTGGCCGGGACGGTCGAAGAGGTCGGGCCGCTTGTCACTCACTTCAGGCCGGGCGACCGGGTTTGGGGGAGCAACCAGGGGCTCCTGGGCCGGCAAGGGACCTTTGCCGAGTACGCTTGCGTCGAGCAGCAGTGGCTCTATCCTACGCCGGAGGGCGTTGCCGACCGGGACGCGGCCGCGCTGGCGCTCGTGGCCATCACGGCACACCTGGGCCTGTTCCGCGACGCGAGGCTCTCCCTGGGCGAATCGCTTTTCGTCCACGGCGGCTCGGGCGGGGTGGGGTCGTGCGTGGTCCAGATGGCCAAGACGATCGGTGCCCGGGTGATGACCACGGCCGGCAGCCCGGAGAAGGTCCAGGTCTGCAGACAGCTCGGCGCCGACGCGGTGGCCAACTACAAGACCGACGACGTGGACGCGGCGATCAAGCGGTTTGCCCCCGCCGGGTTGGACGTTTGGTGGGAGACCCTGCGCGAGCCGGACCTCGAGCGGATCGTGGGCCACATGGGGCTGGGGGGGCGGATCGTAATCATGGCCGGGCGCGAGGCCAAGGCGACACTGCCGGTCGGCCCCTTCTACGTCAAGGACTGCTCGATCCGCGGCTTCGCCATGTTCAACGCCCCGGCCGAGGAGCAGCGCAAGTGCGCCGCCGAGATCAACCGCTGGATGGCCAAAGGAAAGCTGCGGGCGAGGATCGACCGGGTGATGAAGCTCTCCGAGGCGGCCGCCGCCCACCGGCTCCAGGAGGAAAGCACGGTCGGGAAAACCGGGGCGCTTTCGGGCAAGATCGTGCTGGAGCCGTGAGGGGAAGGATGAAGCAGCAATTCTGGGGCGGCCAACGATCAGAGCTCCGCGATCTTGCCACTCGCTTCCTGCTCCGACTCCATCCACGCTGGCCGAAGACCGCGGTAGAGGACGTCCGGGTCGATGTCCGCGCCGTTGTCCCAGCTTCGTCGTCGCCGTATGGCTCGTGGGAATGCGGCGGCGCATGGTCGCTGAAGTACATTGAGACCGCGACGCCGAAGAACTGGCTAATGCGAGGCATCTCTGCATCCTCCATCGCCTCCCGACAGAGCGTCTCAGTCCAGCCAGTCCTTGTCCTTCAGCCGCTGGGGCGTGTACTCCTCGGTCACGTAGCTGATGTCCTTCGAGACTAGGGCCTCGACTTCGAGCTTGAAGCCGTTGTCCAGGAGGTGCTTGATCTCCTTCTGCCACTGGGGCTTGTGGGCGAACCACGGGTACTTGGCGATCTGCTTGGCCCGCTTGCGGTCGGTGTCGTTGAGGTTGATCCGCACGCTTTTGGAGAGGCCGCACGCTTCGAAGTCTTTCGCCCGCAGGCCCAGGAACCGGGCGTCGGGAATGGCCATCCGCCTCGACTCGTAGGCCAGGTTGATCGACCCCTGCTTGATGACGCTATAGATGTAATACCCCCAGGGGTCGTTGTCGAGGAGGCAGTAGACAGGCAGCTTCAGCTCGTGGTGCATGCGGTACAGCAGCCGCCGCACGCCGCGGGGGGGCTGCCCGCCGCCGTGGGTCAGGATGCACTTGTGCTTGCGCCAGAACTTGTCCTCGTTGAACCGCCGCCAGACCGTGTCCTTTTCGACGTGGAGGATGAACTTCGCGCCGCACTTGCGGAACTGGATCACCTCGGGCTCGACGATCGAGGGGATGCTGTAGCCGCCGGAGCCCATGCGCGTGCAGTCGATGGTGTCGCCGCTATCGACCAGGACGATCTCGCCCACCATGGCCCCGGCGTTCTTGGCGTACAGGTGCAGTTCCTCGCGCAGCGCGTTGATGGCCACCTCCAGGTCCTCGATGGTGTTGTCCGACTCCTCCTGGTCGTCGAAGGTCTCCTCGCGGGTGCCCTCGATGGAATGCTTGAGCAGGTAGTACATACCGCGGAGGCTGGTGGTTTTGCCCTGGGCGATGAGCTTGGTGGCCCCGCCGGCCACGAGCATGGTTTGCATGTAGCTGCGGGCCTGGTTGAGGTTGAAGAGCTGCCGGCGGTTGGTGGCCGTGCCCATCTCGATGAACCGCTTCTTCTGGTTGTAGCGGACGTTGGAGAGGGTCCGCGCCGGGATGTCCAGGGCCGGGTCGCGGTTGGCCTTGGCGGCCTGGACCACGCCGTCGGCCAGGCCGCGTATCTGGGCAAACGTCTTGCGGTCCTGGGGCGTGAGCTTTGCCGGGTCGACCGGCTCGGATTCGGTGGTCGTCTTGCGGGGGCGTTTGGGCATGATGGTAGTTGTACTCGCGTCTTAACGCCTTTTGGCCGGCGAGCTGGCTCGCCGAGTGGAACCTGCGGGAATGGCCGGATGACACCGAACCGCGGCGAGCAAGCTCGTCGGCTAGACGGCTGCCGCCTCTCCCGAGGTTGCTGTCTCCGGGTCAACAATCAGCACTCCCCCGCCGTAGTCCTCGGGGGTTTCTTCCTCGTCCAGGACGCGGCCGCGGTCGTCGAGCTTCAGGTCGGCCTCGGCCGTCTTCGACTTGGCCACTCGGAGCAGGTCGTGGTAGAGCTTGTCGCGGTCGGCCTGGTTGATCTGGCTGACGGCCGTGGCCACCTCGCCCAGGTAGCGGAGGAAGATACTCCGCCGCTCCCCCTCGTGTTTCACCTTCTTGCGGCGGTTAAGGAACATGCCCAGCTTGCGGCCCGCGGCCTGGAGGGCCAGGCGCAGCTCCTTCTGGATTTCCGGGTAGCCGGCGATGGCCTCCTTCGACTCGCTGGTGAAGGGCACCCACACGCTGGCCATGTGGACCATCACCGTCACCGGCCCGGTGGGCAGCGACCCGCGCGACTGCGCCAGCCCGTAGCTCCGCCAGTTGGTCTGCATGATCGTCTGCGTGATCGCGCAGGCCCCGGCCTGGAACTGCAGCGGCACGCGGTTGGCGTAGCGCAGCACAGTCATGCTCTGGCCGTCGTGGAGGTTCACGTTGCGCATCGCCTCGTGCAGGCGGTCGCGCTGCGCCTGGTCCAGGTTGCCGGGGGAGATCCTCGTGGGCAGATGGGCCTCCTGGATGATCTTGTCGGCCGCCGCGGTGCCCATGCCCTCGAACGTCGTGGCCAGGAACTGGCGGAGCGTCCGGGCGTCGGTCTGGGCGATCAACTCCTCCAGGGCCTCGCGCGTGACCCGCTGCGTGGGCAGGGCTCCGCCATAGGCCAGGCCGACCTCGATCACGAACGGATTGCCGCGGTACACGGCCGGCGGGCGCGTGGCCGCCGCGTAGAACTCGGCCGGCACGATCTTGTGCAGCCCCTTGAGGATCAACTCCTCGCCGATCGGCGACACGCAGTCCGTGGCCGGCGCGCTGATCCGCGTCTCCTGGATGGCCTTGTACAGGGCGTCCGCCTCGTGCCGCCCGATCCGCTTGGGGTTCGCCCGCGTGGTGAGCTTCGCCCCCTCGCAAATCCGCCGGGCGACCGCCGAGCTGACCCGCGAAAAAGAACCGACGAGGAACTGGGCCAGCGTCGGCGCCCGCGTGTCCTTGAGCATCGTCACCAGCATCCCAAGCTCGACGCCGTAGGGATGCGGCTTGATCTCCTTGGGCTCGGGCGGCAACTGCTCGGTCACCCGGGCGTAGGTCGTGTCGTTGCCCTCAGGATCGATGTAGTGGACGGTGACGTGCGGGTTGGCGATGGCGGTCTCTTCGAGGTACTCGTCGACGCTCCCCCGGCCGCGCTGGTACTTGGCCTCCAACTCGATCGTGACCCGCGTGCCGTGGTCCACCTCGATCCACTCGATCCCCTTGCGCTCCATGTACTGCCGGCCAGCGTCGTTGGCCGGGATGTCGTCCCCCTCGCCTTTGCCGTTGAGGATCTCGGGCAAATTGCGCTTGGTGTCGATCTGGATCTCGTAGTAGTGCGCGTCCTTGGCCCGGCCGATCTTGGAGACGATCCGCACCGGCTTGCCCGTGGTCAACAGGCCGTACATTCCGGCCGCGGAGATGCCGATG
>WBZO01002852.1_pt2 | contig 11898 bp, 10 predicted proteins | sample 5204261 | NCBI WGS metagenome assembly WBZO01 (sample SAMN12412400, study PRJNA552823) | activated sludge metagenome | isolation source: activated sludge from anammox sidestream of wastewater treatment plant... | place: USA: North Carolina | collected 2017-09 | reverse complement strand
TCAAAACATTTCAAAATCCATTAGAAACAATAGCTTATTTAAAAAAGAATAATTTTCAGATAGTAACTACAAGTCCATACGGTGATAAAATACAATCTTTAATATCTCTATCAGATAGACCAGTTGCTTTGATTGTTGGTAATGAAACCGAAGGAGTGTCAGATGATTTTATTAAGCAAGCTGATATTACGGTTCAGATACCAATGCAAAGTCAAGTGGAAAGTTTAAATGTTGGCGTTGCCACCGGGATTAGCATCTATGAACTTAAATTGAAACAAGTATTAGGAATGATTGAGAAGAAAATAAAATCGACCTTAGGTCGTGAGATTAATGTTGTCGCTTCGATGATACGGGACGTTCTTGACAAAGAATTAAAAAAGGTGTCCGATTTATCGAGTACTCAACTGGTTTTTATGATGGTTTTAAAATGTGATACAATAATGAACATTTTGGAAGCTCAAAAGCAATTTGGACTTCCAGATATAGAAATAAAACCTTTTTTTGAGCCACTATTATCAAAAGGATTTATCAATACTGATACATCAAATAATTTGATAATCACTGTAACTGGTGTTGAAACGATAGGGAAGCTTTGGGCGATAATAGAAAATGCGGAAAATAAGATTCTAACTGATTTTACCGATAATGAGAAAATAGAATTGAAACGGTTGATAGAAAAAATGAAGAAAAAATGTATAGAAATAATTAACGTGCCATAACAAGGGCTCATACGCCATTGGGGTTTAAGTGGTTAGGCGTGCTTCGCTCTCGCTTGCAAGCTCGGTAACGGGTGATAAGTTCGCGTCCACGAAGTCCCCAACGTCGCATAGCCCCGACCGTTAGTGGCTATTTTAGAACGACACACACAAACTAAAACGACAGTCAATTTTTAAGACGAAATGGCAAAAAAGATATTCATTCTATTTACAGCGGAACTATTGAAGCGTTAGCAAAAATCTTAGCGACACAGGACGGGTTTTGAGTTATAACCAGACATTTTTCCCAGACGAGTCTCCGCAGAGACCCGTCGTCATGTAACTGCTATTCCATTTTTGTCAACACCGTTTCATCCTTTTAAGCGATAAAATAATGATGAGAGGCAAGATGCCTCGCATAGCAGAGGGAGTTTAATTCTTTCAAATAAAAAAGAATATGCTTTGCGGAAGCCGATCACGCTTTTGCTTTATCAGAAAATTCATCCACCAGATAGCTGATCGTGCGTGCCACGCAGTCGGCATCGCAACGGTCGGCCAGAAAGCCGGAGCCACAGCCGGCGATCTCCTGCAGCACTTCCTGGAGTTCCCTGGCTTCATTGCTTTGAGGATGACTATTTCCTTCTTTCTTCGCCTGTTCTGTATAGTCTTCCACTGCTTTAACCATGGTGTGTGCCATTTTTCCGGCCGGAATTTTCTTTGCCAGGAAGTCAGGGCCAATGGCCACCACTTTATCAATCGCCGCTCTCATCTGAGACACCTGTACCTGTTTGTTTTCTGCAGACATAATTCAATGATTTTATAACATATTACAATTACATAAGAAACAATTCAGGGCTCCTTTTGGTTCGATAGCAGAGGAACGTGGATGAATCAATATCCTCTTTTTCTGTCCACCACATCCACAAACTCACCTCCGTTCTTCAACGCATAATAATTCTGCAGCACTTTTTTGAAAGCAGCTTCGGGATGGGTGTTGCCGGCATTATGCGGAGTGATGAAGATCTTTTCATGGGCCCAGAAGGGATGGCCGGCAGGCAAAGGCTCTTCGGAAAATACATCGAGGGCAGCGCCGGAAAGTTGTCCACTCTCCAACGCTTCCAACAAGTCTTTTTCCACCAGGTGTCCACCCCGTGCCACATTGACCAGGTAAGCTCCTTTGGGCAAACGGGCAAAAACTTCTTTATTCAAAATGCCCGTGGTCTCATCGGTCAAAGGAAGGATGCAGACCAGTATCTGTGCTGTGCTCAGAAATTCATTGCGCTGATCGTTTCCGTAAAAAGTTTGAATTCCGGCGATCTTCTTTTCAGTGCGTGACCAACCCGTTACCTTAAATCCATTCTTTACAAAAAGCTCGCCGATCACCCGGCCGATGGCTCCTATGCCCATGATGCCAACAGTGGTCTCTTCGGGCCGCTGAAAGGAATGATGCTTCCACACTTTCTCCTGCTGCTGTTTGAAAAAAACAGGCAACTTTCTCAAGTGACTCAAGGCAAGCGCTAAAACAAAATCAGCCATGTCACGCTGGTGCATGGGCTGCACGATCTTCGTGACAATCACATTTTCCGGAAGGCTTGGTTCGGCGAGAATGGCCCTCACTCCTGCCCCCATGGATGCCACTACTTTCAGGTTGGGGAAATGAGCAAAAGCGCCCGGCTGCGGATCGAATGCCATTACAAACTCAACCGATTCCCTGTCAGAGTCATCCGGATAGATCTGCACTTCAAATTCCGGAACCTGTTTCCTGATCGAGTCTGCCCATTCATTGGCAAACCGTTTAATGGGACATATTATCGTGATCTTGTCTTTTGCTTTCATGAATAATGATGCAAAATTAGTAACGGAACAAAAGCCGGGCTTTTATTTTCTGTTATATCACGGTAAAAAAAATTTCAATACAACAGAATACACCAAAATTCAACACATGCATACCGGTCAATTATACATCATCAATAAAATATTCCATAGATGAAAAACCTTTAAAGAAGGAAAAATATTTGATTACGAACACGGGATCAAAGAACTCTTTGATAATTTATCATCGTTGCTCTTATATTTGAATGAAATTAAATTCTATAAGAAAGTAATCCAACCATAAAACGATATGAGTGAAAGAATAACAGGCATCATAGGCGCCATGCCGGAAGAGATCAACACGATCACTGAACTTTTTTCAGACAGGGAAGAAAAAATGATCGGCGACAGAATTTATCACACCGGAACGATCAATGGCTCCAAAGCGGTGCTGGTATTTTCTCATTGGGGAAAAGTGGCGGCAGCCCTGACCGTCACCACGTTGATCCTGGAATTCAAAATAACAGAACTGATCTTTACCGGTGTGGCCGGAGCCATAGATCCTTCACTCCGTGTAGGCGATATAGTGATAGGGAAAAGATTGTTTCAGCATGACATGGATGCAAGGCCGATTATCAGGCAATATGAGATACCGCTGCTGGGTGTGCTGAGCCTGGATACAAGCGAGCAGCAGATCAACAGGGCAAAAGAGATCATCTCAGACCTGCTGGAAAGAAAACACCTCGAAAGAGTGATTGCCAATGAAGAACTTGAACACCTGAACATCAGAGAGCCAAAGCTTCATGTCGGCGATATTGCAAGCGGTGATAAATTTTTCTCCGGCAGCGGGGATAAGCATACGCTTCAAAGATCATTACCTTCCGTTCTTTGTGTAGAAATGGAAGGAGCCGCAGTGGCCCAGGTGTGTTATGCCTTTAAAATCCCGTTTACTATCATCAGAACGATCTCTGATACTGCAGATGAAAATGCCGGATCCGATTTCCCTTCCTTCATCAAAAATGTTTCGAGCAAATATTCTGCAGAAATCGTAAAACTTTATTTCTGTCAATAAAACAAATGGCCTCTACACAAAAAGTATAAAGGCCACTGATCAATATCATTACTGCAGAACTATCCTTCTGCTTTTACCGATTCCACTACGATGCTTTGCATGCCGTTTTTGTCTATTACTTTTCCGCTGATCTCAATATTATCTGCCGCATGCTTGATGGCTTGTTTGTAAGCATCTGCATTTTTGTGGTCTTCCACCAGCAGATAAACTTTACCATCAGCCTTGTTGAGGATCCCTGCAGGTAGCCCTTTATCCAGGCATCCCTGGGCGCACACTTTATGGCCTTTCCCCATGGAACCTCCGGTCATATAGCAGGAAAGGTCCAGCACTTCACCCTTCAGAGTCTGGGTGGATTGTCCGTAAATGGTTTGAGAAAATACAACCATCATTCCGGCCATCAGAAAGCCTGATAAATTTACTTTGAGTGACGTTTTCGTTTTCATCTTGAATCATTTTATGTGAAAGAAATAATTGTTGGAGTGGTATAAAGGTACGTCGAATCACCGTTCGGCCGGAAAAATATTCTGCTTTACATACCTTTAACATAAAAACAGATCATGAAAAGGAGATCGAAAATAATCCTTGCCATCGCAGCGGTATTGCTGATCATACAGCTTCCTGTGTTCACGCCTGCCAGGAATACCACGGAAGCCGAACCGGTGAACGACATTGCAAAAGCCTATGATGTTCCGATGGATATACTCATGGATATTTACAATTCCTGTTACGATTGCCATTCCAATTATACCAAAGAATATCCCTGGTATTATCATATCCAGCCGGTAAGCTGGTGGATGGCGCTTCATATCAGCAATGCAAAGAAGGAATTAAATTTTTCCGAATTCGCAACTTACCCGCCGGAAAAAGCGGCAAAAAAATTCGATGAGATCCGGGAGCAACTCGAAAAAAGGAATATGCCACTTCGTTCTTACCTGCTGATGCACAAAGAAGCCAAGCTGAGTGATGAGGACTATAAGAACCTCATAGACTGGGCAAAGAAAATGCATGATGAGATCACCGCTAAGATTGGCTCTGTTAACCGGAAATAAGTGAACCGGGCAAACTATATCCTTTCCGGTTTGTTTATGACACATAAACGATCAGTTCTTCACTAAAAAGAAAGAATATGAAAACCGGTTTTATTGGATTGGGCAACCTGGGCACTCCCATTGCAGAAAACCTGTTGAATGCAGGCCATCAGCTTTTTGTTTTTAACCGCACAGCAGCTAAAGCAGAGCCTTTGGTAAAAAAAGGAGCCTTGCAATGCAAGTCGGTAAAGGAACTGGCATCGGAGTGCGATATTGTATTCAGCATTGTTTCCGATGATGCAGCTTTAAAAGAAATAACTACGGGACCTGATGGTATTGCATCCTGTCTGAAAAAAGAAGGAATACATGTGGCTATGAGCACGATTCTGCCTGCCACTGCCAAAGAACTTTCGGCATTACATAAAAAACATCACAATCATTATATCGCATGCCCCGTAATGGGCAGGCCTGAAGCGGCCAGAGAAAAGAAACTGAATTTCCTTGTCTCGGGAGAAAAGAAATTCATTGATATCATAAAACCTTATCTGATACAAGCCGGTGGTGCAGGCATCTGGGAATTCGGTGAAGAGTCTGCTGCAGCCAACACTGCAAAACTATGCAGTAACTTCATGATCATCTCAGCCATTGAATCCATGGCAGAAGGAATCCAACTGGCAAAGAAAAGTGGTATTGACGCCTCTGCATGGATGAACATGCTGACGCATACATTGTTCTCCGCCCCCGCATTCATTAATTACGGAAAGATCATCTTAGAAGAAAAATATATTCCGGCAAGTTTTAAATTAAAACTGGGATTAAAGGACGTGAATCTTGTTCTCAGCCAGGCTTCGGAAGTAAAAGCCAAAATGCCGGTAGGCGAAGTACTCCACAAACAATTGAAAATTTCCATGGAAAACGGCAAAAGCGAATATGATTGGGCGGCTGTCGCCGATTTGTTGAAATAAGATCAAGAACGTCCTCCTTTTAATAAACAAACAAATAATTTTTCAGGTTCTTTTCTTAAAGCACCTGACAGACTTTTTGCACAAAGTTTAACCATTGTTATTGTCGCGTTATGCCACGCTCCCTCACTATTCTTTTCTCCCGTTTGCGAGTCATATAGGTGAAACAAAATTCAGAATTATGAAACGGTTATTGATGATCTTAATGGCAACGGTGGTATCAATGGGAGTGAATGCACAACATGCAGCGCCGGTTCGTACCGGGCACGTTGGTCATGGTAATTTCGGCAGAACCCGTATTGTTGTAGTTGGACCTTCGTTCTATTCTCCTTTCTATTATGGATCACCTTATCTCTATGGATACTATGATCCATTCTATTATCCTTTTTACCCCGGCAATGTTTATCAATACCCCGGCCAGTCAAAACTGGAACTCAAGATAGCGAATATCAAAAATGACTATCGTGATAAGATCTGGTCTGCCAGGCATGATAAAGACCTGAGTAAAACAGAAAGAAAAGACACGATACATCAATTAAAACATGACAGGGACCAGGCTATCATACAAGCCCAAACCGACTATTATAAATCTCATTGATAAAGTGCATGCGTAATCACAGAGAAGCCGTACCGACAGAGTCGGTACGGCTTCTTTTATTTTAAAAAACCCGGCTCTATTTATCCAGTCCGTATTTGTGCATGTAACGGTCGTAGAGTTGAGTCTGCTTATTTTCAAGACTGACTTTTCTTCCCTGTATGAAAGCATCAGTAATAATGCTGGTGCGCATGTCCAGAACATCCCCTTTACTGATGATAATGTTGGCGTCTTTACCCACTTCGATACTTCCGGTGCGGTCGTCAATGCCCAGGATCTTTGCAGCATCCAGTGTGATAGCCTGCAAGGCTTCTTCCTTGCTCAATCCATAAGCAACGGCTTGCCCTGCGTTGAAAGACAGATTACGGTAACGGGTTTCTTCAAAATCATCATTCAGGCAAAACAGGACACCCGCTTTTTTCAACATATATGGTGTTTTGAATGGCTGATCCACATCATCATCAGCCATGGTGGGAAGATCGAACTCACGCCCCAGGATTACTGAAATATTATTTTGCTTCAGCAGATCAGCTATCTGCCAGCTGTCGCTGCCGCCGACGATCACCACATTGAATCCGAATTCTTTTGCAAAGTCTATGGCCACAAGCATTTGCTTCACTTCATTGCAATGCACATAGAATTTTTGTTTTTTATCGAACAATCCTTTCACTGCTTCGAATTTCAAATTGGTCTCGGTGTGATTGGTCTCGCTTAAATATGCTTTTGCTTCACGGAAGAATTTCTTCACTTCTTCAATTTTATCCAGAGCTGCTTTTACCGGATCTGTACCGGCTGCACCCTGTTGAGCTCCGCCGAAGAATGCAAAGAATCTTCCACGTGGCCTGTTGAGCAATCCCGGCATATTGAAATGAATACCCACATCCATTTTATATGCAGCATCTTCCCAGTTCCAGGCGTCGAGTTGAACAATGGTAGAAGATCCCGGAAGAGTTCCGCCTAACGGAGCCACATTCGCCAGCAGGATGCCGTTTGCCCTCAGCACACCGATCACCCTGGAGTCGGTGTTGTAAGCAACGATGGAGCGAATGTTGGAATTCCAGTCCCCCAACTCAGCAAAGTCATTGCTTCCCCTTACCGCATTGCCGGCTATTTCACGAAGCCCGAGATCTGTGTTGGGTAATATGAGCCCGGGATAAACCTGCTTCCCTTTGGCATCCACCACATTTCCTGATGCATTGATGCCGGTGCCCACTTTGGTGATCTTTCCATCTTTGATCTCGATGGTTCCATTTTCTATCACCTGCCCGTTGCCCACATGAATGGTGGCATTGGTGATGTAAAGAGTTCCTTTCTGCTGAGGGGCGGGATACACATCATCCTGCGCCTTTGCCATTACTGCGATAAACAGAAAAGAAATTATGCTTAGAAATATCTTTTTCATTGTATTCCGATTTATTGATTTTGATTTATGACGTCATCGTAGCTGTCTGTTTCCAACAATCCTTTCTGATGATCCACATCATCTTCGCAATGAAGAATCACCTGCAGGCTTGGCCTTGCTGCCGTCATGGCGAACGGATTGGACCTTCCTTCGGCGATCATCTTTTTTACAAGCCTGTTCCTTTCGGCAGAGATCTCTTTGCGAAGCTGAAGGTCACGGTCCCTGTCAAAATAAACAGTGCCATCCACAATTGTGTACAATGCCACTGCATATACGCTTAAAGGGTTATCGCTCCACAACACCAGGTCGGCATCTTTCCCGACTTTGATGCTTCCCACTTTATCCTGAATGTGCAAGGCTTTGGCCGGGTTGATGGTCACCATTTTGAACGCATCTTCCTCACTCATGCCTCCGTATTTCACACTCTTGGCAGCTTCCTGGTTCAGGCGTCGGGCCATCTCGGCATCATCGGAATTGATGCACACATTCAATCCCATCTTATTCAGGATGGAAGCGTTGTACGCAATGGCATCCTGAACTTCAAGTTTATATTCCCACCAGTCAGAGAAAGTGGATGTGTTGGATCCATGTGCTTTCAGCTTGTCGGCAACTTTATAACCTTCCAGAATGTGAGTGAATGTATTTACTTTAAAACCGAATTTCTCTGCTACACGCATCAATTCGGTGATCTCGCTCTGCACATAAGAGTGGCAGGTAATAAAGCGTTTCTTATTCATGATCTCCACCAGCGCATCCAGTTCAAGATTCCTTCTGGTGGTTGCCGGCAAAGCTTTTAGTTGTTTTTCATAATCTCTGGCCCGGGTAAATGCATCCATCTGCACTTCCTCCACTCCCATTCTTGTATCAGGATATCTTTGATTTCCCTGGGAAGAAGCAGTGCGTTTCACATTTTCACCCAATGCAAATTTGATAAAGGGATCAGCGCCTTTGAACTTCAATCCCTCATCATTCACGCCCCAACGCAGCTTGATCAGTTGAGATTGCCCATCAATGACGTTGGCAGAGCCATGCAAGATTTGTGCTGTAGTGACCCCGCCGCTAAGCTCACGATAAATGGCAATGTCCTCAGGATTCAGATTGTCCGCAATGCGTACTTCTGAAGTAACTGATTCAGCGCCTTCATTGATGGAGAATGCCGCAATGTGAGAATGTTCATCAATGATGCCCGGAGTAAGATACTTCCCTGAGCCATCTATCACTCTTGCAGAATTGTCTGAAAGGTTCTTACCTACCCTTGCTATCTTGCCATTCTTAACCAGTACATCCGTATTATTCAGGATGCCGTCCTTGTCAACCGTCCATACGGTTGCATTTTTAATTAGTATTGTTTCCTGCTGAGGAATTTTAGTAGCTCCATAAGTGCCGAACGGGTAATCCACTTTTCCCAGATGCAATGCTGCTGCTTTACGCTCCGGTTTCGTTGCTTCAGGAGATGACTTTACCAAAGTTGCGGTCCATAATACCGGAGCGCCGGATGTATCCACCCCGTTTCCCTGCCATACGTCACCATTATTAACACCACTCAATCTGATGCTGGCTCCATTTTGAGTGCCACCGCCCCTCATTCCCTGAAATCCTCCTCCTCCCGGAAAGCCGCCACCGTTTCCGCCCGGTTTGTGTGAAGGCGTGGTGGAGAAACTCAATTTTACCAGTTTACCATCATAGCTGAACTTTCCGGCCAGCGTATCTTTTCCGGAGATAACATCAGCGGTGTTGCCGCTCTTCACGTTGATCTCATAATTCTTAGTACCCGAAGGAGAACTGATCACTAAATTGTAATGTCCGTTTATATCATTCCACAGTTCATTTTTTACATCATAACGCTCACCCTGAACCCAGTTCTGTATGATGGCTGTTTTTTCATTGAATAACGGGCCGTTGGTGATCAGGAAATTGGCAAGCTTACCCTGATCGAGACTTCCCACTTTATCATAAACACCGAGCCATGTTGCCGGATTGATGGTCAGGGCATCGAAAGCTTTGGATTCACTCAAGCCATATTCTATTGCTTTCCTCAGATTGGCCCAGAATTGTTTTACATCTCTCAGGTCAGAACTGGAAATACAGAAAGGAATATTTGCTTTTTCCACTACTCCGGGATTGGTGGGCGCCAATTCCCAGTTTTTCATATCACGCAGAGAAACATAACGTGCATCATTGGGATCTTCCACATTCTGTGCCTGCGGAAAATTCAAGGTAAGGATCAGCGGAGCCTTGGTGGCTGCAATGTCGTCTATACGCTGGTAATCATCTCCGCCGGTTTTAATAATATACTGAACACCAAATTCATCGCCAACACGGTCAGCACGGATCACTCCCCACTTATCCGTCGCTTCAAAGATCTGAGGCAGATTCTGATTATCATTCCATGCCTGAAGGCTGAGATTCACTCCTTCCTGTGCCGGGTTGGTTTTATACCATTGGCCATCCAGGAAAGTCTGTCTCAGCAATGCCACACTGCCCATCATGGAGCTCGGGTAGCTTTGTGTGGAAGTCCCTTTACTGAAAGAATAATTTGCAGATGCTTTTTGTTTCAGCATCACCAGGTTCTCTTTTTTATCAGCGAGTGTCACCACAGTTCCGGTACCTCTTGCTATCCCATCTTTATCAAAAGTGAGTACAGAACCAAATCCGATCTCACGCAAAGGCTTTGCTTTGGCAGGATCGGCTACAAATTTTTCATAAGCATTGAACTGGCTTTTAATCGCCTGGTTCCATCCGTAAGCGCCTTTGGTATTGGAAGTGAATTGCTGTTGGAAGAAATTAAAAGTCCCTCTTGCCTGTCCGGTGCCTGTTTCCGGTGCAGGCATGCCGTAATTGGTATAAATATCAACCAGGGAAGGGTAAATGTATTTGCCGGCACAGTTTATCACCACCGCATCCGGCGGGACATTAACTGAAGTGCCGATAGCAGTGATCTTCCCTTCGCGGATCACCATGGTGGCATTATTCAGAGTAGTCTTTCCGTCTTTCACAATGGTAGCATTGGTGAAAGCATAAGAACCCGTCCGGGGGTCGGCTACTCCATTAACGGGAAAAGTTTGCTGCGCCGCCACTGCCATCATCAAAAACAAAAAGGACAGCATGAAGCCCGGCCGCAGCAGGGGTTTCTTTTTTCTCATTGCATATTAGTTTAGGTGTTGATAAATAAAATATGAATTTATAATTTTTAAAAATGAGCAAACCGAAAATAATTCAAATGTGTAATACTCTGTGTAAAACTTGATGAACGTCCTGAAATATGAGATAAATTCCTGATAAGCCGGTATTCCATCAGCTAACAGCGTTTCTTATACGATGGAAGGAAGTTTAGTAACTTTGATAAAATTTAAAATATGCCAAAGACAGGTATGTTAACTACGATCCCTGACTTTACATTAACGCCGAGAATAGACCAGGTAGGTGCGGAAGAAAGGGCAAGCCGGTTCACCAAAAGAAGTATCAAAAAAGAGGCTAAGGTGAACGGGCTGAAGTTGGTGCTCAATATGATAGACCTTACCACGCTGGAAGGGAAAGATACCGAAGGAAAAGTAAAACAGTTATGCTATAAGGCCATGCACCTTCATGATGCATTGCCGGGATTGCCGACTGTAGCTGCCGTATGTGTGTATCCCACCATGGTGAAGACAGCAAAAAACGCATTAAAAGGATCGGGAATAAAAGTGGCTTCTGTGGCAACAGGTTTTCCCAGCGGACAGGCTTCAAGGGATGTGAAGATAAGAGATACCAGATATGCGGTGGAAAATGGAGCCGATGAAGTGGACATGGTGATCAGCCGCGGAAAATTCCATGCTGGAGAATATAATTATGTATTCGATGAAATAGCTGCCGTGAAAGAGGCCTGCGGTGAAGCAAGATTAAAAGTGATCCTGGAAACCAGTGATCTCATCACCTTCGACAAGATCAGGCGGGCCAGTGATATTGCCATGTATGCCGGCGCTGATTTTATAAAAACGGCCACAGGAAAAATACAACCTCCTTCCTCCATGCCTGTGGCATTGATCATGATTGAAGCCATCCGCGATTTTTATTACAAGACCGGGAAGATGGTGGGAATGAAACCCGCAGGCGGTATTTCAAAAGCAAAAGTGGCTTTGCATTATTTAGTAATGGTAAAAGAAGTGCTGGGAGAAGCCTGGATGAACAATCACTGGTTCCGCTTCGGGGCAAGCAGCCTTGCCAATGATGTGCTGATGCAGATTATGAAAGAAAAAACAGGAGTGTATCAATGCGCCAGTTATTTCAGCATTGATTAAAAATTATTTATGTGAACCTTAACTCACTTCATAGCTCTTAATTTATATAGACATT
>WBZO01006067.1_pt1 | contig 11900 bp, 7 predicted proteins | sample 5204261 | NCBI WGS metagenome assembly WBZO01 (sample SAMN12412400, study PRJNA552823) | activated sludge metagenome | isolation source: activated sludge from anammox sidestream of wastewater treatment plant... | place: USA: North Carolina | collected 2017-09 | reverse complement strand
GCCCGCGCCACCGCGTTCCTGATTCACGACGGCATTCTTCCTTCCAACGACGGCCGCGGCTACGTTCTGCGCAAAATCATGCGCCGGGCGATGCGCAACGCCCGCATGATCGGTGTCCAGGATCCGTTTCTATACAAACTCGCCGGCTTTGTCGCCGAACTGATGAAACCCGGCTACCCGGAAATGATCGAGAGCATCCCCCGGGTGGCCCGCATTGTCAAGGACGAGGAACACCGCTACGCCACCACCTTCCAGGTCGCCGAGCGAGTCTTCCACGACGAGGCCAGATCCGCCACCGGCGGCGTCCTGCCCGGCGCCGCCGCCTTCAAGCTCTACGACACTTACGGCATGGCGCTCGACGAGCAGCAGGACATGGCTCGCGACCTCGGCCTCGCCATCGACACCGCCGGCTTCGACGAGGCCATGTCGCGGCAGAAAGCCCGCGCCCGCGCCTCCTGGAAAGGAGCCGAAAAGTCCCAGGTCGCGCCCGTCTACCAGGAGCTGCTCGCTCAGGGCAAAACCCGATTCCTCGGCTACGACACCCTCGCCGCCGGCCCCTGCCGCATCCTCGCCATCCTCGTCTCGCAGCAGCTTCAATCCGGCGTCGAGGCCGGCGAAGAGTGCGAAATCGTCCTCGACTGCACGCCCTTCTACGCCGAATCCGGCGGCCAGGTCGGCGACACCGGCGCGCTCGTCGATCCGGAGACCGGCGCCCCCGTAGCTCACGTCACCGATACCAGCGCCGCCCTCCCCGGCCTCACCGTCCACAAGGTCCGCGCCAGCCACGCTCTCCGCCCCGGCCAGCTCCTCCAGGCGCGCGTCGACGGCGCCGGCCGCCGCGCCACCATGCGCAACCACACCGCCACCCACCTGCTTCACGCCGCCCTCCGCTCCGTCCTCGGCCCCCATGTCAAACAGGCCGGCAGCGTCGTCGAGCCCGGCCGCCTCCGCTTCGACTTCTCCCATTACGCCGCGCTCGATCCCCAGGAAATCGCCGAAATCGAGCGTATCGCCAACGATCAGATCCTGCTCGACTCGCCCGTCTCCACCGACCTCATGGACCTCGATAAGGCCCTCGAAACCGGCGCCATGGCGCTGTTCGGCGAGAAATACGGCGAGCAGGTCCGCGTCGTCTCCGTGCCCGGCTTCAGCCGCGAGCTTTGCGGCGGCACCCACGTCGCCCGCACCGGCGAAATCGGCCTCGTCAAGGTCGTCTATGAAGGCTCCATCTCCGCCGGCGTCCGCCGCATCGAAGCCCTCACCGGCGCCGCCGCCCTCAGGCGCTTTCAGGACGCCTCCACCCTCGTCCATGCCGCCTCCGCGGCCCTCCGGACCTCGGAAGCCGAACTCCTCGATCAGATCGGCAAACTCGCCGCCCAACAGCGCAGCCTTGAACGCCAGGTGGAACAGCTCAAGCAGCAGGCCGCCCACGCCGCCGCCGGCGATCTCGAATCGCAGGCGCGCGACATCAAGGGCGTCAAAGTCCTCTCCGCCCGCGTCGACGGCCTCGACCGCGGTCAGATGCGCAACCTCGCCGACGCCCTGCGAAATAAATGGAAGTCGGCCGTTGTCGTCCTCGCTGCCGCCGCCAACGGCAACGTCGCCATCGTCGCCGGCGTCACCAGCGACATCACCGCCAAGGTCCACGCAGGCAAGCTCGCCGGCGCCGTCGCCCAGGCCGTCGGCGGCAAGGGCGGCGGCCGGCCCGACCTCGCTGAAGCCGGCGGCAAGGACGCCGCGGCCCTGCCCGCAGCGCTTGCCTCCGTCTACACGAGCGTCGAAGGAATGTTGTGAGCCGGTTGGACGCCATCATTGTCGGAGCGGGTCCCACGGGCCTCGCCTGCGGCATTGAACTCAGCCGCCGCGGCCTCTCGGCCAGGCTGTTCGATAAGGGCTGCCTCACCAACTCGCTTTACCATTACCCGACGCACATGACCTTTTTCACCACGCCCGAGTTGCTCGAAATCGGCGGCATTCCGATGACGGCGCTCGGCGAGAAGCCGGTCCGCATCGAGGCCCTCAAGTACTATCGCCGCGTCGCCGAGCACTACCAGCTCGACATCCACCAATACGAGCGCGTCCTCGGCTTCGATGGCGAAGATGGCGCCTACACGGTCAGCACCGAAGACCGCCTCGGCCAGTCGCACGCCTACTCCGCCCGCAAGATCATCCTCGCCACCGGCTACTACGACAAGCCCAACCTGCTCGGCGTCCCCGGCGAGGATCTCCCCAAGGTCCTCCACTACTACAAGGAGCCCCACCCTTACTTCGACCAGGACGTCGTCGTCGTCGGCGCGAAAAACTCCGCCGCCATCGCCGCCCTCGAACTCCACTGGAGCGGCGCGCGCGTCACCCTCGTCCACCGCGGTCCCGAAATCAGCTCCAGCGTCAAGTACTGGATCAGGCCCAACCTCGAAAACCGCATCGCGGCCGGCGAGATCAACGCCCACTTCAACTCCACCATCCGCGCAATCCGCCCGGCTGAAGTCCTCCTCTCCACCCCCGCCGGCGACCTGTCCATCCCTAACGATTTCGTCTTCGCCATGACCGGCTACCACCCCGACACCGATTTCCTCGCCCGCCACGGCATCCTCTTCGATCCCGCCACCCGCCGCCCGCGCGTCGACCCCGAAACCCTCGAAAGCGAGCGCCGCGGCGTCCATCTCGCCGGCGTCCTCGTCGCCGGCATGCACACCAACGAGATCTTCATCGAAAACGGCCGCTTCCACGGCCGCCAGATCGCCGCCGCCATCGCCGCCGGTCCCGCCCCCGCGAGGGTAATCTGAATACTGCCATGCAACGCGTCTGCTTTCTGCTCCAGGTCCGCCAGGATCGCCTCGACGAATACAAAGCCCGCCACCAGGCCGTCTGGCCAGCGATGCTCGACGCCCTGCGCCGCGCCGGCTGGCGCAACTACTCCCTCTTCCTTCGCCCCGACGGCCTCCTCGTCGGTTACCTCGAAACCGACGACTTCGCCTCAGCCCGCGCCGCCATGGCGAACCTCGACATCAACCGCCGCTGGCAAGCCGAAATGGCTCCCTTCTTCGAGCGCCTCGACCACGGCGCCGCCGACGCCTCCATCCTCGCGCTCGAAGAGATCTTCCACCTCGACTGACCCGCCACAGCGGCCCTACAGCTCCGCGATCCAGCTCTGCGCCACCGCCGCCGCCGCGTTCGTGCCCCCAGGCCCGAGCCGGTACAGCATCTTCCAGAATCCGCTCTTGTTCTCGTACGCCTTGTTCACGAATACCCGCTTGCCTCCCGCCCCCGCCTGCGTCGCAGCCTTGAAGTCCACACTCCTTGCCACCGTCACAAACGCCTGCAGCCGCCTCTTCAGCGCCGGCTTCAGCGCCAGCCGGTTGTAGTTGAGCTGCTGCTCCTTCTTCTTCGCCGCATCCGCCTCCGCCGCCAACTGCCTTTCGTCGCCCAGTCCGGCGCCCAGCATCAGCGCCGCCCTGTAGGTGGCCCTCGCCTTGTCGATGTCGCTCGCCGCCAGCTTCTTCGCCTCGCTCAACATCGCCTTCGCCTTCGCGACGTTCGCCTTGTCCGCCGCCGTCGAGGGCGCGGACGCATCCAGCATCCCGGCATCGGATTCGGCCATGATCTCCAGCGTCTGCCGGTCCATCTTGGCCGTCGACGGCAGCCGCTCGATCACGCTCTTCCGGTACATGTCGCGCATCATGTTGTTCGTGGCCGCCTCGAACGCCGCCATGTTGTTGCTCTTCGCCGCCGCCAACGTCTCCGCCTGCGCGTCCTTCACCACGATGCCGTGATTCACCGCGTTCTGCGACGTCTTCAGGTACGTCTCATACGCCGCCGCGAACTGAGGCGACATCACCAGCGCCTTCGCCGCCGCTCCCAGTTCCTTCGCTACTGCCGCGCGCGCCGCATCGTCCATCGCCAGCAGCGCCTGCGCGCCTGCCCGGCCGAGCCCGGGAGCGTACCGCATCTCCCCCGTGTCGTGAACCGCGTTCCGGACGTAATCCGTCACCTGCCGCTCGAACGTCTCCCGCGTCAGCCGCAGGCTGGCCAGCGAGTCCTGCCAGCACCAGCCCGCCACCGCTCCCAGCAGCGCCATCGCCGCCGTCTGAATCCGCATCGCTTTCCTCCTGGTCGAGATCCGCAGTGGCGGTCTCCTGCCGCCCTGCGCCGCCGCCAATCCGGGCGGCTCCCCTCCTCCCGGAGGGTCCTCGATGGTGAATGCGATTTCGCCCGCCCGGCCGGAAAAACCTGGCCCCGCCTCTCACCCGCAGCTCTGCCAGCACTGCTCGGCAATCCGCTTCAGCACCAGCCCCTGCTCCCACCGGTCGCACTCCTCCCGCATCGCCCCGCCTTCGGCCCGCAGCCTCCGCCCGTAATAGATCCGCGGGCTCAACAGCTCCGGCACAAACAGAAAAACCGCCTGTTCCTGCGCCGCCTTCGCGCCCGCCATCGCCGCCCGCCACAGGGTCTTGAAGTGCCCTATATACGGGCGCGCCGCCTCATCTCCATCCCCCACGTCCACCTGCATCGAACCCGGATCCCCGATCCGTCCGTGCATGAACCGTACCCGCTCCAGCACCGGCGCCAGGAACCGCACCTTCTCCTCGAAATCGCCGTACACCATCTCATTGCCCGTGTACCAGTGCGAAAAGTCGCCGTTGAACCGGAGCTCCGGAAACCGCTTCGTCAGCTCCACCGCCCGCCACATGTCCTGAAACAGCGTCGCCCGGTGCGTCTCCACATACAGCGGAATCCGCCGCCGCGCCGCCGCCGCCAGCACCGCCTCCATCAGCCGCCCCGCCTCTGCCTCGCTCTCGATCCCCCAGCCCGCGTGCAGCGTGCCGCACTCCATCCCCTCGTCCGCCAACCGCTGCGCCAATGGATCCGCCTCCCCAGGCACGTTCACCCGCCCCAGCCCGCACCGGCCCAGCCCCAGCGCCTCGCACGCCGCCCGCTCTGCTCCGCTCAGTGGCGCGATGAACTGCACTCCCTCATACCCCGCCTCCTTCGCCGCCGCCAGCACCGCCTCCGGCTCGCTCGACTTCGGACCAGCCGACCACGCCGGCAGATCCTCCACCGCCATCAGATTCAGATAGCTCCGCAGAATCATCCGTCCGTCTCCCCCGCTGGACAGCCTCCCGGCCTGACTGCCTATGCCGCCGTCAACTCGCTCCACACCGCCAGCACATTCCCCGCCGGGTCCGCGAAATGAAACCGCTGTCCGCCCGGAAACGAGAACGTCTCCTTGACGATTCTCCCGCCCGCCGCCTCGATCCTCTCTCGCGCCGCCTCCAGATCCCGCGCGTACAGCACCAGCAGCAGGCCGCGCGAGGGCGCCGGCTCATCCATCGTCAGCCCGCCGTATCCCCTCCCGTCGTGGAACGTCGCATACTCCGGACCGTAATCCTTGAACGTCCAGCCGAACGCCTCCCCGTAGAACTTCTTCGCCGCCTTCATCTCCGTTACCGGAATCTCCAGGTAGTCGATCGCATAGTCGACCCGCTCTTTGTTCATGGCTCTCCATTCTACCGTTGAATCAGCAGCCGGACAGGTCCCAGCAACCCCGATGCCTGCAGCGGCGAATCCTTCGTGTATGGCCGGATGTGCGTGAACGTATACCGCCCCGCCGGACTCGCCGCCCCGTTCAACACCCACTCCGGCCAGCGCGCCAGCCGGTTCTTCACCCACTCCGCATCCTCCGCCAACCCCGCATCGCCAATCATCCGGTTCGGCCATAGATTCGTCACCCGAACCTCCAGCTTGTTCTCGCCCGCCTTCAACGCCTCCGTTACATCGAACCGGAACGGCCCTCTCCACCGCAGCCCGCAATCCACCCCGTTCAGCCGCGCCTCGGCGAACTCATGCACTCTGCCCAGATCGAGCATCACCCGCCCGCTGCCCGCCGCCGGCCGCGCGAACGCCGTTCGGTAAACCGCCGTCCCGCTGTAATGCCGGATCTGCTCCTCGCCCCGCGCCGCCCAATCCTCCAGCCTGTTGAAGCGCACCGGCGCCGCCGGCCCGCCCCACTGCGGATCGAACTCCACCTCCCAGTCCCCTTCGAGCGCCCCAACTCTCGCCAGGGCAGGGAAGTTCCTGCCCTTCATCCTTCTCCTCGCGCCCCTCCTGAACACCACGAAATAACTCTCCTCCGCCTCGAACCGCAGCGGCACTCTGGTTCGGCCACCCGCCGCCTCATACTCCGGCAGATCCCGCGTCTCGCCCGTCTCCGGATGCCACAACTCCGGCGCGCGCCCCGCCACCCGGAACGTGCACACCGCATTGAACACCCGCCGCTCCCCGTTGCTGACGAAGTACCAGTCGCCCTCCTCCAGCCTCCTGTGGGCGAATCGCAGCGGCCGGTCCGCCTCGAAATCCGGCTCGACGCCCAGCCGCGCCAACTCCGCCTCCACCGCCTCGCTGCGCGCGTAAATGTCCTCCTGCCGCGGTGACAGGAACGGCGGAATCCCCAGCGGCCCGAGCTCCTCCGCTCCCCACGCCGCATCGGTCGCCAGCAGCTCCTCCCGCCCGGCGCGGTCGCGCAGCCGCAGCACGCCCGCCAGCTCGGTCTCCGTTTCCGTCCGCGCCTCCAGCCGGTTCGATCCCGCCTTCAGGCCCTTCCTCAGATCGAAAACGAGCACCTCCCGGTAACCCTCGCCGCGCTGCCGGTCCAGCATCATCTCCTGCCGCGCCGGCGGAACCGCCGCCCCGTTCAACACCACGTCCACCGGCACGTCCGCCAGCAGGCTCAACTCCGCCAGCGCCGGCCGCGCTCCGATCTCCACCTGCCGGACAAACCGCCGCGCCGGCCCGATTCGCTTCGCCTGCAGAATCGGCGCGCCGTCCGCCCCCTCCTGCGCCACCGGCGCATACTCTCCGCCCCACCTCAACCTCGGCTTCAATCCCGCCGCGATCCTCCGTACCTCCGCGTCGCACGCCGGATACCCGCTCAGCCCCGGCGACTTCACCGGCGCCTGCCCGATCACCGTCGCCCCCTCCTCCGCCAGCCGGCTGACCCGCTCCAGCAGCCCCGGCGTCATCGCCGGCGACTGCGGCAACACCAGCAGCCTGTACTCCACGCCGCCCGGAAACACGATCCGTCCCCCCTGCACGCCCGCCAGCGTCAGCAGCGCCTCCGGCGTGCATGCGTCCCACTTGTATCCCCTCGGCTCCGGCCGCGGCGGCTGCAGCACGTTCGGCGCGCCCTCCGGGCTCAGGTACAACACGTCCGCCACGCTCCGGCCCTGCTGCAGCACGTATTGGCAGCGCGACAAATACCGGTGCCACGGCCGCGACAACTCCCACCACGTCTGCGTTCGCTCGTAGTGCAGCCCGTGCGAAGCCAGCGTCAACCCCGGCCGGATCCGCGCGAACGGCTGGTGCACATAGCGGTGAATCACAAACCGGTTCACTCCTTCGCTGTACGCCCAGTCTCCAAACCGCTTCACCTTCGCCGGATGAAGTCTCCAGCCGTCCTGCGCCCCCGAGGTGAACGCCTCCGCCGCCACGATCCGCCGCCCGTGGACGTGCGCCACGGAAGCCGCCTCTCGCACGCTGTACCGCCCGTCGAACAGCCCGCTCCAGAACTCGCCCATCGGCACATCCGCCGCCGAGCCCATCGTCATGTCGTCGCCCGGGTTCATGTCGTACGGCTCGATCGACAGCCACAGCCCGGCCCGCCTCGCCAGCTCCCGCATGTGCCGGCAGTGATTCTCGGTGATCGCTTCGTTCACCGTCTGGCGCAGGTCCCACAAGAACCGTTCCGTCATCTCGAGACTGCCGATCACCCGGCCCCTCATCGCCGGCAGCCACGGTACGGGATCATAGCCCCGCCTTCGCCGGAACTCGCCGCGGAAATCCGCCGACCAGTTCTGCGCCCCCACCTCCCAACTGTCCAGATGCGTCGCCACCAGCGCCTTTCCGGCCCTGGCGCGGCCCGCATCCTCCACCAGCTTCGCCGTGAATTCGCTGAAGTGCTCATCCAACGCCGCCTTGTCCAGCTTGTCGCACTCCAGACCCTCCAGCGGCGACGGCCGGTTCGTCTGCCCCGTGCTCGTCCGCCCGTACCGCGCGATCGTCCACCGCCCCTCCGGCACATCCCACACCAGCCGCCCCGCGCCGTCCATCCGCGCCGTTAGGTCGACGATCCCCTCCGGCCGGATCGCCTGCCCCGCCGCCGGCGCCGGATACTCCGCCCGCGGCGCGAACGCCGCCCGCACCCGCGGCTGCGACGAGTACGGCGCCCGCTTGTACAACGCCTTCTCCTCGATGTCGGCCACCTTCGCCGGCTGCTCCGGCGTCGGAAACGCCAGCACCGCGATGTCCGCATAGAAGCCCCGCACCGTCTCCGGCTGTGGCAGCGTCTCCTCAAACCGCCGCGGACCCGTCACTTGCACCTCGCTCGCCGTCACCTTCTGCATCGAGCGCTCCGGCTTCACCCACGCGCCGCCGCTGCCCGTCCACCCCGGCGCGCTGCTCACGCTCACTTGCAGACCCAGCCGCCCTGCCTCCGCCGCCGCGTGCCGGAACAGCTCCCGCCACTCCTCGCTGAAGAATCGCACCGGCCCTCTCGGCGTCGTCAGTGACACCTCCATGAGAATGAAGCCCCCGATCCCCACCCGCGCCATCGCCTCCAGGTCCGCCGTGATCCCGGCCCGGCTCACATTGCCGTTCTTCCAGAACCAGTAGACCCACGGCCGCGCCTCGTCCGGCGGCGCGGCAAAGCCCTGCGCCAATCCCCCTCGCGCCGCGCCATCCAACCCCAGCGGCAGCACCGCCGCCCCGCCCGCCGCGCGGATAAACTCCCTCCGTGTCTTGGCCACGAGCCATTCTACGCCAATCGCCATCCCGCCTCGCCCGCCCGCGGCCGGCCGGCCCGGGTACGGTAAAATCGGATTGTCCCCACCTCGAGGAAGCATGATCGATACTCTTCTGGCCAAAGTCTTCGGCACCAAGCACGAGCGCGAGGTCAAGAAGATCCTGCCGCTCGTCAACGCCATCTCCGATCGCGAAGCCTCCGTCCAGAACCTCTCCGATGCCGCTCTGGCCGCCCGCACCGCTGAATTCCGCCAGCAGCTAGCCAACGGCGCCTCCCTCGACGACATCCTCATCGACGTCTTCGCCACCGTCCGCGAAGCCGGCCGGCGCGTCCTCTCCATGCGCCACTTCGACGTCCAGATCATCGGCGGCGTCGTCCTCCATCAGGGCAAAATCGCCGAAATGAAAACCGGCGAAGGCAAAACCCTCGTCGCCACCCTCCCCGTCTACCTCAACGCCCTCGCCGGCAAGGGCGTCCACGTCGTCACCGTCAACGATTACCTCGCCCGCCGCGACTCCGAGTGGATGGGCAAGCTCTACAAGTTCCTCGGCCTCTCCGTCGGCCTCATCGTCCACGGCCTCGACGACAGCGAACGCCACGCCGCCTACCACGCCGACATCACCTACGGCACCAATAACGAGTTCGGCTTCGACTACCTCCGCGACAACATGAAGTTCCGCCTCGACGACTGCGTCCAGCGCGGCCACCACTTCGCCATCGTCGACGAGGTCGACTCCATCCTCATCGACGAGGCCCGCACCCCGCTCATCATCAGCGGCCCCTCGGAAGAGTCCACCGACAAGTACTACCGCGTCAACGGCATCATCCCCAAACTCATCCGCGGCGAGGTCATCGAAGGCAAAGAGCCCGGCGAGAAATACATGACCGGCGACTACACCGTCGACGAGCGCCACCGCTCCGTCGCCCTCACCGAAGAGGGCGTCGCCAAGGTCGAACGCCTCCTCAACGTCCCCAACCTCTACGACCCCGAGTACATCGAGCTCAACCACCACGTCCAGCAGGGACTCCGCGCCCACGTCCTCTACCACCGCGACCGCGATTACCTCGTCAAGGAAGGCGAGGTCATCATCGTCGACGAGTTCACCGGCCGCCTCATGCCCGGCCGCCGCTGGTCCGACGGCCTGCACCAGGCCGTCGAGGCCAAGGAAGGCGTCAAGATCGAACGCGAAAACCAGACCCTGGCCACCGTCACCTTCCAGAACTACTTCCGCATGTACAAGAAGCTCGCCGGCATGACCGGTACCGCCGATACCGAAGCCCCCGAGTTCTCCAAAATTTACAGCCTCGACGTCGTCTCCATCCCCACCAACCGAACCAATATCCGCAAGGACCTCAACGATATCGTCTATCGCACCGAAGAGGAAAAATGGCGCAACGCCGCCAAGGAAATCGCCGACCGCCACGCCTCCGGCCAGCCCATCCTCGTCGGCACCATTTCTGTCGAAAAAAGCGAAAAACTATCCGGCATTTTGAAGAAAATGGGCGTCCGCCACGAAGTCCTCAACGCGAAAGCCCACGAACGCGAGGCCTTCATCGTCTCCCAGGCCGGCCGCTACCAGGCCGTCACCGTCTCCACCAATATGGCCGGCCGCGGCACCGACATCCTGCTCGGCGGCAACCCCGAGTTCCTCGCCCAGGACGAGGCCCTCAAACGCAAAACGCTCGAGACCATCCCCGCCGAACTCGCCTCCACCATCGCCGACGCCAACTACTACTACTTCCAGCGCGGCGAAACCCATTACCGCGTCGCCATCGACCGCTGGAATGAACTCTACACCCGCTTCAAACAGCAGTGCGACGAGGAACACATGCGCGTCGTCGCCGCCGGCGGCCTCCATATCGTCGGCACCGAGCGCCACGAATCCCGCCGCATCGATAATCAGCTCCGCGGCCGCGCCGGCCGCCAGGGCGACCCCGGCTCCTCCCGCTTCTTCCTCTCCCTCCAGGACCACCTCCTCCGCGTCTTCGGCGGCGACCGCATCCAGGGCCTCATGCTCCGCCTCGGCATGGAAGAGGACGTCCCCATCGAATCCGGCCTCATCACCAAACGCATCGAGGCCGCCCAGAAGGCCGTCGAAGCCCAGAACTTCGCCTCCCGCAAACACGTCCTCGAATACGACGACGTCATGAACAAGCAGCGCCAGGCCATCTACGGCATGCGCCGCCAGCTCCTCGAAGGCGCCGATATGAGGGAGCGCATCTTCGAAATCACCGGCAACATCGTCGGCTCCTACGTCGATACCCGCTGCCCCGAAAACGAGCAGCCCGCACAATGGGACCTCACCGCCCTCCAGACCGACGTCAACTCCCAGTTCGGCCTCCGCCTCGCCACTCAGGAACTCGGCGAACTCTCCCGCTCCGGCATCGAAGACCTCATCATGCAGCGCCTCCGCCAACGCTACGATGAGAAAGAAGAGGTCGTCGGCCCCCTCGTCATGCGCGAAACCGAGCGCATGATCATGCTCTCCATCGTCGACCAGCAGTGGAAAGACCACCTGCTCTCGATGGACCACCTCAAAGAGGGCATCGGCATGCGCGCCTACGGCCAGAAGGATCCCCTCGTCGAGTACAAGAAGGAAGCCTACGCCGTCTTCCAGGACCTGATGGAACGTATCGAGGACGAAACCACCCGCTTCCTCTTCTTCCTCCAGCCCGTCGTCGGCGAACGTCCGCTCGCTCCCTTCGCCGATGCCGATTGGCCCCAGGACGAAACCCCGCAGCCCGTCCCCGTCCCCGCCGAACCTCACAGCAAAGCCGCCCAGGACTCCTTCATCGACCTCACCCGCAACATCCACCGCAAGAAAGAGCGCGAAATGGAATTGCTCCAGTTCGCCGGCTCCCAGACCGGACCCTCCTCCCAGTCCACCGTCGTCAAAGGCGATAAGGTCGGCCGCAACGACCCCTGCCCCTGCGGCAGCGGCAAGAAATACAAGAAATGCCACGGCGCCTGATCGTCTTCCTCGCCGCCGCATTCTCGGCACCCGCGCAGATCTGGCCCGAATCCTGGGGCGCCTCCCGCCGCCTCGACTCCTCCCCGCTCCCCGTCCCGGACGCCGCCCTCTGGGCCGAGTATCAGGGCGAA
>WBZO01006060.1_pt1 | contig 11908 bp, 8 predicted proteins | sample 5204261 | NCBI WGS metagenome assembly WBZO01 (sample SAMN12412400, study PRJNA552823) | activated sludge metagenome | isolation source: activated sludge from anammox sidestream of wastewater treatment plant... | place: USA: North Carolina | collected 2017-09 | reverse complement strand
ACCTGGCCCGCTGCGCCGATCGGGTCGTCGGCAACGAGGACGGGATCGAGCTGCGGCTGATGACCACCTGCCTCACGCAGGGCCGGCCGTATCGCCTGCCGTTCGCGCGCGACGAAGTGTTCTATTGCAGGCCGGAGGAGCTCGAGCGGTTCTTTCCGCCCGACGTCGTGACCTGGATGAGGGAGCGGCCCAACGAGAGCGCGCGGCCGGTCGACGGTTATCTCGCGCTCCCGCAGGCGACCGACTTCCCGGTGGTCGTCGCGGCGCGGATGAGCCTCGCCTTCCCCCTGTTCTTCAGCTCGATTCCCCTGTACGCGTTCGATCGCACGCGGGAGCCCGCGAACAGGAATCGCAGCGAGGTGGAAGGGCGCGTGTACCAGAAGCCGCCGGACCGCTGCTGGTTCGCCGACGGCGGGATCTGCAGCAATCTCCCGGTGCACTTCTTCGATTTCGCGCTGCCCCGCTGGCCGACCTTCGCCCTGGATCTGCGCACCTTCCATGACGACCTGAAGGCTCGAGAGAAGGGCGACGAGCGGGAGAAAGTCTGGATTGACGCGGACTTCCGCGACGCATCCGGGAAGAGCATCGTCACGGAGTGGTGGAACCGGCTGAAGCACGAGCCGCGCGAGCTGCCCAAGGCGCACGAGCCGCACAACCCGCGAAAGCTCGGCGAATCGTTCGCCCGCACGCGGAGCTTTCTCGCGGCGGTGCGCGACACGGGGCTGGACTGGAACGACAACGCGCAGCTGCGCCCGGTCGGATCGCGCGACCGCGTCGCGCACATCAGCCTGGGCGAGGAGGAGGGGAGCTTCAATCTCCTGATGGATCCCGGCCAGATCGAGAAACTGGCGCGGCGTGGGGGCTACGGCGGCGAGAAGCTGCGCGATTTCTTCGCGCACGCGGGTGGCTGGCGGCAGCACCGCAGCGCCCGGCTGTTCTCATTCCTGGCTGTGACCGACGAGTACCTGCGGTGGGTGGATCGCGCCTGCAAGAGCACCGACAGTGCGAGCGGCAAGCGCTTCTACGTCGGTGAAGTGCGCGAGAGCGACTTTCATCCACCGGGCAGCCGTCCCCTCAAGAGGGAAGAGCTGGCGAGCGCCGAAGACCTTCTGCGGCGCGCGCTCGACGCCGCGGCGATAGCACCGGCCCCCGAAACGCCGGGATGGCTCGGCGAGATCGAGCCACCGCCGCGCCAGAGGATCCGCTTTCTCCCCGAAGGCGACCCGGTCTTTGTCCGGTCCCCTCCCGATGGCGAGGGTCCGTCCGGGCGAGCGGAATCGCAGCGCAGCTGGTAGACGTTGCCGCTGATCGCGGCAGGTGGCGCGACGCGCTATGCCGTGCCGCGCGCGGTGTAGCGCCGCGCCGCGCCCGATCACCGCTTCTTCACCGCGCTCGCGCTCATGCGCCGCGCCGTCAGCGTCCGCCCGTCGTCGGTCCGCAGCACGAGCGCGCCGTCGGCGGTCAGGTCGAACCGCCGCACGCTCCGCAGCACCTCGAGGAAGCTCGCTTCCTGCGTCATCAGCGCCGGCGGGCACGCCATCATCGTGGCCGCGATGTTGGGCGACACCGTCAGCCCTTCGCCCGTCAGCTTGTACTGCCCGGTGAAGTTGTTGCAGAACGCCCGTCCCGACACGCGCCCGTCGGAGCCGAAGTCGAGCGTCGCGCGCGCGCGCTCGACGATCGCCGTGCCGTCGATAGCTTCCACCGCCCAGCCCGCGCCGTGCAGCAGGGTCGCGGGATCGCCGCCGCAGCCGGCGAGCTTCCGGCGCCCGAGGACGACCTCCACCGCGTACGGATGCGGCATGCCGGTCATCGTGTCCCGGCAGGTGCGATCGAACAGCGTGACGGTGAGGTCGCTGCCGTCGCTGCGCGCGGCGTAGCGCGTGAACGTGCCGGTGCGCTGCGCCGCGGGTGTCGGCACGGCGATCGGCTGCGCCCCGTCCTGCGTGACGAGCGTCATCCGGTCCCCGTCGATGTCGAGCCGCCACCCCGGCTCGTTGCCGCGCGCGGTGAAGACCTTGTGCTCGTCGAAGACCCGGACGCACGCCGGGTAGCGCTCGCCCTTCACCACGAGCGCCGCGTTCCGTCCCTTGCTCCAGAACGAGGTGGTCGGATCGCCGACCGCCTCGTAGCGCGCGCCCGAGGCGGCGATCGTCTGGCGCAGCTCGAAGGTGTCGGCGCCGACGAGCAGGCGCATGGCGTCGTCGGCGAAGTCCACCGTGATGCGCCGGTCGCCGCAGCGGAACTCGGTCGCGAAGGCGCGCCCGCGCACCGGCGCGAGCGCGAGCGTGCCGAGGTCGACGACCGCGCCGGGACGGTCGACCATCACCGGGTCGCTCGCCCACAGCGGCCGACCGCCGGCGAAAATCGCGCCGCGGAAGGCGTAGCGCCGCGTCGGGTCGAGCTTGGCGCGGTCCACTTCGAGCGCGAACGCGATCGGCGGCTGTCGCCCGTCCAGGTCGACGCGGCGCTCCGCGACGACGGCCCCGTCGGGACGCGAGACGTCCTTCAGCGCGACGATCGCGCGGCTGTCGGGCGGGAGGGCGATGCGGACGCGATAGGCGAGCGCACCCTTGATCGAGACCGGGCCGTCGGCGGCGCCGCCGACCGGGGTGGCGCAGCCGGGCAGCACTGCGAGCGCGGCAGACAGGACGAGCAGGGGAAGCAGGCGGGGCATCGCGGGGGCTTTCGATGGTCTAGTCGTAATGTACCGCGAGCCACACGGTCGGTTCGCCGGGGCGCGTCCACTCCACGCGGTGCCGCCGGTGCGCGGCGATGTCGACGAAGTCGCCGGGCCGCAGCGTCCGCGCCGCGCGTTCGTCCTCGAAGCGCAGCCGAGCTTCGCCCGCGAGCACCGCGACCCACTCGCCGTGCGCCTGGTCGTACCAGAAGCCCTCCGGGCTCGACTGCCCGGTCGAGACGATGCGCTCGATGCGCACGGCGGGACGCTTGAGCAGGTCCGCGAGCCGTTCCTGGTCTCCGATCCCGCCCAATTCGTCGAACAGGTTGCGGATCATGGTTGCCTCCTTGCGCCTGGGCTTCTGACGAGCCCGCTCAGCGTAGCATCGTGCTCCGGCTTGTCCACGGCCCCGCAACCGGGCGCGTTCGTCCCGAACGTGCTCCCCGGCGCGCTCGCGTCCAGGACGACGAGGGCGCGGGGACGGTCGTTCAGCTGGGGCGACGATGGCATCCAGGACGCGACAGCGCGTGAAGAACGTCGGCTCGTCCACCGGCGCGCGACCGAGCGCCGCAGCGCTGCGTGCCGCCGGGGATCCTAACCGGTACCTCGCCCCTCTCGCCGCTGCTCGCGCCCTTGACCTCGATCCGGGGCGCCGCGCGGCGCCGCCTGATTGCGCGGTGGCGCCGGTACCGCCGCGGGCGGTGACGCCGGCGGCGCGGCGCGCACCGCGGGCATCGTCGGCGCCGGCCGCGTATCGACGCGCGGCGGCGCGGGCGCCGGCATCGGCGCAGGTGAGGTCGGCGCCGCGGCGCGCGGCGGTTCGACTCTCGGCATGGGCGGCCTCGGCTCGAAGCGCGGTTGCGCCCGCTGGGGGGGCGGTGCGGCGGCGGGCGATGCACTTGGGCGCGGCATTTCCGCCCGCGGAAGCTCGCGCCGCGGTTCCGGGCGCGGCTCAGGCCGCACTTCGATCGTCCTGGACGCGCCGGGTCCAGTCGCTCCCGCCGGCGGTGTCCCCGACGCGACGGGCTGTGCGCGTTCGACCTGCTGCGCCGCGCGGCGCGACTCGCCGCGGGACTCCGGCCGCGGTACCGGGCGCGCCTCCGCTCGCGCCTGCGCAGGCGCCGGCACGGCGGGCGCGATTGCGCGCGGGGGTTCCGGACGCTGCGCTTCCGCCGCGCGCTCGTGGCGCGGCGCCGGTCGCCCCTCGACCGGTCCGGGCGGTGCGGGGGGCGTTGTCGGTCCGGCAGGCACCTGCTGCGCGACCGGTCCGGCCCGGCGCGCCGCACGCGTCGATTCGTCCCCGCGCGGATCAGGTTCCCCGCGCCGGTGCGGCGCGCGATCGTCCGCGCGCGTCGGCGCGGGGCGTGGCGGCGCGATCGCAGCCGTCGGCGGTGTCGGCGACGCCGGCGCATGGCGATCGAGATCGGCGCGGTGCACGCGTACCTGCGCGCGCCCGACCGGCTCGCCGCGCGTGACCGCGGCCGCCGGCACCACGGTGACGGCGCGCTCGTTGCGACGGTGCGCGTAGTTCACGTTCGTCACCGCGTTCACGTTCGTGACGTGCGCAACGTTCGTGACGTGGGTGACGTTCACGTTGCGGACGTACGCGGGGCTGTGCCGGTGCGCGGGCACGTACACCTCGCGCGGCGCGAGCGGGAACCAGCCGACCGCGGGCACCGATCCGACCGACACGGTCACGCTCCAGCCCGGCCGGCCGATCCAGCCCACGAGCGCGGGGGCGTACACCGGGCGCGCGACGAAGCGCCCGGGCACCCAGCACCAGATGCCGCCGACGAACGCCCAGCGCCCGTAGTGGAACGGCGCGAAGCCCCACGGCGCCTCGTCGATCCACGTCCAGCCCCACGGCGCGACCCACGCCCAGCGGCCGGTGCGATAGGGCGCCCAGCCGACCGGCACCGCGCGCGGAACCCAGACCGCGCCGTACTCGGACACCTCGCGCCAGTCGCCGTGCTCGTCGAGCGCCTCGTACCCCGTCGTCTCGGGCGAGACGTAGCGCGCGCTCGGCGACGCGTCGTAGCGGCGATCGCGCGCGCGCGCCCACTCGTCGAAGGCGTCCGGCTGCGCCGCGGCGAGGGCGGAGTCGCCGTTGCGCGACACCTCGACGCGCGTGCCCGGACGCACGACGAGCGCGTTCCCGGCCGCCTCCATGCGTGCGCTGCCGCCGTCGGCGCTCACCGCGGTCGTGTCCGCCTCCAGTCCGGCGTCCACGCGCAACCGGCCGGGCGCGAGCGGGACGACGCGGCCCTCCGGCGTCTCGACCGCCAGCTCGCGCGCGACCTCGGCGGTGCGCACGCGCACGTCGATCGTGCCGCGCAGGAGGCGCAGCGCGATCGCGTCGTCGTCGAGCCGGACCACCTCGAGCTCGGTGGCCTCGGCCAGCCGGATCGCGGTCGAACCGACGCGCAGCTCCGCGCGCGCGCCCGGCGCGGCCGAGAGCCGCGCGCCGGTCGTGAGCGGCCAGTTGAGCGGGAGCCGGGTCCAGGCGCCATCGTGCGCGTAGGCGACGTCGCCTTCGACGAGGCTCGCGCGTCCCACGCGCGCAGGCGGGTCGGGATCGTCCGCCGCGGCGAGGCCGGCGAGCCCGGGCGCGAGGAGCAGGACGGAAAGGACTCGGAGCAGGATTTTCGCCATGGCGTTCTCCGGGGCGCGCAAAGTGCCCTGCACGAGCGCTGAACGGCACGGGGAGAGCGCCGTTGACCCCTGCAACACCCTGTTTCATCTCGCGGCCGCGGATGTCGGGCCGCGGCGACGCGGCGGGGAGCCGCGCGCCGGCCGGCGCTATAGTTCGGTCCGTGAAGCTCCGCATGCACCAGAACTCGCTCTTCGCGGTGCTGCTCCGCTCGCCGTGGTGGATCAGCGTCGTCGTCGCCGTCGCGCTCGCGGCGGCGGCGCGATTGGTGATTCCCGACCTGTACGCGCTCGCGATGGGGCTGCCCTTCCTCGCCATCGGCCTGGTGGCGGCGTGGCGGCAGTTCCGCGCGCCGAGCGCCCGGCGCATCGCCGGCACGCTCGCGGCGGTGCGCGCGATGTCGTGGGACGAGTTCGCGCGCGCCCTCGAAGGGGCCTACGAGCGCGAGGGCTACAAGGTGGCGCGCATCGGCGGCGCGGCCGCGGACTTCGAGCTGACGAAGGGCTGGCGCGTGTCGCTGGTGAGCGCGAAGCGCTGGAAGGCGGCGCGCACCGGCGTCGAGCCGCTGAAGGAGCTGGACGCGGCGCGGCGCGCGCGCGAGGCGCAGGAGTGCGTCTACGTCGCCGCCGGGGAGCTCAGCGACCAGGCGCGCACGTTCGCGGCGCAGAAGAACATCCGCCTCGCGCTCGGGCCGGAGCTCGCCCGGCTGCTGCGGCAGTCAATGCGCACTTGAGCGCACGCGCCGGCCGCGGAATGCCGAAGGACATTGCATGACGACGATCCCATGGCCCAGGACGGCGGTGCTCGGCGCGGGCGCCGTCGGCTGCTACTACGGCGGCATGCTCGCGCGCGCCGGCGCGCCGGTGACGCTGATCGGCCGGCCGGCGCACGTCGAGGCGATCCGGCGCGACGGGCTCCTGCTCGACACGCTGCACTTCCGGGAGTACGTAAAGGCCGACGCGGCGACCGCACCGGAGGCGGTCGCCGGCGCCGCGCTGGTGCTGGTCTGCGTCAAGTCCGGCGACACGGAAGAAGCGGCCCGGTCGATCGCGCCGCACCTCGCGCGCGAGGCCACGGTCGTCAGCCTCCAGAACGGCGTCGACAACGCCGCGCGCATGCGCCCGCTCCTCGCGGCCGAGGTGCTCGCCGCGGTGGTGTACGTCGGCTGCCAGATGGCGGGGGCGGGGCACGTGCGCCACACCGGGCGGGGCGACCTCGTCATCGGCGGGCAGACGGGCTCGGCCGAGGGCGCGCGCCGCGCCGCCGCCGCGGCGGCGGTGTTCGAGCGCGCCGGCGTGCCGTGCAAGGTCGCGTCGAACGTCGACGGCGAGCTCTGGACCAAGCTCATCATCAACTGCGCCTACAACGCGACGTGCGCGCTCTCGCGCCTGCAGTACGGTGCGATGGTCGCGAGCCCGTGGGCGCGCGCGCTCATGGAGCAGGTGATCGACGAGGCGGTCGCGGTGGCGCGCGCCGACGGCGTGCAGCTCGACACCGACGGCCTCGTCGCGCGCGTGATGAAAGTCGGCGCGGCGATGCCGACCCAGATCTCCTCCACCGCGCAGGACATCGGCCTCGGCAAGCCGACCGAGATCGACGCGCTGAACGGCCACGTCGCGCGGCGCGGCGCCGAGCTCGGCGTCCCCACGCCGGTCAACCGCACGCTGCACGCGCTCGTGAAGCTCCTCGAGGTCGCGGCGCTGAAGCGCGACTGAGCGCCGCCCCGGCTGCGCGCGGCGCGTGCGCCCCGGGGCTCAGGTGAGGAGCAGACCCGGCTCGGGCTCGAGGTGCCGCGCGCCGACGCGCGTGCGGAAGAGCCGCTCGTCGGCGGCGCGCAGCCGGCGGCTCAGCTCGCGCGCGATGTTCATCTGCACCAGCGCGAACTGCGCCACGTCGGTCTCGTAGAGCCGGGCGAGGTTCGCCGACGACAGCGCGAGCGCGCTGCACGCTTCGATCGCCTGGACCGAGGCGCTGCGCGGCCCGAGGTCGAGCAGCGCCATCTCGCCGAAGCAGTCGCCGGTGCGCAGCCGCCCGAGCACGTACTGCTCGCCCGCCCAGCGCTTCAGCAGCGCGACTTCGCCGCGCTCGAGCACGTAGAGCGCATCCGCGGCGTCGCCCTCGTGGAAGAAGAAGGCGTCCCGCGGCACGGCGCGCGTTCCCGCGACCTCGAGCAGCGCGGCGAGCACCTCGGCGCGCAGGCCGCCGAAGATCGGCATGCCCTGGAGCGCTGCGATCCGGGCCTCGTGCATGGGTCCTCCGGCGGGCGGAAGCCGCCCGTCTATCGTAGACCCGTTCCGCCCGCCGCGATACGGCCGCCGGCGCCGGCGGCCGGCGCGGGTGCGCGGGCTGGCGCTTCGCTAGCCCCGCGCCTGCGCCGGGCGCGGCGCAGGCGCGCGCTCGCGCAGGACCCGCGCCGACGGGCGGGTGCTCATCGTCATCTGCGCCACCCCGGCCGCGAGGCCGATCGCGACCGCCCACTGCCACGCCGCGTCGTACGAGCCGAGCAGGCCGTAGATGAGCCCCCCGCCCCACGCGCCGACGAACGAACCGACCTGGTGGCTGAAGAACGCGATTCCCGAGAGCGTCGCCATGTAGCGCAGGCCGAACAGGTCGACGATGAGCCCGTTCAGCAGCGGCACGACGCCGAGCCACAGGGCGCCCATCGCCGCCGCGAACACGAGCGTCGAGGCCGGCGTCGGCGGCAGCACGAAGTACGCGGTGATGAAGAGCGAGCGCAGGATGTACGCGCCCCCGAGCAGCGCGCGCTTGGAGTAGCGCCCGCCCAGCCAGCCGAACAGGTACGACCCCGCGACGTTGAAGAGCCCGATCAGCGCCAGCGCGTTGGCCCCCACCGTCGGGTCGAGCCCGCAGAGCTCGAGGTAGGTCGGCAGGTGGGTGGTGAGGAACACGAGCTGCAGCCCGCAGACGAAGAACGCGAGCGCCATCACGACGTAGCCGGGGTGGCCCGCGGCCTCCCGCACCGCCTCGCCGAGCGACTGCCCGGTGCCGGCCCCCGCGTCGGCCTCGATCCGGTCGGCGCCGCCGGCGACCCAGGCGGCCGGCAGCATGACGGCCGCGAGGCCGATGAAGGCCACCACCGCGAGCTGCCAGCCGCCGCCCGCGATCAGCGCCTGCGCGAGCGGGGAGGCGAGGGTGAGCCCGAGCGAGCCGACCGCCGACACGGCGCCCATCGCGACGCTCGCCTGCGCCGGGGACACCGTGCGCGAGGTGATGCTCATCGCGAGCGTGGCCGAAGTGCACGACAGCGCGAAGCCGATGCCCAGGCCCCATCCGAGCAGCAGCGCCCAGGGCGAGGCGGCGACGGCGCTGAGCGCGAGGCTCGCCGCGTAGACGAGCACGCCGCCCACCATCACCAGGCGCGCGCCGTACCGGTCGGCCAGCATGCCGACGAAGGGCTGGGTCGCGCCCCAGACGATGTTCTGGAGCGCGAGCGCGAAGGAGAAGTCCGCGGTGGTGACGCCGATGTCGCGGATCAGGTGCGGCTGGAACAGCCCGAGGCTCTGGCGGATCCCCATCGCCAGGCTGAGCATCACCGCCGCGCCGCCGAGGATGGCCCAGCGCCGCGCGCGGGAAAGGTCGGTCCGTCTCATTGCGCTGCTCCCGTCTCGCTACTCGTCTTCGGGCGCGCCATTGTCGGCGCGCAGGCGCCGCGGCTCAACGGGAATTCGCGCATTCGATGCATGCGGCGCGGGAATGCGGCGGCGCCGGCGCGCACACCGGGCAGGTCCGCTCACCGTCCGCGCGGGCCGGCGCCGCGCCGCGCCGCCGGCGTCCGCGGCAGGCCGGTGTGCTGGGTGCGGAACGGGCGGTGCGCGGCGGCCGCGCGCCGCCCTTCGGGCGCGGCGCCCGTGCCGGCCGGCTGGTACGCCGGCACGAGCTGGTGCGGCGCGCTGCCGATGAGGTCCGCGCGCCCCATGCGCCGCAGCGCCTCGCGCAGCAGCGGCCAGTTGTGGGCGTCGTGGTAGCGCAGGAACGCCTTGTGCAGGCGGCGCACCTTGAGGCCCCTCGGGACGACCACGTCCTCGCTCGCGCGCGACACGCGCTGCAGCGGGTTCTTGCCGCTGTGGTACATCGCGGTGGCCGTGGCCATCGGCGCGGGCAGGAACGCCTGCACCTGGTCGGCGCGCAGCCCGTTGCGCTTCAGCCACAGCGCGAGCTCGAGCATGTCCGCGTCGGTCGTGCCCGGATGCGCGGCGATGAAGTAGGGGATGAGGTACTGCTCCTTGCCCGCCTCCTGCGAGTAGCGGTCGAAGAGCGCCTTGAAGCGGTCGTACGTGCCGATGCCCGGCTTCATCATCTTCGCGAGCGGGCCCTCGGAGATCGCCTCCGGCGCGATCTTGAGGTAGCCGCCGACGTGGTGCTGCGCGAGCTCCCGCACGTACTCGGGCGACGCGCTCGCGAGGTCGTAGCGCACGCCCGAGGCGATCAGCACCTTCTTGATGCCCGGCAGCCCGCGCGCGCGCCGGTACAGCTGCACGAGCGGCGCGTGGTCGGTGCTCATGTTCGGGCAGATGCCCGGATACACGCACGAAGGCCGGCGGCAGGCGCGCTCGATCGCGCGGCTCTTGCACGCGAGGCGGTACATGTTCGCGGTCGGGCCGCCGAGGTCGGAGATCACGCCGGTGAAGCCCGGCACGGTGTCGCGGATCGCCTCGATCTCGCGCAGCACCGAATCCTCCGAGCGGCTCTGGATGATGCGCCCCTCGTGCTCGGTGATCGAGCAGAAGGTGCAGCCGCCGAAGCAGCCGCGCTGGATCGCGACCGAAAAGCGGATCATCTCGTACGCGGGGATCTTCGCGCCCCCGTAGGACGGGTGCGGCCGACGCCGGTAGGGCCGCTCGTACACCCAGTCCATCTCCTTCGTCGTGAGCGGGATCGGCGGCGGGTTGAGCCACACGTCGTGCTCGCCGTGCCGCTGCACGAGCGCGCGCGCGTTGCCGGGGTTCGACTCCAGGTGCAGGATGCGCGAGGCGTGCGCGTACAGCACCGGGTCGTGCGCGACCTGCTCGTAGGCCGGGAGCCGGATCACGCTGCGGGCGCGGTCGGCGTTCTTCACGTCGCGCGCGAAGCGCACCACCTGGTGGGCCGGACGGGGGTCCTTCGTGCGGGCGTCGTCCTCCCGCGCGTACGGGTCGACCGGCGGGTTGAGCGGGCCCGGCGTGTCGAGGTGCGTCGAGTCGATCTCGACCCAGTCCGCGGGCACGCGGCGCAGGAACGCGGTGCCGCGCAGGTCGGTGAGATCGTGGATCGACGCGCGCGCCGCGAGCCGGTGCGCGATCTCGACGATCTGGCGCTCGGCGTTGCCGAAGACGAGGAGGTCGGCCTTCGCGTCGAGGAGGCACGAGCGGCGCACCTTCTCCGACCAGTAGTCGAAGTGCGCGATGCGGCGCAGCGACGCCTCGATCCCGCCGACGACGATCGGGACGTCGTGAAACGCCTCGCGCGCGCGCTGGGCATACACGATCACCGAGCGGTCGGGGCGCCGGCCGCCCGCGCCGCCCGGCGTGTACGCGTCGTCGCTGCGGATGCGGCGGTCCGCCGTGTAGCGGTTGACCATCGAGTCCATGTTTCCGGCGGTGATGCCGAAGAACAGGTTCGGCCGCCCGAGCGCGGCGAACGGCTCGGCGCCGCGCCAGTCCGGCTGCGCGATGATCCCGACGCGGAAGCCCTGCCCCTCGAGCACGCGCCCGACGATCGCCATGCCGAAGCTGGGGTGATCGACGTACGCGTCCCCGGTCACGAGGACGACGTCGCAGCTGTCCCAGCCGAGCGCGTCCATCTCGCTGCGCGAGGTCGGCAGGAACGGGGCCGTGCCGAAGCGCGCGGCCCAGTGCTTGCGGTAGCGGGTGATGTCCGGGGCGGATTGCATGCCGGGGGGGATTAGACCAGAGGCGGCCGCCGCGGGCGGCGCGCGCTTCCGCCTGGGCCGGGGCGAGCCGCCGTCACCCGCGTCTGGACGAGGCGCCCGTCAGCCTTCCGGGGCCGGGCGCAGGAGGGAGGCGGAACGGGTTGCGCCTTCCAGCTCCTCGGGCGCGGCCCGACCGGACGGAGACAGCCGGTCCGGCCGTCGCGGCTAGCCTGGAGACTTGTGCTCGCCCAGCGCCGCGCGCGTGCGCGCCAGCGCGGCCCGCGTCTCGGACTCCTGCGCCTGCGCCCACGCCTGCGCCGCGCGCGCGGCGAGCGCCTCGACGCGTGCGCGCACCTCGGCCGCCTTGCGCCCGCGCCCCTCGAACTCGGCGCGCGCGCGCCGCTGCTCGATCGCCGCGCGCACGGCCGCGAGCTTGGCCTCCACTTCGCCGGCGACCCGCGCCGCGAGGTCCGCGGCCTCCGCCGCCGCCGCCTGCAACGCGCGCTCCTGCTCGAGCTGCGCGTCGGCGGTCCGGCGGGCCGCGGTTTCGGCCTCGGCGCGCGCACGCCGCACGCTCACGAGCTCGGCGAGCGCGCGCGCCTTCGCGTCGGCCTCGGCGAGCGCGCGGGACTCGGCCAGCACGCTTTCCTCGGCGCGGCGTCGCAGCGTTGCTTCGGTGCGCGCGCGTGCCTCCGCGGCCCGGCGTGAT
>WBZO01006059.1_pt1 | contig 11908 bp, 17 predicted proteins | sample 5204261 | NCBI WGS metagenome assembly WBZO01 (sample SAMN12412400, study PRJNA552823) | activated sludge metagenome | isolation source: activated sludge from anammox sidestream of wastewater treatment plant... | place: USA: North Carolina | collected 2017-09 | reverse complement strand
AGAGCAGCATCATACAATGACGAATGACTGGATGATGCGTCATTTCAAATATTGGGGAATAGTGTAACGGTAGCACAAATGACTCTGGATCATTTAGTCTAGGTTCGAATCCTAGTTCCCCAGCCAATAAAAACAAGGGTTTCAGGCAGGTGACACATCTCTTTTTTCTCCAACTGTAGTCAAATTGTAGTCATTTTCTTCTAAAACCTGCATTCCAATCCTCAAACTTTTGACGTTATGATGTATGTACCGTTCAGTCATAACAATGCTGTAATGACCCAATAACTCCGAAATTTTTTTCTCGCTGTATCCTCTCTGTGATAACTTCGTTGCGAAAGTGTGCCGCAAATCATGAAAACGAATGTCCTGAATGCCTGCCTTTCTCGTAGTATTATTAAAAGCCCTTATAAGATTATGACAATCAATCTTCGTCGCTGCATTACTCAAGAACACAAATTCACTCTTAAGGTTTCTTACTTTTGACTTTTCTGTTAAGATATTAAGGGCTGTTTCAAGGAGTGGAATCGTTCTTGGCTTTCCGCTCTTTGTCTCCTGGATCACAATAGTTTTGTTGAATAAATTTACCCTGCTCCACTGAAGCGAAAGCAGTTCGTCTTCACGTAAACCCGTATACACAGCGAAAACAATTATGTCCCTTAGCCATTGAGGTGAATTTTCGAGCAGTTTCTTTTCCTCGTCCTCAGACAACCATCGCTCTCTTTTGTTCTCCTTTTCTTTTGATACTTTAGAAACTGGATTCTCCTTGATCCATTCCCACTCTTTAATAGCCAGATTGAACGCCTTTGAAAGCAGTGCGCGTTCTCTGTTAATAGTGGCAGGCTTCACCCCCTCGTTGTATCTTAAAACCTTGTATTCAGAAATCATTCTGGGGGTTATTGCCGTTAACCTCGAATCGCCAAAATAAGGCAAAAGATGTTTTAAGGACACTGAATAGCTTTTTTGAGTATTAAGGGAGTTCTTATGCGCGTATTCTTTCATAAGCTTTTCCATCATGTCTTTAAAGGTCTTGTTATGACCAATCGGTTTATCAAAGAATTTACCTTCCACTAGTCCAGCCTTAATCTTTGCCTCAATAGCCTTAGCCAGTTTTTTATCACCGGTTTCAAGACTCTTCTGAATTTTCTTACCTTCATGCCTGATACAAACCCACCAGACACCGCCACGCTTATACATGTTCTCATCCTTTCCCGTGACCGGATGTGTCTGCATGACCGCTACCAGGCATTATAACCTCCTTAACGGATATCCCCAAGAATCTTATTGACCGTTTTATCGCCCTGTTGTGTACTGCGTTTTTTTGCTATCATCATATTGTCGATGTCCTGCACATCAAAAAGCACCCGGCTCCCTAATTTGATAGACGGGATCTCTCCACGACTTGCCCACTCGTAAAGTGTCTTAACTGGTATTGAGAGATAGTCAGAAAGTTGCTTGATTCCCACAAACCTTTTTTCCATAATGATTTTTTGTTACCCAAACCTGGGTAAGGTCAGCCTCCTGCAAACCCTTGATTTTACTGGTTTCAATTTTTAACTTGGGTAATAAAAGACTCCATTATATCACCCAGCATTTGACGCCTTCTTACGTTTGTGTTCTCTGATGATCTCACGTACCCAAGACGAGGTGACACAATATTTCCTGGCAAGCTCCCCATAGTTTCCACCCCTAAATTCTTCAACGATCTTCCGCTTTCTTGCCTTGGACAGGCAAATACCCAACTTTGGTAGATAGAACTGTTCGCCGCCGAATTCTTTCCCAAGCTTCACGGCATTCTCAATACCTATTACCTCGGCAATTTGTTGATAGGCTGGAGTCAGGTCGTTCGGACGTATATCATTTTCCATTGGTTTTTTCCTCCATTTTCAGATAGGGTTTCGTCTCTTTCACAGAGACGTATTTTAGGATAGCTGCTTTTACCTTTTCCGGGGTTTCGACACCTAAAGCGTGATCCGATTCCATAAACTTCTTAAAGTCAGTGGTGGCTTTATATTCCGACTGCTTTTTAAAGAACGTCTCAAACAATGGTCCCAGAGGGCCTTTTATATCCTCAATCTCATCCTTAACAACATAGGATTCCCGGAACGTTACAACTGCCATGGCCGTTATTCCTTCCAGGGTGACGGTTGTAGTTCCTTCCCGCCTGTCCCTGGCAATCTCAATGATGCGTTCCTGGATGCTGTCAAGTTCTTCATCGAGGTCATTGATTTTCCTCTTAAGAGATAATCCCCGCTGGAGAAGTTTTTCAATTTCTGCATCTTCGGCCAGTATACGGTGTTTCTTCCCGTCAACCTGAACTCTTCTAACCTCTCTTACGCTTTTCATTTGTATCCCCTATCAAATAACCATCAAATAAACCACAGAAGATATGCCGTACCTTCTCTCCGCCTTTTTACCCTTTTTTGGAACCAAACAGCCCGAAACATCAAAAGCATATGCCCGCCCCCACTAGGTGGCTGATTTCAGCCACATGCTTACCATGCTGTGCATGCAAGATTCACGCATGCTGTTTTTTTGCATGTTAAAACTCTTGATTCGTAAAAGTTTTAACACACCGACATCCTTGACCTTATTGTAACGTATTACAAGTATGTGGCTTAGAAAAGATTTCCAAATTATGCTTATCATAAAAACTACCTCTTGCCGCCGTTTTTGACGGTAAGGCAAAATTAATAGAAAACCCTTATAAATCAAGGGATTCCAGGCATTTTGACCCCTACACATAGGATATAATCTTACTATTATGCGAAATCCCTTTAAAACCCTGTATAATCAAGCCTTTCCAGCCGTGTTAAAACCTTTTCCCCGCTTCCGTTTCCGCTTTTTCGACTTCTTCAATTCTATTCCGTAGTTTCCTAAGCGCCTTTAACTCAATCTGACGTATTCTTTCCTTTTTCAGATGGAGTTTTTGCCCCGTTTCATCCAGGGTAAGGCATTGCCAATATCTCATGGTAACAATCATTCTTTCCCTGTCGTCCAGGATGTCCAGGCAATCGCGCACCTGATTATAAAAAGTCCTCTGATCGCTCTGCTGTTCCTTCGACTCAAGAAGGTCTCCCCGCGTTATTATCTGGTCGTCTTCTCTACGCACCGGCTCATCAAGCGATTCGTGCCTGGAGTCTTCATAATCCTTAATTGCCTTCTTCACGCCCTGCACAACGCCCTTGCCTGCATAGGTTAAAAATCTGAAACCCTTGCCACGATCAAAAGTCTTTGCCGACTTGACAAGCCCGTAACATCCTTCGGCTACCATCTCCATTAAAGGCAGTTCGGGAGACCAATATTGATAGACTATCTTAAGAACAAATCTCAAATTTGATTTGATAAGGCAGTCCCTCGCCGACACGTCGCCATCTTGTGCTTTTTGTACAACCCGCATCTCGTCCTCTTTCGCAAGCAGAGGAATCGCTTCTAGTTCCCTTTCCAGCATGCGCATAAGATTTTGCTCTTGCATTCCGCCCTCCATTATGGTATAAGTCGTCCTTACCGCATGGCGAAGTGTCATTGTTTACAGATCACAGCCCCTGAAGCCGTGTACCAGGCCTGGTACACGGCTTTATTTATTTAACGGGTTGTGCATGCCCGGATGATCATCATAACTTTGTGCCGCATGTACGTAGATCATTGTTGTTTTAATGTTCTGGTGCCCCGCCAGTTCCTTAATCTCCTGTATTGGAACGCCTTCCCTGGCAAGCGTTGTAAATGCCGTGTGCCGTAACGAATGAGCGCTGAGCGTCTTGCCGAATTCCCCCTTGATCCCCGCGCCTTCTATGTGGCGTTTTACAATGTTTTCAACAGACTTCACAGAGAGCGCCGCCGGCAATCTCTCCGTTCGTATTACCAGTTGCCGTCCGGCCCTGTCGTAAATAAAGGGTAAAAATAGCGACAGTTCACCGGTTATCTTAATTCCGCATCGCTTTACAATACGCATCCAGGCGTCAAACGCCTGTAACGCCCTACCGTTCAGGATAATTGCCGTTGTCGGCCTGTTCTGGAATCTTCCTTTTCTGTTCTCCACCCAGACTTTCTGCTGTCCCTTTACCCGCTCATGTTCAAGGTGTCTGTGTCTGAGACCTGCCACTTCATTTGCCCGAAGTCCATAGACAAGCATCAGGGCAAGTATAGCGTGATCACGCGCACCAATATCCGTCTTTCTATCAGGATGATTGAGCAGCTTTTGCGCCTCCGGTACGGAAAGAACGGTGTGGTATCCCTTATCCTGCCTCGGAAAGACCAGAGAGAGTTCCCTGAATACGATAGGATTGTGGAATTTGCGGTTATCCATGCCCACAAACTTAAAGAAACGGTTTATGGCAATAAAACGATTCCAAATCGTAGTGTCTTTATATCCAGCCTTCCGAAGGTGATCACGATATGACGTAATGTCCTCTTTCCCGATTTCGCACATATCCTTGTTTACCCATGCAAAAAATAGCTTAATAAGGTTCGCATAGCTCTTTTTGGTGTTACGGGTATTCTGGATAGCCAGGAATTTGTCTAAATACTGAACTAGCGCTTCGTTTTTGACGCCTGTATGCGTTCGGAAGGCCTTTAGGGTACTAATGGGGTTCCGAAAGCCCCCGGATGCATCCAGATGCTTAAAAAAGCCATTTAGAATTGAAAATTTACGTATCGCCGTCTTCCGGGTATGTTCTTTCGATAGCTTTTCCCGGTATGCCTGAAGAACTTCTTTCGTGATATCAGATATTCCCAGATCTTTAAAATCAAAAAACTGCTGTATCTCTGACCGGTATACCCGCTGACTGCTACCGTTCACCTTTTTCAAATACTGGTTGAAAATCCGCTTGCCTGTATCAGTTTCAAGAAAGTTCATGGGTATCCCCTTTCATCCGCTTTGCCTTCTCACGGAACAGATAATCAATAAAAACCCCAGCCCTCTTCACATCTAATTCCTCAACTGAATCTACCTTGTAGTACTTCCTGACAAAATTTCCTGCATACTCATCATCCTTGCCAGTTTCTTCTATCAGTTCACCTATAAGGGATAATTGCAACGGCGTTATGCTTTCCCCGAAACGACACTTCTTCTTACGGGTAGTCACCGGCATAGGCTTTTTACCTTCCAGGACATCAATAAGCCTTTTCGCCTGGGACATGGTAAGCTTCCTGGAAGACATCTGGCCAGATACCCATTTAATAAGGTTCCGCAACCTTTTCTCAGGCATCCCTAATTCAGCCCTTTTTGTCCAAATTTTCAACAATTGTGCCTTCGTGATCCCTTTTGCCATAGAAAAATACCTATGATTTCCAAAGTTAATATACAAACAACCGTAACTACCGTAACTACCGTAACTCACCCCAGTATTTTCAAGGGTTTCCGGGCATTCGTACCGTAACTATACCGTAACTACCGTAACTATCGTTCTGAATGAAATAGTTTCAGGCATCCCTAATTCAGCCCTTTTTGTCCAAATTTTCACCAATTTGTCCAAATTTTCACCAATTTGAATTTACTCAGCTCTTTTTGCAAAGGAAAAACTGGTTTTTATAAGTTGATTATAGAGGTTAGAGAATAACGGGGAGCAAGGGTGTGACGGCGTACATCACATCATATATGACCGTCAAAGATCGGGTAGCCACGCCGCATCATACATCTCCCTTAAAAGTATATCATAAAGGGTAAAAAAGGCAAATAGGCAGGCCGATGCGTAGCCTACTTCTTTGAGGTTTCTTTTTTGGGAGTGCCCAGGGCCTTTTCTATCAATTGCCTTACGGATTCAGACCTGGATTGAATTCTATTCCTAAAGCGATAATCGTCAATTAACTTTAACATCTCTGTTGGAATTTGAATATTTATAAAGGTTTTATCTACTTTTTCAGGCATTTTTCCCTCCTTTGATTTTCATTATAACTACGCATTTTGTATTGTCAATATTAAAAATTTATCTTGACTGATTGTATTATTTGTATTATTAATATCATTAATACAATTTATTTACCTTAGTTTTAACTGAAAACGGAGGGAAAGCTATGGAAAGTCTAGTAAAGTTTGAAGACGTAATGGAAGGGTTTGACAGGCAAGGGGCACTTAAACCGGTGGATGTGAGGTTTGAGGAGTTTAACGGCAAACCCTTAAGGATCGCTATTGTGGCAATAAACGGCGAGAGGGTGCCGGTAGTAACGTTATCCGATATCACCAACTACTTAGACTGTCGCAAAGAGGTACTTTGGCGGTTAATTGATGGCGATACCCTCTTAAAAGAGTGGTCAGTTATTGTCGTAACGACAATGACTGATGGCAAAAACTACGAAGTTATGGCCTTAACCCTTGATGGTTTTATCGGTTTGATGGTGAAAATCAATCCAAAAAGGGTGAAAAATGTCGAAAGGCAGGAGAGGATTTTGGCTTTTCAGCGGTGGGCGATACCTACACTGAGAAAGATTATGTTCCAGGAAAGGTATCACCTGGACTCTGACAGGATCCCACTAACCGCACAAGAGATGAACGCTATCTTTGAGATGATCAAGTATTATGAGAAGACGAAGAGCGCCAACACCTACCAGCTTTTGAAAAAGACACTGCAGAAGGTATACCCGGATATCGTGATCTCTGATGGCGAGGCGATGGAAAAGGTAATAAAGCAGCTTGGCTTACCGTTTAATCAGCCTATTGGCGGGGTCTTTCATTGAACCCCATACAGTATAAAACTGCCATGCTGTACACTTTTGGTGTACAGCATGGCTGGTACGGAGTTAAAGTCAGTACCAGACTAAGGGAAGTGTTTAATTTATCAACAAAAGACAGCTTAATAACTTTTATTGAAGGAGGCAAATATAATGAGAAGTTTAGCCAAGGACGTTAAAGAAGATATGTCGATTGAGGTAATTGAAAGGATGTTTGCACAAAAAGAGAGGATGCGGATTGTAATTGCGCCACATTCAATTCATGGAAAGGCATCTTCATTTGTGCCATATTTGGATCTCTCAGAGGCGTTGACATGCCCTCCGGAGACCATTTATAGCATTATTTCGCGCTCTGAAAGGGTGAAAAGGTACTGTGGGATCTTCATAATGAAAACCCCCGGAGGAATTCAACCTACGCTTTGCATCTCCGAAGAAGGCATAATTCACGTCATTGATATTTTGAATCAACACATTGAATCGCTTTCCGGCCAGAAGGTAACCCGATGCCGGCAGTTGACATTTAATTTTAGCGCAGTAACGGAGGTGGGATAGCCATGAAGCAAAAACGAGTTTCAGAGTTTTTGACAGAGGATGAGATTGGCGCGGTTCTCCGGGCGCCGGACAGGAGGACGTTGCAGGGTAAGCGGGATTATGCCCTGCTGCTCCTGATGTTTTCTTCTGGCCTCAGAAAGGCGGAGGTATGCAGTCTCAAAGTTGCAGATATTACCACGTACCGAAATCAACCGGTAGTTGATGTAATAGGCAAGGGGAAGAAGTATAGGCGTGTTGCACTGAATAGAGATGTGATGGAGGCGATTCTGGATTATCAAAAGGCATTGAAGCAAAGGTTTATCGCAGAGGGCGCGGAGGATGTAAAGGGAAACAACCCCCTTGCCACCTTTGATAAGGGGGATAAAACATCGTTAACCCACTCTGAAGGGGGACAATATTTGTTTTACACCTTAGGGGAGCACGGGAATTGTGACGTGAGGCCGCTTACGCATAAGGCGGTGGATTGTCTCTTGCGGCGGGTGAAGAAGGATGCCTTGATCGTCAAGAGGATTACTCCACATACCACGAGACACACCTTTGCTACCACGCTCCTGGATAAGGGGGTTGACCTGAAGACGGTACAGGTGCTTTTAGGGCATAGCCACATTCGTACAACAGAAAGATATCTGCATACATCGGATGAAAAGAAGATGGATGCAGTGGCGCGATTGCAGTTTGCATTGTAAAAGATTCACCGCAGAGACGCAAAGGGCGCAAAGAAAAAAAATACATTGTAGGGGCACGGCGCCCGTGCCCTATTTAGTTTTTTGACAAAGAAAGGATAACGGGTAGTAACTATGTATAAGAAAACTTGGGAACCACCAAAGACGTTGAAGGATGTGCCTGACACGATGGATCGGCTGTCTGCATTAATACAGTTTGTTCAAGATCTCACCGCTCAGCCTACGGAGCCTATAGCTGAATATAACTTTTCCAGTCATGGCTATAGCGGTTTTTATCTCTTTTTGGGTATCGTCCAGGACACGATTGAGGAGTGTAATAAGACAATCAGCGACAGCAGTAAACATAAGAGCGATACTCCAATGACGGAAAAGGGGAATGAAGGCGGATAAGAGAGGGTGAAAAATATATTTGTTTTTTTTGCTTGAAAACAAAATTTAAATATGTAGAATTAACGTACATCCTACTTTACGGTAGTGAGGGGCAATAGTATAGATGAGAATATGGGCTAAGAAATGTGAGAAGAGATGAATGATAACTAAAAAGGATTTGTTAAAAAAGCTGGAAAGGGATAACACAAAAATCAGCGATAGGATGCTCACGCATTTTATTTCCCTGGGGCTTATTAAAAAGCCTGTGCGTCATGGCTTAGGCAAAGGAAAGGGGTCTGTATCTAAATTTGATGACAGGACATTCAATGATATTAAGGAAATTTTGAAACTCCGCGAAGAAGACTTAACTTATGAGGAAATAAAAATCAAGAGATTATCTTCCGGGGAGTGGCTGTCCCTGGTGAATGAAGTAAGAAAATCCTGCAAATCAGCGGAAGACGTGACTAATTTTATTAAAAAAATCCCTTATCTATCAGATAGAGAGAAAGGGCGTTTGAAATTAGCCTCTGACTTAACAGATCGTCTAACAAAGGTAGTCGTAGATGAATTGGAATCAATTTTAGGTCGTTTACCTATTGGTGATGAAGAGTCTGAGGAAGCTGTAATTTACGATATACGTCACGCAATCGAGAATGCCCTTCCTAATGTACTTCATGATTTTAGTCTTTCTGACGAGGATTGTGAAGAGTACCTAAATAAGGGTGCGTTGTCGCGAAGAGGCACGGTTTTTTTGCATTCTAAAAGGAGGTTAAAATCATGAAAAACATGTCGTCTCGTGAACACAACGAATCACTAAAAGGAAGGGAAATTGAGATCTCTATAAAAGAGCAATTTCCTATCCCTATCAGGGTAAAAGATGGTTCAGGTAGTATTGTTGATACCTATCAAATTGTTCGGACAAAAAGTAATAAGTTCATGATGCAGAAATAAACTTACCCGTCAAGGACAGGTAAGAATAGGCAAGCCAGCTATTAGCTAGCCACGTTCTGAAAATAGCAAGCCAGCCGATTAATGGGAATTACTTCCCATCAATCGGCTTTTTTATTTTAGAAGGCTTTCAAACAGAGGACGAAAATGGATAAAGAGGAAATACGAAAGCAAGTTGACGCTGTAAGTTTTTATAGAACGTTCTACCCAGACTTTAAGCCAAACGGTAAAAAGTATGTCCGCTGTTTGTGCCCTTTTCATGACGATCATAATCCTTCGCTGAACATATACCCGGCGTCCGGTAGGTTTCATTGTCCGGCTTGCGGGGCTCACGGAGATATTTTTGATTTTTACCAGCGTCGTCATAGCGTAGATTTCCCAACGGCGATAAAAGCCATTGCGGCAGATTTTACGAATATCTCCACAGATAAGCCTACGGGCAAACCAAAAGTTGTGGCTAGCTTTGAATACCACGATCCGGCTGGCAATGTCGTGTATATCAAGGAGCGAATCGAACCCGGCCGTGATGGCAAACCGAAAGATTTTCCATTCAAACACACCGAAAATGGCAAGTGGGTAAATGGCCGCGGCGGTGAACCGGTGCTCTACCGGCTGCCTGATTTAATCAATTCGAGGCAATGTTTTATCGTCGAAGGAGAAAAAAAGGCTGACTTGCTTCTTTCCTGGGGAATCACTGCAACCTGCCTGGACACCGGCGCGGGATCACAACCCAGAGACGAATATCTTCCATTTCTAACAAACAAGGATGCCGTGGTGATCGTGCGAGACAATGACGACCCTGGAAAGGGCTATGCTGATAGGATTGCGAATGCCTTACACGGCAAGGTAAAAGACCTCCGGGTTGTAGAACTACCTGGACTTAATGAAGGAGACGATATTCTAGATTGGGCTAAATTACCTGGCAACAACAAAGAGACCCTTTTGAAACTTGTCGAGAACACCCCCATATTTGAGGGTTCTGAAAATTCAGCAGATGGCGCCGCGGACGCGGATCCGTACAAAATAAGGATTCCTGACGTTGAATTTCCCATTCATGTTTTTCCGGAAGAGTTTCGGGAATTTGTTCGAAAAGTATCGCTATCGGTAGGCACTGCAAACGAAGTTGCAGCAACAACAGCTTTGGTGCTTATAAGCGCTGCCATTGGAAATACCATGCGAATTTCTCCCAAAAGTAACTTTGAGGTGTCTCCGTTTTTGTGGGCCGCAATAGTAGGTGCCTCTGGAGGCGGGAAGAGCCACATATTTAGCGCGCTCATGAAACCAATTAAAAAGATGCAGGCCGAGGCTGCTCAAAAATATAAACAGCAGATGGATGAATATCGCGAGGCTGAGCAAAATTGTAAGCGCTCCGAAACTAGCGAAATGCCTGACCATCCGGCATTGAATCAATTCTACGCCTCAGATTCCACCATAGAGGCACTAAGCGATATTTTTGAACGACAACCGCGGGGCATACTTGGCTTTCATGACGAACTGTCTGGTTTTATTCGGGGCATGGATCAATATCGCGCCTCGCGTGGCAACGACAGGCAGCACTACTTACAACTTTTCAATGCACAGCCATGGAAGATTGACCGGCGTTCGCGGTCTGCCTTTGTTCCTAATACCGGGTTGGCAATTATTGGCGGGATACAGCCGCAAATCATTCCGGACATTTTTGCTGATAACAGTAGCTTTTTTGACGGGTTTATCCAGCGGTTTATTTTCGTTTGTACCGGAAACAAGCCCTTGCGATTCAGTAGGGCCGCGCTAAGCGAGAGCGATTATTCTTACTGGAATGCCCTCATCCACTGGTGCTATGAAATTCCGCTAACCATAGACGAAAGCGATGGCGCCGCTGAACCAAAAGTATTGATTCTTGAAGACGATGCCCTTTGCCTGTGGGAAAGTTTTCACAACACCTATGCAGAGCTTTCAACCGTTGTTTCCTACAAAATAGGAAACTTTATCCCGAAACTTCATATATATTCGCTCAAACTTGCCGGGATACTGCAAGCAATCAAAGGGTTTGCCAAAAATCGCCCTCCTCATGCAATCGACAAAGAGACTATTCGAGGAGCGATTGAATTGACAGATTACTTTTTCGGGCAGGCTTATAAAGTTGTTGAACTTTACGACAGCCAGAAGAAAAAGCACAATGAGTGCTACGCCAGGATCTTGAATGCATTGTTTGCGTTGCGCCCTGAAGTTAAAAACGGCAAGTTGGCGTTATCTCGTATTGTCGATCAATACAAGCGTGGCCTGCCAGAATACGCCTGGTTGACATCTGAAAAAATAAGCAAAATACTGAACACGGATTTTGAATTACAGACAAAAAAGAGCACTGGTAATCTTTCTTGTCTGGTCTGGGAAGAAGCGAGGATGGAAAAACTATTTCACGAACACAAACAACCGTAACTACCGTAACTACCGTAACTATTTGCCAGACCAAAAGACTTAGAATTAGCTTGTAAGTTGTGCAACTGTAAGTCTTTAACCTATATTTACGAAAGACGCTTATGATAGTTACGGTATAGTTACGGTTGAAGTATACCGTAACTATCGTTCTGAATGAAATAGTTTCAGGCATCCCTAATTCAGCCCTTTTTGTCCAAATTTTCACCAATTTGTCCAAATTTTCAACAATTGTGCCTTCGTGATCCCTTTTGCCATAGAAAAATACCTATGATTTC
>WBZO01006057.1_pt1 | contig 11914 bp, 13 predicted proteins | sample 5204261 | NCBI WGS metagenome assembly WBZO01 (sample SAMN12412400, study PRJNA552823) | activated sludge metagenome | isolation source: activated sludge from anammox sidestream of wastewater treatment plant... | place: USA: North Carolina | collected 2017-09 | reverse complement strand
CCCCGGGGCGCGGCCGCCGAGGCCGCGCCCGCCCCGGCGGCGAGCGCCGCCGAGGCGGAGCCCGCCGACGATCCCGCGACCGGGCCGGTCACGCACTCGGGGATGGAGGACGACTACTGGGTCCACACCGCCATGGCCCTGGAGCGCGGCGCGATGGTGGAGTTCCTCGAGGGCGGAGCGGCCGTGCGCTCGAAGCTCGCGTGGGTCAGCCCCAAGCAGACGATCCTGCTCTTCACGGCGAGCGGCTCGGCCGCGCGCCAGGTGGCGCCGAAGACGCTCGCGGGCCTCCTGCGCGACGGCAAGGCCCGCGTCCTGGAAGGCGCGGAGGCGCTGATGGATCGCGTCGTCACGGCGATGGTCGGCTCGGCCGACGGCGAGGCGCTTCCCGCCGCGGCCTGATCCGAGGGCCGGCGCCCGGTTTTTCCCGCGACCCCGCACCGAAAGGCGGGCGCCCTCCTCGCCGCCAACCGAGGACGCCCGACCCGCGGGGTCGCGCTTTCTCTTCCCTGCGCGGCGGCGCCGGCGGGCCCGCGCCGCCGCGTAGAATCGCGGCTCACGACGAAATGATCTCCGGGGGAAGCACGTGTTCGTCTGGGCAAAGGTGAATGAGCGGGTCTTTGGCGGCTACGCGCTGCCGCACGCGACGCTGCGCGTGTCCAAGGATCCGCAGCTCGGCACCGTCGACATCACGATCAACGACCCGGCGTTCGAGCCCGACGGCAAGTCGCACGGCGGGGGAATCACGCTGCGGCGCGAGGACGCGATGTGGCTCGCGAACGCGCTCGTGCTCGCACTCGGAAAGAAGAAGGCGCTCACCTACACGCGCCACTCGCGCGATCGGGGCGCGCGCATCGGGACCGAGCCGCACGGCGCGGGCAAGTAGCGCACGGGGACTGCGGCGGTCGCGCGCGGTCGGCCGCAGTCGTCAGCCGCCCGCGCGGGTCTGCTGCGCGGGGACCGGGCCGGGCGCGGTGCGCACGTCCGGCGGCGCCGAGCGCTGCTGCGCGCCGCCCGTCTCGTCGGCCGCGAGCCGCCGCCAGTGCGGATCCTCCACCACCTGCGCCGCGCCGGGCGCAGCGCTCCCCAGCGCGAGCAGGAGGAGGAGGCTCGCGGCGAGCAGGCTGCGCCCGGACATCGGTCGCCCCGAATTACGGGTTGTAGCGGTCGACGAGGTCGTAGTTGCGCGTGCCGCGTTCGCCGCCGCGGTACTGCGTCGCGTCGACGCTCATGAACTTGCGCGGCGCCCAGTAGGGCTCGGTGTAGGTGTTGTTCTCCGTCGCCACGGCGACGCCCTGCGCGCCTCCGAGAGCGAGCAGCACGACTGCGATCAGCTTCTTCATGATTCCATCTCCTTGGGTTGAAAGACCGGTTCGGGGTTCTCCGCTGCGGCACTGCGCCGCCGCGGCGCCTGCAACACGCTGGCCCCCTTTGGTCGCGCCAAGGTCGCGACGATTACAGGCGGGGACGGCCGCCCGATGCGCGCGGCGGTGGTGCGCGCGGCGCCGGGCGCAGGCTCCGGCCTGAGCGGGGCGGCGGTGGCTACTCGCCGATCTGGAGCAGCATCCCGCGCCGCCGGGCGCCGTTGAACGCCGCGAGGAAGAGCGCGATCCCGGCGGCCACGTACAGCACGTTCAGGCCCACCGCGGTCCAGAACTCGCGCCAGAGAAACGTGCGCTCGAGCAGCACCGCGCGCATGCCCTCGAACACGTGGCTCGTCGGCAGGCACCACGCGACCGCCTGCAGCCAGTCCGGCAGCACGCTGATCGGGTAGTAGATCCCGCTCACCGGCGCGGCGACGAAGATCGCGCCCCAGGCGAAGTTCTCCGCCGCGAGGCCGTAGCGCATCACCAGCGCCGCCACCATCAGGCCGATCGCCCAGCCGCAGACGAGCAGGTTGGCGAAGAACGTGACGAGCGGCACGCCGAGGTCGAAGATCGAGTAGCGGTAGAGCGCGACCGCGAGCGCGATCGCGGCCCCCACCCCGATCGCGGTGCGGAAGAACGAGACCGCGATCATCGACGCGACCAGCTCGAGCGGCCGCAGCGGGCTCACGAACAGGTGCCCGAGGTTGCGCGCGTAGAGCTCCTCGAAGAAGGAGAGCGCCACCCCGAGCTGGCCGCGGAAGAGAACCTCCCACAGCAGCAGCGCCGAGACGAGCAGCCCCGGCACCTGCGCGACCCAGGACGAGTTCGTGGCGAGGAACTTGGCGATGAAGCCCCACAGCACCATCTGCATCGTCGGCCAGTAGGCCATCTCCAGCACCCGGATCCACGACTTGCGGAAGAGATAGAGATGGCGCAGCACCATCGCGTACATCCGCCGCAGCGCGAGGACCGCGGGCGGCGTCACTCGTCGTCCTCCCGCAATCCGCCCGGCGCGGTCGCGCCGGCCGGCTCCGGCCGGCGCGCCACGTCCAGGAACACCTCCTCCATCGTGGAGCGGCCGTAGCGCGCGATCAGCTCCGCCGGCGCGCCCGAGTCCACGATCCGCCCGGCACGCATCATCAGCACCGCGTCGCACATGCGCTCCACCTCGGGCATGTTGTGCGAGGCGAGCAACATCGTGGCGCCGGTGCGCCGGCGGTAGTCGAGGAGCTGGGCGCGCACGCGGTCCCCGACGTCGGGGTCGAGCGAGGCGGTCGGCTCGTCGAGCAGGATGAGCTCGGGCTCGTTCAGCAGCGCCTTGGCCACCGACACGCGCGTGCGCATGCCGGCCGAGAGCGTGCCGTAGGCGCGCGCGAGGATGTCCGCCAGGTCGAGCTCGGCCGCGAGCGCGGCGATGCGGCGCTTCATGTCGCGCACGCCGTACAGCCGCGCGAACATGCGCAGGTTCTCCTCCACGGTGAGCTTCTTGGGCAGGTCGACGTAGGGCGAGGTGAAGTTCATCCGCCCGAGCACGCGGTAGCGGTGGCGACCGATGTCCTCGCCCAGCACGCGGACCGATCCCGCGCTCGGCAGCAGCACGCCGAGCAGCATCGAGAGCGTGGTGGTCTTGCCCGCGCCGTTGCCGCCGAGCAGCGCGCAGGTCGACCCGCGCGCGACGGTGAAGGAGATGCCCCGCACCGCCTCGACCCGGCCGAAGCGCTTGACGAGGTCGCGGACCTCGATTGCGGGGCTCACGCGCCGCGCGCCCGGGCGCGTGCGCGCGGCAGGATCCCGATCAGCGCGACCGCGCGCATCGCCGCGCGGGTGCTACGAATGCTTCCACTTGATCGAGCAGCCGAGGGCGGCGGTCTGCTCGGCGGGGCCCCTGCCCGTGCGCGCGATGCGCACCATGGCGTCGAAGAGCTCGCGCGTCGCGCCCTCGACCGGGCTCGTCTTGGACGCGTCCAGGCGGCCGTGGTACTGGAGCTCGAGCGCGGCGTTGAACCCGAAGAACTCGGGCGTGCACACCGCCGCATAGGCGCGCGCCACGTCCTGCGTCGCGTCGAGGACGTACGGGAAGGTGAATCCCGACTCCGCGGCCACGCGGCGCATGTTCTCGAACGAGTCCTCGGGGTACTCGGCGGGGTCGTTGGACATGATCGCGATCGAGCCGATCCCGTGCGCCGCGAGCTCGCCGCAGTCGCGGACGATGCGCGCGCGGATCGCTTTCACGTACGGGCAGTGGTTGCAGATGAACATCACCAGCGCGCCGGCGGGTCCGCGCGCGGACGCGAGCGTGTGGCGCTTGCCGTCGACCCCCGGCAGGTCGAAATCCACCGCCTTCCAGCCGAAATCGCACACCGGGGATTGCACCGCCACGCGGGACCTCGCTCCGACGACCGTCGCTAGAATCGTAGCATGTCGGCCCTCCCCGGCCCCGCCGCGCCGCGCCTCTACTGCGAGGAGCCGCTCGCGCCCGGCGCGACGGTCGCGCTCTCCGAGCGCGCCGCGCGGCACGTGGCGGCGCTCCGCCTGCGAACCGGCGACGCGGTGACGCTCTTCGGCGGCGACGGGCACGAGTCCGCCGCCGTGATCACCGTCCAGGGCAGGCGCGGGGTGCACGCCTCGGTGCGCGATCGGCGCGCGGTCGACCGCGAGTCGCCGCTCGCGGTGCACCTCGCGCAGGGCGTGTGCGCCGGGGACCGGATGGACCTCGTCCTGCAGAAGGCGACCGAGCTCGGCGTCGCGGCGATCCAGCCGGTCCTGACCGCGCGGTCGGTGGTGCGCCTCTCGAGCGAGCGGCGGGAGCGCCGCGAGGTCCACTGGCAGAACGTCGCGATCGCGGCCTGCGAGCAGTGCGGCCGCAACCGCGTGCCGCCGGTCGCGCCGAGCCTCCGGTTCGACGAGTACTTCGCCGCGCTCCCGGCGGCGGGCACCCGCATTCTGCTCGCGCCCGACGGCGCGCAGACGCTGCGCGCGCTCGCCGTCGCGCCGCCGGTCGCCGTCCTGGTCGGGCCCGAGGGCGGGCTCACCGCGGCGGAGCGGCGGATCGCAACCGCGGCCGGATACGCGGTGGTGCGCTTCGGCCCGCGCGTGCTGCGCACCGAGACCGCGCCGCTCGCCGCGCTCGCCGCCTTGCAGGCGCTGTTCGGGGACTGCTGAGCGCTACCGGGCGCGGGCGCCGGCGGCGAGCAGCTCCGCCATCTCCGCGTGGCCCGCGCGCTGCGCGATGTCGAGCGCCGAGGCACCGAGCAGGTCCCGGGCGTTCGGGTCCACGCCCCGCCCGGCGAGGAAGAGGCGCACCGCGAGCACGTCGTTGCGCTTCACCGCGTCCAGGAACTGGGCGTTGTCGTGGTAGACGAGACCGATCTCGGTGAGGTCCTTGCGCGCCTTTAGGGCCGCGAGGTCGCCCGACGCGCGCGCTCCCGCAGCCATCTCGCGCTGGTTCATGGCCACCATCGAGCGGCCGATCGAGAGCATCTTCTCGCGCTCGGCGGCGGGCACCTCGCCGAAGATCTGCAGCGCGAGCTCGTTCGCGTCCGCGTTGCGGCCGGCGAGGATGTCGTCCATCGCCTGCTGCACCGCCTTCGGGTCGCCTCCCGATTTCTCCGAGGCCTGCATCAGCGCGTGGACCACCGAGAGGAACTTGCCGAACGTGGCCCAGTCGGTCTGGATGGTCGCGCTCTGCGCGTGCGCGGCGCCCATCGTGCAGGCGGCCGCGAGCGCGGCGAGGGTGCGTTTCAGGAACATTCGTGACCTCCGTTCGATGCGCAGCCCGGCTTCAACGCCGCAGCGGCCGCCGCGGTTGACCGCCGCCGGGTGCCGCCGGGCCATGCTCTAGAATGCGCCTCGTCCGAATCGATCACAAGACCCATGCGCTCCAAACCCGATGCGAGCTTCGTGACGTGGTTCCGGTCGGTGGCGCCGTACTTCAACGCCTTCCGCGGACGCACGTTCGTCATCGCGTTCGGCGGCGAGCTGGTGGCCGAGGGCCGGTTCGTGGCGCTCGCGCACGACCTCAACCTGCTGCGCAGCGCCGGCATCCGGCTCGTGCTGGTGCACGGCTCGCGCCCGCAGATCGAGGCGCAGCTCGCCGCGCGCAGGCAGCGGCCGCGCTACCACCAGGGCCTGCGCGTCACCGACCCGGTCGCGCTCGAGTGCGTCAAGGCCGCGGTGGGCCTGCTGCGCGTCGAGATGGACGCGCTCCTCTCCCTCGGGCTGCCGAACACCCCGATGGCGGGCGCGGCGATCAACACCGTGTCCGGCAACTTCATCACCGCGCGGCCGATGGGCGTCCACGACGGGGTCGACTACCAGCACACCGGCGCGGTGCGGAGAGTCGACGCGCCGGCGATCGCCGGCTGCCTGGACGCCGGCAACATCGTCATCGTGTCCCCGATCGGCTTCTCCCCGACCGGGGAGGTCTTCAACCTGGCGATGGAGGACGTCGCGGTGGCGACCGCCGCGGCGCTGGGCGCGGCCAAGCTCGTCTTCTTCTCGGACGCGGCGCTCGCCGGCGCCGACGGCCGCCTGCTGCCGGAGCTGAGCGCGAACGAGGCCGAGCGGCTGCTCGCGAGCGGCCGCCACCTCACCGGGGACTCGCGCGTGTACCTCGCGCACGCGGTCGAGGCGGTGCGCGCGGGCGTGGAGCGCGCCCACGTCATCGCGCGCAACGTCGACGGCGCGCTGCTCGCCGAGCTCTTCACGCACGAGGGCTCGGGCAGCATGATCACCGCCGACAAGCTCGAGCGGCTGCGCCCGGCCACGATCGAGGACGTCGGCGGCATCCTGCAGCTCATCGCGCCGCTGGAGGCCGACGGCACGCTGGTGCGGCGCGGGCGCGAGCTGCTCGAGCGCGAGATCGGCCGTTTCAGCGTCCTCGAGCACGACCGCATGATCCTCGGCTGCGCGGCGCTCTATCCCTTCCCGCGCACGCGCGCGGGCGAGCTCGCCTGCCTCGCGGTCCGGCCCGAGTACCGCGGCAACGGGCACGGCGAGAAGCTCATGCGCGCGATCGAGGAGCGCGCGCGCACCGCCGGCATGAAGAAGCTCTTCGTCCTCACCACCCGCACCGCGCAGTGGTTCGCCGAGCGCGGCTTCGCGGCGACGGGCGCGGAGGCGCTCCCGCGCGAGAAGCGCTCGCTCTACAACTGGCAGCGCCGCTCCCGCGTCCTGGTCAAGGCGATCTAGGCGCGTAGAATCCGCGCCACACCGCGACACGGAGTGGCCCCATGGCGAGAATGGTCAAGTGCGTGAAGCTCGGGCGCGAGGCCGAGGGCCTCGCCGTCCCGCCGCTGCCGGGCGAGCTCGGCAAGCGCATCTGGGAAAACGTGTCGCGGGAGGCGTGGCAGATGTGGCAGGCGCAGCAGACGCGCCTGATCAACGAGATGCGCCTCAACCTCGCGGACGCAAAGGCGCGCAAGTACCTGCTGGAGCAGTCGGAGAAGTACTTCTTCGGCGGCGGCGCCGACGAAGCGTCCGGCTACGTGCCGAAGAAGCCCTGACGGCGCGCCCGCCGCGGGCGTCGTCGCGCCGCCTGCCGCGCGGCTCCGCGCGCGACCCGGCGGCGTCGCTACGGCGCCGAGTCGGTCCGGACCATCGTCTGCACGCCCGCGGGCGTTCCGAGCAGCACCACGTCCGCGCCGCGCCGGGCGAAGAGGCCGTTCGTGACCACGCCCACGATGTTGTTGAGCCGCTCCTCCAGAGCGGCGGGATCGGTGATCGCGAGGCCGCGCACGTCCAGCACGGCGTTGCCGTTGTCGGTCAGGAAGTCCGCGCGCTGCCGCGGCTCGCCCCCCAGCCGCACGATCTCGCGCGCGACGTGCGCGCGCGCCATCGGGATCACCTCGACCGGGAGCGGAAACGCGCCGAGCACCGTCACCAGCTTCGATTCGTCGGCGATGCAGACGAAGCGGCGCGACACCGCGGCGACGATCTTCTCGCGCGTGAGCGCGCCGCCGCCGCCCTTGATCATCGCGCCACCCGCGGTGACCTCGTCCGCCCCGTCGATGTACACCGGCAGCGCGTCGACCTCGTTCAGGTCGACGAGCGGGATGCCGTGGCGGCGCAGGCGCTCGGCGGTGCGCTCGGAGCTCGCCATCGCGCCGCGGATCCTGCCCGCGCGCGCGCCCAGCTCGTCGATGAAGTAGTTGGCGGTCGAGCCGCTGCCCACGCCGATGACGGCGTCATCGACGACGTATTGCAGCGCGGCGCGCGCAACTGCCTGTTTCAGCTCGTCCTGGGTCATGGCGCCGGATTCTAGCGGAGGGTCCGGGGCCCTCGACCCGAGGGACTAGTCCCTTGCCCCCGCGCGCGGGCGCAGGCGTAGAATTCGTCCATCGTTCACCCTGCCGTCGCAATGCGCCTCGCCAGCGTCCTCCTCGCCCTCGGCCTCGCGGCCGCCCCCGCGGCGGCGCAGCGGCTCGACGCGCCGCCGGCCGAGCGGAGCCCGGTGCGCACGCAGTGGTGGAGCGCAGCCGGCGTCGATCGCGCGGTGAGCGCCTCGCCGTGGCTCGGGGGGTTTTTCGTCGGGCCGCGCGATGGCCAGGGGTTCAATCCTGCGCGTGCCGGCGCGTTCGATCCCGGGCTGCGCACGAGCCTGGCCATCCCCGGCACCCCGCCGCCCGCGCTGCTCCTGCCCGGAAGCGACGTCGTGCCCGTCGACGGCGGGGCGTATTTCGGCTACCGCCACGCGAACTGGACGTTCTCGTCCGCGGTGCGCCAGTCCATCGACGACCCCCGCATCGCTGCAACCCGGATCGACTTCGGCGCGAGCTACGACGTCAGCGTGGCCGAGCGCCACTCGTTCACGCTCTCCGGAGGGTTCACCCTCGGGCAGTCGGGCGCGGCCGCGCCGGGTTACGCCCTGATGGCGGGAGACGCGCTCGCGCGCCAGTCGCTGCGCTACGGCGAGCCGGGCGCCGGCTTCCGCCTCTCGTGGCGCTACACGCTCGACCGCAATCTCTACGTCAGCACGTCGCTCGGCTACGACCGCCTCTACGGCGACCCGGGCGAGGCCGGCGGCGCCGACCGCGCCACCACCACGTTCGGCACCGTCTTCGGCTACCGCTTCTACTAGGACCCGCTACCGCTTGCGCGGCGGCGGCAGGTCCGTGCACACGCCCTCGTAGACCTCGGCCGCCATGCCGACGCTCTCGCCGAGCGTCGGGTGCGGATGGATGGTCTTGCCGATGTCCACGGCGTCGGCGCCCATCTCGATCGCGAGCGCGACCTCGCTGATCAAGTCGCCCGCGCCGGTCCCGACGACGCCGCCGCCGATGATCCGGTGGTGCTCCTCGTCGAAGATCAGCTTCGTGAAGCCCTCGGAGCGCCCGTTCGCGAGCGCCCGCCCCGACGCGGACCAGGGAAACTTGCCCACGCCGTACTTGAGGCCCTGCTTCTTGGCCTCGTCCTCGGTGGTGCCGACCCACGCCACCTCGGGATCGGTGTACGCGACCGACGGGATCACGCGCGCGTCGAAGTAGGACTTCTTCCCCGCGGCCGCCTCGGCCGCGACGTGCCCCTCGTGCACCGCCTTGTGGGCGAGCATCGGCTGGCCGACGACGTCGCCGATCGCGAAGATGTGCGGCACGTTCGTGCGCATCTGGCCGTCGACCGGGATGAAGCCGCGGTCGCTCACCGCGACGCCGGCTCGCTCGGCGCCGATCTTCCCGCCGTTCGGGCTGCGGCCGACGCTCACCAGCACGAGATCGTAGCGCTGCGGCTCGGCCGGGGCCTGTTCGCCCTCGAACCGGACGAGGACGCCATCGCGCTGGGGCTCGACCGCTACCGTCTTCGTCTTCAGCATGACCTTGTCGAAGCGCTTCGCGTTGTGCTTCTGCCAGACCGCCACGAGGTCGCGGTCCGCGCCGGTCATCAGCCCGTCGAGCATCTCGACCACCTCGATGCGCGCGCCGAGCGTCGAGTAGACGCTCGCCATCTCGAGCCCGATGATGCCGCCGCCGATCACCAGCATGCGCTTCGGGACGGACTTGAGCGCGAGCGCGCCGGTCGAATCGACGATGCGCGGGTCGTCGGGGACGAACGGCAGCCGCACCGCCATCGACCCGGCGGCGATGATGGCCTTCGCGAAGCGCACGACCCGCTTCTCGCCGGTCTTGTCCTGTCCGTCCCCGGTCGTGACCTCCACCTCGAGATGGTGCGGATCGAGGAAATGGCCGTAGCCCCGGACCACGGTCACCTTGCGCCCCTTGGCCATGCTCCCCACGCCGCCGACGAGCTTTCCGACCACCTTGTCCTTGTGCGCGCGCAGCTTGTCGAGGTCGATCGCGGGCTTGCCGAAGCTCACGCCGAGCTCGGCGAAGTGCGCAGCCTCGTCCATCACCGCGGCCACGTGCAGGAGCGCCTTCGAGGGGATGCAGCCGACGTTGAGGCACACGCCGCCGAGGGTCGGGTAGCGCTCGACGATCAGCGTGCTCAGCCCGAGGTCGGCGGACCGGAACGCGGCCGAGTAGCCCCCCGGGCCGGACCCGAGGACGAGCAGCTCGCACTCGTGGTCGGCGCCGCCGCCGTACGAACCGGCGCGCGGCGTTGTCGCGGCCGCGGGCGGCGGCGGGGCGGGCGCGGGGGCTGCGGACCGCGCCGGAGCGGGCTGCGCCGGCGCCGCCGCGGCCGCCGTCTCGGCCGACTCTTCCAGCACGAGGATCGGCGAGCCCTCCGAAACCTTGTCGCCGATCTTCACGACGATGCTCTTCACCACGCCAGCGGCCGGCGAGGGGATCTCCATCGTCGCCTTGTCGCTCTCGAGCGAGACGAGCGACTGCTCCTGCGCGACGCGGTCGCCGGGCTTGACCAGCACCTCGATGACCTCGACGTCCTTGAAGTCGCCGATGTCGGGGACCTTCACTTCGAGCATCGGCGCGCCCTACAGCATCGCGCGCCGGAAGTCGGCGAGCAGCTGCGCGAGGTAGGCGTTGAAGCGGGCGGCGGACGCGCCGTCGATCACGCGGTGGTCATAGGAGAGCGACAACGGCAGCATGAGCCGCGGCACGAATTCCTTCCCCTCCCACACCGGCTGCTGCGACGAGCGCGAGACGCCGAGGATCGCGACCTCGGGCGCGTTGATGATCGGGGTGAACGACGTGCCGCCGATGCCGCCGAGGCTCGAGATGGAGAAGGTCCCGCCCTGCATGTCGGCGGGCTTGAGCTTGCCCTCGCGCGCCTGCCGGGCGAGATCGCCCGTCTCCTTCGCGACCTCCAGGATGCCCTTGCGGTCGGCGTCCTTGATCACCGGCACGACCAGGCCGTTGGGCGTGTCGGCGGCGAACCCGATGTGGTAGTAGCCCTTGAGCACCAGGTTGTCGCCGTCGAGCGAGCTGTTGAACTCGGGATGCTTCTTGAGCGCGGCGACGCACGCCTTGACGAGGAAGGCGAGCATCGTCAGCTTCACGCCCGACTTCTCGTTCTCCTTGTTCAGCTGCACCCGCAGCGCCTCGAGCTCGGTGATGTCGGCGACCTCGTGGTTGGTGACGTGCGGGATCATCACCCAGTTGCGGTGCAGGTTCGCACCCGAGATCTTCTTGATGCGCGACAGCGCGCGCGTCTCGATCGGGCCGAACTTGGCGAAGTCGACCTGCGGCCACGGCAGCACGCTCAGCCCGCCCACCGCGGGCGCGGCCGGCGCCGCGGCGCCGCGCGCGAGCGCGCCCTTCACGAACGCCTGAACATCGGTCACCAGGACGCGGCCCTTCGGGCCGCTGCCGGTGACCCGCGCGAGCTCGACTCCGAGCTCGCGCGCGAACTTGCGCACCGAGGGGCTCGCGTGCGGCCGCAGGGCCGCCGGCCCGCTCCCGGTCAGTTCCGGCGGCACCGGCGGGGTACGCGCCGGGATCGGGATCTCCACGCTGCGCGTCATGTCGGGCGGGGGCGGCTGCCGCGCCGGCGCGGGCGCGGGTGCCGCAGGTGCGGTCCCCGCCGTCGCCGCGGCGCTCGTCCCCGCGGATGGGGCGCCGGACTCCTCCAGCACGAGGATCGGCGCGCCCTGCGACACCTTGTCGCCGATCGCGAGCAACAGTTCCTTCACCACCCCGGCGGCCGGCGAAGGAACTTCCATCGTCGCCTTGTCGCTCTCGAGCGAGATCAGCGACTGCTCGGCCGCGACGCGATCGCCCGGCTTGACCAGGATCTCGATCACTTCGACGTCCTTGAAATCCCCGATGTCCGGCACCTCCACCCGGCGCGTCGCGCCGCTCGCCGCGGCCCGGGCCGGCGCACCGGCCGGCGCGGCCGGCGGCGCGGCCGGCCGCGTGCGGGCGGCGGTCGGGGACTGTGCCTGGGCCGCCGCCGCGCCCGCCTCGAGCACGAGGATCGGCGCCCCCTGCGACACCTTGTCGCCGACCTTGAGCCGCAGCTCCCTCACCACGCCGGCCGACGGCGAAGGGATCTCCATCGTGGCCTTGTCGCTCTCGAGCGTGACCAGCGACTGCTCGGGCGACACGGCGTCGCCGGCCTTGACCAGGATCTCGATGACCTCGACGTCCTTGAAGTCGCCGATGTCCGGAACCACCACCTCCTGCATCGCGCCCATCTTT
>WBZO01006056.1_pt1 | contig 11914 bp, 10 predicted proteins | sample 5204261 | NCBI WGS metagenome assembly WBZO01 (sample SAMN12412400, study PRJNA552823) | activated sludge metagenome | isolation source: activated sludge from anammox sidestream of wastewater treatment plant... | place: USA: North Carolina | collected 2017-09 | reverse complement strand
CTACGTCGCGCGAGCCTTCGCCTTGCGCGCCGCGTCGATGGCCGCGCGGATCTGGTCCGCGTGCGCGTGGGCGTGCGACGCGTACAGCTCCAGCCACCTGTAGACGGTGTAGCGTCCGTGCTCGGAATGGGTCCCCTCGCGCAGCCACTCCGCTTCCGACATCCGATCGAGGATCTCGCCCGTCGTCCGCCGCGCGGCGTTGAACGCGTCGAGCGACGCTTCGATCGGGCGATCGGTGTAGTAGAGCCGCCGCGCGAACTCCTCCTGGTCGTAGCCGAGGATGTGCGGGTTCGGCGAGGCGATGAGGAGGCGCAGCCGGACTGCGGAGGTCATCTCGCTGTCGGCGAGATGATGGACGATCTGACGCGCGGTCCACTTGCCCTCGGCCGGTGCGGTGTCCAGCTCTTCGTCCCTGGCGCCCGCGAGCGCCTCCGAGACGACGCGATAGCCGTCCTTGTAGGCGTCGATCAGCTGCTGTCGTGTCTCTTTATCCACGCCGCTCCTCTCAGCCTCGCGTCTTCGCGATGCTCGGCGCCGGCTCTTCCTGCCCGGCCGGCTCGAGATGGTGCGCGAGGAGATGTTCCCGAAGGATCGTGAACGCGGTCGACGGGCTGTCCGCGTACTGAAAGAGATCCATGTCCTTCTCGGCGATCGCGCCCCACTCCGCCATCGGGCCGAGATTGAAGATCGCGTCCCAGTACTCCCGCCCGTACAGGACGACGCCGATCTTCTTGGAGAGCTTGTCGGTCTGCGCGAGCGTGAGGACCTCGAAGAGCTCGTCGCAGGTCCCGAAGCCGCCCGGAAAGATCACCAGCGCCTTGGCGAGATACGCGAACCAGAACTTCCGCATGAAGAAGTAATGGAACTCGAAGTGCAGCCCGTCGGTGATGTACGGGTTCGCTCCCTGCTCGAAAGGCAACCGGATGTTGAGGCCGATCGTCTTCCCGCCGGCTTCGCGCGCGCCGCGGTTGGCGGCCTCCATGATGCCGGGGCCGCCGCCGGAGGTGACGACGAAGCGGTGGTTCTCGTTCGAGATCGTGCGGCTCCACGAGGTGAGGAGCCGGGCCAGCTCGCGCGCCTCCTCGTAGTAGCGCGCCCACTCGACCGCGCGACGGCTCCTCTGCAGCTCGGCTTCGTACTGGCCGTCGGCGTCGGGGACACCGCGCGCGCGCAGCGTCTTCAACGCGCGCTCGGCGCGCTCGCGGCTGTCGACGCGGGCCGATCCGAAGAAGACGACCGTGTCCTGAATCTTCTGATCGCGAAACCGCCGCAGCGGCTCCAGGTACTCGGCAAGAATCCGTATCGGTCGCGCTTCGGAGCTCTCGAGGAACTCCGGATACAGGTACGCCAGCGGCTGTTGAGACATGCCCGAGGTCACTTTAGCAGATGTTAGAATGAGGCTTTTTCACGGAAATCCGCACAAAGCCCCATCACCGCCCTGCAGGATGGCTGTCAAGGAAGACGCGCTGAAGCTCGATGTCAGCCAGGACATCGCGGCCCCTGTCGAACTGGTGTTCTCCTCGTTCTTCGACGACGCGGCGCTCGCGTCGTGGCAGAAGACCGCCCGCTCCATCGCGGTCCCGCGGCTGCTGGGGCCCTACGTGCTCGAGTGGCCGACCTCGGTCGAACGCGATGAAGTGCTCGGGCGGTTCGGCGGCCTGTTCCGGGCGACGGTGATGCACATCGAGCCGAACGATCATCTCTTCCTCGCCGATGCATTCTGGCTGCCGCCCGACGCCGGGCCGCTTGGTCCCCTGGCCGTCCAGATCACGTTCACGCCGACGGCCGCGCCGGGCGGACCGACGTCGACGCTGGTGCGGGTCGTCATCACCGGGTTCGACAACGGCGCTCGCTGGAAACGCTATCTCGGGTTCGCGCGCACGCAGTGGCAGGACGCCCTGGCCTCGTTGAAAGGCATGCTGGAGGTGCACGGATGACGCTGACGATCTTGTTGCTGGCATCCGCAATCGCGGCAGCCGCGCCACAGCAGCCGGCTGCGCCCGCCCACGACATGCCGGCGGCGGACGCGAGGCCCGCGACGCTGATCCCCGGTATCCAGGGGGTGCACTTCCCGATCTCGACGCGACGCGCGGAGGCGCAGAAGTTCTTCGACCAGGGGCTGGCGCTCGTCTACGCCTTCAATCACGAGGAGGCGATCCGCTCGTTCCAGCGGGCCGCCGAGATCGATCCGGCGTCGCCGATGCCGCTCTGGGGCATCGCGCTCGCACTCGGGCCCAACATCAACCTCGACGTCGATCCGGACCGCGAGAAGGCGGCGTACGACGCGGTGCAGAAAGCGGTCGCCCTCGCCGTGCGCGCGCCGGCGAAAGAACGCGCCTACGTCGCCGCGCTCGCGAAACGCTACTCGAACGATCCGAAAGCCGACCTCACGGCGCTGGCCGTCGACTACAAGGACGCGATGCGGCAGTTGATGCGCACCTATCCGAACGACATGCACGCGGCGACGCTCTTTGCCGAGAGCCTCATGGACCTGCACCCGTGGGCCCTCTACACGGCGGACGGGACCCCTGTGGACGGGACCGAGGAGATCATCCAGGTGCTGGAGCGCGTGCTCGAGCGCGAGCCCGACCACGTGGGAGCGAACCACTATTACGTCCACGCCACCGAGGCGTCGCTGACGCCGGAGCGCGCGCTCGAGAGCGCGAAGAAGCTCGAGACGCTCGTGCCGGCCGCGGGACATCTCGTGCACATGCCGGCCCACACCTACATGCGGACCGGCAACTACACGGGCGCGGTGGCCGCAAACGCGCGGGCGGCGGACGTCGATCGCAAGTACATCGCCGAGACGAACCTGTCGGGCGTCTACCCGGCGATGTACTACAACCACAACCTGGACTTCCTCGCGTCCGCCGCCATGATGGCCGGCCAGTACCAGCCGGCGCTCGACGCGGCGCGCGAGGTGACCGCCAACGTGCTGCAGATGCTCGACGACATGCCGATGGTCGAGCCCTACGGCTCCAAGACGATGCTCGTGCAGCTGCGCTTCGCGAAGTGGAAGGAGGTCCTCGCGCTGCCGAGCCCGCCGGAGAAGGCGCCGATCCTGACGGCGATGTACCACTTCGGCCGTGGAGCCGCTCACGCGTCGCTCGGCTCGATAGACGAGGCGGCGAAGGAGCGGCAGGCGTTTCTGTCGGCGAAGCAGGCGGTCCCGGCCGGCGCGATGTACAACCTGAACCCGGCAGCCAGCATCCTGGCTGTGGCCGAGCACGTCCTCGACGCGCGGATAGCCGCGGCCCGCGGCCAGAGCGACGAGGCGATCGCCGCGTGGCGCCAGGCGGTCGAGGCCGAAGACGCGATCGGCTACAACGAGCCGCCCGACTGGTTCTACCCGACGCGCGAATCGCTCGGCGCGGCGCTCTTCCGTGCGAAGCGGTACGAGGAGGCGGACCTCGTGTTTCGCGAGGATCTCGAGCGCAATCCGAACAACGGCCGCTCGCTGTGGGGGCGATGGCAGGCGCTGCGCGCCTTGAACGGCGACGTTCCCAACACCCTCGTCGTCCGGCGCCGGTTCCAGGACGCGTGGACCGACGCGGATACGGCTCTCAGGATGGACGATTTCTGAAGCGCGAGATCCCTCGTACGTGGCGTCGGATCTTTGCAACGCACTCAAAAATCATTCATCCCGAAGAACGAAAATCACGACGGGGGCTTCAGCCGGACTTCTTTCAGCGGGACGTTCTCCGCCGCCGTACGCTCCGCGCGATCAGGTACGCCAGCCCGCCGCCAACCACGGCAGCCCCCGCCAGCAGCGTCACCGCCGCATACGTCACCGGACCCGGGGGCGGAGGAATGCTGCGGCGCGCTTCCGGCGTCGCGGCGCGCTGACGCAGCAGCTCGAGGCGGAGGCTCTCTTCCCCCTGCGCCATCGCCCAGCGATGGTTGGCTTCGAGCAGCGGGCGCATCAGCGGTTCGAGGCGGCGCAGCAGCGGCTTCTCCGCGCGAACGCGCCAGTCGTAGGTCGCGTCGACCCACGATCCGTCCTGCACGATCGTCCAGACGCCCGAGCCGGCGAAGTCGCCCTCCGCGCGCAGCGCGAACCGATCCGGATAGCGGCTCTCCACGACCTCGAACTCCCACACCAGGGTGTACGGCAGCCATCCTTTCGTTCGAACCCGCACTCGCTGGTGCAGCCCTCGATCGTCGGGCGGCGCAAGCTCCTGCACGTCGAGGTACACGGAGGGCCACCAGCGCGCCAGATCGAGCGGATGACGCAGGATGTCGGCGACCTCGCCCGCGGTCCCCTCCACGCGCCAGGTCGTGACGAAATGGTAATCGTTTGGATCCGTCATGATTGCAAGGGCCGTCAGCTCGCGTACGGACGGATGCCGCGGCCGGCCATCGCCCCGAGGAGGCGGCGGCGCAGTTCGTTCGCCACCCGCCCCTGGTTGAGCGGCACGGTCTTGAACTTCGACGACACCGTCGCGTAGCCGTCGGCAATCGAGACGACGCCGGCGATCTCGATCGGCTCGACGATCACGCTCGTCCACTTCGGATCCCGCTGCATCGCGGCGCCGACGTCGCGAATGGTGCCGAAGACGCGATCGAGGTTCTCGCTGTAGAGCACCTTGACGTCGACGACCGCGTACGCGAACTGCTTGCTCAGGTTCGCGAGCGCGGTGACCGTGCCGTTGGGGAACACCTGGACGGCGCCCTCGGAATCGCGCAGCACGATCGTGCGCAGGTTGATCTGCTCGATCGTGCCGGTCACGCCGTTGATGCGGGCGATATCGCCGACGCGCACCTGGTCTTCGAGGATCATGAAGAACCCCGAGATCACGTCGCGCACGAGGTTCTGCGCGCCGAAGCCGATCGCCAGGCCCGCAATCCCGGCTCCCGTCAGGATCGGCAGGACGTCGAACGACAGCTCGCGCAGCACCATCAGCACCGCCACGAACCACACCGTGACGGTGACCAGGTTCGTGAGAATCCCGCCGAGCGTGCTCGCGCGGCGCTGCCACTCGAGATCGCCGGTCGTGTGCGAGCGCGACAGCCGCTGCTGCAGGTTCTCGATCGCGAGGTTCGCCGCGCGGATCACGATCAGCGCGCCGACCATGATGATGACCAGGTTCAGGCCGCGGCTCAGGATCCAGTGCCCCGCCGCGCGCAGGTCCCACGCCGGCTCCGTCACGCCGAAGCGCTCGAGCACGAACGACACGCTGCCGAGCGCGACGACGCCGAAGGCGAGCAGCCTGAGCGAGCGGATCAGCCGCGTCGCCCGATCGTGCAGCGCCTGGCGGCTCTCGATCGGGACCTCCATCCGGTCGAGCGCCCGGTGCACGAGCGCATGCGCCACGGCAACCACGATGGCGGCAACGGCGAAGGCCGCGACGATCGCAAGGACAGGAAGCGCGTACGACGGCATCACAGTCTCTGCAGCTTCAGGAAATTGGCGTTGGTCCTCGACACGTCGCGGTTGATGCTCACGAGGACGATGCACTCGCCGGCGAAGACGAGGCGCCGCCTGACGAGCTGTTGGCCGATGAGCAGCCCCGCGACGCCGACGTTCTCGGCGATGTCGGTGCAGACCGCCGTCACGCCCCAGTACGGCGCCAGCCGCCGCGCCGTGATCTCGTTGTCGGTCGTCGCGATGATCGGCACGCGCGGCCGGAGCGCCGACAGGCGGCGGGCGGTGCTGCCGCCGCGCGTCACGGCGACGATCGCGCGCGCGCGGGCCCGTTCGGCCAGCGTGACCGCCGCCTCGCAGATCGCCTGCACGTGATCGTCCTCGTCGGCGTGCGATCGCGGCGGCGGCTCGATGGCGAGCGACGTTTCCGCCTCGCGGATGATCGTGTCGAGCACCTGCACGACGCGCGCGGGATGCGCGCCCGATGCGGTTTCGCCGGCCAGCATGATCGCGTCGACGCCGTCTTCGACGGCGTTTGCCGCGTCGCTCACCTCGGCGCGGGTCGGCCGGTTCTCCACCGTCATCGACTCGAGCACCTGCGTGGCGAGGATGACCGGCACCTTGCGCGCGCGGGCGCGCCAGGTGATCTCCTTCTGCGCGCGGGGCACCCGCTCGAGCGGCATCTCCAGCCCGAGGTCGCCGCGCGCGACCATGACCATGTCGGAAGCGTCGATGATCTCGTCGAGACGATCGAGCGCCTGCGGCCGCTCGATCTTCGCGACGAGCGGCACGTCGCCCTGGTTGTCCTCGACGATCTGCCTCGCGCGCCGCAGGTCGTCGGCCGACTGCACGAAGCTCAACGCCACCAGATCGACGCCGAGCGACAGCCCGAACTGCAGATCCTCCATGTCCTTCAGCGTGATCGCGCTCGCCGGCAGCGGCACGCCTGGAGCGTTGATCCCCTTGTGCTCGCCGAGCATCCCCCCCTCGACGACCGTCGTGCGGATCCCGGAGCCGTCGGCGTCCACGACTTCGAGCTCGATCGTGCCGTCCGACAGCAGCAGGTGATCGCCGGCCTTCACGCCGCGGGCGAGCCCCTCGAACGTCGTCGAGATCACGCCGGCGCGGCCCGGCCTGTCGCCGGTGACGATGCGCAGCTCGTCGCCCACCTCCAGACGGAGCGGACGTCCGCCTTCGAGCGAGCCGGTCCGGATCTTCGGGCCGCCGAGGTCCTGCAGGATCGCGATCTCGCGTCCGGCGCGCTTCGCGGCGTTCCTGACGCGCGCGAACGTCGCGCCGTGCGTCTCGTGCGTACCGTGGGAGAAGTTGAGCCGGACGATGTCGGTGCCGGCGGCGATGAGAGCGTCGAGCAGGTCGTCCGAATCCGACGCGGGACCGACCGTCGCGATGATCTTCGTCTGCCGCATGTAGAATCCTTTCATTATGGGCCAGATCGTTCCGGACCTCGTGGAGCGCTACCTTGGCGGACTCAATCGCGCGCACGACGCGGTGCTCGACGAGATCGCACGGACCGGCGACGCCGACGACCTGCCGATCATCGACGCCGAGGTCGGCGCGCTCCTGCGTGTGCTCGCGCTGGCCGTCGGCGCCAGACGCATCCTCGAGATCGGCACCTGCATCGGCTACTCCGGGATCTGGCTCGCCGGCGCGCTGCCGCCCGACGGCATGCTGATCACGATCGAGAAGGATCCGGCGCGGGCGCAAATCGCGAAGGCCAACTTCGAGCGTGCCGGTCTCGGCGATCGCGCCAGCGTCCTCGTCGGCGACGCGCAGCTGAAGATCGTCAAGGTGGCCGGCCCTTTCGATCTGATCTTCCAGGACGGCGCGAAGCCGCTGTACAACGCGCTGCTCGAACCGCTGGTCTCCCTCCTCCGGCCGCGCGGGCTGCTCGTCACCGACAACGTGCTGTGGGACGGCGAGGTCGTGCCGGACTACGTCGCATCGCCGCAGCGCAAGGAGAGCGACACGCGTGCGATCGCGCAATACAACGAGCGGATCGCCACGCATCCACAGCTGCTGACGTCGATCGTGCCGCTGCGCGACGGCGTCGCCATTTCCGTGAAGAAGGACTGACGCGGAGGCGCGAGTGACCGTAGACGACTGGTTGAAGGACGCGATAGCCGATGCCGAGCGCCGCGGGCTCCCCGAGCTGAAGCCGCTGCTCGAAGCGCTCGCCCAGGCAACCCGCGCGCTCAGGGACGCGCACTTCGGTGGACAGGCCGATGGACCCGCTGACCATTGACGCGTTCGCGCGGCAGCTGCGCGCCGGCACGATCACGTCGACGTACGCCACGGAATCCTGCGTCAGGCAGATCGAGGCGCAGAACGGCCCGCTCAACGCCTTCATCACCGTGATGGCCGAAGAGGCGATGCGCGACGCGGCGAAGGCCGATCGCGAGCTGGCCAACGGCCTCGATCGCGGCCCGCTGCACGGCGTGCCGATCTCGGTGAAGGACATCGTCGACGTCGCGGCCACGGTGACCACCGCCGCCTCGCGCGTGCGCGAGGGGATCGTGGCGACCGGCGATGCGCTGCTGGTCCAGCGGCTCAGGAGCGCGGGCGCCGTGATCGTCGGCAAGACGAACCTGCACGAGTTCGCGCTCGGCACGACCAACGAAGATTCGGCGTTCGGCCCCGCTCGCAACCCGCTCGACCCGTCGCGATCGCCTGGCGGTTCGAGCGGCGGATCGGCCGCGAGCGTCCGCGCGGGCATGTGCCTCGGATCGCTTGGCACCGACACTGGCGGATCGATCCGCATCCCGGCGGCCGCGTGCGGTCTCGTCGGGTTGAAGCCCGGCTACGACGAGCTTCCGACGGCAGGCGTGATCCCGCTCTCCCGCACGCTGGATCATGCAGGACCGATCGCCTGGACCGTCACGGACGCGTGGCATCTGTTTCACGCGCTTCGCGATCGGCCGGCGGCAAGGCCGCTCACGCCCGACACGATCGCAGGGGCAGGCTCCCAGACCCGCCAACCTGGCGTACGCAACCTGCGCTTCGGCGTGCCTCGCGACTACTTCTTCGATCTCCTGGACGACGAGGTCGCGCAGAGCTTTGCCGGCGCGGTGGAGCGGCTGCGCGCGCAGGGGGCGACGATAGACGAAGTCCGCATCCCTCACGCGCCCCTCATCGGCTCCGTCTACACGCACATCGTCTTTGGCGATGCCGCGGCGTATCACGCCACGGCGCTCGACGCGATGCCGGAGAAGTACACCCCGAACGTGCGGCTGCGGCTGGAGCTGGCCCGGTACGTCCTCGCGGAGGATTACGTGCGGGCGCTCGACGGCCGGCGCGTCCTGCGGCACGAGGTCGACGCCGCCCTGACAGGCAGGGACGGACTGCTGCTGCCGACGATCCCGATCGTCGCGCCTTCCATCGGCGCCGCGATGGCGCGCGTCGGCGCGACCGAGCAGCCGGTGAGAAACGTCATGCTCCGCCTGACGCAGCTGTTCAACCTCACCGGCCATCCCGCGGTGTCGCTCCCGTGCGGCGCGGGCGCGTCGGGTCTGCCGTGCGGGCTGCAGATCGCAGGCGCGACTGGGCAAACGGATACGCTGCTGCACGTCGCGCGCGGCGTCGAGATCGCCCTCGCCGAGTCGGTTCGTACGTAGGGTCGGCCTTCTTTTTCTGTACGTAGGGTCGGGTCTTCAGACCCGACCGGAGTGCCACATCTACGCCCGGGGCGAGCCGGTCGGCTGGCCGGGCTCAGGGCGCGGCGGCACCTTGATGTCCGGCGGCCCTTCCGGCATCGGGATGTCGGGCGGCGGAACGGGCTTGATGTCTGGCGGAACCGGATCGATGATGTCCGGCGGCCGCGGCACCGTGGGCTGAGGTTGTTCGATCATGCTGCGGGCTGCTGCAAAGGCCGCACCCTCAGCTATACCTTGATGCCGACGGCACGCATCAGCTCGAGCGCATTGCTGCGCTCGACCACGCCGTCCCGCATGCGGTAGTCGAAGACCATCTTTCCCCCGTCGATCTGATCCTCGAAGTGGACGTTGCGGACCCGCCCGGGAACGGCATCGGCCAGGCGCGCGAGCGCCAGGTCGTGCGTCGTCACCAGGCCGATCGCGCCCGCGTCGATGAGCGAACGCACGATCGCCTCGGCGCCAATCCGGCGATCGTGCGAGTTCGTGCCGTGCAGGATCTCGTCCAGCAGGAACAGCATCGGCCGCGCGGCAGCCAGCTCGAGGATCTGCTTGATCCGCAGGATCTCGGTGTAGAAACGCGAGTGCCCCTGCTGCAGCGAGTCCTCGACCCTGACCGTTGCGCCAATCGACAGCGGCGAGAGCACGAGCCGCTCGGCCCTCACCGCACCACCGGCCAGCGCGAGCACCGCGTTGGTGCCGACCGCACGCAGGAGCGTGCTCTTCCCCGACATGTTCGATCCGCTGACGATCAGCACCTGCGCCGAATCGCCGCCGAGACTGACGCCGTTGCGGACCGCGATGCGCTCGTCGAGCAGCGGGTGCGCCAGCCCCTCGGCGCGGAACACCGGTCCACCCTCCACCACCTGCGGAAACGCATCGTCGGGATGCTCGTAGGCATACGTCGCCAGCGAGGCGAGCGCCTCGAACTCGCCGACCGCGGTCAGCCACGCGGCGAGCGCCGCGCGGTGACGCTGGTGCCATCGATCGATCGCGACCGCCGCCTGGCTTCGCGCGAAGAGGATCAACGCGAACGGCCGCGCGAACTCATTGCGCGGAAGGTCGCGTACCGCGATAAGACGCCGCAGCTGCGCCACGAGCGTCGACGGACGCTGCGTCGCGGAGAGCGTCGAGTGAAGGCGCCGCAGACGCGGCGACTGGAACGCTTCCTGTTCGAGACCCGCCAGCAGCCCTTCGAGCAGCGAGAGATCGTGCGCTGCCGCGTCGACGCCGCGTACGACCGCCCACACCCGCTGGCGATAGGCGAACGCCACCAGGCCCGTCACGCACAGCCAGCCGGTCGTGAGCCATCCCGAGGTGAAACCGGCGAACATCGCGGTGACCACGATCGCATTGCTCACCGCGCATGCCGCGAAGAGCAGCGCGTCGCGCCGGACGAAGCCGCCAGGCGCGTTCGCAGCCCACCTCGCGAGCGCACCGGTCTTCGACACGTGCGCTTCGGCCGCCAGCACCGCGAGCGCCTCGCGAAAATCGAGGCGACCGCGCAGTTCGGCCACCGCCTCCTGTCGCGTGCGGATCTCGTCGCTCTCCGCCGGCGTCTTCAGCCAGTCGGCCAGCGTCGACTCCCCCGCCTCGGTGACGGCGGTGTCGAGCAGCTGAAAGAGCGACCCAGGCCCGAAGAGATCGAGATCGAGCGCATAAGGATGTTCGCCGGCGAACCGTGCGCCGTCCGATCCGCTTCCGCTCCAGGTCCCGTCGATCCGCGCGAGGCCGCGCTCGTAGTGGCGCCGTGCCCGCGCGTAGCGCTCGTTCGCGTTGAGCACGCGCGCGTGCACGACGAGGAGTGCTCCGAAGAGCGCGATCGGCACCAGGGTCCAGCCCGCCCCGACAACACCGCGACCGAGCGAGAGCCAGGTCAACGCGGCTCCGGCGGCGAACAGCGCGAGCCGCAGGTTCGAGATTCGGAGATGCTGTCGATCGCCGGCCGCGATCTGCTGCGTCAGTCGATCGAGGCGGCGCCGGTACTCGGCGCGCGGGTCGGCGGACATGCCAGCGTGCTAGAGGCGCAGCAGCAGCTGCCGCGCGATGGCGACGTAATCGTCCACGGCGGCCTCCTGCTCGGCGATGTCGAGGAACTCGTCCGCGGTGTGCGCCACGTGAATCGAACCGGGACCGAACAGCAGCGGCTGTCCCCATGCGTCGAGGAAGGGGATGTCGGTCGCGTAGGGAAACACCTCCGACGCGAATCCGTCCACGGTGGCCAGACGCACCGCCGGCACCGTCAGGATCGGTTCGACCGACACGCGCGGTTCGAACCGCCGCAGGATGTCGATCACGAGCGAGCCATCGCCGACGATCCGGAACATCAGTTCGGCCTGCGCCGCCGGAGGAACCACGTTCGGCGCAACGCCGCCGGAGAGGAGACCCACGGTGTAGTGCGTCCGGCCGAGCAGCGGGTCGACCGGCCAGTCGACGCGCCGCAGCTCCACGAGCACGTCGATCAACTTGTCGATGGCCGACTCGCCCAGCTCCGGAAACGACGAGTGTGCCGCGCGCCCGGACGCTTTCAGGAGCACACGCAGGATGCCTCGCGTCGCGATCCCGAGCCGCCGCTCCGTCGGCTCGCCGTTCACGAGAAAGCGGCAGGCTCGCGCGGCGGCGTTCGCGCGCTTCGCCCCCTCGCTGCCGCGTTCTTCGCCGACGACGAACAGCAGCCCGACGCGCGTCTCCCCGTCGCTCCGCAGGCGCTCGACAGCCGCCACCTGCGCGGCGAGAATCCCCTTGGCATCGCATGATCCGCGGCCGTAGATGCGGTTCCCCTCGACGCGGCTGGGGAAGAACGGCGGCACGCAGTCGAAGTGCGTCGAGAAGACGATGGCCGGCTCGCCGCACGTGGCGAACACGTTGAACCGCTGTTCGT
>WBZO01006054.1_pt1 | contig 11916 bp, 11 predicted proteins | sample 5204261 | NCBI WGS metagenome assembly WBZO01 (sample SAMN12412400, study PRJNA552823) | activated sludge metagenome | isolation source: activated sludge from anammox sidestream of wastewater treatment plant... | place: USA: North Carolina | collected 2017-09 | reverse complement strand
CAACAACGGCGACATGCTGCTCGCCGCCGGCAACTCGCTCATGATCGCCGCCAGCGCGAGTGCGGTGTCGACGGTCCTCGGCACGATGGCCGGGATCGCGATGCATCGTTACCGCCTGCCCTTCCTGTCGATCCTCGTGCTCGCACCGATCGCCATCCCGGAGATCCTGATGGGAGTCGCGCTCCTCATCTTCTTCGTGATGATCAATTTCACCCTGGGCCTCGTCTCGGTGGCGATCGCGCACATCGCCTTTTGCATCGGCTTCGTCGCGATCGTCGTGCGCTCACGGCTCGCCGGCATGGACGAGAGCCTGGTCGAGGCCGCGCGCGACCTGGGTGCCACCCCTTGGCAGGCGTTCATCCACGTCACGCTGCCGCTCATCATGCCGGGCGTGATCGCCGGGGCGCTGATGGCGTTCACGCTCTCGATCGACGATTTCGTCATCACCTTCTTCACGGCAGGTGCCGGCACCGTCACGCTGCCGCTGCAGATCTATTCGATGATCAAGATCGCGGTGACCCCCGAGGTCAACGCGGTGTCAACCCTGCTCATGCTGCTCACGTTGTTGTTGATCGTCATTGCCTCCAAGCTGTCGCCGAGCTTCCTCCGCGGCGCCGAGGATATCGAGGAGAAACGATGAAGAACATGCTTTCACGACGGGCCGCGGGATTCGCCTTCGGCCTCCTCTTCGCCGCGGTCGGACCCGCGCTTGCCAAGGACCAGTTGCACTTCTTCAACTGGAACAACTACATCGCACCCGAGACGATCCAGCGCTTCGAGGCGCAGTGCAAGTGCGAGGTCGTGCAGACGTACTACTCGGACAACGAGGAGCTCCTCGCGAAGCTCGCCGCCGGCGCCAAGGGTTACGACGTGCTCGTGCCGACGAGCAACGCGGTGCAGGCGCTCATTCGAGGCAACCAGTTGAAGCCGCTCGACCACGGCAAGCTGCCCAACATGAAGAACGTCGATCCGGTGTTCATGAACACCAAGTTCGACCCCGGCAACAAATACTCGGTCCCGTATGCGATGTCGACGACGATCATCGGCTACAACGACCAGAAGATGAAGGAGCTCGGCTTGCCCACCGACACCTGGGCGGTCATCTTCGATCCCAAGTACCTCGAGAAGGTGAAGGGCCGGGTGACGGTCCTCGACAGCGCCAACGAGCTCTTTGCCGCCGCGCTGATCTATCTCGGCTACTCGGCCAACGACACCGACGAGAAGCACTGGAAGGAGGCCGCCGACGTCATCAAGAAGGCGAAGCCCTACTGGGCGGCGTTCAATGCGTCGTCGTACATCAAGGAGCTCACCGTCGGCAACATCTGGATCGCGCACGGCTACAGCAACGACATCTTCCAGGCCAACCTCGACGCCAAGGCGGCGGGGCGGCCATTCCAGATCCTGCAGGGCATGCCCACGCAGGGTGCGGTGCTCGCGGTGGACAACATGGTCATCCACAAGGACGCGCCGCGGCCCGACCTCGCGCACCAGTTCATCAACTTCATGCTCGATGGGAAGAATTCGGCCGACCTGACCAACCTCATCGGCTCAGGGAATCCGAACATCGCGGCGGCGCAGTACATCAGCCCCGAGATCAAGGCGCTGCCCGCGGTGTTTCCGCCGAAGGCGGTGCAGGCGAAGCTGCAGCAACTGCAGGATCTCACGCCGGCGCAGCGGCGGCTGCGCAACAGGATGTGGACGGAGATAAAAGCAAGTAAATAAGTGAGAGGGGTTGCGAAGGCTGACGCCCGCAACCCCTGGAAAAATCAACGACGCGATCACGACACTCGAAAAGCTCGCCAGGGAGAAATCGCGGGCGTAGCCCGCCGATTTCTCGAAAAGGCGCGCGCAAAGCGCGCAGGAAGGCTGACGCCCGCAACCCCTGGAAAAATCAACGACGCGATCACGACACTCGAACCACCCACCGCGCCGGCCGTGCGATCATCGCACCATGGACGTCGTCGTCGAACGGCTCACGCCGGCGCGCGCCGCGGATTACCTGCGCTTCTTCGATCACGAGTGCGGGCCGGCGTTTGCCGACAACCCGGCATGGGCCACGTGCTACTGCCACTACCATCACGTTGCGCCGGCGCTCGACTGGAGCGCGTTCACCGGTGAGATGAACCGCATCGCGCTGGCGGCACGGATCGAGACCGGCGAGATGGAAGGCTATCTCGCCTACCGGCACGGCGAGGTCGTCGGCTGGATGAATGCGCAGCCGTACCCCAAGCTGCGGCACGCATGCGAGCGCCTGGAGGTCGAGCGGCCGCCGCTGCCGGTCCCTGCCCACGACGCGGCCGCGATCGTTTGCTTCGTCGTCGCCGCGCCCGAGCGGCGCCAGGGCGTCGCGCGTACGCTGCTCGCGCAAGGCCTCGCCAACCTCGCCCTGCGCGGCGTGGCGCTCGTCGATGCCTTTCCGCAAACCGTCGATACCGCCGATGCCGCAGCGGGGGACGCCTTTCGCGGCCACCGCGCGCTCTTTGCCCACGCCGGCTTCACGCCCATCGCGACGACCGGCGGCATCACGGTCATGCGCAAGATCCTGCGTCCGTGAGGAGCACCGCGCACCGTACGCTACTGCCGCACGCGCTCGCGATCATCTACGGCGCAGCGATTGCCTTCGCGAGTCTGCAGCCGTTCGCGCCGTGGATCGCGCCGCCCCCCGGCGCACCGTTCTGGCTCGTCATGCCCTGGCCGCTACGCTGGACGCGGTACGACGTCGCCGCCAACGTGATCGCGTACCTCCCGTTCGGCCTTTTCGTGGCGCTGGTTCCACGCCGAGCCACACCCGGCGTACGCACGTTGCTCGCGACGGGCGCAGGCGTCGCCCTCTCGTTTGCCATGGAGACGCTGCAGATGTTCCTGCCGCCGCGCGATGCGAGCAGCATCGATCTCGCCGCGAATTCCGTCGGCGCGCTCGTTGGCGGCGTCGTGGGGGCCTCGCTCGTTCGCGCCGAGCGTCTGCGGCGCGCGCTGTCGCGGGCGCGAAACCGGCTCTTCCTCCCGGGCACGATCGGCGACGTGGGACTCGCCCTGCTCGTGCTTTGGCTTGCCGCCCACGTCAACCCGAGCATTCCCCTGTTCGCGGTCACCTTCGATCCGGGACAGCCCGCGCTCGCCGGCAATCCGCCGGTTCCCGTGACCGTGCTCGCCCCCGACGCTGCATTGGACTTCATCGGAGTGGTGGTCACCGCGTTCCAGTTCCTTGGCGTGGGACTCTTCGTCGCGCTCTTGCTGCGCGACCGTCGTGACATCGCCGGAGCGATACTGGTCCTCGTCGCGGCGGCGCTTATCGCCAAGGGGGTCTCGGCGATGCTCGTGCTGAAGCCCGACATCTGGCAGACGTGGCTCAAGCCCGGCGTGGTCGTCGGCATGGCCGCCGGATGCCTGGCACTCCTCGTCGCGATCTTCCTGCCGCGCCCTGCCGGGATCGCGATCTGCGCGGTCGCGCTCCTCATCTCGCTGCTGCTTCCCGCGCTCGCGATCGACCTGCCGCCCGCGCGGGCGCCGCTCACGCTCTTCAACTGGCGCTACGGGCACCTGCTGAGCTTCCACGGACTCACGCAGTCGGTGCTCGTCGTCTGGCCGCTCGCCGCGGCGGCGTGGCTCTTCGTGCTGGCGGGGCGACCGCGCTGGGGTGAGCCCCCCGGCGACGGCGGACTATAATTTGGACCTGCGGAAGCTCTCATCGTCCCTTGACTTCACCACCGGCGCCGCGGACCGCGCGCGACGGCCGGTCGTTGCCATGAGCCGTCACGATCCCGGAGCGCGAACGCCGGGGAACCCCATGAGTTACTACCGCCACCACGTCTTCTTTTGCCTGAACAAGCGCGACAACGGCGAGAAGTGCTGCGCCGACAGCGGAGCGGCCGACCTACACGCGTACGCCAAGGGGCGCATCAAGAAGCTCGGCGTCGCGGGCAAGGGTTCGGTTCGCATCAACAAGGCGGGATGCCTCGACCGCTGCGAAGAGGGTCCAGTCATCGTCGTGTACCCGGACGACGTCTGGTACACCTACATCGATCGCGACGACATCGACGAGATCATCGACCGCCATCTCATCGGCGGCGAGGTCGTCGAGCGGCTCCGGCTGTGACGCGGGCTGCGCCATGACGCCGAGCACGTTGCGCAGGAGCACGGTCAACGGTGCCGCCGGGCCGATCGAGACGGTCCACAACGTGCCGTCGGGCCCACCCGTCGGCATCGCGCTCGTCGCACACCCCAATCCGGTCCAGGGCGGCACGCTCGACAACAAGGTCGTGCAAACGCTCGCCAAGGCGTTCTTCGGCCTGGGATACGTGGCGGTGCGATTCAACTTTCGCGGCGTCGGCGGGTCGGCTGGAAGCTTCGACGAAGGCATCGGCGAGACCGACGATGCGCTCGCGGTGCTGGCGGCAGCGCAGTCGACCTACGGCGCGGCGTTACCCGTCGTCCTCGCCGGATTTTCGTTCGGGACCTACGTGCAGACGCGCGTGGCAGAGCGCGTGACGCCGCAGCGCATGGTCCTCGTGGGCCCGGCGGTGGGTCGCTTTCCCGTCGGCAACGTAGCGCCCGACACGATCGTGATCCACGGCGAGGTGGATGAGGTGGTGCCCTTGGCCGACGTCCTTGCCTGGGCGCGACCACAGGATCTGCCCATCGTCGTGTTCCCCGGCTGCGGGCACTTCTTCCACGGCCGCCTGCCGCAGCTCGCACGCACCGTCGTCGGCATGTGGCGCGGCACCGCGCCTGCCGCCGGCGCGGCCTGAGACCTCGGCGCCGCCCGCGTGCCATGGCGCTCGTCAAGACGCTCCATCTCGTGTTCATGGTCTCGTGGTTCGCGGGGCTCTTCTACCTGCCGCGCCTTTTCGTGTATCACGCGCAGACGACCGACGACGTCGGCAACGCGCGCTTCAAGGTGATGGAACGGCGCCTGTACAACGGCATCATGACCCCGGCGGCCGTGCTCACGGTCGGCTTCGGATCGTGGCTGTGGCTCGGTTACGGAATCGCGGGCGGCTGGCTCCACGCGAAGCTTGCGCTGGTGGCGATCCTCGTCGCCTTCCACGTCTACCTCGGCAAGCTGGTGCGCGATTTCGCTGCCGATCGCAATGCGCACGGCGATCGCTTCTACCGCTGGATCAACGAGATCCCCGCGCTGCCGATCCTCGTTCTCGCGACCTGGCTCGTCGTCGCCAAGCCGTTTTGAGGCGCGCGCCGTGAGCGAGCGCTTCTTCGCGCCGTGCCCGCGCGGTCTCGAAACCGCGCTCGCGCGCGAGCTCACCGCGCTCGGCGCACTTGAGGCGACGCCGACGGACGGCGGGGTGGCCCTGGCGGGCGCGCTCGAGTTCGTCATGCGCGCGAACCTCGAGTCGCGCCTGGCGAGCCGCATCCTTTGGCGCATCGCCAGCGGCCCCTGCACCGACGAGCACGCGCTGTACGCACTCGTGCACGACGTCGACTGGGCCCGGCACTTCGCTCCCACGCGCACGCTGCGCGTGGACGTGACGGCGACGCGCTCGCCGCTGCCGAGCCTCGAGTTCGCGACGCTCCGGGTGAAGGATGCGGTGTGCGATCGTTTGCGCAAGGATCGCGGCGTGCGCCCGTCGATCGACAAGCGCACGCCCGACGTGCGCGTGCTCGCATACCTCGACGCACGCACCGCGACGATCTATCTCGATACTTCGGGCGAGCCGCTTTTCAAGCGTGGCTACCGCCGCGATGCCGACGTGGCGCCACTGCGCGAGAACCTCGCGGCGGGGCTGCTCGCGCTCACCGGGTGGACGCCGGGCGAGCCGTTCCTCGATCCGATGTGCGGGGGCGGCACGATCGCCATCGAAGCCGCGCTCGTGGCTGCCGATCGTGCCCCCGGGCTCACGCGCACGTTCGGCTTCCAGAAGCTCGCCTGGTTCGACGGGCCGTCGTGGCAGCGCATGAAACAGTCGGCGCGCGATCGCATCCGCAGCGCACCGCAGGCGCCGACGCTCTTTGCAAGCGACATCGCCGCCAGCGCCGTCGCCCAGGCGCAGGCGAATCTGCGCGCGGCGCAGGTCGATGCCTTCGTGCGCGTCGAGCAGGCCGATTTCGTCGAGCGCGACGCTCCGGCGACCTCCGGCGTGCTGCTCACCAACCCGCCGTACGGCGTGCGGCTGGCCGACCAGGAGGAACTCGCGCGGCAGTATCCGCGCTGGGGTGACGTCCTCAAGCAGCGCTACGCGGGATGGACCGCGCACTTCTTCACCGGCGACCTGCGCCTGGCCAAGCTCATCCACCTCAAGGTCGCGCGCAAGACCCCGCTCATGAATGGCGCACTCGACTGTCGGCTCTTCACCTTTCCGATGGTCGCCGGGCGACTCGCACCGACGCGATGAGGCCCCTGGCGCGAGGCTGCTAGAATCATGGCTGCGCCGATTGCCGGCGTACCGGTCCACCGCCTTCGTCGAGCCATGCCCCTACTTCCCGCCCGCGACTACGTCTCCGAGCATACGAAGTTCATCGGTAAGGTCCTGGCCGACAAACCCGGCATCGCGGCGGTGCAGCGCCAGGGTCGTTCCCTGTGGTGGGACAAGAAGCCCGACGATCTCGCCGCCCGTCGCGAGATGGACGAGGGCAAGGTCGCGCAGCGCGCCTACGTCTACTACAGCATCGACTGAGGGTTGCCAGCACCGCCCGCGGGCGCGCGCCGAGGCGTCACGGGTCCGTGGACGAAGTAACGCGGCGTCGCGACGATCGCCGAGGTGAATCCCGCGACATCGAGTTTTTGCGCGAGCTCGACGGGATCGTAGTAGATCTTCACGATGCGAAACTCGCGGCCGTCGTTGAGGCGGCGCTGCGCCGTCCCCGCCTCGCGTCTTGGCCGCACGTGGTTCTTCGCCATCGACGTCGTATCCCAGCCCGAGTCGATCACGTACGCCTCGCCACCTGGCGCGAGCGCAGCGCGCACGGCACGCCAGAACGCGGCAAAGCGATCCGCGGGCACGTGCGAGAGCCAGAAGCTCATGAAGACCAAGTCGTAGCGGCGGTCGGGTCGCCAGGCGAAGAGGTCGGCGAGCGCGTAGCGCACGTTGGCGGCCGCGACCCGTGCCCGATTGATGGCCTGCACTTCCGGCGATGCGTCGAGGGCAACGAGGTCGCCGACGCGCGGGGCGAGCCAGCGGGTGAAAAGACCGGTTCCGCAGGCGAGTTCCAGGGCGTGCGCCGGTCGACGGGCGTCGAGCCGCCGGCACAGCGCGTCTTCGACTTGGGCGACGTCTTCCTTCCATGCCGCATTGAGGGCCTCGCCGCGATCGTAACGTCCGGTGCGCAGCCACCACTCGTCGTACTCGCCGGCGCGCGCACGGTAATACGCGACCTGCTCGGCGAGTACCGCGGGGTCGGTACGAGGGGGTATCGGCATGGCGCGATGGTACGGCACGCGGCACGCCGCACTCGTGCTGCCGGATGCGCGACGAGTGCGCGATGGCCGTCGTTACAATCGCGCCATGGCGACGCCTCCCCCGTCTGAACCCGCACGCGACCCGGCCGCGCGGCGCGGGGCACGCCGCGGGTTCGTTGGTTTCCTGACGCTGGTCGCGGTCGTCGCCGGCTTCGAGCTCGCCTCGCTGGTGCGGTCCCCGCGCGTGGTCCCGGGGCCGGCGTCGGCCCCCACGGCGAGCGCACCGGCGCCGACCGGCGTCGCCGCCGCCTCCCGTGCCGGCCCGTTCGGCGACGTCGATGCCCCCGCGGCGGAAGCTGTGGTGGGCCCCAGGATCGTCGTCTCCGGTTGGGCGCTCGACCCTGTCGGGGTCCGCGCGGTCGAGATTCGCATCGCGGGCCAGGTCCATCGCGCGCATCTGGGCATCGCGCGACCGGACGTCGCGCGGGTCAGGACCGACCTTCCCGACAACGCCAACGGTGGCTACGAATTCACCGGCGACTTCAGCGACCTGTTTACCACGTTTGCAGCCCCGGACCGCCAGACGCTCACGATCGTCGCCATCGCCAAGGACGGCCGTGAGCGTGTCCTCGGCACCAGGAGTCTCATCGATCCGCGTGCACTCGGCCGCTGGGCGGCGTTCACGCCGCGCGGTGCCGAACCGTTCCACCTCCTGCCCGCGCTGTCCGGTCTCGACCTCGGTGGCGCAGCGGAGCTCGACACGGTGTACGCGCCGTACCTGTCATCGACGCTCCGCGTGGGATTTCGCGTGCCGATCCTGTACCTGCGCACGACCCAGGGCGCCGCGCAGGACTTCGTCTTCGATCCCGACTGGGACGCCACGCGCAAGTGCGGCGAGCGGCGGATCGCCGATGACTCGCTCAACGGCGCGCTCGCGCATTCGATCGCGCACAAGCTGCCCGTCCTCGTCACGCTCAACGGCGGGATCTGGGCGGACGCGTACTGCGACGTGCCGGAATGGGACGTCAACGACAAGCTCGAGCAGGACCTCGCCAACGACCAGTGGAACGAAAAGAACGAGGTGATGCCCGATGACTATCTCAAATCGCTGCCGGGCTCGCTCGACGCGCCGCAGCTCGCGCGCTCGCTCACCTTCAACGTTTACGCCACTGCGGTGCGGCATTACAAGAAGCGCAACCTGCAGCAGGTGGCAGTGCTGCTTGCGCGGTTTGCCCGCGCGCATCCGGACCTCTTCGTCGGTATCAATCTCGATCCCGACACGTACCTCAATCCGTTCTTCGCCGAAGCGCAGTGGTACGACTACAACCCCGGCACGCTGCGGCAGTTCCGCGAATGGCTCGCGGGCACCGGCCCGTACGCCGGAAAGGGCGCGGCAGGGGTCCCCAATCTCACCGCCTACCGGCGCTCGCAGCCGTTGAGCCTCGCGCAGGTGAACGCGCTCGCGGGCAAGCAGTGGCGCTCGTGGCAGGAGGTCGATCCGCCACGCGCGTTCAGCCGCGATCCCGCGCGCCCCTTCTGGCAGGACGCATGGGTGCGCGAATGGGAGCATTTCCGCCGCCATCTCGTGCACCTGCACTACGACGAACTCGCCGGGTGGCTGGTCGAGGCCGGCATCAACCGCGACCGCATCTGGTCGTCGCAGGGATTGATGGCGCCGCAAGGCGACGCGATGCCGTTTGCGATCGACCTTGCCAGCCCGCCACGCAACTACGACTCGGGTGGCATGACACTCGCCGGCTCGAAGCCTGCGTTGGGCCACCTGGGCGTCATCCTCTACGGCGAGGCGGCGGCCAACGGGGTGACGATGGACAACGGTCGGTCGCTCTTCGCGACGCTCGCCGGAATCGATCCGCGCTGGGCGATCGTCGAGTACAACACCGCCGACCTCCGCAATCCGGCCGTACCGCCCACCTACGCGGCCGCATACCGCGGCCTGCGCGACCTATGGAATTTCGGCGCACGCTACATGTCGCCCATGGCGTGGAACGGCAGCAACGGCAAGCTCGTCGGGCAGCCGGGGTACAGCACGTTCACGGCGTGGCGCAATACGCCGCTCGAATCCGCGGCGCGCGACTTCATGCTGGCCCGCGCCGGCCTGCCGCTAGGCGCCTTGCTGTGGACCTTCGGCACGCCTTCGCATGCCGACGGTGACGGCTGGGTCGCGGAGCAGGGCCATATCGCCCTCGCCAAGGGCGGGCTCATCGTGACGCCCGATGCCAATGGGCGCGCGATTCTCGTCTCCCCCGCCGACTTGCCGGCGAGCGTGCAGCGCGCCAACGCGGTCGTGGTCGGCGTCGATTCACGCGCGGGACTACGGCGGGTTCGCGTCCAGGGGCGCCTCGCCGGTGGCGGCTGGCGAACGCTCGTCGACGCCACCGGTGGCGAGCTGCGTGAAACCCCGGCCGGGATCGCGGTCACGCACGGCAGCGCCGAACGCGCGCCCCCGCTCGACCAGTTGCGGCTCGAACTCACGTTTCGCTCGACGACGCCGCGAACGATCGCGCGCGTCGCCGTGCTTCCGGCGCGCTGATCCCGTGCGCAGGTGTGAAGGCGCGGCGTTGGCCGGCCGCGTTACCGATCGTCGCTCTTGTACTCGACGTACGCCCGATCGCGCACCTGGCGGATGAATTCGGAGAACTGCTCGTCGGACTTGCGCGCCCGGATCGCCTGCCGCGCAACTTCGCGCCGACGCTCCTTCGTCACGTCCTGCGTGCGACGCTCGTCGACCAGGATGAGGTGCCAGCCGAACGGCGATCGCACCGGGCGCGAGAGCTCGCCGATCTTGAGCTTGCCCATCGCCTGCTCGAATTCCGGGACCGTGTCGCCCGGATTCACCCAACCGAGGTCGCCGCCCTTCGCCGACGACGCATCCTCGGAGTTCACGCGTGCCTGGTCGGCAAAACTCGCGCCCTGCTCGATGCGCTCACGAATGCGGTCGATCTTGGCCTTCGCCTCGCTCTCCGAGGTGGTTTCGTTCACGCGCACGAGGATGTGGCGCACGTGCGTCTGGTCGACGACCGTGGGCTGATTGCGATTGCGCGAATCGGTGAGCTTCACGATGTGGAAGCCGCCGGGACTGCGCAGGACGGGCGAGACGTCGCCCTTCTTCATGTCCTTCAGTACGGCGACGAATACGGTCGGCAGACGGGCCGGCGTACGCCAGCCGAGATCACCGCCGCTGCTTGCGTCCTGCGCATCGGAATACTGCGCTGCGATATCGCGGAAATCGCGTCCGGACCGAATGAGCGCCAAGGCTTCATCGGCACGACGCTTGCGCGCGTCGACCTGATCCGGTGTCGCCTGGTCCGGAACGCCGACCATGATGTGCAGGAGCTCGTACTCCATCTCGCCGCCCGCCTGGGCATTGACCGTCGCGAGGTAATTGTCGACCTCGGCCTCCGAGACCTGCACCTTGCTGTCGACTTCGCGGTCGCGCAGGCGCTGAACCGTGATCTCGCGCCGGATGTCCTCACGATACTTCGCGTACGACACCTTCTCGCGATCGAGCGCGCGCTTCAGTTCCTCGGGCGTGATCTTGTTCTCCTGCGCGATGCGCAGGATCGTGCGCTCGACCATCGTGTCGTCGACGCGCACGCCGTTGTCCTTCGCGAACTGCTGCAGCGCGCGATCGACGATGAGGCGCTCGAGGAGCTGCGCCTCGAAGATATCGTTCGGCGGTGGCTTGACGTTGGACGCATGCATCTGGGCCAGCACGATCCGCTTCTGCTCGGCGAGGTCGTACTGGGTCAGCGCCTCGTCGTTGACCACGGCAATGACACGATCGAGCGGGACGATGGTGTTGGCGGGGCGTGCCGAGGTCGTCGCCGGACGCGACGGCGCGCCGGTGGCGGCGGGACGCGGCGCCGTGGCGGGGCGTGCGCCGGGAACCTCGATGTTCGACGACGCAGGCTGCGCGAACGCCGGCAGCGCTGCGAGCAGTGCGATCAGGAACGTCCCGGCAAGGCGTAGGGGCATCGCATTCATCTCGTGGCGCCTCTAGAACTCGGGTAGCGGATCAAAGCTGCGGTCGCGCTGATTGAGCGTCGGATCGTTCGAGCGGAGGTATCCCGGGACGGTCCGGCGCAGGAGCTCGAGAGGGCTCGTGCCGACACGTGCCAGGCCATTGAGCTCGAGTTGGACGAAGATGGCGTTGGTGCGCGTTTCCGTGCTGGTCGTCAGTTGCTGCCCGACGACGCGTAGCGCCCAGCACCCGCCATTGTACTCCAGCCCCAGCACCGCCTCGAGGGTCTTGCGATCGGGGAACGAGTAGTTCCACGCCCCCATGAAAGTCCAACTCTCCGACAGCGGCCACTGCCCCGACAGATACGTTTGCTTGAGCTCCGATTGACCGCTCAGCTGGTCGACGAGTTCCCGCGAATAACGGTAGATGAAGCTCACCACCCGGCCGGGCGCGGGGTTGTACCGGGTGCCGAGGTTGAGGCGCTGGACCTGCGAGCTGCCGAAGTCGTACTGCATGAGGCCGATGACCGACCACGCGTCGGCGAGCCGGCCCTCGGCGCCGACGAGGAAGTCTGACGAGC
>WBZO01006053.1_pt1 | contig 11918 bp, 10 predicted proteins | sample 5204261 | NCBI WGS metagenome assembly WBZO01 (sample SAMN12412400, study PRJNA552823) | activated sludge metagenome | isolation source: activated sludge from anammox sidestream of wastewater treatment plant... | place: USA: North Carolina | collected 2017-09 | reverse complement strand
GACGTCCGGCCTGAAGGTGGGGCAGCGTTCGAGTTGGAAGGACGACATCTCCACCACGTGCAGGGCGCCCGGCCGGGCGACGGCCGCGAGAGCCGGGACGATGTTGCCGCCGGCGACGGCGTCCATGCCCGCGGCGGCGAGCGTGTCCGTCGTCCACCTCGTGACGCTGCCCTTGCCGGCCGTGCCGCTGACGCCGATGTAGACGCCCGGCGTCGTGCGCCAGACCCACTCGACCTCACCTATCACCTCGGTGCCGGCGGCGCGCAGCGCCCGGAGGTCGGGGTGGTCGATGGGCACTCCGGGTGCGGCGATGCAGAGCGCGTAGGGGGTGGCGTCCGTGCCGGGGGCAGCGGCTCGGCGCGCCCCGCGGGCGAGCGCGGCGTCGACGTCGGGTCCGTCCGCGCGCCGCTCGAAGAAGGCGACGGCGTGGCCGTCGGCGGTGAGGCGCTCGAGGGCGGCGAGTCCGGAGCGGCCGAGGCCGTAGACGAGCGTCTCCCGCGCGCGAGCGCTCACGGTGCCCCGCGCGCGAACGCCAGCGCCAGCGCGACGCAGAGCGCCGTGACCAGGCAGAAGCGCGTCGCGACGCGCGTCTCGCTCCAGCCGCTCAGCTCGAAGTGGTGGTGGAGCGGGCTCATGCGCAGGAGGCGCTTGCCGCCGGTGAGGCGGAAGTAGCCGACCTGGACGATCACGGACAGGACCTCCAGGACGGGGACGAGCGCCACGAGCGGCAGGTACCACACGGTGCCGTCGAGGATGGCGAGGCCGGCCACCGCCGCGCCGAGGGCCTCGGAACCCACGCCGCCCATGAACACCCGGGCCGGGTGGCCGTTGTACCAGAGGAACCCGAGGAGGGCGCCGAGCAGCGCGGCGGCGAACGGCGACGCCAGGAAGAAGAGCAGGATGATGGCCGTGACGCCGGCGGCGAGGCCGTCGACGCCGTCGGTGAAGTTGAAGGCGTTGATGGCGCCGACGATCACGAGCGCGTAGGCGGCGACGTCGAGCCAGGCGCTGCCGAGGAGCGCGTGCCCGGCGCTCACCGCCCACCAGGCGAAGCCCAGCGCCATGGCGCCCTGCACGACGAGGCGGTAACGCGCCCCGAGGCCGCCTGCCGTTGGCTCGGCCCCCGCGGCCGCCTCGCGCTTGCGCGCCAGGCTGAGGGTGTCGTCGTAGAGGCCGAGCAGGCCCGAACCGATGACCAGCGCCGCCAGGGCGGCCTCGGGGCGGGCGACGCCGCCGAAGAGCGCCCAGGCGCCGACGGCGGCCAGGAGGAAGGCGACGCCGCCCATGGTGGGGGTGCCGGCCTTGCCGAGGTGCGATTCGGGGCCCTGCGCCCTGATGGCCTTGCCCCATCCCAGCCGGCGGGCCACCTGCACGAACGTGCCGGTCAGGACCAGGCTCGCGGCGGCCGCCGCCACGAGGCTCAGCACGGCGCTCCCTCCGGCAGCGGCGGGACGCTCCAGGCGCCGTCCGCGGCGCGGCGCGTCACCTCGCCGACGAGGGCCTCCATCCGCATGGACCGCGAGCCCTTGATCAGGACCGTGGCGCCGCGCGGGACGCTCGCCAGGTGACGCGCGGCCGCGGCCGCGTCGGCGACGTGGACGGCGCGCGGGTTCGTCTCCGTGATGGCCCTGCTCGCCGGCCCGACGGCGACGACGAGGTCGAGGTCTCGCGTCAGCTCGCCGGCCGCCAGGTGGGCGGAGCGCTCGGCGGCGCCGAGTTCGAGCATGTCCGCGAGGAACGCGGCGCGGGGCGGGGGGCAGGCGCGCAGGACGGCCACGGCCTCGGCGAGGGAGGCGGGGTTCGAGTTGTAGCTGTCGTCGATCACCGTGAGGCCGGCGAGCGCGAGGCGCTCGAGCCGGCCGGGTTCGAGGCGCGCGCCGGCGACGCGCCGCGCCGCCGCCTCGGGGGCGGTGCCGAGGAGCTCGGCCATGGCGATCGCCGCCAGCGCGTTGGCGGCCATGCCGGCGCCGGGCCACGGCAACGTGACGCGGCCCGGCAAGGCGCCGGCGCCCGTGGGACGCGCCGCCTGCTCGTGTCGGGCGCCGGATGGCCGCCCCGGCGGCGTCCCGCCTCCGTCGGGTCGGGGCGCCAGCGACCAGGTGAGCTCCGCGCCCTGGCCGCGCGGGCGGGCCGCGCCCGCCAGGGTGGCGAGGGCGCCCGGGTGGTGGGCGGGCGGCCCGGCCGCCGGTCCGGCCGCCGCCGCGAGCGCGACCGTCACCACCACGCTGCGCGCGAGCGTCTCCTCGCGCAGGTGGCGCGCCGCGCCCGCCCCGACCACGAGGCGGCCGGGCGTGCGGTCGAGGAGGAGGGTCTTCTCGCGCGCCACCCCGGCGACGTCGCCGAGGGCGCTCAAGTGACTGGCGGCGACGTGCGTCAGGACGGCGTGGTCGGGCCGCGTGAGCTCGACCAGCTCTGCCATCTCGCCGGGCCGGTCGACGCCGAGTTCCAGGACGAGCGGCGCGCCGGGCCCCGGCGCGCCGGGGCCGGTCCCGCGCTCGTCTTCGAGCGCGGCATCGACGAGCACCTTGGCGAGGGCGTAGTGGGTGTTGAGGTTGCCGGGGGTGGAGCGGGCGGCCAGCGCGGCGGCGAGCATGGCTTTCGTGCTCGTCTTGCCGACCGAGCCCGTCACGGCCACGACAGGTCCCGTCAGCCGGTCGCGGGCGGCGCGACCGAGCGCGAGCAGCGCCGCCCTGGCGTCGTCGACCAGTAGGCCTCGGCGGTGGGGGCGGTCGGCCACCACGAGGGCTGCGCCCCTGGCGAGCGCGTCGTCGGCGAAGGTGATGCCGTGCGCGGTCGCGCCCGGGAGGGCGAAGAAGGCGTCGCCGGGTCGGACGGCGCGGCTGTCGAACGCCACGCCGGTGGCGTCGGGGAGGTCGGCGACGGGCTCGACCGTGTTCAGCAGGCGCACCAGCGCGCGAACGCTCAACAGGGTCATCGACGCAACTCCCACATGTTGACTATCTTACACATCATGCGTGACATGAGCAGGCGCTGTAGCGGGGCACCGCGGGCGCGGGACGGCCTCGGCGCGAGGCCACGAGCCTAAGGGAGGGCGGCCAGCGCGTCGGTCGTGGGCGCCACGCCCCAGTGCGCCACGACCTCGCTGCCCACCGCCCGGAAGATGGGGGCCGCCACGTACGTGCTGGTGCTCGTGCCCTCCGGCTTCATCAGCATCACGACCACCACGACCTCGGGCTTCTCGAGCGGGAACATCCCCGCGAACGTCAAGGCGTAGTCGCCGGCGGGGTAGGTTCCAAGCTCCGGGTCGTAGACGTCGGCCGTGCCCGTCTTGCCGCCCGTGCTCACGCCCGGGATGCGCGCCTGGCGCAGCCCGCCCGTGTCCATCACGTGTCCGAGCATCGTCCGGATGCCCTGCGCGACCTCGGGGGCCAGGACGCGGTGCGGCGCGGGAAGGCGCTCGCCCTCCACCAGCCGCGGCGGCACGTAGACGCCGTCCTGGGCGAAGACGCCGTAGGCGGCGGCGACCTGGAGCGGCGTGACGGACAGGTTCTGTCCGATGCTGTTGGAGGCCTGGTCCTGCGGGACCCAGCGCGCCCACGGGTTGAGGATGCCGGTGCGGCTCGACACGCTTGTCTGATCGAGTTCGTGGCCGAGGCCGAAGCGCCACAGCCACTCGTGGAGCTGGGCCGGCTCGAAGCGGGCGCCCAGGTTGATCATGGCAGAGTTGCTCGAGAACGCCAGGACGTCGGGGACGCTCAGGAGGGCGTCGTGGCGCGCCACGTCGCGGAAGGTCTTGGTGCCTACCCGCAACGTCATCGGCGCCTCGACCAGCTCGCCCGGGGAGAGCAGGCCGGACTGCAGGAGCCCGGCGACGACCAGGGGCTTGATGACGGAGCCGGGCTCGTACACCTGCTGGAAGGGGCGGTTGAGCATCTGCTTGCGGTCGGCCTGCTGCCAGGCGTTGGCGTCGAAGCTCGGGTAGCTGGCCGAGGCGAGCACGCGGCCCGTGCCGACCTCGAGCACCACGGCGGCGCCGCTCTCCGCGCCGTGCTCCGTGGCGGCCGCGGCCAGGTGGGCCTCGGTGGCGGCCTGCAGCACGGGATCCAGCGTCAGCGTCACGTCGTGGCCGGCCGCGAGGGCCGCGTCGAGGGAGTACTCGACCCCCTCGAGCCCGTAGCGGCCGTCCGGCTGCAACGCCCCGGTGAAGCCCAGCACCGGCGCCGCGAGCGGCCCCTGCGGGTAGCGCCGCTCCAGCGCCGGCCCCTCGGCGAGCACCGTGCCGTCCGTGGCAAGCACGCGCCCGCGCGTGGCGCTCTCGACCGGCAGCGGCGGGAGGGCGGTGAAGCCGCGCTGCTGCAGCGAGAACCCAACGACGGCGGCGGCGAGCGGCAGTAGGGTGAGCGGGAGGAGGAGCCAAGACCGCCGGAAGCGCAACGGCTCCGGGGGCGCCGGGCGGGTGGCGTCCTGTCGGCCGGACGCATCCGGCCGACGCGAGGGCGGAGCAGCGCGACGGTTCGCACCGTCCGGGAAGTGGTAGCCCGCGACGCCGCGGCTACCCGGGGTGGTCAGCGCCATGCCGTTCGAACCTCCAGTGAGGGAGCGGGGAGTGGTGGGAGGGTGGCGGTGTCGCGCGCCGCCAGCACGGCGGCGCCCCCTTCGGGGACGGGGACGAAGCCGGCGGAGCGCGCCCACGCCGCCACCGCGGCCGGGCCCTGGACCACGTTGGCGGCCTGGCGCGCCTGCGCCACGCGCGAGGTCAGGTCGGTCTTGAGGTCCATCAGGTCGGCCTGCCGGTGCAGCAGCGCCTGGTTGCTCGCCCCGAGGAGCGCGAGCAGGAGGAGCAGGACGAGGTAGGCGGGGAGCGCCAACCGGAAGGGGGCGGGCAGGCTGACGTTCACCCCTCCACCCGTTCCCCGACGCGCAGCTTGGCGCTGCGCGCGCGCGGGTTGCGGGCCACCTCGTCGGGCCCGGCCTCGAGGGGACGCTTGTGGAGCGGCGCGAGCCGCGGCGAGTCCTTGAGGAACTGCTTGACGATGCGGTCCTCGAGCGAGTGGTAGGAGAGGACCACGAGACGACCGCCGGGGACGAGCAGCCTGGCCGAGCCCTCGAGGCCCTCCTGCAGGGCACCGAGCTCGTCGTTGACGTGGATGCGCAGGGCCTGGAACGTGCGCCGCGCCGGGTGTTCGCGCCTTGGGCCGGTGGGGTAGGCGGAGCTGACGACCTCGGCCAGTCGCGCCGTCGTGGTTATGCGGCCGGCGGCGCGCGCCTCCACGATGCGGCGCGCCACCCGCCGGCTATGGCGCTCCTCGCCGTAACGGAAGATGATCGCCGCGAGGTCCTCGAGCGAGTAGTCGTTGACGACGTCCTCGGCGCTGACGCCCGCCTCGCTCATGCGCATGTCGAGGGGGCCGTCCTTGCGGAACGCGAAGCCGCGCCCCTCCTCGTCGAGTTGCATTGAGGAGACGCCGAGATCGAGGAGGACGCCCCGCACCTCGCTCACCCCCGCCGCGGCCACGAGGCGCTCCACGTCGCGGAAGTTGCCGAGCTGGAAGCGCAGCTCGCCCGGCAGGCCCTCGCGCTCGAGCGACGTCACGTGCGTCAGCGCCGTCGGGTCCTGGTCGATGGCCACGACGTTGGCGCCGCGGCTCAGGAGGAGACGCGAGTGACCGCCGGCGCCGAACGTGCCGTCCACGTACCAGGCGCCCGGGCGCGGCGCGAGGCCCTCGAGCGTCTCGGCCATCATCACGCTGACGTGAGGGGCGCCCCGGTCCGCGTCCGTTGCCGCTTGGGCGGCGCCCGCCGGGGTGCCTTCGAGGGCGCCACGCGGGGCCGCGCCGACGGACGTGGGGTGTTCGCCCACGTGCGTCACCCGATCAGCTCCCGGAGAAGCTCGGGCGCGGGCGGGTTCGACTGCACGTCGCCCAGGTTGTCCAGCCAGAGCGCCTCGTTCCAGATCTCAAGGCGGTTGGGCGCGCCGACGACCACGACGTTGCCGTCCGCGCGGGCGTAGTTGCGCAGGGGCGGGGGGAGGGTGATCCGGCCGGCGGAGTCGAGCTTCGCCTTGGCGGCGCCCGAGTAGAAGAAGCGCACGAACTTGCGGGAGTCGGGGTCGGTGAGGGGGAGCGCGGTGAGGTGCTGCTCGATGCGCTCCCAGGCCGTGAGCGGGAACACGAACAGGCAGTCGTCGAGGCCGCGGGTGACGATCATGCCGTCCGCCACGAAGTCGCGGAAGGGGGGCGGGATGATGACGCGCCCCTTGTCGTCGACGTTGTACTGGTACTCCCCGAACGGCATGGAAGTCGGACTCCTAGTGCTGGGGTGGCGGGACGCGAGACCTGCCCACCGTCCGTCTCGCCGCGGCGTTCGCACCGTGCTGCACGCGCTCGCCACGCCCCACCCGCGGGATGTCAGACTCTACCACACTCTCCCACGATTTCCCACTGGCGCTTCAGGATCGGCCTGATGTGTGCGAACTCTCCCACTCGCGCTTGGCGTGGCCCGAGCATGCCCGGGCGGCGCCCCACCGGCCGTGTACCGCCGGCCGAACCTCGGTGGGCCGTGTCCCGCGGCAGGGCGCGCCACCCTGACGGGCCTCACCAGAGTCGGCCTCACCGGAGTTGGCCTCACCGGTGGCCCGGCGCCAAGGGTGTCTGGAGGTAGCAATGGGTGCGGCCCCTTGCGGGGCCGCACGCTGGTGGGCTGGTAAGCCGGGTTCTGTCGGCCCTCCCGCGAGGGAGGACGTCTGGCCATCTATCTCGGACGCGCGTCGCCGCGCGCCTCTAGCGGTCAACCCGGAGATGTTGACGAGCCGGGCAGGCTCTCTCTCCCTATCGGACCTTGCACCGGGTGGGGTTTACCTAGCTGCCCCTGTTACCAGGGGCACTGGTGCGCTCTTACCGCACCCTTTCACCCTTACGTGCCCCCGCCACCTGGCGGGCGCCCGCGGTCTGCTCTCTGTTGCACTTGCCGTCGCCTTACGCGCCCAGCCGTTAGCTGGCACCCTGCCCTACGGTGCCCGGACTTTCCTCGATGCGCGTGCGCGCCGGTGCCTGTGGCGCGCCCCTCGCGGGGCGCCAGGACGGCCGGCGCCGTGCGCGCGTCGCGGCCAGACCGCCCACACAGCACCCATCAAGATAACAGACCGGCGCCCCCCACATGGAAACGCGGGGTCCCGGACGTCCGGGACCCCGCGCCGAACCGGCACGCGCCGTGGTTACTGCAGGCGGTAGTCGGTGACGACGATCTTGCCGTCGATGATGTCCTGCTTGGCCTGGTTGACGGCGGCCACGACCGCCTCGGGGATGAGGGCGGAGTTGTACTCGTCGAGGGCGTAGTCGACGCCGTCCTCTGCCAGGCCGAGGTTGACGACGCCCGGCGTGAAGGTGCCGTTCACGACGTCCATAACGGAGTTGTAAGAGGCCACGTCCACGCGCTTCAGCATGCTCGTCAGGCCGAAGTTGAGGGTGGCGGGATCGCCGTCGGTGTCACCGAACGGGTTCTGGTTGCTGTCGACGCCGATGAAGAAGATCGGCTTGGCGGCGCCGCCGCACTTCTCGTCGTAGCCGGCCGGCTTGGCGATCTGCTCGAGCTGAGCGTCGATGGGGGTGGCGCGCGTCGCGCCGCTCGGCACGAAGCACTGCTTCTCCGTCACGTAGTCGATGACGCCGTTGCCGGACGCGCCGGCGGCGGCGTAGATGATGTCGGCGCCCTGGGCGTTCTGCGTGCTGGCGAGCTCCTTGGCGCGAGCCGGGTCGTTCCAGGCGTCGGGCGTCACGCCGACGTAGTTCGAGATGATCTTGCAGTCGGCGCAGGCGGCCTTCACGCCCTCCTGGTAGCCGAGGTCGAAGGCGTGGATGAGCGGGATGTCCATGCCGCCCACGAAGCCGACGACGCCCGTGCGGGTGAGCGAACCGGCGATGTAGCCGACGAGGAACGATCCCTCCTGCTCCTTGAACAGGATGCTGCGCACGTTCTCGCCCTCGGACACGGCGTCGATGATGACCCACGAGGTGCGGGGGAAGTCCGCGGCGTTGCTGGTGATGGCGTCTGCCTGGCTGAAGCCCGGGGCCACGATGAGCTCGGCGCCCTCGAGCGCGATGCGGCGCTGCCCCTCGGCGAACGTGTCGGGGCTACCCTCGAACTCGATGAGCTCGACCTCGTAGCCGTCGGCCTTCAGGTCGTCCTGGGCGCGCACGACGCCGCGCCAGGTGCCCTCGTTGAACGAGCGGTCGAACTTGCCGCCCGCGTCGTAGACGATGCCGAGGACGTAGTCCTGGGCCATGGCGCCCGTGATGAGGAGAGCTGCGAGTAAGACGATCAGTCTGCGCATGTGTGTGGTCTTCCTCCCGTTGAGTGCTTCGCGGCCCCGGCTAGGACGCCGCCCGCTGCGGCCGCCCGCGCCGTCACCAACGACATGGTGTAGCGCCTGGAGGATACCAGATGGGGTGTGGCCGTGACCGGTCGCCTCGCGTCCGGCCTTAACCCAGCTTTGAGACACGGGCGGCCTGCGATCGCGCGCGCGTGACAGCCCGCGGGCGTCAGAAGACGATGCGGCTCCAGTCGAGCTCGTCGAGGTTCTGGTAGACGTCGACGTGCTCGAGCAGCGTGCCCGCCGACTGGTTGCGGAACATGGCGCACTCGACGTGCTTCCCGAGCCGCTTGATGGCCTCCACGAGCTCGACGTAATCACCGTCGCCCGACACGAGCAGCGCCGTGTCGTAGGCGTCCTGGTGGGCGAGCGACAGAGCCTCGACGGCGATGGCGACGTCGATGCCCTTCTCGACCATGGCCCCGTCGGGTCGGCGGTGCAGCTTGCCGAAGCGCACCGTGACGTACGGGATGCGTCTGAGGGAGTCGAAGAAGCGCGCCTGCCCCTCGCGCAGCTCCTCGTCGTAATCCTCCGTGAGTGGGGCGTTGTAGTAGTAGGTGCGGAAGAGCGGGCGCTCCCTCAGGAGCTGCGAGATGAGCTCGGCGAGGTTCACCCTGGTGTTGCGCAGGTTCTCGCGCATGCCGTTGTAGAGGTTGCTGCCGTCGATGAAGATGGCCACGCGTTCCCCCGGCAGGGAGGGGCGGCCACCGCCCCGGCGCTGCCCGCCCTGGTCGGCGCGCTCCTTCGGCTTGGTTGGCCGTCCGCTGCTGTCTCTCTCCACCATGGTCGATACCGGACCTTCCCGAAGCAAGATACTGCCCGGACGCGCGGCGTCCAGCGGCACGTCGGCAAGTCTACCCGTAAGCGGTCGCCGCTCGCCCTATACTCCGGGGATGAGCGACGGAACAGCACCAAGGCTCGAGAGCTTCGAACTCGATCACGACCGCGTTCGCGCCCCCTACGTGCGGCTCGCGGCCCGGCACGTCGGGGCGCGCGGCGACGTGATCACGAAGTTCGATCTGCGCCTCGTGCAGCCCAACGAGGCCGAGATCCCGACCGCCGCGCTGCACACCATCGAGCACCTCCTCGCCGGCTACCTGCGCGCGGCCTTGCCTGACGTGACGATCGTCGACGCCAGCCCGATGGGCTGCCGCACCGGTTTCTACCTGACGGTGCTGGGCGAGCCGGCGGAGGAGAGCGTGCGCGACGCGTTCGTGACCGCGCTCGGCGCCGTGGCAGGGCACGAGGGACCGGTCCCGGGCTGCGACCGCCGCACCTGCGGCAACTGGCGCGACCACTCGCTGCCGGGGGCCAGGGCGTGGGCCGGCAGCGTCCTGGAGCGTGAGGTGGTCGTCCAAGCGACCGTGACCATCGGCGCGCCGTGACCAGCGGCGCGCCGTGACCGCCGCCCCGCTGCCTGCTCCACCACCTCTAATGCGCGTTTCACCCGGCCATCAAGTCTCTCATGAGAGCCCGTGACATGATCCCCGGCATGGAACGCAAACCGCTGATCTTGATCGTCGAGGACGAGAAGGAGATCGCCAAGTTCATCGATCTCGAGCTGCAGGCCGAGAGCTACGAGACGGTCGTGACGTACGACGGGGTGACCGGCCTGTCGAAGTTCCGCGAACTCAACCCCGACCTGGTGGTCCTCGACCTGATGCTGCCCGTGCTCGACGGCCTCGAGGTCGCGAGGCGCATCCGCAAGACGAGCAACACCCCCATCATCATCCTGACGGCGAAGGACTCCGTCGACGACAAGGTGACGGGCCTCGACTCCGGCGCCGACGACTACCTCGTCAAGCCGTTCTCGATCGAGGAACTCCTCGCGCGCGTGCGCGCCCACCTGAGGCGCGTGAACCCGGCCGTGACCGGCGAGGTGCGGGTCGTCGACCTCGTCATGAACCTCGACGGTCGCGAGGTGTTCCGCGACGGCCGCAGGATCGAGCTCTCCGCCAAGGAGTTCGAGCTCCTCGAGCTGTTCGCCCGCAACCCGGGCAAGGTCTTCAACCGCTTCGAGATCGAGGAGAAGGTGTGGCCGGAGTACACGGGCGGCAGCAACGTCGTCGACGTCTACGTCGGCTACCTGAGGCGCAAGCTGGAGCAGGAGGGCGAGCGCCGGCTCGTTCACACCGTGCGCGGCGTCGGCTACGTGCTGCGCGAGGAGTGAGCGGAGGGCGGTAGCGACGTGCGCCTGCGCCTGCAACTGACGCTCGTCTTCGGGGCGTTCATCGCCGTCATCCTCTCGGCCGTGGCGGTCTCCGTGTACGTGCTGACGGAGCGGTCGTTGAGCGTCGGCGTCACCGACCAGGCCGAGCGCGCGCTGGCGGAGCTCACCAGCGGCACCTCCACCATCGCGCAGGGGCTCCAGAAGCTGCCGAGCGACACCTACTACCAGATCCTCCTGATCGGCCAGGCCGGACGCGTCCCCGACCTGCCGTCCGAGCTGCGGGCCGGCGTGCCGTACGCCTTCAACAGCAGCCTGGTGGCGTCCATGTCCGACGCCTCGGCGCAGCAGCTCCTCAAGGACGGCCAGATGATCGAGACCGTGACCGTGAGGGGGGAGACCGTGCGCGTGATCGGGCGCCTCGCCACCATCACGCTCACCAGCAACGGACCCAGCGTCCAGGCCGCCTTCCTCGTGGGCATACCCGCCTCCTTGGTGGCGCAGACGCTCGACCAGTTGGCGCAGGACCTCATCGCCACCGTGCTCATCGCCTTCATCGTGTTCGCGCTCGGCGTCTGGCTCCTGTCGGAGCGCGTGCTCGGGCCGCTCAAACGCGTGACCGCCGCGGCGGCGCAGGTGTCGGTATCCGACCTGGCGCAGCGCGTGCCCGTGCCCAACAACCGCGACGAGATCCGCGACCTGGGCGTGACCATCAACCACATGCTCGACAGGCTGCAGGAGTCGTTCGAGACGCAGCGTCGCTTCACGGCCGACGCCAGCCACGAGCTCAGGACCCCGGTCACGGCCATCGGCGGGCACGTCAGCTACCTCCTGAGGCGCACCAGCCCGACCCAAGACCAGCTCGACTCGCTCGAGGTGATCCAGCGGGAGAGCGACCGCATGGCCAAGCTCGTCAACGACCTGCTGGAGCTCGCCCGCGCCGACGCCGGCTTCACCGTCCACCTGGAGCCGATGAACCTCGTCGAGGTGGTGGAGGCGGTCAAGAAGGAGGTCGGCCCCGTCTCCGGCGGCACGACCGTCGAGATCCGCTCCACCACGCCGCTCGCCGAGGTCATGGGGGACGCCATCAGGCTCAAGCAGGTGCTCCTCAACCTCGTGCAGAACGCCATCAACGCTGGCGCCAAGAAGGTGACGGTGACGGTGCGGCCGGAGCGCACGCAGGTCCACCTCGAGGTCCTCGACGACGGTGCCGGCATCCCGGCCGAAGCGCTCGCCCACCTCTTCGACCGCTTCTACCGCGTCGACGGCGCCCGCTCCACCCGCGGCAACGGCAGCGGCCTCGGCCTGGCCATCGTCAAGTGGATCGTCGTGCAGCACGGCGGCACCGTCGAGGTCGAATCTAGGCTCGGCGAGGGCTCCGTCTTCACCGCCTCGCTGCCCGCGCTCGAGGTCCGCTCCACG
>WBZO01006052.1_pt1 | contig 11922 bp, 10 predicted proteins | sample 5204261 | NCBI WGS metagenome assembly WBZO01 (sample SAMN12412400, study PRJNA552823) | activated sludge metagenome | isolation source: activated sludge from anammox sidestream of wastewater treatment plant... | place: USA: North Carolina | collected 2017-09 | reverse complement strand
ACGGGCGTACAGGATCGTCCGGTGACCCCGATCGTGATTGAGTCGGTCACCATCGTGCGCAGCTGATCCGCTCGGCCCCCGAAGCCCCGACCGCCCGCCCCTGGGCGTCGGGGCTTTGTGCCCCCTCTCCCGCCCTCAGGTTTGCCTCGAGAGATAAGGAAATCCTCAAATCAGAAGACTAACGAGCCAGAAGTCTTGACCGAGCCTGACTCTGCTGTTACTGTCGCCCGCGTTTGCTGTCCGAGTACGTCCGACATCCCCCGGAGGACGCGATGGATTACGTCGAGTGCCCCTCATGCCTTGGCATGGCGCGCCGCATGCCCGTGCTGAGCTACATCAACCGGCTCGAGAACTTCTACCAGTGCGAGAGCTGCGACCAGGTCGCGTGCAAGCCCAAGGACGAGAGCCGGCCGCTGGTCTCCTTCCGCTTCTCGCTCGAGCAGTCCGCAGGCCACGCGCGCACCTGACTCGCACGGGTCCTGCCAGGGACGGCTCGCTGCAGCGCAGCTCAAGCGCACCCTGACCGCGCCGATTCCGTACCCGGACGTGAACGTCCGTCTATCGGGGTGGCGCCATGCATCAGTTCCTGGAACGCTGGACCGTCGGTCGCCGCATCAGCGCGGGATTCCTCGCCCTCGGCGCCGTCGCCGTGGTGTTGTTCATCATCTACGAGACCGGGACGTCGACGCTCGTCCAACAGCATCGCGAGGCGGCCCAGCGTGCCGACAATGCGCTGACGGTCAGCGAGGCGGCCGGACTCGGGGCCCGGCTGTACCAGGTCGTGGCCGACGCCGAGATCAACCTGGATCTCGAGGCCACCGACACGCAGTGGGCCTCGCTTCGGAAGGTGGCCGAGGCACAGCTCGCGCAGGTGGCGGCCATCGTCGACACCGATGAAGAGCGGGCCCGCGTCGCCAGCGCGCAGGCGCACGCGCAGGAGATCGGCCGGTTGATCGACGACGAGATGCTGCCGACGCTGAAGCAGGACCGCAAGGTCAGCGAGGCGGCCCGCATGATCGACACGGTCATCTACTACGAGAGCGAACAGATGACGGCCGACCTCCAGGCCATTGCCGCGGCCCTGCGCAAGGAGAGCGCGGAGGGAAGTGCTGCCTTCGAGGAGGTCAGGACCCGCACCGAGCGGCAAGCGATGGTCGCCGTCTTCGTCGGGCTCATCGTGGCCATCGGGCTCGTCTACCTCGTGGTCAGTTCGGTGTCGCGGCACCTCGGCACGGCTGTGGCCTCGCTCGAGGGCGGCGCGCGCCAGGTGGTGATGACATCGCAGCAGGTGGCGGGCAGCGCGCAGTCGCTCTCCCAGGGTTCGACCGAGCAGGCGGCAGCGCTCGAGGAGACCTCCGCCTCGATGGAGGAGATGTCGTCGATGACCCGGCGCAACGCCGAGAACACGCAGCAGGCCGTGGCGCTCGTCACGGACGTGCACCGCCAGGTCAGCGAGTCCGAAGCCGCCCTGCGCGACATGGTGCAGTCGATGAGCGCGATCCAGGAGTCGAGCCAGAAGGTCTCGAAGATCATCAAGACCATCGACGAGATCGCCTTCCAGACCAACATCCTCGCCCTCAATGCGGCCGTGGAAGCCGCGCGCGCCGGTGAAGCCGGCATGGGCTTCGCCGTCGTCGCCGACGAGGTGCGCAGCCTCGCCCAGCGCTCCGCCCAGGCCGCCAAGGACACCGCCGGTCTCATCGAGGAGTCGATCGCGCGGGCGAGCCGCGGAAACGCGAAAGTGGAGGTGGTGGCGCGGGCGGTTGACACCATCACGCAGTCCGTGAACCGCGTGAAGGGGCTCGTCGAGGAGGTCAGTGAGGCGAGCCGGCAGCAGACCCAGGGCATCGACCAGGTGTCGCAGGCGCTCTCGCAAATGGAGAAAGTGACGCAGGGCACCGCGGCCACCGCGCAGGAGAGCGCAGCCACGAGCGAGGAACTGAGCGCGCAGGCCAACCTGACGATGGATACGCTCCAGGCCTTGAGCCGGCTGGTCGGGAGACCCCCCCAGGACGCGACGGCTCCCGTCGCGCCGTCGCGTCGATCCGCACCGGCCGGACCACGCGCCGCCGATCGGCCGGGACCGGCGAGGGGCGGCACGGTCGTGTCACTCCAGGCGCGCCAGCGGAGGGCCACCACTCCCGCCGAGGAGGCGCTGCCGCTCGAGGGCACCGGCACCTTCGGATCGTTCTGATCCCGTTCTCCCCATCAGGGGCCATCCGCGCCCACCCTGCCCGTACGCAATCTGCGTACGGGTGGTCTGCTCCGGCTACGCGAGATTAGTTTTCTCGCACGCGCGTGCAGCCGCGTGCGGCAGTTCCACCAAGGTGGGAATCACGCACGCCGGCCGGGGTACTCAAACCCATCAGTAACGGGTCGATTAGCTGTGGCATGAGGAGATTGCCATCCATGACACCGTTCCGTCTCGCGGCCGCCACCGCGCTCTCGCTGCTCATCCTGAGCCCCGTCCGCGCCTTCGCACAGTCCGACTCCGGCGTTCCCGAACTCGTGACCGACCGCCCCGACTTCACCGAGTCGAGCAGTGTCGTGGGCCGCGGGTTCACGCAGCTGGAGATGGGCACCACGTTCGAATCGAACGGGGCCGCTGGTGAGCGCGACCGCACGCTGTCGACCCCGCTCGCACTGCTGCGCATCGGCGTCTCGCGGCGCGTGGAACTGCGCTTCAGCACCGATGGTTACGTGTATGACTCGCTGCGCACCGGCTTCGGACAGGCCACCACGACGGGCCAGGCCGACATCGAGGTGGGCGCCAAGATCGTGCTGAGCGAGGGCATCGCCACCAGGGGGTTCGCGATGGCCGTGATTCCGATGGCGTCGCTGCCCACTGGATCCGACGCCTTCACGACCGGCACGGTCGACCCGACCGTGAAGTTCACCTGGGCGAAGGACCTGCCGAAGAACTTCGCGCTCTCCGGCAACGTGAACCTCTCGCGCCTCGGCGACGAACTGGGCCGCTACACCGAGCCCGGCCTCAGCGTCTCGCTCGGCCACCCGCTCGTGGGCGACTGGAGCGGGTACTGGGAAGCCTTCGGCTTCATGCCCCAGGGGCGGAGCCAGGCGTGGACCGTCAACGGCGGCGTGACCCACCCGATTGGCGGCAACGTGCAGGTGGACTTCGAGTTGGGACGCGGCGTGACCGCGGCCGCCCCTGACTGGTTCGTGGGCGTCGGCGTGGGCATCCGCACCGCGTCGCTGCTGCCGGGCCGCTGAGCCACTGTCTTACGGGAGCATTGATGAACCTCGGGATGCATGACTGGACTGTCGGCCGCCGGATCACGGTCGGCTTCGTCGCCCTCGGACTTGTGGCCGCCACGCTCGTGGCCACGGTCCTCCAGGGCATGAATCAACTGTCCCACGACCACCACGTCTCCACGACAACCACGGGTGGCGCCCTGGTGATGGTCCGCGCGGCCGCCACGGGCGCGGAGCTGTACCAGGTGGTCGCGGATGCGCAGATCAATCGCGACTTCGCCCAGACCCGCCAGGCGTGGGCCGAGATGCGCAAGACGGCGGACGGCCGCCTGTCGGCGGTCCAGGCCCTCGCGATCGCGCCGGAGCAGCAGCAGCGACTTGCAGAGGCCAGGCGGCACTACGACGCCATGGTGACGATCTTCGAGAAGGAACTGCTGCCGGCCCTCGAGGCACAGCGTGGCTCGACCGACGCGACGCGCGAGATGGATGGCCGTCTCGACGAGGAAGCGGCGGGCATGGCCGAGGAACTGCAGGCCATGGCGGACGGCAGCCTGAAGGAGGCCGAGGCGGTGAACGCCAGCTTCGACGCCGCCGAGACATCGACCTGGCGCTTCCTCCTCCTCATGGCGCTCGGTGGCCTGATCGCCGCGTGCGTACTCGGATACGCCGTCATCAAGGGAGTGGCGACCCGTCTGAACGAGGCGGTCGTCTCGCTCAACGAGGGAGCGCAGCAGGTGGTCTCGGCAGCCAATCAGGTGGCCGGCAGCGCGCAGTCGCTCTCGCAGGGAGCCACCGAGCAGGCGGCCTCACTCGAGGAGACCTCCGCGTCGATGGAGGAAATGGCCTCGATGACGCGCCGCAACTCCGAGAACACCCGTCAGGCGGTGGCGCTGGTCACCGATGTCCACGCGAAGGTCAACGATTCCCAGGCTGCCCTCGGCGACATGGTGCAGTCGATGAGCGCGATCCAGGAGTCGAGCCAGAAGGTCTCGAAAATCATCAAGACCATCGACGAGATCGCCTTCCAGACCAACATCCTCGCCCTCAACGCGGCCGTGGAGGCCGCGCGTGCGGGTGAGGCCGGCATGGGCTTCGCCGTCGTCGCCGACGAGGTACGCAGCCTCGCCCAGCGCTCCGCCCAGGCCGCCAAGGACACCGCCGGCCTGATCGAGGAGTCGATCATCAAGGCCCAGGCCGGGAGCCTGAAGGTGGAGCAGGTGACGTCCGCCATCGGCGGCATCACCGCCTCCGTGAACCGCGTCAAGGGGCTGGTCGACGAAGTGAGCGAAGCGAGCCACCAGCAGACCCAGGGGATCGACCAGGTGGCCTCGGCCCTCTCGCAGATGGAGAAGGTGACGCAGGGCACCGCGGCGACCGCCGAGGAAAGTGCCGCGGCCAGCGAGGAGCTCAGCGCCCAGGCGAACACCACGATGGAGGTGGTGGGCCAGTTGCGGAAGCTGGTCGGCGTCGATGCCGTGGGCGCGACGATCGCGACCCCCAGGCGCCGGTCGGCGAAGGCCACCGGCAACGTGGTTCCGCTCCCCAGGAAGCAGGCGGCCAGGGTGGCGGAGCCGGTCACCAACGAAGATCTCTTCCCGCTCGAGAAGACCGGCACCTTCGGCAACTTCTGACACCGACTGTGTGAGCCGCCGGGCCTGCCCGGCGGCTGTGCACAATGCCAACGCAGGCAGCACGGTGCACCAGCGCGCGACCGCCCACGTCTCCTCAGGTCATCGCTCCCCAGCCCCGTTAAAGCCCGACCGTTGTACGCCGATGTCCTACGTGCAGAGCTCTTCCGTTTCGGCCCTTCCGCCCGAGTCCGGCCACGCGCACGCGGACCGGGCCGATGAGATTCCCAGATGATGCATACACTTGCTCGCGTACCCGTCAGTCGTCGTCTCGCCCTGATTGCCGTTTCCTTCGGTGCACCCCTGGCTGTGATGGGGTGGCTCGTCGTCAGCGGCATGACCGAGGGCATCCGTTTCGCCAGCGCCGAGCGGGACGGCGTCCGGTACATCGAGCCGCTGAGTGCACTGCTCGACGGGTTCGCCGAACACCACATTGCCGGTGACGACGCCGCCGAGGCAGACCGCGCCGTACAGGCGATCGAGGCCGGGCTCGCACAGCTGGACACCGTGCAGGCGGAACTCGGCGATCGCCTGCAGTTCACGCAGGAGGGGTTGGCCAAGCGGCAGCGGGAGCACTTCACGCCCACGACGCTGCGTAACGAATGGCGTGCGCTCCAGTCCGATGCGGGGAGACTGCCCCCGGCCGAGACCGACACCCGCTACGAGCACCTGATCGACGACGTGCGCGCGATGATCGCGCACGCGGGCGACACGTCGAACCTGATCCTCGACCCGGACCTGGACAGCTACTACACGATGGATGCCGTGGTGGTGGCGCTCCCCACCGCGCAGGCCCGGCTCGGAAAGGTGAACCGACTGGCGGACGACCTCATGGCGGGTCGCGCCACTGCCGACCAGGGCACGCTGGCGGTGTTCGCCGCCACGCTGCGCGAGAACGACGGCGACCGGATCAAGGCCGACGTGCAGACCGCACTGAACGAGGATGCCAACTTCAACGACGTGAGCACCACGCTGCGCTCGAAGCTCGCTCCCGCGAGCGCGACATACGTGCAGGCCAACGACGCGGTGATCGCGGCGCTCGTGGCGCTGACCGCCAACCCGAAGGCCGACGCACGGGCACTGGATGCCGCCGTGCACGAGGCCCGTGCCGCGGCCGTGGCCCTGGAGGCCGCCGCGTCCCAGGAACTGAATGTCCTGCTGGGCGCACGGATCGCGCGGCTCGAGGGCGAACGGCTGCGGGCGATCCTGCTCAGCGCGCTGGCCGTCGGCCTGGCGCTCGTCCTCGTGTTCTTCATCAGCCGCAGCATCAGCGTCCCGCTCGCCCGGACGACCACCGACCTCGCGGAAGGCGCACGCCAGGTGATCGCCACGTCCGAGCAGGTGGCCGCCGCGTCGCAGGGGCTCTCGCAGGGGGCCACCGAGCAGGCATCGTCCATCGAGGAAACCTCCGCGTCGATGGAGGAGATGGCGTCGATGACCCGCCGGAATGCGGAGAACACGCGCGAGGCGTCGAGCCTGGTGGCCGATGTCCACGCCAAGGTGCACGACTCCCAGGACGCACTCAGCGACATGGTGCAGTCGATGAGCGCGATCCAGGAGTCGAGCCAGAAGGTCTCGAAGATCATCAAGACCATCGACGAGATTGCCTTCCAGACGAACATCCTCGCCCTCAACGCGGCCGTGGAGGCCGCGCGTGCGGGTGAGGCCGGCATGGGCTTCGCCGTCGTCGCCGACGAGGTGCGCAGCCTCGCCCAGCGCTCCGCCCAGGCCGCCAAGGACACCGCCGGCCTCATCGAGGAATCGATCACGCGGGCCGAGGTCGGCACGACCAAGGTCGAGGTGGTCACCACGGCCATCGCCGGCATCACGACAGCCGTGAACCGGGTGAAGGGCCTGGTGGACGAAGTGGCCGAGGCCAGCCAGCAGCAGGCACAGGGGCTCGATCAGGTGACGCAGGCCCTGTCGCAGATGGAGAAGGTCACGCAGACGACCGCCGCCACCGCCGAGGAGAGCGCGGCGACGAGCGAGGAGCTGCACGCCCAGGCGGCCATCACGATGGAAGCGATCGAGCACCTGCGGGCGATCGTGGGCGACTCTGGCGCGAAGGGGGCCGCGCAGGCAGAGCCCCCCGCATCGCCGAAGAAGCCCGGCGTCAGGCTGCCGTTTGCCCGGAAGGCGACGCCGCCGGCCACGGCGCGCGTCTCGTCCGCGGAAGACGAGTTCCCCCTGGAGTCCACCGGCACCTACGGCCGGTTCTGACCCGTGGACTGCGCCGGGGATCATCCCGGCGCAGTCGGCTGCCCGCCCGCTGGCATTCCCCCGCCACGCTGCTAGAATCCTCCCACACCACAATCCAGCGTCCATGCAGTCCCGCGCGCGCGGGTCGGGGCCGATCCATGCCTGCCGTCTCGATCATCACGGCGACCTACAACAGGAGCAACGTGCTCCGGTACGCCATCCAGTCCGTCCGCCGACAGTCGTTCACCGACTGGGAGCTGATCGTGGTGGGCGACTGCTGCACGGACGACACGGCGGACGTCGTGGCCAGCTTCGGCGATCCCCGGATCCGCTTCGTGAACCTTCCGCGCAATCACGGGGAGCAGTCCGGCCCGAACAACGTCGGCGCCTCCATGGCGGCCGGCCACTGGCTGGCCTTCCTGAACCACGACGACCTCTGGTTCTCCGACCACCTGCAGACGCTCGTCGGCGCGCTCGAGACCTCTGGCGCCGATCTCGCGTACGCCCTGTGCGCGCAACTGGCGCCGGGCGGAACGGTGCACATGTGGGGGCATACGCCGGGCGGCTACGCGATCTGGCACGCAGTCCCCGCTTCGGTCTGGGTGATGCGCCGGGCACTGGTGGACCGTGTCGGCCCCTGGACACCGGCGACCCGCCTCTGGAACTCACCCTCGCAGGACTGGATCCGGCGTGCGCACGCCAGCGGCGCGCGGCTGGTCCCGGTGCTCCGGCTGACGGTCGTGCAGATCAGCTCCGGACACCGCAAGGACTCCTACCGGAACCGCGACGAGCGGGAACACATCGAGGCCGCGGCGGCGCTCGAACACGAGGTCACGTATCGCGAGCAGCTGCTCACGGCCATTGCCAGGGACTCGTCGATGCACGTCGACGCCCTGCAGCCGTTCGTTCACGCCCGCCGCGCCATGCGCGCGGTCGTCTGGCGTCTCTGCCTCGCCGTCGGCGTCCCGCCGGCGAGCGCCATGCACCTGCTCCGCTTCGGGCGGCGGGGCGGATTCATCCGGCACCTTCGGAGCACGCGGGGGCTCGACCCCGCCATCGGACATCGATCATGAGCGACACCTGGCTGCTTCCAGACGCCATCCGTGACCCACAGACGATCACCGCGCAGTGGGATCCCCTGCGCGGACGGCTGATCGACGGCCTGCGAATCCGCGAGGTCAGGGCGGTACCCAAGGGCAACGGACGGCTGACCGAGATCTTCAGGCGCGACTGGCAACTGGATGCCCTGCCGGTGGACCAGGTGTTCGAAGTGGAGCTCCTGCCCGGCGGCATCAGCGCGTGGCACGCGCACGAGCACACCACCGATCGGCTCTTCGTCGCGTCGGGCGCGGCCCGCATCGTCCTCTACGACGCGCGGCCAGGCTCGCCAACCCACGGGGTCGTGAACGAGCTGAAGTTCGGCGAGCACCGGCCCGCACTCGTGCTGGTGCCGCCGCGCGTCTGGCACGGCGTCCAGAACATCGGGTCCGCTCCAGCACGGATCCTCAACCTCGTGGATCGGGCCTACTGCTACGAGTCGCCCGACCACTGGCGCATCCCCTCCGACTCGCCGCACGTGCCCTACACGTTCCCGCGCTGACGACCCGGCGCGGAGCGCCACATCGAGTAACTCGATTGTGTCGTTCCAAACTATCTGTTTGTCTATTCCGCTCGCGGTGCCTATCTTCGTCTCATCAACACCGCGCCACGGCCCGCTGAGGGCGACGGGGCGCGGGCAACCTCGAGACAGCAGGACGCGGCCGGGGACATCGGCCGCACAGGATTCCAAGGAGGAGTCACCATGATGCGCACCGTTCTCGGCACCGTTGCAGCCCTCACCCTCGTCGTGGGTCTCGCCCAGCCTTCCCAGGCGTCGACGACGCACGACAACCGCACCTACTTCACGTTCAGCCAGCCGGTGGCCGTGCCCGGCGCGGTGCTGCCCGCCGGCGAGTACATCTTCCGGCTGGCCAACCCCGACAGCGGCCGCAGCATCGTCCAGGTGCTGAACAGGGAGACCGGCGAGGTCCACGGGCTGTTCTTCACGCAGCACGCCGAGCGGGCCACCATCGCCAACGACCCGGAGGTGAGCCTGGGCGAGGCGCCGGCGGGGATGACCCCCTCCATCTCGGCCTGGTGGTACCCAGGTTCCACCTCCGGTCGTGAGTTCGTCTACGCGCCCGGCACCGCCAGCTGGGAGCACGCGTGGCACAACGACAAGGCCGTCAGCGACTGACCCGCGCTGATGGCAGGCGCGGGGCCCGCCGCATGTAGATGTGCGGGGGTCTCGCGCCGCTCGGTGTTTTCGGCTTCATCCTGAGGCACGTCATGCACAGGCCCTTCGTCCTCGCCGCCCTGGCCCTGGCCGCGCCGGTCGTGCTCGGCGCCCAGCAGGCGGCCGCACCCGCGGGCACCACGTCCCCTTTGCAGGCGCCCCTGTTCCGCTCGGAGTCCGAGCTGGTAGTCGTGCACGCGACGGTCCGCGACGGTCGCGGCGCCCACGTCAACGGCCTGCCGCCGCAGGCCTTCAGCATCCTGGAGAACGGCCGTCCGCAGTCCATCAGCGTGTTCGGCAGGCCGGACGAACCGGTCACCATCGGGCTGATCGTCGACGTCAGCGGCAGCATGGACAGCCAGCGGCACAGGCTCGCGTACGCCGCCTCCAGCTTTGCAGGCACCGGGAATCCGGACGATGAGATCTTCGCGATCGTGGTGGCCGACACGCCGTTGGCGGTGCTCCCATCCGGATCGCCGTTCACCAGCGATCCGGCCGTGCTGCGCACGGCCATTGCGCAGGCGCACCGGCCGGGTGGCCTGACCGCACTGTACGACGCCATCGGCTACGGACTCGAATATCTGGAGCGTGGCACGCACGCGCGACGTGCGCTCGTGGTGATCAGTGACGGCATCGACAACGCAAGCCGCGTCGGCTTCGAGGAGACACTCCGGCGCACGCAGGCCTCGAACGCCGCCATCTACGCGCTCGGGCTGGTGGATCCGATTTCGCTGGCGCGCGATCCGGGACACCTGCGGCGACTGGCGCGCGCCACGGGCGGTGAGGCGTACTTCCCGCCCACGAACATCGCGGCCGTCGACGTGCTCGGGTCGATCGCGCGCGAGATCCGGAGTGCGTACGCGCTGGGGTTCGTGCCGAGCGGTTCCCTGCACGACGGCCGGCACCACCGGCTCGAGGTAGCGGTCCGCGCGCCCGACGGGCGTTCCCTCAAGGTGCGCGCGCGTGAAGGATACCTGGCAGGCAGCGACCGGTCCGGTGCGCCACCTGCCAGGTGATGGGTCAGGCCCTCTGTGCGCGTGCCCAGGCGTCCAGCCTGGTCAGCGAGACGCCGAACTCCTGCTCGAGCCCGGCGATGTCGGCGTTGTAGCCGGTGCTGTCGAACCACTCGAGCATCAAAGCGAAGTCCTCGCTGTTCTTGCGGACCTCGGCGATCGGGATCTGCAGGTACTCGAGCGGCCTGCCCAGGGCGCGGCCGATGGTGGCGGCCGCGTCGGGCAGCGTCACGGCGTCACCGGCCAGGTCGATCTCGCGGCCGTTGAGCTGCGCCGCCTGCGTGAACGCCTTCGCGCCGAAGATGCCGATGTCCGACACCGCGATCATCTGGAGCGTCGTCTCGGGCTTCAGCGTGCTCACCAGCTTGTCGCCGTTCAGGAACCAGGGCGACACCAGGTTCTCCATGAAGAACACGGGCCGCAGGATGACGGTGGAGGCGAATCCGAGCGAGCGGACCGTCTCCTCGATCCGCCACTTGTTCTCGAAGTGCGGAATCCCGGTCTGCCGGTGCGCAGACCCGACCGATGCGTAGACGTAGTGGCTGACGCCGGCGTCCTTCGCCAGCGTGGCGATCCGCTTTCCCTGCGTCTCCTCGCCTTCGACCCCGGCCTCCCACGTGTTCTGGACGGCGTAGACACCCCACGCGCCCGCAAGCGCCCGCTTCAGTGACTCGACATCGTCCAGATCGCCCTGCACCACCTCCACGCCGGCATCCGCGAGCGCGCGGGCCTTGTCCCCCTCCGGCTTCCGCGTCAGGGCGCGAAGGGTGAAACCCTGGCCGAGCAGGTTCTTCAGCGTGGCGCCGCCCTGCTGGCCGGTCGCTCCCGTAATCAGAATCGTCTTCGACATCCTCGATTGGCTCCTCATGCACGCCGCCGCCCCTGGCGGCCGTGCGTGTCCGTCCCAGTTCGACGCCCCATGCGGCCGATCGGGTTCAGTCCCGACGACCCGCATGCACCCCGGCCCATGGCCGGTCTATCATTGGAGGTTACTCCGGGATCGCGCGGAACGACCGTGTGCTCCCGATCACCTGTTGCCGGAATCGGTCACATCGCACCATGCTCAGAGCCGGAATCGTCGGGCTGCCCAATGTCGGCAAGTCCACGCTGTTCAACGCCGTCACCCGCACCCGGAAGGCCGAGGCGGCCAACTACCCCTTCTGCACCATCGACCCCAACGCCGGCATGGTCACGGTCCCCGACGCGCGGCTGGCCGTGCTCCAGAAGATTGCCAGGACCAGCGTGGTCATCCCGGCCGTGATCGAGTTCGTCGACATCGCCGGGCTGGTGCAGGGCGCCAGCCAGGGCGAGGGGCTCGGGAACAAGTTCCTGACGCACATCCGCGAGGTGGACGCCATCGTGCAGGTCGTGCGCTGCTTCGACGACGCCGACATCCACCACGTGTCGGGCACGGTGGATCCGGTCCGCGACATCGAGGTGATCAACACCGAGCTGATCCTCTCGGACCTGGAGTCGGTGAAGAAGCGGCGCGAGCGGATCGTGAAGGACGCGAAGCGAGGCGACAAGGCGGCCCAGGCGGAGGAACCGATCCTCGCGCGCCTGGAGGAACTGCTCGACTCGGGCAAGCCGGCCC
>WBZO01002207.1_pt1 | contig 11923 bp, 8 predicted proteins | sample 5204261 | NCBI WGS metagenome assembly WBZO01 (sample SAMN12412400, study PRJNA552823) | activated sludge metagenome | isolation source: activated sludge from anammox sidestream of wastewater treatment plant... | place: USA: North Carolina | collected 2017-09 | reverse complement strand
CCCTCTATCCAGCGCGCAGCGGCTCGGCTACGTTCTTGAGCAGGTTGGTTCTGCTGACAAGGCTTATTCACTCAAGGCATACGTAAAGAAGCATGCGAAGGAACTGGTGCCGCTTTTACCGACAGCGCCTCATGACTCCGCCCAGCGTAATAAGGAATGGAAACTCTATATAAATACTGAGGTGGGAGGAGAAGAATGATACCCCGCGACTTTATTACCGAATGGCGGGCAAATGCTCCCTGGGTGCAGGATTTTCAGGTGGAGCAAGACCTCGTCATCAGCCGCGCGCTTGTGGTCATTTTTTCTCATGCGCTTCTCAAAACAGAACTCGCTTTCCGCAGCGGCACGGCGCTTTATAAACTCCATCTCAGCGCGGCCAGGTATTCCGAAGACATTGACCTCGTCCAGGTCAATGCCGGACCAGCCGGGCCTATCATGGATGCCCTCCATGATACTGGAGAGCCGCGCACAAAAAGAGCCAAAGGCGGCGTGACCATTACTTACCGCTTCATGTCCGAAGAAACTCCGCCTGTTCCCTTAAAATTGAAAGTTGAAATCAATTCTCGTGAACATTTCTCGCTTTACGGGATTCGCCAGGTTCCTTTCTCTGTATCCTCGCGGTGGTTTAAAGGAGCCTGCCAGATCAATACTTATGATTTAAATGAACTCCTGGGCACAAAACTACGCGCGCTCTATCAGCGTAAAAAGGGGCGTGATCTTTTTGACTTGTCAACGGCGCTCGGAAACCCGGAGGTTGATCCTCAGCGTGTCATCGGAGCATTTCTTGAATATATGACACAAGAAGGGCATCAGGTAACACGCGCGGATTTTGAAGAGAATTTTGCAAACAAGCTGAAAGATACCGTGTTCACTTCTGATATAAGCCCGTTATTGGCCAGCACGCACGCGTGGGACCCGCAAGCAGCGGCGGAACTTGTTTCAGCGCGGCTGATACAGTTCCTTCCAGGAAAACCTTGGAAAGGCGAGCCATAACCGATCTCTGAATAACTGACCGTGTCGTGCTTCGGTACAGTCAGCTACCTTAAAGCTTAATGTACCTGCTCCGGTGTGTTCCTTATATTAAATAGATGCCGATTCAGGAAAAGCTACTGGATTCGCTAGCGCGAATCCAGTCTAATGAGCTTTTAAGGGCCGCTAGAGTTCTGATGATTAACGGCAAAAACAGAAAAAATAATATTCACAGGTCATTCACAGGCGAAAACAGGCTTAATTTACTCTTTAAATACAATATTTATATAGGGAAACTAATCCCGCGGGAATGACAGGACAAAAGGTCGCCGGACTAAAGCCCTGGCTTGATGTTGAGTAACCCCGCCACCCTCTTCCCCAGCTCCGCCGGCGACCGCGTCGTCGCGACGCCCGCCGCTTCGAGCGCGGCATACTTCTCCGCCGCCGTGCCCTTGCCGCCGCTGATGATGGCGCCGGCGTGGCCCATGCGCTTGCCCTTGGGGGCGGTGACGCCGGCGATGTAGGCGGCGACCGGTTTGGTGACGTGGTGTTGGATGTAGTCGGCGGCCTCTTCCTCGGCGCTGCCGCCGATCTCGCCGACCATGAGGATGGCCTCGGTCTGCGGGTCCTGCTCGAAGAGTTGCAGGCAGTCGATGAAGCTCATGCCGGGGATGGGGTCGCCGCCGATGCCGATGCAGGTGCTCTGGCCGAGGCCTAGGTCGGTGGTCTGCTTGACGGCCTCGTAGGTGAGTGTGCCGGAGCGCGACACGATGCCGACGCGGCCGGGCAGGTGGATGTGGCCGGGCATGATGCCGATCTTGCACTCGCCCGGGGTGATGATGCCGGGGCAGTTCGGCCCGATCAGGCGCGCGCCGGCCTCATGGACGATACGCACCGCCTCCAGCATGTCGAAGGTGGGGATGCCCTCGGTGATGCAGACGATGAGCTCGATGCCGGCGTCGGCCGCTTCGAGGATGGCGTCGAGGCCGAAGGGCGCCGGCACGTAGATGACGCTGGCGTCGGCCTGCGTCGCCTTGACCGCGTCGCGCACGGTGTCGAACACCGGCAGGCCGAGGTGTGTCTGTCCGCCCTTACCGGGCGTGACGCCGCCGACCATGCGCGTGCCGTAGGCCAGCGCCTGCTCGGTGTGGAAGGTGCCCTGCTTGCCGGTGAAGCCCTGGCAGATGACGCGCGTTGCCTTGTTTACCAGCACGCTCATGACTTGCCCTGCTTCACCGCCGCGACGATCTTCTGCGCCGCGTCGTCCAGACCCTCGGCGGCGATGATGGTGAGCCCACTCTTGCGCAGGATGTCGCGCCCGAGTTCGGCGTTGGTGCCTTCGAGGCGCACGACGACCGGCACCTTGATGCCGACCTCCGCCACCGCGCCGACCACGCCGTCGGCGATGATGTCGCAGCGCACGATGCCGCCGAAGATGTTGACCAGCACGCCCTTCACGTTTTTATCGTCGAGGATGATCTTGAACGCCTCGGCCACGCGCTCCTTGGTGGCGGTGCCGCCGACGTCGAGGAAGTTCGCCGGCCGGCCGCCGTGGAGCTGCACCAGGTCCATGGTCGCCATCGCCAGTCCGGCGCCGTTGACCATGCAGCCGATCGCGCCGTCGAGCGCGATGTAGCTCAGGTCCCACTGCTTGGCGCGCACCTCGCGCGCATCCTCCTGGCGCAGGTCGCGCTGCACGGCGAGCGCCTTCTGGCGATAGAGTGCGTTGTCGTCGACGTTGATCTTGGCGTCGAGGCACAGCAGCTCGCCGGATTCGGTAACGGCGAGCGGGTTGATTTCCAATAGACTCAGGTTGCGCTCACGGAACATCCGCGCGAGGCCCATGGCGATGGTCTGGAACTGTTTCATCTGCTCGCCGGTCAGGCCGAGCCCGAAGGCCAACTCGCGGCATTGATACGGTTGCAGGCCGACCAGCGGATGGATGGCCGCGCGCAGGATCTTTTCCGGGGATTCGTCCGCGACCTGTTCGATCTCGACGCCGCCCTCGGTGGAGGCCATCAGCACCGCCTTGCGCTGCGCGCGATCGACCACCAGGCCGAGGTACAGCTCGCGGACGATATTCGAAGGCTTCTCGATCAGGACCTCATTGACCGGCTGACCGTCGACGCCGGTCTGGTAGGTGACGAGGCGCGTGCCGAGCAGCGCGCGGATCGCCGCGATGGCCTCCTCACGGCTGCGGACGCGTCTGACCCCACCGGCCTTGCCGCGTCCGCCGGCGTGCACCTGCGCCTTGACGACCCAGTCGGAGCCGCCCAGCGCAGCGAGCACGCCGGATGCCTCCTCCGCATTGGCGACGACGCGGTGCGCCGGCACGGCGACACCGTACTCGGCGAGCAGGGCCTTGGCCTGGTATTCGTGGAGGTTCATGCGATCCGGGGCGCGGTCATAAAGGCCGTACGATAGCATAAAACCCGATGAGGAGTGAGGTGTGAGGCGCAACTGCAAAAGGGGACGGACTTCAAGTCCGTCCCCGGTTCGGGGCATGGCGGTATTGAACGCGGGGACGGATTGTGAAATCCGTCCCCTCTTCACAGTGGATGGGGACGGACTTAAGTCCGCCCCCTTTGATAGATGGAGTCGGGGACAGATTTGAAATCTGTCCCCTTCTTATTGGACACCCGGTGGATGGCCCGGCCGCCGGCGTCGAGCGCCGCCTCATGTAAGGCCTCGGACAGGGTCGGGTGGGCGAACATGGTGGCGGCGAGGTCTTCGCTGCTCGCGCCGAATTCGAGCGCGAGGACGGCGTTTGCGATCAGTTCCGAGCCGTGCGGCCCGATCATGTGCACGCCGAGCAGGCGATCGGTCCCGGCGTCGGCCAGCACCTTGATGAAGCCACCGGTCTCGCCCAGCGCGCGGGCACGGCCGTTGGCGGCGAAGGGAAACAGACCGGCGCGGTACGGCCGGTCGGCCGCCTTCAGGGCCTGTTCGCTCATGCCGACCCAGGCGATCTCGGGGCGGGTATAGATGACGGACGGTATGGCGTCGTAATTGACCCGCGCCGCGCGGCCGGCGATCCGCTCCGCGACCATGATGCCCTCCTCCGAACCCTTGTGCGCCAGCATCGGACCGCGCACCAGGTCGCCGATGGCGTAGACGCCCGGCAGATTGGTGCGGCACTGTTCATCGACGTGGACGAGGCCGCCGCCGTCGATCAGGAGTCCGGCATCGGGTGCGCACAGGCCATCGCTGTTGGGCCGGCGGCCGACGGCGACGATCAGGCGGTCGAAGGTCTCGCCGTGCCCGCCCTGGCCGTCCTCGTAACGCAGTCCGACGCGGCCACCCTCCACCGCGCAGGCGGTGACGCGCGCGCCGAGGCGGATGTCGAGCCCCTGCCTGCGATACTGGCGCAGGGCCTCCTGCGCGACCTGGCGGTCGCACATTGAAAGAAACTCCGGCTGCGCCTCCAGCAATACGACCTCGGCGCCGAGACGCCTCCAGACCGCGCCGAGTTCCAGCCCGATGACGCCGGCGCCGATGATGCCCAGCCGCCCCGGCACGGCGTCGAAGGCCAACGCACCGGTGGAATCGACGATGAGATTTCCATGCAGGGGCGCGACGGCGAGTTGCGCGGGCGCCGAACCCGCCGCGAGGACGACATGACCGGCCTCGAGGGTGTGCGTTTCCCGCGATCGCGCCGCGGTGACCTCGATACGGCGCCCGGCGAGAAGCCGGCCGCGCCCCGCGATGCGCCGAACGCCGTTGGCCTCGAACAGGCCGGCGATGCCGCGCGTCAACTCGCCCACGACGCGATCCTTGCGCGCCATCATGGCCGGGAGGTCGAGCCCGACGCCCGACACGCCGACGCCATAGTCCGCGAATTCATGGCGCGCCTTGTCGTACAGCTCGGACGCCTCCAGCAGCACCTTGGACGGGATGCAGCCGGCATTGAGGCAGGTGCCGCCGAGCGCGGGCTCGCCCTCCGGCGTGACCCAGTCGTCGACACAGGCCACCGCGAGACCGAGCTGCGCGGCGCGGATCGCCGCCACGTAGCCCGCGGGCCCGGCGCCGATCACGATGACGTCATAACAGTCGTTCATGTTTCTCCGTTGCATGGAAGTAAGGGGACAGATTTATAAATCTGTCCCCATACCCGCTAATCAAGGGGACAGATTTGAAATCTGTCCCCTGACGGCGGCGTAATCTGTCCCCGAAATAGATCAGATCTCCAGCAGCATCCGGGCCGGGTCTTCCAGCGCTTCCTTGACGGCGACGAGGAACTGTACGGCGTCACGGCCGTCGATGAGGCGGTGATCGTAGGACAGCGCGACGTACATCATGGGCCGGGCGACGATGGCGCCTTCCACCACCACCGGGCGGTCCTGGATCTTGTGCATGCCGAGGATGGCGCTCTGCGGCGGATTGATGATGGGCGTGGACAACAGCGAGCCGAACACGCCGCCGTTGGTGAGGGTGAAGGTGCCGCCACTGATCTCCTCCAGCGCCAGCGTGCCGGCCTTCGCCTTGTCGGCATAGGCCGCGATGCGGCGTTCGATCCCGGCCATGCCGATGCGATCGGCGTCGCGGATGATCGGCACCACCAGCCCGCGCGGCGAGGACACGGCGACGCCGATGTCGTAATAGTCGTGGTAGACGACATCCCCGCCATCGATGGAAGCGTTGATGACGGGAAATTTCCTCAGCCCTTCGATCACCGCCCGGACGAAGAAGGACATGAAGCCGAGCTTGACGCCGTGCTCCTGCTCGAAACGCTCGCGGTAGCGCAGGCGCAGGTCCATCACAGGTTGCAGGTTGACCTCGTTGAAGGTGCTGAGGATGGCCGCCGTATGCTGGGCCTCGACCAGGCGCTCGGCAATGCGCGCGCGCAGGCGTGTCATCGGCACGCGCCGCTCAAGGCGCCCGGGTTCACCGATGGCGGGCGCCGTGGATTCCGCGGCGGGTCCGGGGGCGGTCGGCGCCGGCGCACTGGCCCGCCCGTCGAGCGTGCGCCGCACGTCCTCTTTCAGCACACGGCCGCCCTTGCCGCTCCCCGGCACCGCATCCGCCGCCAGCCCGTGCTCCTCGAGCAGACGGCGCGCGGCCGGCATGACGATCGCCGTCGCGGCCGGGGGCCCGTCTCCGCCGTTGACGCGCGCGGGCGCCGCGGATACCGGCGCCTCCGCGACCGGGACGATGCGGCCCAGCACCTGGCCCGCCGTCACGGTGGCGCCCTCCGGCCACAAGATCTCGCCCAGGACGCCGTCTTCCGGGGCCGGCACCTCGAACATCACCTTGTCGGTCTCGATGTCCACCAGCGCCTCGTCGCGCCTCACCCGCTCGCCCGGCCTCCTGTGCCAGGCGGCGACGGTGCCGTCGGTGATGGATTCGGGAAAACCCGGTACCTTGATCTCGGTGTTCATGCAATGTCCTTATGCAGGGGGATCACGTCCTCGCCGGCCGGCGATCCGAAGGCCTCCGCCACCAGCGCGCGCAGTTGCTTGACGTGCAACAGCGGATAGCCGACCGCCGGCGCGGCCGAGGCCGGGCGCCCGGCATAGATCAGCGGCGCGCCGCGCACCGCCGCGCGCAGATTATGCTCGGTGGAATACCATGCGCCCTGATTCTTCGGTTCTTCCTGGCACCATACGTACTCCCGGATGCGCCCGTAACGGGCGATCAACGCGGCGAGTTCGGCGTGCGGAAACGGATAGAGCTGTTCGAGGCGCACCAGGGCCACGTCCGCGCGCCCCTCGCCGCGTTTCTTTTCGAGCAGATCGAAATAGACCCTGCCGCTGCACAGCACGAGGCGGCGCACCCGTTCCGGGTCCGGGGCGTCCACGTCGTCGATGACATGCTGAAAACTCCCCTGCGTCAGCGCCTCGAGCGCGCTGACCGCGAGCCTGTGGCGCAGCAGGCTCTTGGGCGTCATGACGATGAGCGGCTTGCGGCAATCGCGCAGCATCTGACGGCGCAGCAGATGGAAGATCTGCGCCGGCGTGGTCGGCGCGCAGACCTGGATGTTGTGCTCGGCGCACAGTTGCAGATAGCGTTCGAGCCGCGCCGAGGAATGTTCCGGGCCCTGCCCCTCGTAGCCGTGCGGCAGAAACATCACCAGCCCGCTCAGGCGGCTCCATTTCTGCTCGCCGGCGACGATGAACTGGTCGATCACCACCTGGGCATTGTTGGCGAAATCGCCGAACTGCGCCTCCCAGATCACCAGCGTCTTCGGGTCGGTGGTGGAATACCCGTATTCGAAGGCGAGCACCGCCTCCTCCGACAGCAGGGAATTGGTGACGAGGAAATTACCCTGCCGCCCGGAGAGATTGCGCAGCGGCACATAGGCCGAATCGTCCTTCTGGCAGTACACCACCGCGTGACGGTGGAAGAAGGTGCCGCGCCCGCTGTCCTGGCCGGACAGGCGCACACCGTAGCCGGCCTCGACCAGCGTCGCGTAGGCGAGGGTCTCGGCGCAGCCCCAGTCGACCGGCAGCGCGCCGGCGGCCATCTTGCGTCGGTTGTCGAAGATCTTCGCGACGCCCGGGTGCAGTTCGAAGCCGGCGGGCAGCCGGCCGAGGCGCGCCGAAAGATCACGGATGGCCTCCAGCCCGACACGGGTATCCGTATCCGGAGCGCAGGCGCCGCCCACGAAGGGCCGCCAGTCCACGCTGCCGTGCACGACGATGTCCGCATCCCGGCTGAGATAGGGCACCACGCCGGCGCCGGCATCGAGCGCGGCGCGGTAGTCCTCGAGATAGGTCTCGGCTTCCGTGCCGTCGATCACGCCCTCGGTGACGAGCCGCCGCGCGTACAGCTCGCGTACGGTCGGATGCGCGCGGATGCGCTGGTACATCAGTGGCTGGGTCACGGCGGGTTCGTCCGCCTCGCTGTGGCCGTGGCGCCGGTAGCATACCAGGTCGATGACCACGTCCTTGCGAAATTCCATCCGATAGTCGAGCGCGATCCGCGCCGCGGTGAGCACGGCCTCGGGGTCGTCGCCGTTGACGTGGAAGATCGGCGCGTTGACCATCTTGGCGACGTCGGTGCAGTACAGCGTCGAGCGCGCGTCCTTCTGATGGCTGGTGGTGAAACCGATCTGGTTGTTGACGACGATATGGATCGTGCCCTTGGTGGAGTAGCCGCGCGACTGCGACATGTTGAAGGTCTCCATCAACACGCCCTGGCCGGAGAAGGCGGCGTCGCCGTGGATCAGCACGCACACGACCTCGGAGCCGTCCCGGTCGCGGCGCCGCTCCTGGCGCGCGCGCACCGAGCCCTCCACCACCGGGCAGACGATCTCGAGATGGGAGGGATTGAAGGCGAGCGCGACGTGCACCGGGCCGCCCGGCGTATCCATGTTCGACGAGAACCCCTGGTGGTACTTCACGTCGCCGGAGCCCTCGCCGTCGCGCGCGGTCCTGCCCTCGAACTCCAGGAACAGATCGGCGGGCGCCTTGCCCATGACGTTGACCAGCACGTTGAGGCGGCCTCGGTGCGCCATGCCGATGGCGACTTCCTTCAGCCCCGCCGCGCCACCGCGCCGGATCAGTTCGTCGATGAGCGGGATCAGCGCCTCCGCGCCCTCCAGCGAGAAGCGTTTCTGCCCCACGTACTTGTTGTGCAGATAGCGCTCCAGCGCCTCGGCGGCGGTGAGGCGCTGGAGCAGGCGCCGGCGCGTCTCCGCCGCGTGGCTCCGGCGGTACCCCGCTCCCTCCAGCCGGGCGCGGATCCAGTGCGTCTCACGCGTGTCGGCGACATGGACATACTCGCTCGCCAGCGGCCCGCAATAGACCGCGCGCGCCATGTCGACGATCTCGCCGAGCGATGCCCGGTCGCGGCCGCCGAGCCCCCGGGCGGCGAATTCCGTACCGAGATCGCCCTCGCCCAGACCATGATGCCGGTAGTCGAGCTCGGGGACCGGCGGGGACTCGCGCAGCCCGAGCGGGTCGCAGGCGGCCACGAGGTGGCCGTGCCGGCGACAGGCCTCCAGGAAGGCATCGACCCGGGCCTGCTTGATGGCATCGAGGTACTCGAGTGGCGCGCTCGCCGGCGTCTCCCCGCCCGCGGCCGCGCCGCCGCGGTGGAAGGCGTGCCTGACTCGCGCCGGGGAGACGTCCGCATCGCCGTTGACGCGCGGCAGCGCGTCGAAATAGTGACGCCAGACGGGGTCGATGGATGTCGGGGCCTGGAGATAACGTTCGTACAGCAGATCGAGATAGGCGGCATTGCCCGCGCTGAGCGGAGAAATCTCCCCCCAATCGGGCCTTTCGTCGTGCCTTGCCAGATCGTCCATGCCGCATCACCCCGGTCCCGCCGGGCCACCCCGGCCCGCGGTGCGCCTATGCCGAGCAATATTGATGCCATGCACGCGGGGCGTGGGCGGGGCGATGCGCCGTCACGGCGCGGGGAAAGACGGGAGTCGCGGGGAATCGGGTCCGGCGCGCGGCGGGATCAGGACATGCGGGCGCGGATCTGGTCGGCCCTGGCCTGGTCGCCGCGGGCCTCGTAGATCTTGACCAGGGTCTTCAGCACGCGCTGATTCCCCTCGTCCTGGCGCAGGATCTGCTCGCAGCAGCGCAGGGCCTCGTCGTAATGCCTCTGACACAGATGCAGGTTGGCCATGCCCATCAGCGCGTACTGGTCGTAACCGACGTCGAGCGCCTTCTGATAATAGAAGCGGGACTGGTCCACGTCCCCCAACGTGAGCAGGGCGTCGCCGACGCGGGTGTACAGATTCTGGTTGTGCGGCTCCTGGCGCAGCACCCGCTGCCACAGCGCGATGGCCTCTTCGAGTTGCGACAGGCCGCGCTTGCAGTTGCCGAGGCCGTACAGGGCGAAGGCGTTTTCCGGGTCCGATTCGAGCGCCCGCTCGAAAAATCCGGCGGCGCGCTGGAACTCCTTGCGGCGCTGGTAGATGTTGCCGATCATGGTCAGCACGGCCACGTTGCCGGCATCGAATCGGATGAACTTCTCCAGATAGATCAGCGCCTGCTCGTCGTCGCCGGCCTTGTAGCACAGATTGCCGAGCCCGAGAAAAGAGAATTTGTCGTTGCCGCCGATCTTCAGCGCGGCGAGGTAGAGCTCCCTCGCCCGTTCCGGCTTGTCCAGCTTGCGCAGCGAATCGGCGAGACGCACGATGACGTGGGAATCGTTGGGATTGCACTCGAGGTAGCGTTCCCAGTACAGGACGGACTGTTCGGGCGCCTGCAGGCCGCGGTAGGCGTTGCCCATGCCCCGCAGGGCGAAGACGTTGCTGGGATCGATGTCGAGGAGCTTCCGGTAATAGGCGATCGCGTCCTCGAACTTCTTCAGCTTGCGACAGACATCGCCCAGCCCGACCAGCACGTAGGCGTTGTCGTTGTCCATCTCGTAGGCCTCGAGGAAGGCCTTTTCCGCCTCGCGATAGCGGCGCCGCTCCAGCAGGAAATAGGCGCGCTTTGACAGCGATATCAGGCTCTTGACGGATCCTGTCATTGAAGTCTTCTTGTCCATGGAGACCGGGCTGTTCACGGGGATCATCTCATAGAATCATCGGAGGTGTAACGCTTGTCCGCATCCTTCCCTGTATCGGCCGCCCCCCGTGGTTTTTTTAAGATTTTCCGGAACGACCGCGGGTGGGCGACTTTTGCGGAGCGATTCACATTTCCCAACGATTATCATGGACATATCCACCCCCCTTCTGATCCGCCGCGCACCCGACGCCCATCCACGCGGACGGAATATCGGCGTACGGTGAACGCCATTCGTGCACGGACACCGTCGCGCCGGACCGTTCGCACCCGAATGGAGCGCATCCGCGCGACAGGAACCTACGCCAGTATCTCCTGTCTAATCCATCGTCAGGAGATCGAACTTCCCACGGGATTCCGCGGGCGCCGATATCCCGGCGCACGGCTCTTTATCCTCTGCGAGCAATCACCGGCGGCCGTTCGCGCCGCGCCACAAAACGGGAACGGAAAACCGGTCCGCCGGCGTCCATGGATCGACGCCCCGTCCGACAGCGAATGCGCGCGGCCGATCCCGGCGGGATCGATCGAGGGATGGGTGCGGCAAGGGATATGGCATAAGCGTTGCATTATTCTGATTCAGGGAAACGATTCACGGAGACGACGGGACAGCCCTTACGGTGCGATAGAATAAGACATTGGAATCCAGGTGAGGCAATCGTTACGGGTGCTCCATTCTAGAAGCAGCGAGGTACAGTTTCAGAGAGGGCATTGCCATGAGCATCTTCAATCATTACCAGTCCCGTTTCGAGGAATCCAGGGAAGAGGAATTCACCCTGCAGGAATACCTCGAGCTGTGCAAGTCGGATCCCTCCGCCTACGCCAGCGCCGCCGAGCGCCTGCTGATGGCCATCGGCGAACCGCGCCTGGTGGACACCAAGAAGGATCCCCAGCTCAGTCGCATCTTCTCCAACAAGATCATCAAGATCTATCCCGCCTTCCGGGATTTCTACGGCATGGAGGAGACCATCGAGCGGATCGTCTCCTTCTTCAAGCACGCGGCGCAGGGCCTCGAGGAGCGCAAGCAGATCCTCTACCTGCTCGGGCCCGTCGGCGGCGGCAAGTCCTCGCTCGCCGAAAAGCTCAAGTCGCTGATGGAGAAGCAGCCCTTCTACGCCATCAAGGGCTCGCCGGTGAACGAATCGCCGCTCGGCCTGTTCTCGCGCGAGGAGGACGGCGCCATCCTGGAGGACGACTACGGCATCAGCCGGCGCTATCTCAACAGCATCATGTCCCCGTGGGCGGTGAAGCGCCTGCGCGAGTTCAACGGTGACATCAGCCGGTTCCGTGTCGTCAAGCTGCGTCCGTCGGTATTGAATCAGGTCGGCGTGGCCAAGACCGAGCCCGGCGACGAGAACAACCAGGACATCTCCTCGCTGGTGGGCAAGGTCGATATCCGCAAGCTGGAGCAGTACTCGCAGGACGATCCCGACGCCTATTCCTATTCCGGCGGGCTGTGCCTGGCCAATCAGGGCCTGCTCGAGTTCGTCGAG